>ERZ1026944.639-NODE-639-length-13376-cov-121.664890_pt1 | contig 13376 bp, 10 predicted proteins | sample MGYA00519569_ERZ1026944 | MGnify/ENA primary metagenome ERZ1026944 (study PRJEB26926, sample SAMN06164618) | human gut metagenome | biome: ENVO:00009003; feature: ENVO:2100002; material: ENVO:00002003 | host: Homo sapiens | place: USA | collected 2012 ... | reverse complement strand
GGCTTGAACCAACGACCCCCTGATTAACAGTCAGGTGCTCTAACCAACTGAGCTATTGAAGCATTTTGCATTGTGGAATGTTGCGTTCCTTATTTGCGTGTGCAAAAGTACTAACTTTTCTTCATTCAGCCAAATTTTTCGGCAACTTTTTTCTGTTTTTCCTTAAAAAAGTGCATTTTTCGGTGGTTTTCACTACTTTTTGCATCAATTATGGCAGTTTTCGAGAAGAAATGAGTACTTTTGTGGTCGAATAATCATATAACTAAGGTAAACATGAAAAAAGTATTGGTTTCATTGCTGATGGCGCTCCTCGTGGTGCCATCTATTGCACAAACAGATAAAGATCACGACTTCAAGATGGCTAAGAATATGGATATCTTCAATGCCATCTATAAGAATCTTGACTTGATGTACGTTGATACGCTCGATGCCGAAGAGGTGGTGGGCAATGGCGTTAAGGCGATGTTGGGAAGCCTCGACCCTTATACTACCTACTATCCGGAGGAAAAAGTCAACGAACTGAAGAATATGCTCACCGGCAAATATGCTGGTGTGGGTGCTGTGGTGCGCTATAACTTCCAGTTGCAGCGTGTGTGTATCAGTGAACCTTATGCCAATATGCCTGCTGCAGAAGTGGGACTGAAGAAGGGTGATATCATCCTGAGTATCGATGACGAGGATATGACCAATAAGGAAGTTAGCTATGTAAGCGATCATCTTCGTGGAGAACCGGGTTCTTCCTTTATGTTGAAGGTAAAGCGACCAAGTACTGGTAAGATTCTGAAGGTAAAGGTAACTCGCCGTACTATCCAGATGCCTTTCCTGCCATATTACGGAATGATGGAAGGTGGTATCGGTTATATCAACTTCAATTCTTTCACCGATAATTGTGCCAAGGATGTGCGCCGTGCTTTCATCGACCTGAAGAAGCAGGGAGCCAAGGGACTCGTCTTCGACCTCAGAAGTAATGGCGGTGGTTCGGTGAGCGAGGCCGTGAGCATCGTCAATATGTTCTTGCCAAAGGGAAAGACTGTATTGAAAATGAAGGGTAGATTGCAACGTTCCAACAATGAATACAAGACTACGGTAGAACCTGTTGACTCTGTGATGCCGATGGTAGTTCTGGTGAGTGGAAACACAGCCAGTTCCAGCGAGATTATGAGCGGTAGTCTGCAGGACTATGACCGTGCTATTATATTAGGTACGCGCACGTATGGAAAAGGTCTGGTACAGACCACTATGGATTTGCCATACAATGGACAGATGAAACTTACTACAGCCAAGTATTACATTCCTAGTGGCAGATGCGTGCAGGCACTTAATTACAAGCATGCCAAAGGCGGCTATGTGGAGCATGTTCCAGATTCACTTACCAAGGTGTTCTATACTGCCGGTGGCAGAGAGGTGCGTGATGGAGGCGGTGTGAAGCCGGATGTAGAGGTGAAGCCGGATTCCTTGCCAAACATTGCTTTCTATCTCGCCGGTGCCCGCGACAGTAATGAGGTGATGCTCAACTACGAAGTGGATTACATCGCCAAACATCCTACTATCGCACCAGCCAAGGATTTTGCTTTGACAGATGCCGACTATGATGAATTTAAGTCCCGCGTTCTGAAAGCGGATTTCAAGTACGACCGTGAGACTGAGAAATATCTCAAGGATTTGGAGAAACTCGCTAAGTTTGAAGGCTATTACGAGGATGCAAAGCCTGAGTTCGAGGCATTGAAAAAGAAGTTGAGTCACAATGTGGCAAAAGACTTGGATTTCAATAAAGACTACATCAAGCAGCTTTTGGAAAACGACATCGTGGCAGCTTATTATTTCCAGGCTGGAGCCATCCAGAATTCCCTGCGTTACGACAAGCAGGTCAAGGCTGCCGTCAAGTTGTTAAATTCTCCGGAAGAATACGGAAAAATACTCCATCCTGTGAAGAAATAACAACAAAAACCTGCACAATCGCCTAAAATTGCGCAGGTTATGAATAAAAAACAGAAAAATCTTTGGAGATTTTCAAAAATATTAGTAATTTTGCACACGTTCAGTGGAATGAGGGGCTCGCAAGAGTTCCTCATTTTATTTTAAATAGGTATATATGATAGATAAAAACGTCGTAAAAAAATTAGTTGATGAATGGCTCCAAGATCAGGAATATTTCTTGGTGGACATTGAAATCAGTCCAGACAATCGTATCGTAGTCGAGATTGACCATGTAGATGGTGTATGGATTGAAGATTGTGTGGCTTTGAGTAGATATATCGAGGAACGATTGAGTCGTGATGACGAGGACTATGAGCTGGAAGTAGGTTCTGCTGGTCTGGGTCAACCATTCAAGGTTCCACAGCAGTATATCAACTTCATTGGCAAGGAGGTAGAGGTGCTCGATGCTGACGGTATCAAGGTAAAGGGCATCTTGAAGGCTGTGGATGGCAATGATTTCACAGTAGGCGTAGAAGAAAAAGTGAAGGTAGAGGGCAAGAAGCGTCCTGTAAAGCAGGAGGTTGACCATGTTTACCAGATGGATAAAGTAAAATATACAAAATATATAATCAGTTTCAAATAAGCTATGGCTAAAAAAGAGCAAGAATTAACAGCGAGTATGATTGATACATTCCGCGAGTTTAAAGAAACCAAGAATATCGACCGTACAACATTGGTAAGTGTATTGGAGGAAAGCTTCCGCAATGTACTTGCCAGAATTTTCGGTAGTGATGAGAATTTCGATGTAATCGTAAACCCAGACAAGGGCGATTTCGAGATTTATCGTAACCGTGTCGTTGTTGCTGATGGTGAGGTAGAAGATGAGAACAAGGAGATTACGCTTACCGAAGCACGCAAGATTGAGCCTGACTATGAGGTAGGTGAGGATGTGAGCGAGAAGGTAGATTTCAATAAGTTCGGTCGCCGTGCCATCTTAACTCTTCGACAGACTTTGGCTTCTAAGATTCTTGAACTTGAGCACGACTCACTCTACAATAAATATAAAGACCGTGTTGGACAGGTAATCTCTGGTGAGGTTTATCAGGTATGGAAGCGCGAGGTTCTTATCGTTGATGACGAGAACAACGAGTTGATGTTGCCTAAGACGGAGCAGATTCCTGGCGATATGTATCGTAAGGGCGAGACTGTACGTGCCGTCATCCTTCGTGTTGACAACGATAACAACAATCCTAAGATTATCTTGAGCCGTACAGCGCCAATCTTCCTGCAGCGCCTGTTGGAGGCTGAGGTTCCTGAGATTGCAGATGGCTTGGTTGCTATCCGTCGCATTGCCCGTCTCCCTGGTGAGCGTGCCAAGATTGCTGTAGAGAGCTTCGATGAGCGTATCGACCCAGTTGGAGCTTGTGTAGGTGTTAAGGGCAGCCGTGTTCACGGTATCGTTCGCGAGCTTTGCAACGAGAACCTCGACGTCATCAACTATAGCTCTAATACCAAGCTGTTTATCCAGCGTGCCTTGGCACCAGCCAATATTACGTCTGTGAACATCGACGAGGAGAACAAGAAGGCTGAGGTGTTCCTGAAGCCTGAGGAGGTTAGCCTGGCTATCGGCCGTGGCGGTATGAACATCAAGTTGGCTTCTATGTTGACAGAATATACCATCGATGTATTCCGTGAGGTAGATGAGAATGAGGCTGACGAGGATATCTACTTGGATGAATTCTCTGACGAGATTGACCAGTGGGTTATCGATGCCATCAAGGGTATCGGTTATGACACAGCTAAGCAGGTGCTCAATGCACCACGTGATATGATCGTAGAGAAGGCTGACCTTGAGGAGGAAACCGTGGATAACGTACTCAAGGTATTGAGAGCTGAATTCGAACAATAATTTCCCTAGCTGGCGAGTGCTTGCAGGGAATCTAACTTTAAAAATAGGAGAATAAAATAATTTATGAGCATCAGATTAAATAAAGCACTACGTGAATTGAATATAGGACTTCAGACGGCAGTTGAATTCCTAGAAAAAAGAAAGGACCTGGGAGAGGTCAAGGCCGAACCGAGCTTCAAACTCAGCGACCAGCAATACAAGGCATTGAACGATGCCTTCAGTCAAGATAAGGAGGTTCGTGATCAGGCCGAGAAACTCATTACCAAAAAGGCCAAGGATAAGAAGCGTGCGCCTGAGCAGAAGGACCATCGTGCCGAAAGCTTATTGGAGTCGAGCAACCAGCAGCAGTATAAGCCGTTGGGTAAGATCGACCTGAATAGCATCGGAAAGGGTAAGTCTGCAGAGTCTGCTGCTAAAAAGTCGGAGGCACCGAAGCATGAGACTGCTGCCGTCAGTCCTGCGCCAGTGAAAGAAGCTCATCGTAATGAGCCAAAACATGACCAGAGATCTAACCATGGATCTCACCAAAAACAAGAGATGAAACAAGAGAATCAGCAAAAGTCACAGCAGCCAAAGATGAACGACTTTAAGGGTCAGAAGAATGCTGCACAAGGTAACAAGAATGTAGAGGCTCAGCAGCAGAATGCTGAGCAGAAGACTGCTGACAACAGCCAGTCTTCTAGCGTGTTCACATTGAAGAGTGAGAAGAAATATACTTCAAATGAACCTAAGGTGTTGGGTAAGATTGATCTTTCTTCTCTCAATCAGAGCACTCGTCCTAAGAAGAAGTCTAAGGAGGAGCGCCGCAAGGAGCGTGAAGAGAAGTTGGCACAGCAGCACAATGATCGCAAGAAGCGTGTTCGTATCAACAAGGAGCGTGTTGACATCAATGCCGAGGCTAAGAACAACAGTGCCGATGGTAATGGCCAGAATAAGGGCAACAATGGTGGCAACAACAAGAAGAATAGAAACAAGAATAGAAATAATAATAACAATAATAACAACCGCGGCAATAACAATAACAACCGCGGCAACCAGCGCCAGATTGAGGTGGACGACGAGGCTGTAGCACGCCAGGTAAAGGAGACTCTCGCTCGCTTGACCAGCAAGAGCCAGAACAAGAAGGGTGCTAAGTATCGTAAGGAGAAGCGTGAGGCTGTTCAGGAGAAGTTGCAGGACCAGGCTCGCCAGGAGCAGAAGGAAAGCAAGACCCTGAAGCTTACTGAGTTCGTTACCGTTAGCGAGTTGGCTACGATGATGGATATCAGCGTTACTCAGGTTATCTCTACCCTGATGGGTGTAGGTATCATGGTATCTATCAACCAGCGTCTGGATGCTGAAACCATCAACATGGTGGCTGAGGAGTTCGGTTTCAAGACCGAATACGTGAGTGCCGAGGTTCAGGAGGCCGTGAGCGAGGAAGAGGATGATGAGAACGACTTGGTTCCACGTGCTCCAATCGTAACCGTGATGGGTCACGTTGACCACGGTAAGACCTCTTTGCTCGACTATATCCGCAATACCAATGTGATTGCCGGTGAGGCGGGTGGTATTACCCAGCATATCGGTGCCTACAGTGTGACCCTGAACAGCGGTCGCAAGGTAACCTTCCTGGATACTCCAGGTCACGAGGCGTTTACCGCCATGCGTGCCCGTGGTGCCCAGGCTACCGATATCGCCATCATCATCATCGCAGCCGATGACTCCGTGATGCCTACTACCAAGGAGGCTATTGCTCATGCGCAGGCTGCCGGTGTGCCAATGGTATTCGCCATCAACAAGATTGATAAGCCAGGTGCCAACCCAGACCGTATCCGTGAGGACTTGGCTAACATGAACCTGCTCGTTGAGGAGTGGGGTGGTAAGTATCAGTGCCAGGAAATCAGTGCCAAGAAGGGTATCGGTGTTCACGATCTGCTCGACAAGGTGCTCCTCGAGGCTGATATGCTCGACTTGAAGGCTAACCCTAACCGTCGTGCCACAGGTACCATCATCGAGTCTTCTCTCGACAAGGGTCGTGGATATGTTTCTACCGTATTGGTTGCCAACGGTACCTTGAAGGTAGGCGATATTGTTCTCGCAGGTACTTCTTGGGGTCGTGTCAAGGCGATGTTCAATGAGCGTAATGCCAATATCAAGTCAGCTGCTCCTGCAGAGCCAGCTATCATCCTCGGTTTGAACGGCGCACCTACAGCAGGTGACCAGTTCCACGTAATCGAGACAGAGCAGGAGGCCCGTGAAATTGCCAACAAGCGTGAGCAGTTGCAGCGTGAACAGGGCTTGCGTACTCAGAAGCGCTTGACCTTGGGTGATATTTCTCACCGTATCGCACGTGGTGAGTTCCACGAGTTGAACGTCATCGTAAAGGGTGATACCGACGGTTCTGTTGAGGCATTGAGCGACTCATTCATCAAGCTTTCTACCGAGAAGGTTCAGGTGAACGTAGTCAACAAGGCAGTAGGTCAGATTTCAGAGAACGACGTGATGCTGGCATCTGCTTCAGATGCAGTCATCGTTGGTTTCCAGGTTCGTCCATCTGCCGATGCTCGCAAGGCTGCCGACCGTGAGGGTGTTGAAATCAACACATACTCTATCATCTACGATGCTATCGATGATATCAAGAGCGCGATGGTAGGTATGCTCGACAAGGTGAAGAAGGAAATCGTTACCGGTCAGGTTGAGGTTAAGCAGACCTTCAAGATTTCCAAGGTGGGTACTATTGCCGGTGGTCTCGTTACCGAGGGTAAGGTACACGCTAAGGATAAGGCTCGCGTCATCCGTGACGGTATCGTGATCCGTACTGCTGAAATCGGTGCCTTGAAGCGTTACAAGGACGATGTCAAGGAGGTGGTTACCGGTATGGAATGCGGTTTGAGCCTCGTCAACTACAACGATATTCAGGAAGGCGACGTTATTGAGACCTTCACTGAGATCGAGGTAGAGCAGAAATTGTAATATAGCATATATTATATAATAAGGTAGGGATGAGCCCTTGGTGGCTTATCCCTATTTAGGGTTAAAATAACGAAAGGTTATTCTAAATAAAATGGCAGAAATAGAGAAAGAACAGAATCAGGTTGTCAAGGACGTGATAGACCAGAAATACGAGTATGGTTTTACCACCGATGTACATACTGAAATCATAGAAAAGGGTCTCAACGAGGATGTTGTGCGCCTGATCTCGCAGAAGAAGGGAGAGCCAGACTGGATGCTCGAATTTCGTCTGAAAGCCTACAATTACTGGAAGACGCTCAAGGAGCCAAAGTGGGGACACGTTCACGTGCCACCAGTTGACTACCAGGAGATTTCATACTATGCCGATCCTTTGGCAAAGAAGCCAAAGAACAAGGAGATAGACCCAGAGTTGGAGAAGACATTCGATAAGCTCGGTATTCCTCTGGAGGAGCGCTTGGCATTGAGCGGTACCGCCGTAGATGCCATCATGGACTCTGTGTCGGTGAAGACTACCTTCAAGGAGAAACTCCGTGAGAAGGGCGTCATCTTCTGCAGTATTGGTGAGGCGGTGAAGGAGCATCCTGATTTGGTAAGAGAGTATCTGGGAACTGTGGTTCCTTATCGTGATAACTTCTATGCAGCCTTGAACAGTTGCGTATTCAGCGATGGCTCATTCGTTTATATTCCTAAGGGCGTACGCTGCCCTATGGAGTTGAGCAGTTACTTCCGCATCAATGCCCGTAATACCGGTCAGTTTGAGCGTACATTGATCATCGCCGATGATGATGCCTACGTTTCTTACCTGGAGGGATGTACAGCGCCAATGCGTGATGAGAATCAGCTTCATGCGGCTATTGTCGAGATAATTGTCAAGGACAATGCTGAGGTGAAGTACTCTACCGTTCAGAACTGGTATCCTGGTGATGAACATGGTAAGGGTGGCGTGCTGAATCTGGTAACCAAGCGAGGCGACTTGCGTGGTGTGAACTCTAAGTTGAGCTGGACTCAGGTAGAGACGGGTTCTGCGATTACCTGGAAGTATCCTTCCTGCATCTTGCGTGGCGACAACTCTGTGGCAGAGTTCTACAGTGTGGCTGTTACCAACAACTATCAGGAGGCTGATACCGGTACCAAGATGATTCACATGGGTAAGAATACCAAGAGTACCATCATCTCTAAGGGTATCTCGGCAGGTCATAGCCAGAACTCCTATCGAGGTCTGGTTCGTGCTACATCCAATGCCGACAATGCCCGCAACTACAGTTCCTGCGACTCCTTGTTGCTGGGCAGTGATTGCGGAGCGCATACCTTCCCATATATGGATGCCCATAACGACACAGCCGTGTTCGAGCATGAGGCAACTACCTCGAAGATTTCAGAAGACCAGCTCTTCTATTGTAATCAGCGAGGCATTCCTACCGAGGAGGCTGTCGGCCTGATTGTAAACGGTTATGCCAAGGACGTGCTCAACAAATTGCCTATGGAGTTTGCCGTAGAGGCACAGAAACTCCTGAGTGTTTCACTCGAAGGAACCGTAGGATAAGCGATAGTTTCTATTGGCTATTACGAAACAAATTTTGAGGTGACGTCTTATGAGAAAGATAATGCTTTTATGCTTACTGATGGCAGGTATGTCTGTTGTAGGACAGACTACCTATAAACGATCTAAGTATAAGGATGATGATGTCGAAAGAGTATGGGCGATAGATGCTCATATTGGTGGAGGCTTTTATCAGAATGCACATCATACGGGTGCGGAAGTACCAAAGTACCATTTCGGTTCTACCCAGAATATAGGAATGTTGACTAAGTTTCATGCGGAATATTATTTGCCGAATACGAATTTTAGTTTAAAGGCAGGTTATGAGCATGAAGAAGTTACCTTTTTGAAGGGGGAGGCTGCTTATGACATAAATCAACTGATGTTAGGCGGAAGATGGTATGTTGCTCCTACGGATTGGTGGGTTCAACCTTATGTGGGGCTCGATATGCTTTGTGCTTTTGATGCAGAGCATTCAGCTTTCTCTACGTCAGCTTCTATCACGACTGGTTCAATGGGAACGAAGACGTATGAATACGAAGGATATGGTAAAATAAGATTACCACGTTTCAGTGCAGGACCTGTGGTTGGAGCGGATTTCTATTTGTTTTCTAATATTGCAGTACAAGTAGAATATAGCTATCGTCTTGGTTTTGACTCGCACTACCGGGCTACTTACATAGAAAAGGGAAGTTCGAATACGTCGTATAATCATGGACAACTGCATCGCCATGCAGTATCGGTAGGTTTAAAGATTAATTTTCCATTTACTTTTACTGCTAATGACAGAAGAAGTTTGTGGGATGGCTTGTTTGAATAATTATAGATACATAAATATAATATGTTAGAGGTTAAGAATCTGCATGCTACTATTGCAGGCAAAGAAATATTGAAAGGTATCAACCTGACTATCAACGATGGTGAGATACATGCGATTATGGGACCTAACGGTTCCGGTAAGTCAACCTTGAGCGCTGTGCTCACAGGTAACCCTCTCTATACAGTAACCGAGGGTGAGGCTATCTTCAACGGCAAGAACCTCCTGGATATGAAGCCTGAGGATCGTGCCCGTGAGGGATTGTTCCTCTCTTTCCAGTATCCAGTGGAGATTCCTGGTGTATCCATGACCAACTTCATGCGTGCGGCTATCAATGCCAAGCGTGAGTATCAGGGTTTGGAACCATTGAACACAAGTGAGTTTATGAAGCTGATGCGCGAGAAGCGCGAGTTGGTGGAACTGGACAGCAAGTTGGCTCGCCGTTCTGTAAACGAAGGTTTCTCTGGTGGTGAGAAGAAGCGCAACGAGATTTTCCAGATGGCAATGTTGGAGCCAAAGCTCTCTATCCTCGATGAAACCGACTCTGGTCTCGACGTGGATGCGATGCGTATCGTGGCTGACGGTGTAAACAAGATGCATACCGACAAGACTTCTGCCATCGTCATTACTCACTATGAGCGTCTGCTCGATATGATTAAGCCAAGTGTGGTTCACGTACTCTATAAGGGTAGAATCGTGAAGACTGCCGGTCCTGAACTTGCCAAGGAGATTGAGGCTCGTGGCTACGACTGGATCAAGGCTGAAGTAGATGAGAAATAATTAGGAGGATGGCTATGCTTTCAGAAAAACAATATTTAGACTTGTATCAGTCTTCTTCGAGAATGATCAAGAAGAACAGTGCTGAGGTGCTCAATGCGGTGCGCGATGCAGCATTCGAGGACTTCCGTCGCCTGGGCTTTCCTTCCCGTAAGGTAGAAAGATACAAGTACACAGATATGAGCGCCATCTTCGAGCCAGACTATGGCTTGAACTTGAATCGCCTGGAAATCCCTGTAGATCCATACGAGGCTTTCCGTTGCGATGTGCCTAACCTGAGTACTTCGCTCTACTTCGTGGTGAACGATGCTTTCTATAGCAAGGCATTGCCAAAGGTAGAGTTGCCAGAGGGTGTTATCGTGGACTCTTTGAACAAGATTGCTGCAGAAAACCCTGAATTCATTGAGAAATACTACGCTAAGATTGCCAAAACCGATGAAGATGGCATCACGGCATTGAATACATTCCTGGCACAGGATGGCTTGCTTATCTACGTACCAAAGAACGTGAAGGTGGAGCGTACCATTCAGGTCATCAATATTCTCCGTTCGGAGGTTGACCTGATGGTGAATCGTCGTGTGCTCATCGTGATGGAACAGGGTGCTGAGGCTAAGTTCCTCTTCTGCGATCATGCAGCCGATGATAAGAACTTCCTCGCTACCCAGGTAATCGAGGCTTATGTAGGCGAGAATGCCAGTCTCGACCTCTATTGTCTGGAGGAGACTCATTACAAGAACCGTCGTGTCAGCAACGTTTATATTGAGCAGCAGGCTAACAGCCGTGTAAACCATAACGTCATCACCCTTCATAACGGTATCACCCGCAACCGCCTCGACCTCGTATTCAAGGGCGAGGGAGCCGAGTGCTTCTGTAATGGTTGTGTGATTGCTGATAAGAACCAGGTGGTAGATAACAATACGCTCATCGATCATCAGGTGGGTCATTGCACCAGCAACGAGCTTTATAAGTATGTACTCGATGGTGAGGCACGTGGTGCTTTTGCCGGTAGAGTATTGGTTCGTCATGGTGCCCAGAAGACCACTTCGCAGGAAACTAACCAGAACCTCTGTGCTACGAAGACTGCCCGCATGTTCACCCAGCCGATGCTGGAGATTTATGCCGACGATGTGAAGTGTGCACACGGTAGTACTGTCGGTCAGCTCAACGATGCGGCATTGTTCTATATGCAGCAGCGTGGTGTGAGCCGTGAGGAGGCTAAGTTGCTCCTTCAGTTTGCATTTATCAACGAAGTCATCGACAAGATGGAGCTGGAGCCATTGCGCGATCGCCTACATCATCTCGTAGAGAAGCGATTCCGTGGTGAACTCAATAAGTGCGAGGGTTGCAAGCTTTGCAAGTAGATAATATCCTTTTAAAGGAGTTAAGTTCTTAAAAATATGTATGATATCAATCAAGTAAGAGCAGATTTCCCGATTTTATCGAGAACGGTATATGATAAGCCATTGGTGTATCTGGATAATGCGGCAACCACGCAGAAGCCATTGTGTGTGCTCGATGCCATGCGCGACGAGTATCTCAACGTAAATGCCAATGTGCATCGTGGCGTTCACTATCTCTCTCAGCAGGCTACCGACCTTCATGAGGCTGCCCGCGAAACCGTGCGCAAGTTTATCAATGCGCCTAAGGTTGAGGAAGTCATCTTTACCCGCGGTACTACCGAGAGTCTGAATCTCGTGGTTTCATCGTTCAGCGATGCCTTTATGAGCGAGGGCGATGAGGTGATTATCTCTACCATGGAGCATCACTCCAATATCGTGCCTTGGCAGTTGCAGGCTGCCAAGAAGGGAATAGCCATCCGTGTAATCCCAATCAACGATAAAGGTGAGATTAACCTCGATGAATTCGCCCATTTATTCACTGAACGTACCAAAATCGTGAGCATTGCCCAGGTGAGCAACGTGCTCGGTACGGTGAATCCGGTGAAGGAGATGATTAAGATTGCCCATGAGCACGGTGTGCCTGTGATGGTAGATGGAGCTCAGAGTACTCCTCACTTCGCGGTGGATGTACAGGATATGGATTGCGATTTCTTCGCTTTCAGTGGCCATAAGATTTATGGTCCTACCGGTATCGGCGTACTTTACGGCAAGGAAGAGTGGCTCGAGAAGTTGCCTCCATATCAGGGAGGTGGCGAGATGATTGAGAGTGTGAGCTTCGAGAAGACCACTTTCGAGAAACTGCCTTTCAAGTTCGAGGCTGGTACTCCTGACTATGTGGCTACCCATGGTCTGGCAAAAGCCATCGATTATGTCTCTGCGCTCGGTATGGATAACATTGCCAAGCATGAGCAGGAACTCACCCGCTACTGTATGGACCAGATGAGAACCATCGATGGAATCAGACTTTTTGGTGAGCAGGAAGGCAAGGACGCCGTTGTCAGCTTCTTGGTTGGTGATATTCATCACATGGATATGGGAACCTTGCTCGACCGCCTGGGCATCGCCGTTCGTACAGGTCATCACTGTGCACAGCCTTTGATGGACCGCTATGGCATTCTGGGAACCGTTCGTGCAAGCTTCGCCTTGTACAACACCAAGGAAGAGGTTGATGCGCTTATAGCAGGCGTAAAACGCGTTTCACAGATGTTCTAGGCAGGACAATGCTCCGTTCATCTTCTTAACTCCAATATATCTTCTTAAGTAGATAGGAATATGTTAGAAAGTCATTATTATAAGGATATGATTGAGGCGGGCTGCGATGAGGCGGGCAGAGGTTGTCTAGCTGGTAGCGTCTATGCTGCAGCAGTGATTCTTCCTCCCGATTATCAGAACCCTGACCTCAATGATAGCAAAAAGCTGACAGACAAGAAACGCAAGGCACTCCGTGAACAGATAGAGCGGGATGCTGTGGCTTGGGCTGTGGGCATTGTTACTCCCGAAGAAATCGATCAGATCAATATTCTGAATGCGAGTTTCTTGGCGATGCATCGTGCCTTGGACCAGCTGAAGGTACGTCCTGAGGCGGTGATTGTGGATGGTAATCGTTTCAAGCCTTACAAGGACCTGCCTTATACCACGATTGTAAAAGGAGATGGAAAGTATCTCTCGATAGCTGCGGCAAGCATTCTTGCCAAGACTTATCGTGATGACTATATGGATGAGCTTGCAGAGGAATATCCACAGTACGACTGGAAGGGTAACAAGGGTTATCCTACCAAGAAGCATCGTGCTGCCATCAGGGAGTTTGGCATTACGCCTTATCATCGCAAGAGCTACAATCTTCTAGGCACAGGTGAACTCTCATTCGATTTTAAAGACTAGGCATCATAGCTGCAGTGCTATGATTTCCATATAAAAAAGCCGCTCAACAGATTTGCCTGTTGAGCGGCTTTTGAGTTTGATTAGAAGTCGAGGGTGATGCCCTTTTCCTAATCAGGCAAAAAAAAAAAGAGCCGCAAGTAAAAACTTGCAGCTCCTTGTACCCAGACCCGGGATCGAACC
>ERZ1026944.621-NODE-621-length-13649-cov-6.093203_pt1 | contig 13649 bp, 14 predicted proteins | sample MGYA00519569_ERZ1026944 | MGnify/ENA primary metagenome ERZ1026944 (study PRJEB26926, sample SAMN06164618) | human gut metagenome | biome: ENVO:00009003; feature: ENVO:2100002; material: ENVO:00002003 | host: Homo sapiens | place: USA | collected 2012 ... | reverse complement strand
CAAGGGTTGTCAAAGAAGCACGAAGCCCTTGACTTAAGTCAAGGGTAGTTCACAATGCATATGCTAACAAATTTGAAGAGGTGCACTATGGCCGATTATATTGAAGGGATTGATGATTGTGATTGTAGTGATGATGAGATGCTGAGCTATTAATGCGGAGGTTGTTCAACAATGAAAAGCTGTCACCCAATGGAAAACTATTACCCCACTACTTTTGATCAGAAAGACATCAATCGACTGTATTCGTTGATTGATTTTATTTTTCGTAAGCGTAAAGACAAAGCTGGTTCTCCCTACATCAATCATCTAGCTTTTGTTGCTCATAACGCTTATCGTTTTGCACTTGAATACAGTCGAGGCCTTGAGTTTGCAGACATTTGCTACATTGTCGGCCTTTGCCATGATGTTGTCGAAGATTGTGATGTAGATGAGATCGATGCTGTGTTTGATATGATTGAGTGCCTTTGGGGAGCTGACAGCTCAACGATTAATTGTGCAAAGCCAATCATTGATGCTATTAATGTGTTGACTCGACAGGAAGGTGAGAAGTATAGTGAATATTTCAAGCGTGTAAGTGAGCATCCAGTTGGACGTGTTGTCAAATGCGCTGACGCTCTTCATAACAGCGACATCACGAGATTTGATCATGAGTATATTGACAACCTTGCACGTAAGGGTGATCTCGATGATCTTGTCAAACGATGCAAGAAGTATCACAAGCGTTATGAAAAGTTGTACGCTTTGTTTCAAAAAGATAAGTCTTGGTGAAAGTTAGTAACACTACACAATCATGTATTGAGCATAAAGGAGAATAAAATAAGTGTCTAATGAAATAGAAACTCCAGATTTTAAGTCAATGAGTACCGAGCAACTGTTGCAGCTCGAAAAGGAATATGCTCAAAAAGCTGCAATGTTGAATAGTAAGCAAATGGCATTAAAAATTTGTTTGAATTCTCTTTATGGTGCTCTTGGTAACACAAGCTTTCGTTATTTTAATCTCAGTCTTGCTAGTAGTGTAACGACGTCAGGTCAGCAAGCAATTAAGTGGATTGAGCGTAAGTTAAATGAGTTTCTTGACGCTAAAACTGGGATCCCCAAGGATCGTGTCGTATTGATTGATACTGACTCGGTTGTTCTTGATCTGAAAGATATTGTTGACAAATATTGTCCAAAGAACATCAATCGTAAGCAAAAGCTAGACTTTCTCAATCAACTTGGTGAAAAGGTTCTTCATCCTTATATTGAGAAAAGTTATGACGAGCTTGGCGATTACATGAACGCATATGAACATCGCTTTAAGATGAAGCGAGAGAATATCATTGACCAAATGGTTAGTGTGGCTGCGAAATCGTATGTAATGAATGTGTACAATAGTGAAGGTGTACAATATGAGATGTACGATCAAGATGGCACTGAAGTCAACGGAGGGATTGGTTATTTGAAGATCATGGGCCTTCAGTTGGTTAAAAGCTCAACACCAGAAGTTATTCAAGATGCATTGCGTGAAAGTATTCCAATCCTTTTGAAGGGTAACGAAAAACAGATGCAGGAGTACATCAAAAACGTGCGAAGCAAATATGATGAATTTACTGCTGAACAGATTGCTTTTCCACGTGGGGTGACGAATATCTCAACTTACCTCAAAGAAAACGTTCAGAAGATGTATGAAAATGAGGGTAATCTAGTAGAGAAGGAAAAGTTGAAAGATAAACTTGATTTTCCTGAATCACAGCTTTACATTAAAGGTACCCCTGCTCATGTTCGAGGAGCTTTGGTTTATAACGATCTTCTAAAGAAGAAGGGATTGGATGAGGTTCGTAAGCCAATCGAAGATGGCGATAAAATCAAGTTCATCTATCTTCGATTGCCCAACCCAATTCACGAAAAGTGTGTCGCTTTTCAAGAAACGTTACCAGTAGAGTTTAATGTACATGATTACATTGATCGCGAAATGATGTTTGAGAAGACGTTCCTAGCGATGATTGAAAAGATGATCGCACCACTAGAATGGAAGACGAAGCAAGAGAGCTACCTTGAAGACTTTTTCGCTTTTTAACATCATTACTGTTGCCTTTTGAGCAATATGTTTGTATAGTATTGTTATTAAATACAGAAACACCCCCAGTTTATGGGGGTTTTCTATGAGATGAAGGGTTGTTCGATGTCAAAATTAGCTAAAATCAAGACGCTAATTGGTAAGAAAGATTATTCACCTTTTAGTGTTTTCGTTGATGGAATTCAACATGATAACGCAATCCGTCTCACTACGTTTCTTACAACTGTCAATTATCGGGTTGGGGAGCTGCAATATATCAAAGGAGAAGTGTCAATTATAGATGATACGTTTAGTTGCGAATTCGCAACTAACGTTCGAAAGGGCCCTCTTGTGCAGATGAAGGTCCAGGGATTTGATGATCCTAAAACAATTGCAGATCTAATTCATAAGGCGTTGAAGAAATGTGTGGCCGAATTGCAAAAATAGGAAACATGTTTCCAAAAAGTAAACCTCGGAAAGGTTGTTCCTTTCCGAGGTTTTTGTTTTAATCGGTACCTATAAAGTTCCCTGAGTATGCATAACGTCGAACACCATCTAGATCGTCGGTTGCTGAGATCGGTGGTTGATGTGCTCCACCACCATTGACAGCTGTATTGTTGTTGTTATTCTGAGTATTAACATTGACAACAGTCTGACCTGACTTCTCTTGTTGACTAGCCTTGGATTGCATTCGATTTCCCTGTTGATCTTGTTTGACGGGGGTGATATTATCATCTCCGCTAAACCAATTCCAAAGTTTTTGAACCGTACCGCCTGCCGATTGAGTTAATTCTTTACCCGCATCAGTATCTTTGACCTTTTCGGCGATCATTCCACCAACAGCGCCGCCAAGCCATGACCCAAGAGCAACCCCTACGGGGCCACCTAAGGCCCCAATAAAACCACCAATAACAGCACCTGTGGCAGCACCACCAGCCCCAATTGCTGCATCAGAAGCAGTTTCTCCCACTATTTTGGCTTTAGCTTCTTCAAGCTGTTTTTCAGTCCAACCTTCTTTAGCCGCAAGTGCCTCAATCTCATCAAAGCGTTCTTTACCTGTCCATAATGCACTGCCTGCCTCAGCAAATATAGATAATCCTCCAGTTAATTTAGCTAGAGGCTTGGCTAATTTGAGAGCATGTGTTGCATCTGGAATCAATTCCTTTTTGGCGCCTTTAGCTGCGATTGTCGCACGATTTTCAGCTTCAAGCGCCTTTGCAGGATCAGGCTCTTTAGGCTTTAATTTGTTAGCATCCGTCTCTGATTTGCCAATAGTGTTTTTATTGGCTTGAGTTTCAACTTTTTTATTTTTGTCAGTCGTTATTTCTCCTGGCGCCTTCTTTGGATCTGTTTTGGGGTCAGGTTTATCACCAATCTTTGTTTTGACTTTAACATCCGGCTTGTGCTCAAACAGATCATCGAAACCTGGAATCTTGGATAAAACTTTTTTGACAGCTTCGGCGACAGCTTCACCAATTGGTTTGATCATTGTCAGCAAAATTGGGATCGCTTTCGCTGCAATATCAACCGCAATTTTCATCTTTTTGAGATCAGTCAGAGCTGCGGTTAACAAACCAACCATGCCCATGCCAATCAATTTTGGTAAAAATGAAAATCCTTTACCCAAAGCTCCCATAACACCAGACAAAAGACCACCACCTTTCTTTTCACCATCTTTTGGCCCATTTGCTGTAATGGTCAACAAAGTGTGAATATCGTCAGACATTGTCTTAATCAAATCGACTTTGGTACGCTCAACTTGTTGAGTTTCTACTCGTTCTTCAACTGAATATTGTTGGTTCTTTCCTGCTGCTGGTTGAAGAAAGTTAACAATTTGCTTGTTAATCGAAGCGACATCGTCCGCAATCTTTTCCGTGATTTGTGGTTGTGTTGTCAGCCCTTGTTTCAAAACCTGGGAGATCTCAGTTAATGTTGTTGTTTGTTCAACTGTAAGCTGTTTTTGTTCTTTGAGTTCCTGGTTGACGGTGTTGTCATTATTGCCATTATTGGCATCATCGCTTTTTTCTTTTTCTTTTTCTTTTTCGAGTTCTGGTTTTAGAACCGATAGCGAATCGCGAATTACATCTTCCAGTTCACCATATGCAGCTGCTTTATGGGCTTTTAACGCAACTTTGCTGTCGATTGACAGCGCTCCCGTTTTAGCGCGGTAGCTACGCATCAACTTTCCTGCAATTGAATCATTATGCTCACTTCGAAACTGGTCTGCTGCTTCTCGCCACTTTTTAGGGTTTAATACGTCCATTAGACTGACATTATCGAACCCTCCTCGGTCTTGCATTTTGTCGATTCGATTTTGGGCCTTTTGTTCTTTTTCGGCGAATGCACGTATAATGTCACGCTGCTTCTGATAACGAGCATCTTCATTAAAAGCGCGATCCTCCAGCAATTTTTGCATCGATTCGCGCATTGTGTCTGTAAACGATGAGCGAAGGGCCTGCTGAAATCGTTCCGTCTGCTTGCGTTGAGCACGTTGTTGTTCAACTAGTTTGTGGATCGCATTAACGACCCCTTGTTCATTGTTTAAGGTGTTTGCCATTTTTGTTAGATGTTAAAAATGATTGTTTTGTTTTCTTGCTTTTTCTTCTTGTTCTTGCTGATAATTGTTAATCATTGCAATATAAATCGCTCTCTCAAATGGATACATTTCCTCTACATCTCGTAGTGACCAATTGTAATATTGCATCAGTGTAAAATTGGTTTTGTAATAATTTTCCACCGTCTCATCTGAGAGAAAAATTAGAAAAAAGAGGAAACTCCTTCAATGTAGCGAACATTACGCTTTCCACAGACAGGACATGTCCATTCAACCTTGATTCGACAATACGGAATCGTGTTAAAATATTCAAGCATATTTTGTAATTGCGTGTCAGTCAAACCATCAATCCAATCAAGCAATTGTTGTTCTGTGTATTCACTAACATCATATACTTCATCATCGGTACAAATCTTATCAATTTGTTTCATCACGTGGTGAATGTTGCTTTCATAATCAGTAACTTCTTCCTGATCTTCAAGCATCTCCATTGTTGGTTTTTTCATCAAAACAAAGAGATCGTCACTGAGGCGAATTTTGGTTTTGTATTTTTCAAGTCCAATTACTTCAATATTATCAAGGTTCAGCAACACTTGTGACGTACGTGATTGTTCTGGCATCCCATCATGAGGATCCTCACAAACAACATTCAATGTGACGTTATTATCAACACTAATGCTACGAAGACGAATCAAGAGATACTCAAAATCAAAAGTTGCTAATTGATCAACATCTAATGGCTGCTGTTCAACGCAACAACTAGCAACAATTGACTTCAGAGTGTTCAACATCACGAGTTGATCATTACTTGCTTGAGCAATCATCAACGCTTTATTTTCCTTGACAAGGAATGGACGAAAGCGCAACTTTTTACCCATGCTAGGAATTAAAATTTCGTGTACTGTATAACTTGTATTGGCTGGTAATGGTTTAAGCATTGTGTTCCTTTGTATCTGGTACTGTAATAATGTTATCGTTGTTCGCTTGCTGCTTAAGCATATTAAGCAGGTCAGTTGGACTTCCCACGAACATTGTATTATTCGTCACTGATCCGATAACAGATGAGTCGCCATCAACAGGTCCTGCAAACTTGTTTTGCTTTGGGCGAGTTTTAACAATCACATCTTGTTTCTTTGATGTAAGATCAAGCAAACGCGTATTCAAATCAGCCATTTGGCCAATCAATTTTGAAGCACTGTCAATTGTTTTGAAATCCTCAGTTCCGTGTGCAAGTTGAATTGCAAGATCAAGTAGCTGGTCTCCACGATCAATCATTCGTTTTAGGTTGTCGCGAGCAATGTCATAATCATCACTAACGTCTTGTTTAATCTGTTGATCTTCGAGTTCTTTTTGGCTATCATCAAAAGGAACTACTTGATCATTGGGAACATCTTCTACAGGAATAATTTCACGTTTTTTTGGTTCTAATGCGTCATCTGGAATAGGGTCTACATTAAAAACCTCATTGAGACTTCGTTGTGTTTTTGTGTTCATATTAATTAAAACCAATCCTTAATAGATTTCCAAGCATCTTTCAATGAACTATATGTTTTCTTTGCATCTTTATACCAATTATTAGCGCTTCGATATACTCGGAATCCATTCTTAACTAAATCTGCAATAGAATTCAGTGCACTTTGATCTTGATCAAGGGGCCCTGTAATACAATATCGATACTTCCATGTCACCGTAAACTCGGTTGGGGTTGATCCGCTACGACCAGTTGCAGTGATGCTCTGAATTGATGCTGGCCAGCATTCCATATAATTCACTATCACAATATGTTCTTTGCCAAATAAAGGGTTGGCATCTGGCGTTGTATACAGTGCGAGTTTGACTGTTGTTGTATATTCGTCCGGGTACGCAAAGTTACGTGTGATTGGTGGATATATGGTATCTAACCATGCCTGAAACACATTATATGTCATTCCACCATTGTCTTCATAGCCACCTTCAACGTAGAATGTGGTCTGGAATGAGTCATATTGTCGATCGTATGGAATTTCAATTGCCTCACCGCCAACACGAATAGAGGTGCTTAAAATTGTTCCAGGAGCAGTTACAGCTTCCACACAAAAATGGTTTAACCTCTCAGCAAGAGCAGAACCTGAAATCTTTGTGTTATGCTTTGCATGTAGCATTTTAACAACCATTTCTGGAACTGGAATAATGATATCATAATAACAACTATGATGTACCCCTTGGCGATTAATCAGATTATATGGATTGACGTCAACGCCAAATAAATCTTTTATGTTAGTAACCGCAGGATTGAGATCTTTAATAAATGGAATCTTCATTATCTTCACCCAATGTTACGGAATCGGTTAACCAAACGACGATCCTTACCATACCACCCAGCAAATGGTAACATAATTGCGTTTGCATAGTCATCAATTCGAACTAAACGAAATGGACTTGTGATGTGGTTCAACAGATAACGGTGAGTTGCATATTGGCCAATATCAATACGACTCAAGCTCGAAAGAATTTGCCAATTAATTCGCAATTTGTTTGCAGGGATGTTAGCGGTTCCTAACAACTTATCAAGCAGCCACGCACGTGCACGAATTGGTAGATAGTGTAAATTGATACCAATAAAGCCATTAGGGGCAGTTGTAAAAGGCAGCACAAGAGGATAACGGTCCCATACAGGTAATTGTTGACTTGTGGGGATATCACTTCCCATTCCACCATATTTGGCAACATACTCAAAGAAGTATAGTTTGCCCACTTCAAGACGGCGAACGGTATCTTGATGACCATTGATAATAAACTGGTACTTGTTAAAACGGTTCTTTTTAATGTCACGAATCTGTTGACGAAACCATCCTTGTCCTTGTTTGGATAAAGTTTTTAATTCGTACGGGGTGCTGTTGTGAAGAATCGATTGATATGTGCTGCGAGGCATTGATCAAACTACACACTTTGGCGTATAATATTGTTATTACTTAAGGGTGGCAAAAAGAATGTTAGTCAAATGTTGTTAGATTGTTCCTGCACCAACAGTCTTTTCTAACGCTTCAATTCAGGAGCGCAAAAGACTGATTACCGCATTGACAGAATCATTTGTTGCATATGTGTCAGCAATCACCTTACCATTACCGTCCTGAGCAGCTTTGGTCGCTGCTGGTACGGTACCACTAACTTTTGAACCATCAACCGTTGTTTTAGTGAACTACCACAGATGCTTTAGCATCGTGGATGAATTGCTTGAAAAAGTAAAGTATAAATAAAGCAAAAGAGGGAAAGAATTGCCGTTCTTTCCCTCCAAACAACACGAATACAAGTACCAGTTGTATCATGTCAGATAATACTTATCCATCAAATAACACCAAACGAGACTACAAAGCTCAGTTTCAAAAGAAAGCTGAGAATGCGGCTCGACGTGCGTCTCAAATGGATGTAAAGGTATTTCAATTAAAGATTCAATCGAATCGTCTCAATCAAACCCAAAAACAATTCCTTCATAACATCTTTTTAGAAGCAAAATGGTACTATAACAGCTGTATTGCGTTTGGAAAGGTCGAAGGAAACAAGCCCTATAAAAACGATTGTAAAGCGAAAACAGTAACCCACTACGATAAGGATAAAAATCCAATCGTCAGTGAATATACTTGTTTAAGCGCCGCTTCACGTCAAGAGATCAATAAACAGATTGGAATCGCTTGTAAGAGCATTAAATCCAATATTAAAGCTGGTAATATTAAACACACTAAAGGACTATCGTTCGTCAGTGAAGTTAACAGTGTATCTTTTAGACAGTTTGGTAATAGCTGGAAATTTGATGGCACTAAAATCAAATTAGCTGGTTTGAAAAAGCCACTAAAGGTATTTGGGTTTGAGCAGCTTAGTGTTGAAGGGATTGAGTTTGCCAACGCTCGTTTGGTACAAAAGCCAACTGGATATTATATTCAAATCACATGTTATGTTCCCAAACAGGAGCGTCGGCATAATTATCAAACGATTGGGATTGATTTTGGTTGTGAAACTAGTTTCACAACATACATTGAAGAAACCAATGAAAGTCGTAAATTAAATTATTGTTTTGAACAAAGTGAGAACGAAAAAAGGGTTCAACGTAAGTTGTCTCGTAGACATTCAAAGAAGTTCTCTAACAGGACGAATAAAGGTTTACGATTAACAAAGAAAAATAGAAAGCAAAAGCAAAAGCGGCTTAATCAAAAGAAAGATGCAACGAACAAGCTGATCTTTTGGTTAAAACAATTTGAAACAGTAGTAATCCAAGACGAAATGTTAGCCAATTGGCAAGCATCTGGTCATGGAAAAAAGATTGAAAAGGGCATTCTGGGACGTGTTAAAGCGATTGTAAAGATGCTTCCTAATACATTTGTTTTGGATCGTTCATTGCCCACTTCAAAATATTGTTTCGATTGTTTTCATAAAAACGAAAACTTGAAAGTGTGGGAACGTGAATTCATATGCCCAAATTGTGGCTGTATCACTGATCGTGATATTCATGCCGCTCAGAACATGATTGCTTTCTATAAGTTAATACAGATGGTACCTACGGAATGTAGGGATCCAAAGAGGATCAAAAGTATTTTGATCGATATTGAAAAGCGTGTGGAGACAAACCCCTCTAGACCACTAGAAGAAGTAATTCAACTCGTGGTCCAAGGGCTGTCTACGAAGCACGAAGCCCTTGACTTAAGTCAAGGGTAGTTCACTGGGGTTCTCAGCTAAGAACGTTTTTAATTCTTCTAATGCTCGTTTAACTTCATCAACAATCCACCACAGCGTGAAACCACACACATCGCCTGGATAATCTGGATCTTCATCAACTTTGACGTCTTGCTCGTGTTGATCAAGCGGATAGAAACGTTCAAAATCATCACAGATGTAATGATAAAGGTACTGTGTTTCATCTTTGTAGTTTTGGAGATGATATTCTAGCTCATTAACAATATCATCTAGTTGCAGTCTGGTCAGTTCCCAAACAAACCCACTAAGATTCAAAAGCCTGTGATATTCAATGTGCTCGAGCGAATAAGCACGATAACCTTTTTGACACCCAGCTACCCGCTTAGCGATCATTGAATGCAACCAATAGTATTTTCGAAAATACGCTTGTGAAAAGCCTGTATCATCATTCAAATATGAAACACAACAATCCTCATCATCAAAGTCATCAGGATATGTTGTACTATGCTGCCTGAATTCATCGATAGTACAAGCGGTGATGAACGCATCAAAGCTCATTATTATTCTCCAACATCATAACGAGGATCATCAAGAATTACCTTCAGAGCCTCCCAAGGATCCATTGAATCGTCAAAAACCATTCGTACGAGATTTTCGTTGTATCCAGATACAAGAATCAACCCAGTATCATTATCGATCATTGGTACCGTGCCTGAACGATTGTTAATGTTCCAAAACACAACCTTTGGAAAATCAAATCCAGCAGCATTGTATCGTTCACGCCAAAGATCAAACAAGGCAGTGATTTGATCACGATTCAATGTCCTTGCATTCCAAATAGAATTGGTGGAACGAATCATTGCAGCATCGAATTCCATGTCACTAAAGAATACCAGCGTTGGAATCTCGTCTCGTTGGCAGTTCCCCTTTTCAGCAATTGCCAAAACGTTACTCAGAACGTTTTCAACATTGGTGTTATATCCTTCATGCTGACAAAGCGTTTGAACTCTTTCAACTAACGTCATTTCGTCATCAAGACTAATGATTTCCGACTGATGACTGAAAGCAATCACCTTATTATGAAAGATTCCCTTATTGGCAGCAGCTGCGTAAATTGTCAGACCCAAGCTAACATCAATACACTCCAGCTTACCAACCTTTGTCATCATTGATCCACTAACGTCACAGATCGGCAACACGTTGCGTTCGTACGATTGCAAATTCCAATCGTTCCACATTGTGTTTACTGTGTCGACAACACCAGTGTTGTATTTGTTTTGTCGATACTGAGCAACCAATTCGGGTACCGACGATGTCGATGTGTGAATACTAGATTCACCACGATTAACGCTTTCCAAGAATTCATTAAATCGAATACCGTCATGCTTGAAGAATGTCTTCATGTGTCGAATAAACGCAAGCGACGGGACATGACCATAATCAATTTGATCATACTGATTTGCTGAAATTCGAGCTTCAACAATATCGATTCGCTTTCGTAGATCTACAAGCATCTTGCGGTACTGAGAATGAGAAAGCTTCAAAACCTTTGACCACTTAATTGCAGATCGACGAGACATCTTACCAGCATTGATCGAAGGCATCCACTTGCCAAGAAGTGATACCGGTTGATCTTGTTTAGCATTAACGTCCGTCACCAATTGAGTGACAATACGGCCAACGAGAATCTTCCGAACAAAACTGTCTTTGCACTTTTCAGCAAGAAAGATTACATCATCCCATCGACCATACTTTTGATCGACCAGGCGGTCAATTATCGTATGAACCTGTCGTTCAGTCAGTGCAACTTCTTCAAACAAACGCTGGAACAATACACGGCCGAGCTCACGCTCACCCATCCCCCGTTCAATATCACGAACCATTAACGCAAAACGAATGCAATACTCACGAAGAGAATCGTCCTGCAAAGCTAGCTGAAACTGATTAACGGTTTCCTCTCGATTTGCGTTCGTCTTATCGCGATACTGGCTAGCGGTATACAATGCAGCTACCAAAGGATTGGTTAACGATGTCGTCTTGTGACTCAGTGCGCCGTTTTCGGTACGACCAAGATTAGCTGTCTGATTAAAAGCATTAACAAAATTACTCATTACATTTCACTCCAAGATGATTTTTCGATCCAACGGCAAAAACTAATTTGCTGGATCATCTTTAAAATTAAAGCTGCTTCCATTCCAAACTAACAATGCTGTCGTGAGCAAGATTACGTTCGTTCAAAGCTTCAATCTTTGAACGATCTTCTTCATCAAACCCACAATACACATCAGCATTGGTGATGAACAAAGATTCACCAAAATCATTATCAACCGTTACTACAACATCGCCACCGTGCTTTTCACGAAGCTTAATCAACTTAGCAATAAGAGAATCGATCGTCATGATATCGTTTGTCATCTTTGTATTCCTTTGTTTGTTCATTCAGTACGGTTATAATACCACACTTTCTGTTAAAGGGCAACGGTTAGCTGCTCCAATTCAAATCGATCTGCGATTGGTTGTAGATCGATGTATCCACGTGGATTGCACATCACATGCGTCTGACCAATCATGTAATCACTCAATCCGTGATTATGCCCATGCACCCAAGCTACCAAATTTGTTTGTTGCTCAATCCATTGATCATACTGATTGAAGTACGCATCATCGCAAGTTTTTGGTTCAGTCATGCTTTTATAGCTTGGGGCATGATGGGTAACAACAATTATCTTTTTGTCTTTGTTTCCCTCTACAAACGATTGTAATTGTTTATAGCTTTGCTCATTCACACCATTGGTGATACAAGGTTCAATTGGAATATCATCATTAACATCACTGCTGTAAATCTGATGATAATCATTCATTCGTGTGTCTGCAAAACGTTCACGAATGATTTTTGACCATAATGTGGTACCAAAGATGTATAGATCTTTCTTAACATGAGCTACCGGATTATCAAAGCAATCCAGTACCATGAAGTTTGGATACAATGATTTGAAGATTGTAATTGTTCTCGGGTATAAACGATGTCTCCACCAATCATGATTGCCAAGAACATAAAACACTTTCCTGTAGCATGGTGTCACCCAATTGTGGAAATCTTTAAGCAGCATTTGAGCACGTGCGCCATGCTCTGTTTCATCCCACACCCCCAAATCACCTGCGATAATCAAATATGGACTTTTTGGACGTCCAAACCATGATTGATAGTATCCTTGTTCTGGGACGATTATGTTGGATTTTTGGGACCAATACCATTCAAACTCCAGATGAAGATCACTACAAATGTCAAACTTAACAACACTCACTGAAACAAACCCTCTAACCTTTTCTCTGTTAGCAAATGATTAATCTCCAAAAGACCATCGTTTGCTCGATCTGTTCATCTTCCTTTTTGATATCGCTGTTGGGTTTCACAATAACGACAACCATCAAAATGACGACGATGATATGGACAAACAAAAGGTTCATTCACAGGACGCGTTCCATTGATGTACTTCTGTTGGTAACAAGGACATTCTGGATTACGATCGGTACTATACACAATACAACCAGAAAGCGAAGCGATTAGCGAACCAGCAATAATAGCTTTCACACAATTCTTAACCATAATAACAATCCTAGTATTAATACCCAAAACGAAGCTCGAGATAATTTGTAATTGGATGAAACTTACATTGTGCAATTTTAATCACTTCTCCACTAATATCAGTAATTAATGTCATAAGATCATTGATACTAGCGTGACTGTTGTTAGGATAGCCGCCAACGACAACGTAACTGAGATTATACCAATCGTCCCATACACATTCAACATCATAGGACACATCTTCAAGAAGTTCTTGACCCGTTTTGGCTTTTTCGAGTCGATAACATATATAATCAGCTAGTGTTCCCCGATACATTCATCATCTCCCAATATTAGTGAGCATTAAATTTAATGATTTTAATGATTTCCTTCCAAATGTATGAAGGAATTTCCTTTCGACAATTATAGTCAGCTTCTTGATTTTTGTAGTCTCCTCGGCCATGAATACTGATACAGTATTCAATGGGATTGCTACTCTTAGTGGCGCGCTTGACTACCCAGACATAGTCAGCAGAGTGACACTTGACGTAAAATCGATGTATTGACATTGTTGTTCCTATTGTCTTTTGTTGTGATTATGATACCACGTCCTGCAGAAAAAGACAACAAAAAAAAAGGAGGACTCGAGTCCTCCTTTACACTACGCTTTAATATTTCCTCTACTGCTTTCCACCCACACTCGGGCATCACTCAAACAGTACGTCAATCTTTCTAATGTTGGGTGAACTACCACGATGGTAAACCATCAGTGGCTTCGTGTTTCATAGACAACCCTTGGCTGTCTCTTATACACATCTGACGCTGCCGAC
>ERZ1026944.620-NODE-620-length-13652-cov-18.443921_pt1 | contig 13652 bp, 9 predicted proteins | sample MGYA00519569_ERZ1026944 | MGnify/ENA primary metagenome ERZ1026944 (study PRJEB26926, sample SAMN06164618) | human gut metagenome | biome: ENVO:00009003; feature: ENVO:2100002; material: ENVO:00002003 | host: Homo sapiens | place: USA | collected 2012 ... | reverse complement strand
TCTACACCTATTAAGTCGTCGGCAGCGTCAGATGTGTATAAGAGACAGAATATGCATTGCTAAATGACCTTTTTCATGATCAAATGTATTTTGAAATTCTTCAGCAGATGTTGTCAATCCAATAACTACAATGGAACATTTATGTTTGAAGTTTGAATAGGTAATTCCTATATTATATTGGTTACTTCTTAATAAATTTTCTGCTTTTACAAGTTCAGATCAACTACATCCTATTAGTTCTAATTCTTCTAGAATTTCGTCTGTATAATAAGTATCTACTGCATAATATACAGTTACGTGCCAATCTCAATCCTCCAAATAAATGTTCTGTACAACAGTACAAATTTACAATAGCAAAAGACTAAAACATAACGTTACTATTAAAATAAAAATCCCCTTAAGTCTCTCAACTCAAGGGGATTACAAAGATCCATAATTAGTAACTCATTACTAATTATTTTCTATAAATTTATCTAAATCTTTCTTATATCAGAATAATTCTTTAAAACCTATTTGTTTACGACCATTAGGAATCTTCTTTGCCTTAACATAATTGTCAAAAGTCGCTCTACTAACTTTTAAGTATTTACATGCTTGATACTTGCTAAGTTTTTCATTCTTATTAGTTATTCCAGAAAGATATTCAATTACTTCTTCGCACTCTTCTGGACTAAGATTAGAATTACCAGTATCGATATCGTTAACAATTTTTAATAAAATTTCTCTAATAATCTTTAACATAATTAACCATAAATTGCCCCATTAACAAGAATAAGATCTTCTCTTAAACCTGATTGAGCTGCTGCAATTCAAGTAATACAATAACATTTATATGCTCCTCCAGATAATGAGTCTATACCATCCATTAAAAACACAGTTGGTTCATCAAATACTACAGGTGTTGCAGAAGGAACAACAACTATAGCATCTGGTTGTTCTTTAGTAACTCTTGCTACAACATTTACTTGAGTTGTTGAATTTGTAAAATAAATACCTGGTTTACCAGCATCATCAGCATTTGTTAATATTGGTAGTTGTTTACTAAATATATTATCTAAGTTAATAGTAGATGCTGAAGATCCTGTATAACTTGTAGTTGAACTTCCTGCAATAACATTTAATGCACATGGGTTTGGAAGTGCTATAGGAATTTCAGGTATATCGTTAACATTTGCTGGAGTAAAGCCTAAAGCAGTTTTAACTGTAGTATCTTTTAAGAGAGTATAAGCAGTACCATCCTCTAAGACATATATGGCCATTTCAGCACCTCCAGACTCTGTATATCCTGTCTTAATTCCTCCTAAAACATTATTTTTAGCTACAGGTAATGTATATGAAGATCCAGGAGCACTATTAGTAATAGTTAAAGTTCCATTAGAAAATGATAGACCAATACCAGTACCATTAGCAATAGTTAATGTAGTAGAACTATCATTTAAAGTTGTACTTCCAACTTTAACTGGTCTTCAAGTATTCTCGGTGGAATATCCTTGGCCCGTAACTCAACTTTGAGTAGCATATCCACTTAAAGATGGTATTTCACTCTTTAATGCTAAATTAGAAAGTGTCTGACCAGAATTTTTGATAGATTTAGTTCCTGCTCCAATTATGATATAATCAGAAACAAGATTTCCACTAGCCATTACATCTCCACCACCTGCTGAACCAATTTTTTCATCAATCTCGGATTGAGAATAAGTTTCAGACTTTGTATAACGATTATTTAATGCTTCGGTAACTACTTTATTTTGAACTGGATTAACAGAAGTTGTACTTAAAGAAGAATCAACTACAATTCCTTCAGGTATATCAAAATTAAGATCTGATTCATCAATTTTGTCTTTATAAGCAAGAGCTCTTGCATCTGTAATTTGAGACAGAGGATGAGTGTGTGCTGCAGGAACATAAGTTTCTGGTTTTCCTGTAACTTTATCTCATGCTATTTCTTTCTCATCAACATATGACTTTAATGCTAAATTACTAATTAAAATACCAGAATCTTTAACAGTTTTTCCTGGACCATTAGAAGTTATTACTCTATCCGCAGTAGTAAATGCTTCTGCTGCAATTACATCTCCTGCTCCAAAACCTGTTAACTTATCGTCAACTTCCTGTTGAGTATAAACACTAATGCCCTTTGTAGCATTAACTTTATGTTTATTATTAGCATCAACTTCAATTAATGTAATAACATTACCTGCACCAGATATAGAAGTTTCAATATTTGGTATAACAGGAATTTTAGCATCAACTTCAGCTCTTGTATAATAATTAGAAAGATCAATTTCTGTATTACCAATCTTCTCTCATTTTCCATCAACAAATACATATTCATCATGTATATCTGGAGCAGAACCAGATTTCTTAACAAGATAAATAATATTTGTCTCTCCAATACTTGGAAGTTGATCAACAATCTCAATTTGAAGATTAGCTAAATTAGCAATCATTTCTTTTAAGATTCTTCCTTGGTTTGCAGATAATGATTTATCAGCAGCAAGAGACTCTAAATTATCTACAATTGAACTTTTTATCTGATTATTAATAGTTGTATGTACATTATCAATAGCTTGTCACACTCCTCCAGAAGTAATTAAATTTTTACTTCCTTCTGTCGGCTCTTCTTCTATTGAATTAATAATTTTTGGTATATCAGTTAATACTTTAGCATATTCTTCTTTAGTGCCTGTATACCCATTTTCTTGTGCAATAAGATAAGCATCTTTACCAGGAGCACCAATTGTTCCAGGAAAAATAATCCATTTCTTTTGCTTTTTATCATAAATTTTTACACTCATAATTTATATATTTTTAAGATTATGCATATGCTGCACCGTTAACAGCAACCTTACCGTTTGCCATATAACTTAAACAATAGATATAATAAGTTCCAGATAAATCTGCAAGACCATCCATCTTAATTGCATTAGAAGCAGTAAATGTAAGTCTAGCAGTGCTTATAATAACTGAATCAGGATTACTTGAACTAAACCCACTCAGAGAAGAAATAGTTCTTGATAAAGTATTATTATAACTATATCCTGCAGAAACTGTTGACCTACTTAAAGTAGACGTTGATAGTATTCTTGCAGTATTTATAGATACCGCAGATGAACCTGTGTATGAAGTTCCATTAATTGTTAATGCACATGGGTTTGGAAGTGCTATAGGAATTTCATTAACATTTGCTGGAGTAAAGCCTAAAGCAGAAGTTACATTACTTTTACTTAATGAAATAGTCCCAGAAGATAATGTAATATTACTTCCAACTTTAACTCCACCTAGTACTGAACTTGTAGCTGTAGGTAAACTATATGAATATGTACAATTAATTGTAGTACCGCTAATACTTATATTAGTGCCAGAAGTATATGTAGTATTTGTATCTGTCCAGGGAACATTAACATATGCTTTACCATTACTTAATTGTACAGCATAGTTTTTACCACTTGTTGTATAACCAATTTGAATTCCTCCATATGCACTTGATGTAGCAACAGGAATTGAAGTTAAATATCCTTGACTGGTAACTCAACTTTGCGTTGCATATCCTGATAGTGATGGTATCGTTGGTTTATTACTGAGATCATTATAACTTCCTGAAGTTGCTACTGTTGCAAATGTAGGCTTTCCAGTTACTCCAGACCAAGGTACACTTGTTGCACTTCCTGCAGTAAACTCTTTAAATGCATTCCCAAATGTAGTAGCGGCATCATCTATACAAAAATACATTAATCCTCCATTACCTATTTGTACTACATCTCCTTCTTGAATTGTACCAGCTTTTACTGCATCTATTGCTGCTGTTTGTGATTCTACTACAAACATTCTTTCTAAAGCACCTGCTGGTAATTTTTCTATTGGAATATTTGGAAGTCGAGCTTCACTAATAGTTCCAGAAGTAATCTTAGATGCATCAAAACCATTCAGTGTACTATTAATAGATACATTACTAGATCCATCAAATGTTGCACTTCCTGATACTGCTCCAGCTATTGCAATTACTCTTGGGGTTGCTAATTTAGTAGCTGTTCCTGCATTACCACTTACTGTAGTTTGCGCAGGATGCCTATGATCTTCACGTGCATATTTTGTAGATGTTCCAACTGCTGCAGTACCTGCAATAAGTGGTGCTACTGTCGCAGGACTAATTTTTCCTGCATTAACTAAAGCTTCAACTTCTGAAGCACTGATATCACATTTATATTCTTTACCCCAAGTACAGATCATTGGACCTTCATCAATAAATGATATATATGCATCAAATACTTTACGTTCCTCTGTTCCTGCAGTAGTTTTTGCTCTTTCTGCATTATAGGAAGCTTTAGTTTTAAAATGTAAAAATTTTGATTTATATGCCATAGCGTCTATATTTTTATAGCACCTATAATATTATAGGTTAAAAATAAAGGGAATAGGGAAATCCCTATCCCCTTATTATCTTAATTTATTCAAATTCAACTCATTCCATCTCAGCAGTTAGAGCAACTTTTTTTGATTTGTTATCCTTTACTGCAGAAACGTTTAAAGAACTTGAAGTAAACGTAACTTCTGGTACTGCATTATCAGCTTTAGTACCTTGGGCAGATGTAGCGGCTCCAATGCTACCTGGAGTGATATTAACAGTTTTTTGAGCGCTACCGTTGAATGTAAACTTTGTAGTTCCCTCGTTACTTCCACTATTTAATGTAACAATTAAGGAATTCTTTACTTGAGTAGCATTATCCGCAGTTCCTGCAGTCGCAGGTTTACCAATTAATACTTTTTGAGGTTTACCATTATGTGGTGTAACAGTAAATGATCCATCTGTGCCATCTGCAAATACATAAGTAGTATTTGTATCAGTTGGGAATGCCCAAGTTCCATCACCTCTTAAAAACGCAGCTTGTTCTCCTGCATCAGGAGCAGGAACAATACCTGCTGCACCTGCTGTATTTGATGTTGCGGCTGTCATTTCTGCTACTGATCCAGAAATTGTTACAGTTGTACTACTTTTAGATGCGGATAGTGTTAAAGGAGCAGTGCCAGATGCATTTATAGTTCCAACTCCACCTAAACCAGATAAGGTTGGTGCAGCTGGTATAGTACCAGTAATTATATCTGTAATATGGCCAGAACTATCAGCTGTAATACCTGTAACAACTTTACCACCAGCAGTAACAGGAGAACCAGCGGTTCCTATAAGAGTTGTTCCATTAGCAGGTTTATAGTGATTATCTACAGAAGTTACTTTTGTGTCAGTAAAGACAGCGTTTGAAGGTACGCTAGTGGCGATAGTATATGTACCATCTTTAATAACTTTACCTGTAGCTCCATCAAATACTGCAATATGACCTGCTGTCGCAGAAGCTGGGCCAGTTACTGCGCCATCAATATTAGCCTGAACAACTGTTCAATCTGCATTAACTACTGTAGTACCACTAACAGGACCGTTATTAATAGCAATTAGCATATCTCCAACCTCACACTTGATTCCCGCATAAGTTCCAGCAGTAATTACTTTATAGGTCCAACCTACTTTATATCCGTTAGCTGGAACTTTAGTAACAGTACCGTCTGTGCCTAATGTTCCTTTATAAATCATTGCATCAGCTGCAGCGATCTTATTATCAATAGCTGCAACGACAGCAGCAGCAGTTGGGATTGCAGTTGAACTACTAGCTAAAGTTGTTTGTACAGAGTAACCATTTTCAATAACTCCTGTCGTATTATTAAACTTAGGAATATATCCAGCAGTTGTTGTGGCATCTGTTTTAGTAACGTTATTTTTAATACTTGGAGAGACAATTACTGTTTGAGTTTCGCCATTACTTGGAGTTACTTTAAATCCATTTGATGCTCCCTGAAATGTATACGTTGTATTAGTATCTGTAGCAGGAATACCAAGAGCTGTTATATCTGTTTTAGTTACTGCTGCTGTACTTGTGACATGTCCAAACTTATCAGTTGCAATTTTATACAACCCTGATGTTTTCGCAGCAGCTCCTGCTGGAACAGCATGAGAGATAGTACGACTTTCTGCCAGATTTCCACCTCCAGATAACCCGCCTGTTCCTGTTATCGTAATTGTTTTATCTACTTTTTTATTTAACGCTGCAGCTACAGAACTTGCTGACGCTATATCATTAAAATCTACTTCAACAGTAGTATTATCTGATCTGGTAATTGTTAATTTATTACTTAATAATTGTGCATCTTTAAGCCCAATACCAAATACATCATATCCTGTATCTGTTTTAACTTTAATAGATTGGGTTGTTGTATCAAACCAAAGATTTCCAGTTTCGATTGTAGTAGGCTCTGTCGCCTTTTTAAAAAATTTAATTGTTGCCATGTTTATTTTTTTTAAATTTTAATCCCCCCCTTCACTAAATGTGAGGAAGGGGAAATTATTATTTATTCAATTTCTGATCAAAATATATCAAGCTTACCGTCTGTTCCAATTTGGATAGATGAACTTGTTGGTACTAATTTAGACATATCTACAGCTAAACCTCTAGAAGTACCTTCACCAGTTACCTTAATAGTATTATCTGGACTAGTAATAGATGTAATGCCACCTGCAACAGCAGTTTTAATACTATCACTAAGAGCTTTCATACCTTCAGCAACTGTTTGATCTGCACCAATTTCAGCACCGCCAGTAATTGCTACTCCTACTTTTATATTGTTACCAGCAACCCTTGCCCTGTTTACTCTAAGTCCACTTTCAGATTTTGCTAATATATTATCAGAAACAGGATCAATTTTAACATCAATAACATTCGCTTCTGAAATCTCAACAGCATCACCAGCTGTAAGAGCTTCTTGCTTATCTCCAACAGATGTTTGTAAATTCGCAATATCAGCCTTATTCGTTCTAATCTGATTTAAATCTGTATCTGAAATTAGACCTGAGCCTTCAACCTTATCAACTTTATTTGCAAGTTGATTAGTAACTGTAGTATCTATTTCACTCTTAGTATAATAATTCTTTAAATCTACTGTTATTTGTCCACTTCCTCATTTTTCCCACATATATACATCTTCTGTAGTACTTGGAGAATGAACAACAATATATTCTTCAAATAAGTCGTGAAGTACTGTCGATGTTGCAGGAATCATATATAATTTTCCTAACTTATCAACAGTTGGATCTCCTAACTCTTCAAAACTATTTGCGAATCTTATTTCAAATCCCGATGTATTAGGAAATGATTTTCAAGCAGCTTCAAATTGTTCTTGATTGAGAGTACCACCAACAGCAATATAAGAATGATATAAAAAGTCTTGGACTGAATACTGATCCATAGCTTCATCACAAGGATCGTATCAAATCTTATCATGCTCTGGTTCGTTATTTGGGAAATCGGATTGACATCCGATTGCTATATTTTCATCACCAGGATCACCTTTTTCTCCCTGAGGAATTCCAAACTTAAGATTTGCATCACTAATATCTGGATTTAAGTCAGTTACATAAGGTTGTGCATCTGGTGCTAATTTTTCAACTTCAGAAATTACTGTTACTGTAGCAGGTTTTCCTTTAGGAACTTTAATATTTAAAGCCCATTCCCTAGGAGCATTAGTTTTATCTATTACTAAAGATGGTCTTTGATCTCACTCAACTGTTTCAATTGTACCTGGTTCAAACCTTGGAAGAACGGAACCTGTAGAAGTAATCACTTTACTAGATTCCATTGTGATTTCTAAATGTCCTTCAGCATCACTAATATTAACAGATTTAATACTGTCTCCTTTTAGATCTTCTAAATAACATAAAGTAGTTCACTCACTAGTAGGATCACCTATATATCCTCAAAGAATTCTATCATCTGTTAGATTATTAGGATCTCCAAATTCTCTGATAAGTCCAGGAGTTTTTCCAGGTTCTCCTTGATCTCCAATTGCTCTACCTAATAACTTTCAAGAAATACCTTCATCATAAGTTATATACCAGTTATTATTAACAATTTTAAATTCAGGAGTTATCCCATCTTTACCGTCCTTACCAGCACGTCCATCAACGCCATCTTTTCCAGGATCTCCTTTACTTCCTGTAGCTCTACCAACTTTTTCCCAATTTATACCTTTATCATAAGATACTTCTCAGTTTCCTAATGAAATTCTAAATTTTGGTTGGATTGCATCTTTTCCTTTTTCTCCAGTAGCTCCTCGATCACCTTTAGCCTTGCCTAATTGCGTCCAATTCGTTCCGTTGTCATAGGAAACAAACCAATAATCATTTTCGATTTTGAATTCAGGAGTTATACCATCAGCTCCATTTTTACCAGGTTTTCCATCAGTTCCATTTTTACCAGGATCTCCTTTTAAACCTTGTGCAGAAATTTTTTGTCCATTTTCATCAAGTATTCATCTAGGAGATTCTCCATTAATAGATACAGTCCAATAATAAGTATTATTTAATGTATCTTTTTTGATACCTACAATTGGAGTATCTCCTGGTTCTCCTTTTAGATTTTCTATAGGAGTTGATGAAGGAGAAGTATTACTTTCTTTCCAAGAAAGTATTCCATTATTAATTTCAGGTACTCATACTTTGCCAGCAGGCCCTTCAACTCCTGCCATTACAAAAGCTCAGAAAAGATTTGGTTTAATACCAATGATTTTATCGTTTTCTCGAACTAATTCAGGCATATTTAACGAAGATGATGTATGACTTCTAACGCAAGACAATAAAGCTCCTTCAAATGATACAAAATCTACAATATATTCGTCATTGAAATAGTGAGTGTTTGTTATTCATTCTCCTGCCATCTTAAAGGAGGTTCCCTTATAGAAATCTCTTGAATTATAAGCTCCAGAATACTCTCTTGAATTTTGTAGATCTATAGTAGGTAATATATTATTTTTTTTCATAGTTTATTGTTTTGATCCTAATATTAAAAATGGAACACTAATACTTGTTGTTGGTACTTTACCGTCTGCAGTTCTTATATCTAAAAAAGCTCCATTAATCCTGCCTCTTGCTGAACCATAGAACATTTTTAGCATGGCTCCATCTCATATAGGTTGTGAAAAAGCTATTGTACTTATTGATAAAGTTCTACCGTTATAAATACTTGTTAAATCTAAATTTGCAGAAAAATTTCCAGATTGACTTACAGTTAATACTAAATCAGTTCTACATCTAGAAAAACCAGATAAAGATGGCACCCCAGATGAATTAAAATAAACTTCTCCACATGCTAAAAATGAATCACTATTATAATCGTCATAGCTTTTATAATAAAGATTTGAACGTAGCGTTCCATTTTGTTTCCATGTTTTTAACTTAAAATCTGATGTATTCTCTACTCAAATTGTTCCAACATAGTAATTATTAACTATTGAAGATGGAACAAATTTAAATTCCAATACTCCTCCAGCTGGAAGTAAAATTTGAGAAGCATTAAAAAGAATTGGCTCATCATAACTGAATAGTAGTCTACCATTATAATAACCACAAATTTTAATAGATTCATCATCGTTTCCATTATCAAATGGATATATAAATAATTGTTTATCAGACTTATTATGAATTACTCCAGAATACGAATTATCAATATTTAATTGATATTCAGAAGCATTTACTTTAAGAGTTACATCTTCATGTATCGTTGGAGAATATATAATTTCAGAATATAATGAATCTAGTATATGTGGATCAGATGACTGAGTAAGACTATATTGTTTAATGTTTTGAATAATAGCATTATTAATTTTAATGTTAGTTAAATCAACACTTCCATCACTACCAAACTTAATCTTTCCAGCAGCCATATGTCCAGCTCCAGTTCTAAAATCAAATAGTATATTTGGAGTAAACTCACCTCCTGTAGGAATTTCTGGATCAAAGTTTTGATATTGTGTAGATGTTTGTCCACTTGCATCAATACCTTGTTGGCTAAACATATAGTTTCCATTAAATACAGCAGATCCAATAAGACCGTTAGCGATAATCCCAATTTTAGTATACAGCGCTTCAAATGCATCTAATTTAACTCAACTATTACTAGTATCAGTGCTAGGAGATTCATTACTGTGTAATGTTCCTTGCCAAGTTCCTACTATATTTAAAACATAATAGTTAGCATCATTAGAATCATATACATAAGGAGTTTTATCTGCGGTTCCTTGATATACAGTATTAACATTATAAATACCTTCAGGATAAATTATTTGTCCTTTAGAACCATTCTCTCCATTTAATCCATTAGTTCCACTTAATTTAGTAGGAGTACTTCAACTACCTTCAATTGTACCAACTTTATCAGCGTTACTTGTATAATTTACTCTAGCTTGAATAAACCAAATATAAGGAGTCTCTTCAGTTGGAGTTGGAACCGCTAAATTCCAACCTGTTGGCTGTCTTGTTGTTCCAGGAGTACTTGTTCCTCCATAAATAGTTGTAGTTCCTAAGCAATAACGAACTTCAATACCAATTCCAGGTAACCCATCAACTCCATCTTTACCTGCTGGACCAGGATCACCAGTAATTCCAGGTTCTCCTTTTATTTTAGTTCATTTATAGTCAGAAGGATCATCACTATCATTTATATTATAATCTACATAAATTCCAATTCAAGCACCTGGATCTTCTCCATTGTTACCTGTAAAGGTTACACCTCCATCATTAGAGTATTTAATATGTAGATAACTTGTTTTTCCATCTTCTCCATTAGAACCATCAGTTCCGTTTGTTCCGTCCTTACCATCTTCTCCATCTTTACCATCAGCTCCTTTAGGTAATCCAAAACTAAATTTAAATATATCCCCTTCTAAAACTACATTAGCATTAGCTTCAGTTGTTGAAGAAACATTAGCTACTTCTGCATCAAAATTAGGAATTTCTCCGCCTTCAGAAATAGTTTTTCATTCTGTATCATAATCTGCATCAGATTTTTTAACTAATGCTTGACCAGTAGTTCCTCCAGGAATTACTCCAATTCCATCAGAGCCATTCTTTCCATCAGTTCCATTTTGCCCAGGATCACCTGTAGCTTGGCCTATATCTTGTCAAGTTTGACCTTTATCCATTGAAAGTAGTCAACGACCATCTTCAATTTTTAATTGTGGAGTAATACCATCAGTTCCACTCGGTCCGATAGGACCAATATCGCCTTTATCTCCTTTTTGACCTTTACCACTATTTCCCATAATAAAAGCTCAATATGGATTAGATTCTACACCAACAATTATATCGTCTTTATAAATTAGATTCGGCTTATTTCATTCTGATGATAAATGACCTCTTAGACAATACAATAAAGCTCCTTCACAAGATATAAAATCAATAATATGTTCATCGTTGAAATAATGAGTGTCTGGAGTTCAGGCTCCTGCCATCTTAAAAGATGTTCCTCTATAAAAATCTCTAGAACTATACATTCTATAATAGTCTTGAGAATTTATTGCATTATCTATGATTACATTAACATTAGATCTCTTCATAATATTGAATTATTTTGATTATTTCATTATTAGTTGGATTACCGTGTTCAATATAATCAATTGCATTAATTAATTCGTTCATTGTAAATAATGCTTTTTTATCAGGTAAATGCCCAATATTAATATTAATTAATTCTTGAACAAATATTTTATATAATTCATTATATAGAATTTCCACAACCACAACTATTATTTATATTACCTAATTCCTCTCCACATAAAGAATTACATGAAGATAAATTATCTAATATTCTTTGCGCTTCTGTAAAGTTCCCCATATCTTTTAGATAATCAAACACATACATAGCACTTAATAAGAAATCTCTGCGATTCCTTAAATTTTCATCTGTTTTACATTTATCATAACTACATATTTTACTGTTATTCAACAGTAATTGCCGTTGCAAATATACTAAACATCTTTGTAATTTGCAAACACTAAAGACATTTTTTATTGGACAATAGAAAGTTTGTGAAGCCTTATTTTCTTGCACAAATTCATATGCTTCTTTATAACCAATAATTTCAGAATTTTCAATTACTTCGTCTAATGTATATCCTTCCTGGTCTGTAATATTAGATTTATAAAGATCCCCATTTAAAAAAAATAATTCATCTATTAAATTAATATATTTATCAGGCTCTTTATCGTCTTGAAAATGCATTAATTGTGGAACTACTAATTTATAATAAGAATAAGTTCCGTCAACATTTAATGTAAATTCAGATGCAAATCTACTTAAATAGTGTCCCCGATTATGTAATTCCTTTCTTATTTTTACTGATTCTGGAAGCAAATTTTCGTCAGTATTATAAGATAGAAATTCTAACATTATATACTGACTTAAATCTACACCTAAATAATCACTATTATCTACAGCAATTAATTTACAATCAGATCTAACAATTACATCAATATTTATTTTTTTATTCATATTATACAACTTGTTTTATTTTATCATTATAAGGATTAGTATCAACTGTTTCTGCAGCTTGAATTTGAACTTGTTGCTGTTTTGTTTCAATAAGTTTATCGTTATAATCCTTATCGTTTTTAACTTTTTCTCTTTCAATAGCTACTTTTTCAGCTTCAAGTTGTAGTCTAGCTTGACTATTTTGTTCAAGTTGATTTTGTGATTGACCTAATTCCCTTTGTAATTGTTCATTTTGTTTCTGTAACTGTTGCAGATTTTGTTCATATTGCTGAAGTTGTTGCTGCAACTGAGAAACACTATTATTTTCTTCCTTCTTAACAGCAGTAGCTTTAGCTACATAACGTTTAAGTTCAGACATACTATTGGCAGTTGCAATACTTACTGCCATATCGGGATCTGACATTCCAGCTTTAATTAATTCAATATTAAGAGCCTTTACAGTTTCCATATCTTTAAAAGACTTAGAACTATCCTCAATATGTAAATCAAAATCTGTAAGTGTATAATGTTCAGGAAGTGCAGTAAATATTCTTGAATATTTATTACCTAACACAATAGTACCAGTAATACCATTTGGATATACTAATTTAGCTAAATTAAGCATATCATAATTAGCTTCTTTATAAATGATATCCATGGTCTCAAAATATTGTTTAGTTAATAAACCTGACATTTTAACTCCAAGTTGAACATTAGAAACTGCATCTCTCTGTTCATATTGAGCTAATCTTTCAGGTAACACTCCTGTAATTGAAGAAGCTTGTTGTTCTACAGCTTGAATAGCTAATTGAATGCCTTGAATAGCCTGAGCTTTAACAGTATCATCAAATCCATTAAAAATCGTATTAGGCATACCTTCACTACCTTCTTCCTTACTATTTATTAATGCTAAGCCATTCTTTTTATATGCTTGCCAAGCTTTAACTCTATCAACTAATTTTTCACCTAAAAACGAAGGAATAAAAGAAACATCCATCCAATCTCCAACTCCTCCTGAAGAAGCAATAAGGTTATCTCTAAAATATATAAGTAAATCATATTTCATTGTTTATTCGATATAGGTCGTTAATCTATATCCGTCTTTTCGACTGCTGCATGTCACCATGCAGATTAGACTATATCATACAAATTTGATTTAAAATTAATTCAAATAAATCTGTTGAAAAACATTCGGTTGCAATTTCTGAATCTCAATTTGGAGGAGTTACTAAATTATTTTTAATAATTTGTTTAATCCCTGTCTCTTATACACATCTCCGAGCCCACGAGACGTAGAGGAATCTC
>ERZ1026944.601-NODE-601-length-14048-cov-5.812764_pt1 | contig 14048 bp, 7 predicted proteins | sample MGYA00519569_ERZ1026944 | MGnify/ENA primary metagenome ERZ1026944 (study PRJEB26926, sample SAMN06164618) | human gut metagenome | biome: ENVO:00009003; feature: ENVO:2100002; material: ENVO:00002003 | host: Homo sapiens | place: USA | collected 2012 ... | reverse complement strand
GTCGTATGATCAAGAACACTACTATTGGTTGTAACCGGTTGTCCAAACCATTGGCTTTGCCAAGAATTCCATCTTGTTCCCTCCAAACTGTTTTTCTTCTCGAGATAATCACCCTCAACTTGGGTTACTACATCAGGAAGATATTCAGATTCAAACCAATCATCACTACTTGGGTTCACGGTCAATGAACCAACAAAAGCTGCAATCGCAAATGGGTTGATGTTCTGAATTCGAGTCGCTAATGATTGTTCAACAATTGGAACATGCGGATTTGCAGGATCCAGCGGAAGCGTGAAAACTTTACCATATGCCATGTAGTTGTTGCTAGCACGATGAGATGTCAAATCTGCCCCAACAGGTGTGTATTCACTCAACGAAAAGCTGTTCTGTGTAAATGGAGGACGACAAATACCTCGCTCATTGTCAAAACAACATGCAACACTTGGATCAGTTAATGATGCAATTCCGCCACTTTGGAAATTATCAACAATAAATCCTTGCTTGAAACGATCCATGCCGTCACTGTCTTGAATATTCATTGACTCAGTTTGTTGTTCTAGAAGACTTAAGGCTGTATATTCTTCGAGACGATCGATTCGTGTTTCCAGCTTGCCAATATCACGCATTGTGTAACGACGATTGTCAATCATATTGACATTAACACTTTCGTTAGATGCATCTAGCGTATATGGGAATAAATCAACATCATACACGTTCATTGACAGATTCGGTGTTGCTGGTGCCTGTGGGCTTGCTGCAGGGATCCCCTTAACATCAACAAAATTACCACGATAATCTAAGCAAATCTTGTCACGTCGAGCTAGATAGAAACGATAACCCATTTCAATCTCAGTACCGCTCTTAATCATATAAGAACGACCATTTGCACCAACTACATTTGGACGAAAATCGATCACGTCGCGAAGATTAATCCCCTCAAAAGATGGAATCTCTTCATATGGACAATCATAACTGTCAACAGTGAAATAGTCTCCAGATTTGCTATGTTCAAAATAATGACAATATACTACAATTGGACGCTCTGGTGAACTATAACCACTCTTTAGCTTTAGATAACTTTCACCATAATAACTAGCGGTTTGACCAGTAATCAAATCAAAACGATCGGTGATATCAATATAAGAACTATTCTCGTTCAATGTACCACTATCAGGAACTGCATAATTGTACATTCGAACAGAACCAATACGATACACATCAGCAACCCCAAGTGGGATTGTGTTCATTTTTAGTGTATCTGATTTGGTAATAGTCACCTTCTTTTCTTTGCTGGTCTTTGTGCGCAAACCAATGCTACCACCACTCTTGCGTAGGGTTGCTAACATTTGGAATGGACCAGACGCGGTGCCGGCGACGGATACTGTTAAAGAACGAGAAGCTTCTCCTGTGTTAGTAGCAGTAAATGGTGTAATTTTACCATTGACAAACAGGATATGATTATCCCTTTCTTCAGTGTTCGCGAACTTAACTTCAGCACTTGGTGTTACAAAAGTGATCTCCGTCCTACCATCAACCACAGAACCGCTACCAGTGACCAACTCCATTGTAGTATAATCGGCATCAAAATCATCACCTTGTTCACCCACTGTGGTCTGAATCCATGAGTCAGGGAAACGATATACGGAAGCAAAACCTTGTGGGTTAACAATTTCAGTTGTGCACAAATACGCAGCCAAGTTATCACACTTGCTTTGACTATCGGTTTGAATCTTATTTTGGCCGTTGATCACAACACATCGATAATAATCACCCCCTGCCTTAATGTAATCATTATCCATTAATTCTGTACGGAAACTGGTACCAGAACCAGTAATAACTCCCTTACCGTCACTAGTGATACCACCAGTAATTTGTGTTAGTACAGGATCAATATTACAACTAAAACCATTCTTACCAATGAAAGATTTGACCGTATTGGTCAGACGAACACCGTCATTCAATCGAATATCGTAGATGTATAAACGATAGACGCCTTTAACTGGATCATGAACAGCTCCACTATCCCACTCTAAACCGCGACAGCGACATGTGCCAATTTGATTGCCTTTAACGCCGGACGAACCAATATCAGTCATTTGGTCATAGATGGCCAATAGTCCAGCATCAGTCGAGTCAACTAATGGTGGTGCACCAATGATGTTACTAACGCGAATATAGTTACCAACACTTGGTGTCAATAGCACACTTTCTTTGCTAGCAGTTTCACGCGCTTTATCGATCGAAATCCAACTCGTACCAACCTTTTCGATTTCAAACCCTCGAACATACGCTTTGCCACTTTCAAGGCCAATGGCAATTTTGTTGGGGTTGCCACTATCAAGTTTAACTGTTGCAGTTGCTTTGACTGCGTTGTCTTCACTACCTGGGCAAATACAACCATCGGTGCGACCATGACCACCTTCAAAAGTCACCTTGACGTCGTCAAACAAATATCCACTACCGTAACTATCAACTAGAACGCGAACAACCTTGCCTTCTGAAATTACAGCTGTTGCAGAGGCACCACTGCCAGAATTTGATGTGATGCTGACAAACGGCGGATCAACATAACCATTACCACCATCGATCACATCAATAGAAACAACTTTGCCTTCTGCAGGGTAAACGCCATTATTAAACTTTGGTGATGGAGTAAATTCCCATTGAACACCACCGTCTGACTGTTTACCGTCTGTCCAGTTGGGCCCATCACCAACAGGACTGGTACCAGCAGTACGTGCAGTGTAACAGTTACCATGATTGCGAACAACATCACCAACCAAATATTTGGATCCAGCTTTCCACTGGCCACGATCATTACTACGATGTTCGCGCACACATGCCTTGAAAGGACGTACTGTGTAGTCGCCACTTTCATCATACGTACGTCGAGCAAGCGTTTTTTCTAACTCATTATATTCAGTTTTTGTCTGTTGTTTGATGATTCTGCCAGCCTGAATTTGACCAAGCTCAATAAACTTGTCATTGTCGACCTTACTGGCGAGATCAACCTTCGCAAGCTTCAACTCCATCTTAAAACGATGTGCGCCTGGAGCTGCATAGTTGTAGCTACCAATAGCATTATCAAGAAGCGTTTTGTCTTCTTCTGGAGTAACAATAGTTTCAAACACTTGAAGACCAATACGATAACTTGGAACATTATCATACTTGTCCAAAACAAGTGTTTGAGCATCAACTAATGCAAAGTAGCCATGGATGTAATAAATTCCTCGTTCGATTTGTGCAACACTAGCGATCCCAATAGCATCATCTTGATCAAGGATTTGAATCGACGATACCGCCAATTCTTCGAACGATTCACCAGGAGCCCATTGTGCCGTTTTACCTGTGTTAGAATCACCAGCGACGAAACGAACATACATCGTCGTTGGATCGTCACCAGACGCATTTTCAATATGAGCAACAGTTCCTTTGACCTTACTGCTGGTACCAGTTAACGTTCGACCAATCAATTGAGATGGATCACGCATTGAGGTGTCAATCTTGACATAACTGATCCCAGTATCAAACGACATCTCACCGTCTAATACACGAGCACCAGCCTTAAATTGATGGCTGCCAAATCGCTCGATTTGACCTTGAAGAATCGATTGAACCGCATGAAGCTCTCGGCTTTGGAGCGGCATCGAAGGCTTGAACAACACAGATAAGAATTTTTTGTTCTCATCATAGTCGTTAAAATATGGCTTTTGCTTCGCAACAAACATTCGTTTATATGTCCAAAAGAAAAACGGTTAATACACTACGTATTTTGTTAAAATTACTTAAGAGCTCAATTGAGGAACATAACTAATACAAAATATTTCAAATATTACCTGTGAAATTCAAAGCTGTTGCGTTAATGGGTGGTGGTAAAGGCGAGTATGATATCTCTTTACAATTCACCGAACCAAAATATGGTAAGGTTACGGTGAATCACCCACCCAAATCCAAACCAAATGTTGTCGTCAATATATCATCTAACGTTGTGGAAGAAGATTATGGAAACACCACGTATAGTATTGGTGCAGTTTCTGTGGCTACTGTCAAAGGACAAACTATTCAAGTGAATAGTATTAGTAATAACAACTGGTCCTTTATCATGCCGGCTAATGATGTCATCATCACAGCATCAGAAATTAGACAGACAAAACCTTGTCTCGATGCAGACACTCTTGTTACACTTGTAGATGACCGACAGATCAAATTTCGCGATTTGACTGAAGATGATATTGTTAAGGTGTGGGATTTTGATAAAGGCGAATTCGCTGCGGCAAAATTGCTTTGGTTACCACCTGTTCAAGTTGCTAAAAACTACTACGAAATCACATTGGAAAATGATGTGATTATTAATTTAATTAATAATCACAGAGCGTTCTGCCCAGAAACCGGGCGTTTCGAGCGAATGAAAGAATCAGTTGGAAAATGTGTTTGGCACGTTACTGGTCCCAAAAAAATCGTCAATGTTCGTTTTGTCGATCAACAGATCGAATATCGTAATGCAATTAGCTTCCATCATATGAACATTATCACAAATGGCGTTCTGACAAGCACAGGATTTAATAATCTGTACCCTATTGAGGATATGAAATATATTAAAACCGATAGGCCCTTACGCACCGAAGATGAATTTGGATTAGATCGCCGTTGGTATCGAGGCCTTCGTTTATATGAACATTATACAAACCCTAGTGAAGCACGAAATTGCATTGCAATTTCGTGGGGAGGTGACGAATGGCTGATTGCGTAATTGTCAAACAACCAAACCCACAAATCACACAGCCAGTGGCAGAACAATATAATCCAATTAAAATGTTTGATGGTGAAGTTGTGGTGATGCCATATGGCTATTGTACGATCAATAAAATGACAAGTGGCGTTGTTGGAAAATTAAAAGAAGACTATTTGTATCCACAATATCTATTTTTCGATGCTGGATGTGGCCAAACAGTGTTGGAATTTGACCAAGAATTGCCTGAAAACTGGGAACAAGTGTATCAAAAAGTTGCCAATGAACCTTTTGAGGATCCAGAATTAGATGCGTTATTGCCTGATGAAGTATTTCAATTTGAACAGGCTTTTACATTAGACAAACAACTCGAAACATATATTAAAAATATACAGCAGTATAAAGAAACGGGCATCGATGATGATTATATCAACTCTCAAATCATTCCGGAATTAATTCCTTATATTGAAGGTCAGTTGCCAGTTGAACAGCTGACTGTAATTGACGATGCCCAGGAAGCCGTCATTAATCGAGGTGCGCCCTCAATTTCACCAATTGGCGAAATTATTGTTAATCTGGGGGGGGGGGAAATTCAAGAGAATTCCTGCTCAACAAATCTGCAGATCAACTCTATAACACAAGAGAGAGAGAGAGAGAGAGAGAGTTGTTCAAAAGAACGGTATACCGAGAAACGCCTTATGGAAAGTATTAGCCCGGGCAGGAAGCAGATAAGTTATCTGCTTTCCTCAATTTGGAAGTAAGACGTAAATGTCAAACATATGGAACAAAATGTCAAACAAAGCAGTAATAATTCATTGTAACGCAAAGCAGAATTCACAAATTACACAATACGTTCTAAACAAATATGGAGCGTTGTGTACAAACAAATCTGATATTGAGCAAATCATCAGATTGGCTAAAATTAGTCAAGAGTACGCAAAACGACGTCGTGTCTATATTGCGAAACGTTTCCAAGAAGAGATTGGCATCAAAGCAGTCAATCAATACGATGCTTCGCACCAACTTACCGATGACGACAATACGCATTATATTACAGCTCAACGAGCTAAAGTTGGTGATTGTGTGATCTATAATGATCCGATCGTCAATAAGGTTCATATCTTTGAAGGATTGGGTAACAAAGCATGGAACAACGCCGCTCCAGGATCGACATTATTCAATTATGATGAAATACCTTATGATATCGAGATGTTTAAGCGAGTGATTGCACCAACGTCAAAGTATTTGAAATCACTTGACACATTATGATAGATGTTGTACAATCCATATTCTCTCAAGGAGCTAATATGGATATTGAAAAGTACGTTGATCAACACAATCGTTTTCATTTCAACGGATACAATTTTCCAGAGCTTTATGCTTGGTCTCTAGGTCATGCTGGAGCTCGTTATGATGGCAAGTTCTGTAGTCAATGTTATATTGATGACATGACTAAAAAGTGTCGACACACTATTGTACCCGACGACATCATTGAGCACACTAAGCAAGGCTTCGTGGTGATCAGGTGAACCACTACGATGCTTATAAGCATTGGTGGTTTTCTTGCTTGAATTTCATGTAAAAGGAAAGGCCGGTTTGAAACCGGCCTTTTTGTTACTCGTAAGACTCTTCGTCTTCTTGATCTTCGTCAGAGGAGTCTTCTTCCTCTTCTTCTTTTTCCTGCTCTTCTTCATCTTGTTCAGAATCTTCGAGCTCTTCGTCGACGACTTTCTTAATTTCATCATAGTCATCCATGACAACAACTCGATCGTCCTTACCAAGCTCGCTGATCTTTTCGACCATATGATGAAGCACTTCATCGTTATCTTCGATTTCTTCATGAACAAGTTCAAAAAGACGCATCAGAAGGGCGCCACTAATACAAACAATGTCCTTTGGCTTTTTATCTTCCTTTTCAGCTTCATTGAGTTGGAGCGCTTCTGTAAGGTATTGTTCAAAATCCATTTTAATTTTTCCTTTTGACTGATCTCAAAATAGGGATGAGATCAAATGTCCCACCCCTACTTATTTCACTCAGTTACTACTATTATGCAGCTGGACTGACAAGTGGTGTCTTGTTAACATCAACAGTTGAACTATCACTGTTCAACGCAATAGTGATCTTATACTTGCAAACTTCATCATTTGCTGTATCAAGACCAACTGTCATCAAGATAATGTCGTTAGAGCCATCAGCCTTAAAAGCGCAATATTGGACAGGGATCTTATAATCCTTGCCAGTGCTTGTAAAGTGAAGATAAACGACCTTATCACCAGTAATTACCTGACCAACTTGTTCAATTGTTTCACAACCAAACCAATTAGCAATTGCAGCTTCAGTGTAATTTGGTTCTGGTCTCAAAGGAATATTCACAAACACAGGAGCTTTGACAGCAGCTTCGACAATTGAATTAACTTCAGTCTTAGCAACATAATCGCCCTTAGGTTGATATCCGTTAAGCTCATCCTTAGTAGCGAGACCAGTAATTGCTGATTTCAGTGCATACTTGCTATCAGCATCAGCAACGGCGATCTTATCATTAAGTGCCTGCTGTAAGCCTGTTACGTTTTCAATTGCATGAACGTGAGAAGCTTGTGCAAACTTCGAAGCTTCAGAAGCTTCCATCTTGCTGTCAAGATCGCTCTTCAGAGCAACACCTTCAGTACCAGTGACACTAGTCCAAGCAACGCTATCAGCGACCTTAGCAGATTCAGCCTTACCACCAACATCGAGTTTAGCATCAAGCTTGTCTTGAAGATCGGTAATATCAGCAGCCACATGAGTGTGCACAGCTTCAGCCTTGGCTTTAAGACCGTCAGCAAGAGCCTGTTTAGTTGCATACTCAGCAGCCAAAGCTTCAGTCGTCGTGTAGCTAGCAAATTTAGCATCAACCGCTTCTACCTCAGACTTAACTGCAATTGCTTCAGTACCGGTAACGTTTGCCCAAGCAACACTATCAGCGACCTTAGCAGATTCAGCCTTACCTTTAATTGCAAGATATGCTTGATTGTGGTTATGATCATGTGTTGCAAACTTAGCAGCTTCACTAGCAGCCATCTTGGCATCAAGTGCAGCCTGAAGACCAGTGACATTATCGACAGTGTGGGTATGAACCACTGCTGCCTTACCATCAAGTAAACCATTGAGTGCTTCAGTAGTTGTATAACCAGCAAACTTATCGTCTACGGTCTTAACTTCACTCTTAAGGGCATAATCGCCAACTGCCTGTTTACCATCTAAAGCATCCTGGAGACCAGTGATGTTTTCGATCGTGTGAGTATGAACCTTATCAGCCTTGCCAGCAAACTTACCATCAACCGCTTCGATCTGTTTCGTAACTTCTGCCTTCTTAGCATATGTCGTTTCTGCAGTCTGGGCATGTTGATTCAAAGCTTCGCTTGCTGCTTGTTTAGTTTCTGTGATCTTAGCTTCAACAGCTTCGGTCGTAGCATAAGGAGTAAGGTTGATAACTGAACCGAGCTTGTCCCACTTCTTACCGTCCCAGGCAACATTCATTCCGGTGTCTTCGACGTTATACACATCACCAATGACCTGATCTTGCGTTGGAAGCTGATCTTCGGCGGCAACGCTACCCTTGAACCGATAAATGCTTGCTAACTTACCATCAACTTCGCCTTTGGTGTAGTAATCACCAAACTTGCCTGTCAATGTCGCATTAACACCTTCGAGCTCTACCTTAGTAGCAAGCAATGCAACTGCAGCTTCTCGTGCAGCCTTTTCACCCTCAACAGCGGCAGTATACCCTTGGGTAACCTTGGTTTCCAATGCTTGGTCGGCAGCACCAAACGCTTCTGTAACATCAGTCTTAACCTTAGCTACTGCAGCGTCATTAGAACCCTTATAAGCATTGAGCGCACCCTCTACTTCGGTGACCTTTGTAGTGACTTCAGTCTTGGCAGCTTCAATTGCTTTGGTATATTCGCCGGTAACCTTTTCGTCTGCAGCCTTAAACGCGTTCTTCGTTTCAATGATTGCATCTTGGCGAGCAGAGGTTTCGTCACCAATTGATTTGGTTAATTCGGCAACCTTTGGTTCGTAAGTTTCAGTCTTGAACGTTTCAAACTTCGTGTCAAGTGTCTGACGAGCCTGAGCTTCATCAGCATCTGCCTGTTTAAGAGCGTCAACATCAGTCTTGTACTGACCAGTCTTGAATGAATCAAAATCAGCAGCTGCAAGCTTCGCATCGATCTTAACATTCAGCTGTTCTTGGAGTTGGGTATCGGCAGCAGCAAATTCACCACGAACCTTAGCAAACTCAGCGGTGTTGGCTTCACTATGAGTTGTCAAATCACCAGCGACTTTCTGAACAGCCTGTTCGCGAGCAGCCTTTTCAGCTTCGTCTGCAGCTTGGAACGCAGCAGTAACCTTAGCACATTCAGCAGTGATCGCTTCGGTGTTGGCGGTCTTGAATGCTTCAAAAGCCTGTTCATGTGTAGTGAGCTTACCAGCAACATCAGCTACTGCAGCTTCACGAGCAGTCTTCTCGCCTTCAATAGCAGCTTCGCGATCCTTAACTTCTTGAGTGATTGCAGCTACACGGGCATCAGTTTCTACTTTAATTGCTGCATCACGATCGACAACTTCTTGCGCGAACTTACCATCAACAGTTTGCTGATACTTGGTGAATACAGCGTCATGACTATCAACTTTGCCTTCTACACGAACGATTTCGTCCTTATTAGCATCGATCTTAGGTTGAAGTTCAGACTTAGCCTGGGCAACCTTACCGTCGACACTTTCAATAGTTGCATAAGCAGAAAGGTCAATTGGGCCACCAAGTTTGTCCCACTTTTCACCATCCCAAGCAACATTAGCGCCATCAGCATCAACGTTCCAGACGTCACCAACTACGTTTTGTTCCTTAGGCAATTCGTCTTCAGTAGCCACACTACCCTTATAACGATAAACACTAGCAACTGCACCAGCTAACTTTTCTTCAACCTCAGCCTTAGTTGCTAAAGGCGTAAGATCAGTCTTAAGCGCAAATGTTGATTTATCAGCTTGATAGATGCTCTGATCAAGCTTTTCACCCAAAGCATGCGTAACTGTATTAGTGTATGCTTCATGAGTGGTCTTGTCGAGCTTTTCAGCTAACGTCTTAGCGGTAGCTTCCACATGAGCATCGTAGACGTTCTTTTCGACCTTTGTTTCTTTTAGCTGCTTAACTGCTTCGTTGTCAGCCTTAACTGCGAGAGCTTCATTAACTTCAGTCTTAATTGCAAACGTTGCCTTGTCAGCAATATAGGTTTCTTTTTCAACCTTAGCTACAAGTGCATCAACAAGACCTTCAGTATCAGCAATTACATGGCTGTGAATCTTTTCAGCCTTTTTGGCAAGCTCAAGATTGACATATGTCTTATCAGCTTTAACAGCTAACTTTTCATCAACAACAGCCGTTAGAGCGAAAGTACCCTTATCTTTACCATATTGTACAACAAACTGATCAAATTCAGGCTTGTTAACATAAGAACCAGCCGGTTGCTTAGCATCAAGAGCAACCTCGATTTCTTTCTTTGCTGCTTCAAAATTGGCTGTAGAAACCTTGTTATTGAGTTCAGAAACAATGACGCCTTTATCAGTCTTATATGTTTCCTTATCAACGCGCTTATTGATTTCAGCTTCAAGTGCCTTCTTATCAGCTTCGTGTTGTTCAGCGTTGACCTTAGATGCTAGTTGTTGGACGACAAAATCTTGATCTGCTTTGGTATCAAGTGCTTGTTGATTTTTGGTCTTAAACTGGTCAAAAGAACCACAGTGTTCATTAAGAGCTTCAATGGTGGCTTTCTTAGACAATTCAGCATCAACAGACGTCTTGTCAGCCTTAGGAGCAACCGCATCGGCAATCTTTTGGGCAACCTGGTCAATGGTATCATAACCACTGAGATCTACAACCCCACAAAGAGCATCCCATCCACTGCCATTCCAAGCGACATTGTCACCAGCATTGATGTGATGATCAGCGTCTGGTTGAACAACGTTCCACACATCGCCAACTTGAAGATCTTCCTTAGGAAGTTCAGCATATGTTTCAACACTACCTTTGTAGTGGAAAGCACCAGTTAACTTACCGTCGATTTCAGACTTAGTGTATACACTGTTGCTTAACTGAAGAACATTAATCTTAACCTTTTGAATTTCGCCGTTAGTTTCCGTTTTAAACGCTTCAAAGGACTCGAGCGGTGTCTTTGTATTAACTTCACCGCTAAGCGTTTCTACACGTTTTTTAACCGCTTCTACACCAGCTTCAACACCAGGTACCTTGTTGGCCTTAGTGATCAAATCAACAAGCTCAATTTCGTGCATTTGACCTTCAGCATCACGACGCTTGAGATCGAATCGAGATGGAGTGATCATTAGAAGGCTAGCTTCTTTACGATCGCTTGGTTTGTAGTTGGTCATCACTTGAATAAGCTGGCTACCAACATACACACCACCTTGTGAACCAGTGGGATTAGTTTCAGATGAAGAGAGCCTTACTTCATCATCTGCGGTACTCACAGCAACAGTACTATGTCGACCAGTCGTTTTTGCAGAAACAAACTTCGCATCACTTTCTTTGTGATAATCCGCGATCTTTTTATCAATTAAAGCATTAGTTGCTGTTTCTGAACCAGAGATATCATCAAGGGTAGCAACCACCTTACCATCATTGATTGTCACCTGACCATCAAGAGAGTTAAGGTTCATTGAAACTTGAGAAGAACCTAGGTCGACCTTATTCCACTTGCTTACCATTGCAACGTTAACACCTCGACCATCAGTAGTAACACCACTGATTGAATCAGCATTAGCGAGTTGAATCGTCTTACGTTCTGCAGGATCAACACCAGCGGAGAATTTCTGGAATTCGGGATAATCACCAACTGGTTGTTTTGTGGCTAACTGTTCATCAGCATAGGACTTGACAGATTCAATAGAAGCGTTGAGTTGTTCTTTGGCGTTATCAATTCGTACACCAAGAGAATCAATAGCGCTATTAACGGTTTCAAGTTTTCCTTCAAACTTCGTGTTCAGTTGACCAGCAGCTTCACCAACCTGCTTAACAGTAGCTACCGTTTCTGTATCGTTAATCGTGACGATACCATCTTTAGCGTTTAAGTTGGTTTCAATCTGCGCGGAACCAAAATCAGCCTTGTCCCACTTGCTGACCATTGCGAGGTTAACACCAAGGCCTTTGGTGGTTACCCCAGAGATGGTATCATAGTTGGCCAACTGAATCGTTTTGCGATTTTCACCAAATTCTTGATACTTGACGGCCTTAGAATCTAAAGTTGCTAGCTTTTCAGCTGTAGCCTTTTGTTCAGCATCTACACTATCAATTGCAACTTTGTTCTTGGTAACGATATCGTTTAGAGCGTCGATCGCGTCACCGTTTTGTTCAATTGCATCAGCAACTTCTTTGATAGTGTCAAGTGTTTCAGGAGCACCATTAACAAGATCAGCAACCGCCTTATCAATTTCCTTGACGATTGTGCTACCTTCAGGAACATCGATTTTAGCAACCTTAGGAGCAAATTCGTCCAACGTTGACTTGTTAGAAGCAACGTCACTAACAATCTTGGGAATCGTTGTTGTAGTAAGATCTACGAGTTCGTTTTCGTTACTATCAACCTGACGACTCATCTTTGTCAAGTCGCTAGCGTAGAGTTTATCGCCGCGACCCCAAGACATTGATGTGTAATTGTCAGCCATTCGTGATTGATTTGTTTTCTTCATGTTTTATTTCCTATGATGTTTATTGATTATTAACCAAGGGTGATAGAACCATCTACTGGATCAAAAATCAACTGACCATCAGAAGGATCAAGACCTTGCCCAGGCTGGAATGATTCACCAGCATCACCACTAGTGCCGTCAGGACTATGGAAATTCTTAACACTGACTAACAATTCACACGTGATCATTGGATCACGTTCTTTGCGATCGACAGAACGCCAACGATACCAACCAGGCTGCTTAAGACCAACAGAACGAAGAACCTTTGTAGTTTTACGATCATTGTCAATCATTTCAAGAGTGACAGGAACCATCGCAACTTCAGAGCCCGGAGTGAGATGCTTGTTGTACATGAATTTGACAACAAAGAATAGACCTTCTTTACCTACTGAACCTTCTTCAAATGTATAGTGCATTGAAGGAGAAACAGTAGCTACCGTGAAAACGAGACCCTTATTATCAACAAGAACGTTGTCAAAATCGTTGCAAGGAATAAACATAACCTTGTCACCTTCAACGAATTGAGTAGAGGCTTTGCTGAAATCTAATGATCCATCTTCAAGAGTAGCGCGCTTGAGATCGATCACTGTGGTACGTGCGTACCAATGAGGCATACTGGCTGCAATCTCCGTTGCATTACCAATACTAGTATTCCAAATTTTCATTTATCTTTACCTTTTGTTGTGAAAACCCTTGACTTTAGTCAGGGGATGAAACAACGATTAAAATTTAATCGTAAATAAAGGAAAAGGATCAGAAATCGTTATTTTCTGATCCCAAACAACACGAATACAAACATCACTTGTATCATGTCAGATAATACTTATCCATCAAATAATACTCGAGACTACAAAGCTCAGTTTCAAAAGAAAGTTGAGAATGCGGCTCGACGTGCATCTTTGATGGATGTAAAGGTATTTCAGTTAAAGATTCAAGCGAATCATCTCAATCAAACCCAAAAACAATTCCTTCATAATGTTTTCCTAGAAGCCAAATGGTACTATAATAGTTGCATTGCGTTTGGAAAGATCGAAGGGAATAAGCCTTATAAAAACGATTACAAAGCGAAAACGGTTGTTCACTATGATAAGGATAAAAATCCAATCGTTAGTGAATATACGTGTTTAAGTGCCGCTTCACGTCAAGAGATCAACAAACAAATTGGCACCGCTTGCAAGAGCATTAAATCTAACCTTAAAGCTGGTAATATCAAACACACTAAAGGGTTTTCATTTGTTAGTGAAGTCAATAGCGTCGCTTTTAGGCAGTTTGGTCACGATTGGAAATTTAACGGTACCAAAATCAAATTATTAAAATGTAAAAAACCGCTAAAAGTATTTGGTTTGGAGCAGCTTAATGTTGAAGGGATTGAATTTGCCAACGCTCGCTTGGTACAAAAGCCGACAGGATATTACATTCAAATCGCGTGTTATGTTCCCAAGCAGGAGCGTAAACACAACTATCAAACGGTCGGGGTTGATTTTGGTTGTGAAACTAGTTTCACATCCTTTGTTGAAGAAACTAATGAAAGTCGTAAATTAAATTATTGTTTTGAACAAAGTGAGAACGAAAAGAGGGTTC
>ERZ1026944.596-NODE-596-length-14195-cov-7.494484_pt1 | contig 14195 bp, 10 predicted proteins | sample MGYA00519569_ERZ1026944 | MGnify/ENA primary metagenome ERZ1026944 (study PRJEB26926, sample SAMN06164618) | human gut metagenome | biome: ENVO:00009003; feature: ENVO:2100002; material: ENVO:00002003 | host: Homo sapiens | place: USA | collected 2012 ... | reverse complement strand
AGCCGGAGGAAAAGTCCTTGACGTAGATCAGGCTGGGTCTGCCCAGACCACGGCGTTTGCGCTCGATGAGGTCGATGTCCTCCAGTTCCCGGAATAGCTTGACCGCCTTGTGTTCGGCGCAGCAAAGGGATTCCTGCACTTCCCGGACGGTGTAAATGATATATACCCGCCCTTGCTCGTCCAGCCAGCCATTTTTTACGGACAGGCTCATGCGGTCCAGCAGGATGCCGTACAGTGTCCGGGCATCGGTGGAAAGCTGCCGGAAGCGGTGGTCTTGGAACAGTGCTTTCGGAATACGGAAGTAGGAAAATAATTCGCCCGACTGACCATAGAAGTAGTCCAACGTCATTTGGTGTGACCTCGGATTTTCAACTGAATGGGTGTGTTCATGTGGAAAACCTCCTCCCTGATTTCTGCAAAAGAAAAAGCTCACCTTCAATTTTAGAAAGTGAGCCATGTAAATCCAAAATAGTAACAGTAAGTGTCGAGTTTCGTAGGTGAAAATTTTCACCTACCGTTTCACCTACAAAGAGCCGTTTTAGAGACAAAAAGACACCAAAAGTTACGTCAAAGTACACAAAGGCACTTTCATGGAATTATCAAATAGCCATAAAATTTCACAAGAAAAACGAGATTTCAAAATTAGCGACGTTCTCATAACCGCTTGGTCGCGGGTTCAAGTCCTGCCTGGCCCATACGAAAAAAGACACCCTTTCGGGTGTCTTTTTTGTATTTCAGGCGCTTTTATTCCCCATCCTCTGCGGGCAGCTGGTTCCACAGGCGGGGTACATATCACAGAGCACATGATACGCTGGCCGTTTTTGTTTGCCCCCATTGCGGCAGATCCTGCTTTCTGCCGCAAATTGCATCAGATCCCGCCGTTTGCTCAATGAGTATTTCCCACCGTCCCGTTATACTGGGAGGGAAATGGAATTAAACGATGGAGGAATAGACCATGAAATACGGTGTCATCGATGTGGGTGGCGGCCTGCGGGGCATTTACGGCGCTGGCGTGCTGGACCGCTGCCTGGAGGAGGACCTCCGCTTCGATCTCTGCATCGGCGTTTCGGCGGGCAGCGCCAATATGGCGTCCTATCTGGCAGGCCAGCATGGGCGGAACAAGCCCTTTTACGATGAATACTCCTTCCGCAGGGAGTACATGAGCGTGCACAACCTCATCCGCAAGCACTCCTATCTCGATCTGGGCTATGTCTACGGCACCCTCAGCAATGCAGGCGGCGAGAATCCGCTGGATTACGCGGCGCTTGCCCGCAGCCCGGCAGAGCTCTGCGTGGTGGCCGCTAATGCACAGAACGGCGAGGCGCAGTATTTCACCAAGGCAGACCTCCACCCGGACGACTACCGCATCCTCATGGCGTCCTGCTGCATCCCGGTCATCGACCAGCCCTGCGTCATCGACGGCGTGCCTTATTTTGATGGCGGCCTGGCCGACCCCGTCCCGCTGGAATGGGCCTTTGCCCACGGCTGCGACCGGGTGGCTCTCATCCTGACCAAGCCCATCGGGCTGGTGAGTAGTGATGCCCGGGACAAGCATCTGGCACACCTGCTGCAGTCGCATTACCCCGCTGCAGCCGAGGGGCTGCGCCGCCGGGCATGGCGGTACAACACGGCTGTCCAGCGGGCGCGGGAGCTGGAGCGACAGGGCCTTGTCTGCATCATCGCCCCGGACAGCACCGAGGGAATGTCCACCCTGACCAAGAACCGCGCCTGCCTTGAAAAAATGTACGCCAAAGGCAAACAGGACGCCGAAGCGCTGGTGCGGTGGATGCAAAACACCAAACAAGATGAATCGGTGGGCACCTAGAGATGAAACCCGTTCACTTCCCTTGACAATATCCGCCCCGGACATTATAAGATGATGTGTACATACAGACAAAGGAGCCTGGAGCGGTATCGCTCTGGGCTTTTTTGCATTTTGTTATTCTGCTGCGGACAGATAGAGGGGGTCCGCAGCAGAGGAGTGGAAAACCTCCTTCCCGATTTCTGCAAATGAAAAAGCTCACCTTCTTTTTTGAAAGTGAGCCATGTAAATCCAAAATAGTAACAGTAAGTGTCGAGTTTCGTACCCAAAAATTCTTGGGTACGGTTCTGGGTACAAAGAGCCATTTTAGACACGAAAAGACACCAAAAGTTACGTCAAAGTACACAAAGGCGCTTTCATAGAATTATCAAATAGCCATAAAATTTCACAAGAAAAACGAGATTTCAAAATTAGCGACGTTCTCATAACCGCTTGGTCGCGGGTTCAAGTCCTGCCTGGCCCATACGAAAAAAGACACCCTTTCGGGTGTCTTTTTTGTATTTCAAGGGCTTTTATTCCCCATCCTCTGCGGGCAGCTGGTTCCACAGGCGGTAGTAGACGCCCTGCTTTTCCAGCAGCTGGGCGTGGGTACCCTCTTCCACGATTCCCTCCTCGCCCAGCACAAGGATGCGGTCGTAGTCCTTGATGGTGGTCAGGCGGTGGGCGATGGTCAGGGTGGTGCGGCCATGAGCCAGCTTTTCAAGGCTCTGTCCCACAAGGATCTCGCTCTCGTTGTCCAGTGCGCTGGTGGCTTCGTCCAGAATCAGGATGGGCGGGTTCTTCAGGAATACCCGGGCAATGGCGATGCGCTGCTTCTGTCCGCCGGACAGCTTGACGCCGCGCTCGCCCACATAGGTGTCGTAGCCGTCCTTCAGCGCAAGGATGAACTTTTCCGCACCCGCCAGACGGGCGGCGGCTTCGATCTCCTGCCGGGTAGCACCGGGCTTGCCGTAGGCGATGTTCTGCGCCACCGTGCCGCTGAACAGGTACACGTCCTGCTGCACGATGCCGATATCCTGCCGCAGGCTCTTCAGGGTGACGCGGCGGATGTCCTGCCCGTCAATGAGGATGCGGCCGCTGGTCACCTCGTAAAAGCGGGGGATCAGGTTGCACAGGGTGGTCTTGCCGCCGCCGGAGGCACCCACCAGCGCCAGACGCTCCCCGGCGCGGATGTCCAGGCTGACGTCGTGCAGCACCTTGTTGTGGTCGTCCGGGTACTCAAAGCACACCTTCTCGAACCGGATCTCGCCGGGGCCGGGCTGCAATGGCACGGCGTCCGGGGCGTCCTTGATGGCCACCGGGGTGTCCATGATCTCGGCAAAGCGCTCGATGCCGGTCATGCCGCGCTGGAACTGCTCAGCAAACTCCACGATGCGGCGGATGGTGGCGATGAGGGTGGTGACGTAGAGCATATAGGCCACAAGGTCGCCGGCGGTGATCTTGCCGTACACCAGCGACAGACCGCCCGCCAGAATGACCACCAGATACATCAACCCGTCAAACAGGCGGGTGGAGGTGTTGAAGGCACCCATGGCGTAGTAGCCAAGGGTCTTGATCTGCTCAAAGGCGCGGTTGCCCCTGGCGAATTTTTCCCGCTCCTCGTCCTCGGCGGCAAAAGCCTTGACCACGCCCTGTCCCAGCAGGCTGTCCTCGATGGTGGAGTTCAGCTCGCCGATCTGGACGCGCTGCTGGCGAAACCGCGCCCGCAGACGGCCGTTCAGGTACACCGACACCACGCCCATCAGCGGCACACAGGCAAACACTGCCAAGGTCAGCGGGATGCTGGCGCGGCACAAAATGACAAAGGACGCCACGATCTTGATGCCCGCGATGAAAAACTCCTCCGGGCAGTGGTGGGCGAACTCAGTCACATCAAACAGGTCGTTGGTGATGCGCCCCATGATGGTGCCCACCTTAGTGTTGTTGTAGTAGGTGTGGTCCAGCTGCAACAGATGGTCAAAGGCATCCCGGCGCATATCCGTTTCAATATGCACGCCCATGATGTGGCCGATGCTGGACATATAGTAGCTGGCTGCGCCGTCGATGATGCGCAGCACAAAGTAGAGTGCCGCCAGCTTCAGCACGATGCCCGCCGTCAGGGTGATGCCCACCCCCATGGCAGAGTTGGTGATGGTGCTCATGATCTTGGGCAGCACGATATCGCACAGGGTGGTCAGCGCTGCGCAGAACAGGTCAAGGCACAGCACCATCTTATAGTTTGCCAGATACGGCAGAAAGCGCCGGATCAGCGCACCGCTGCTTGCGTGGTGCGCCCCGGGGTCGTTGGTTTTGGTTTTCGGCATGGTTCCTCCATTTTTATCGTTACTTTTTACTGTAATCCCGTGCGCCGTAGATGGCGGTGCCGATGCGTACAAGGGTAGCGCCCTCCCGGATAGCGTTCTCAAAATCGCCGCTCATGCCCATGGAAAGGGTCTGCATCTCCACGTTGTGGTAGCCCCGCTCTCCTGCCCGGACGAACAGCTGATACACCTGCGCCAGATACCGGCGGTTCTGGGCATCGTCATCGTTCACGGGCGGGATGGCCATCAGACCCTTGACCCGGATATGCTCCTGTGCAGCGGCGGTGTCCAGCAGCGGCCAGAGCAGCTCCGGCGCAGCGCCGGTCTTGCTCTCTTCCCCGCCGATGTTCACTTCCAGCAGGATATCCTGCACGATGCCGGCCTTGGCGGCTTCCTTCTCGATGGCAAGCAGCAGATGCTCACTGTCTACGCTTTGGATCAGGCTTGCCCGCCCCAGCACCTTTTTGATCTTATTGGTCTGCAAATGGCCGATAAAATGGCTGGGCTTACCGCAGTAAGCTCCGGCATCGTAGTTTGCGCACAGCTCCTGCACATGGTTTTCGCCAAACACATCAATGGGCAAAGCCGCACTGGCTGCAATGGTCTGCGCCGTGCGGGTCTTGCAGGCGGCGCACAGCTGCACCGCTGCCGGGTCGCGCCCGGCTTCCCGGGCGGCTGCGGCCATCTTTTCCCGGATCTCGGCCACGGCCTGCCGCATTTCTTCCAACGTTTTTTCTGCCATGTCGCTCAATCCCCCTCGGTATAGCGGGCACGCTCGCCGCCGATCAGCTTCGGGCGGGTGTAGGCGCACAGAATGTTTGCTTCGCCGATCTTATTAAGGCTCAGCCGCACCGGCACTGCCACCCGCTTCAGGTGCATCCCGATCAGGGTGCCGCCGATATCCATGCCCGCGTTGGCGCGGATCTCCTCCACCGCCACCGGGTCTTTGAAGTTTTTCCAGCAGGTAGTGGCCCAGCTGCCGCCCGCATGGGGACGGGGCACGACGCACACTTCCTCCCAGCCGTACTTCTCTGCGGCTTCCCGCTCAAGGATGATGGCGCGGTTCAGGTGCTCGCAGCACTGCGCTGCCAGCCAGATGCCTTTTTCCGCCAGCACCGGCGCAGCGCCCGCGTACAGCGCCCGGGCGGCTTCCAAGCTGGAATCCTTGCCGATGTGACCGCCCACCATCTCACTGGAGGAGCAGCCCACCACGAGCACGTCTCCCTTTTTCAGCTTTGCCGCGGCCACCAGCTCGGTCATTGCCTGCCGTGCCTCGGTCTCGATCTGTTTTGCAAATGCTTCGGTCATACAAAAAACACCTCACTTATCGGTTTGCAGCCAGCAGGCTGTCTGCCCCTGCCGCACCGAAATATACTTTACTTTCCACCGGACACACCGCCGCGCAGCTGTCCTGTGCAAGACCGGTAAAGGTCTGCTCCCAAGCCCCGGTGGCAAGGCTTACCGCCTCGGCGCAGGGGGCGTCTGCGGTGCACCGGAACAGCCGCTCCTGCGTATTCTGCCCAGCCCGCAGGGCGATGCCCCGCAGGAGGGTGCTGTCCGCGTTCTTTTCCAGCCAGCCGCTGCGCGCCCAGCGGTAGCTGATGTACAGCGTGCCGTCCGTGTCTGCAGCCAGCGCGCCGGGATAGCCCGGCAGACCGGCAAAGGCAGCGGTGCAGCCCCGTCCCCCGGCGGTCAGCTCCCGGGCAGCGGCATCCACCGCCCAGATGCAGCGGCTGCCAAGGTCGGAGACATACAGGGTGCTGCCGTCCGGGCTGAGCGCCAGACCGGCAGCGCCTGCCACCCCACCCAGCACTTTTTCCACCGTGCGGGCGGCGGGATCGTACACATACACGCAGCCGGTGGCGGTGTGCGCCAGCAGCTCGGTGCGCAGGGCGCTTTCCAGCCCGTTCTCCGCGCCTGCCGCCGCTGCCACTGCAAAGTATACCTTGCCCGCCGGGCTTACCTCCACGGCAGATACCGCCCCCAGCGGCGCACCGTCCAGCTGGGTGACCACCTGTTCCACCGCTGCGCCCCAGCTGTCGTGCTTTGCGCGGCACAAGATACCTCCGGCGGTGGTCAGCTGGGTCAGCCACACATCCCCGGCGGCATCAAAGGCAAAGCCGGTCAGCTCGCTCTCCACGCTCAGGATGGCGGCAGAGTGCCCGCCATCGGTGCGCACAAGATCGCTGGTGCGCTTTTTCAATGCAGCACCGTTCCACGCGGCGGCATATAACAGGCCGTCCTTGGCGCGGATGCAGTCCACGCCCTGATACTCCCCCAGCTCCAGCCGGGTCTTGCGGTCGGTGGAAACTGCCGTCTGCAGAGCGCCCGTCTCCTGCCGGAGGTCGGGGGCTTTATAGGTCTGCGGCGGGGTGTCGATGGGGCGGAAGCCCAGCGCGTACACCAGCACCAGCAGAATACCCACCCCGAACACGGTGCTGGCGGTGCGGAACCGCTTGAGCATGGCGTCCCGTTCTGCGGCCATCTGGGCGGCATATTCTGCCCGGCGGCGCGCCGCCATGGCGTTGGCGCGGTTGGCACGCCGCATCCACCGGTCCACGAACAAAGCCACCCGCGGCCCAACCGTGAGGGACGCAATGGCCAGTATGAGCAAAAATTCGATCAGTCCGATTCGCATAAGCGCTTTTCCTTATCTCCGAAAAACCTGCGGACAGTACACTGTCCTTTATCGCTAAAGTATAGCATTCCTGCGCAAAAAGGGCAAGCGGGACAAAAAAGAACTGCCGCACAGCATCGTGCAGCAGTTCCTCTAAGAACAACGATTTCAAATGGTCTCCGCGTTGCTCTGGCCATGCGCAGCGGAATGATTTTTTTAAATTTGAGTGTTCATCGCGGCCTGCGGGCCGCGATGAACACATTTTTACGAGAAGGGGATTCTCATCTTATCTCGATTGGCCGGGTGGTCTGCTCCCCGCTGCGGGTCACGAGGGAACCGGCGGGCACTTTGCCACGGATGATGCAGCCCGCGCCGATGACGCAGTTGTCCCCGATGTCCGTGCCCTTGAGCAGCACCACGTCCGAGGCGATCCAGCAGCTGCGCCCCACGGTGATGCAGCCCGCCGTGCATTCCCGGCTGACCCCTTCCTCCCGGTTGAAGCGGTGGTTGTTATCAAAGATCTTCACCCCGGGGCCGAAAAGGGTGTTATCGCCGATGGTTATCTTTCCAAGGCAGCTGATGACCGCGCCGTCGTTGAAGTAGACCCCGCTGCCGATGTTCAGCTGGCTGGAATAGCCGGTGGTGATAAACACTCTGCCGTCGCTCTCCACCCGGTCGCCCAGCGTCACCCGGGAGCCGCTGTTCAGCCGCAGCCGGAGTTCCCTGTCCAGCAGGATGCTGCTGCCAAATTGCAGTCCCCGGCAGCCGAGCCATTTTTTCCATTGCAGGCGGCAGCGGTTATGCAGGCTGCGCCGTTTTTCCCGCAGCCAGCGGGGCGAACACTGCCGCAGCCACATACACCAGCGCCCGACTTTGGTGCACTTGAAGCGCTTGCACCAGCGGTTTACCTTGTTGCCGCTTTGCCAGCTGCCACTGTAATAGTGGATGCCGAAGGTGCGCGGGGTCCGGTGCATCCGCTCGGTCACATAATCAAAGGGGGAAAAGCAGTCGGTGGGCAGCACCAGAAAGCCGTCCAGTTCCTGCTGCTCGTTTTTCTGCTGCAAACCGGCCTTGGTAAACAGCGGGGTATCCCGCTGGGTGCAGGTGCGCAGATCCGGCTCGCCGGTCTCCTGCAGAAAGGATGCATTGCGGTAGGCCGCCAGCATTTTGCCGATCATCTCGCAGCCCGGCTCTGCGCCCACGCCGGAACCGGTGTTCACCAGCAGCGTGCGGCCGTAGGGCGAGGGCGCACTGTGCTCCATGCCGATAAAGCCCTTGTGCTCCAGCAGTTTGTCCAGCGGGCGCACCAGTTCCACGTCCGTGTCCAGATAGATGCCGCCGTACCGGTACAGCACCGCCAGCCGCACATAGTCCGATACAAAGGCATATTTCTTTGCCTCGTAGGCCTGCTGTGCGTAGCGGTTTTGGCTGATCTCAAAGTTCTGCTCGTTCCATTCGATAATCTTGTAATCCGGGCAGTATTTCTTCCAGCTTTCGATACATTTCCGGCTCTCCGGGCTGATGGGCCCGCCGCCGAACCAGCAGTAGTGGATGATCTTGGGGATGCTCATGCCTGTTTCTCCTGTTTTGTCGCAAGTGCTCTGCTCTCTACGACCTTATTTTACAAAAGGCCCTGTTTTCTTGTCAAGTTTCCCCAGCGCATTTTGCCGCGTATTCCCGCAAAAAGATTGCCGCCCCGCCGCCCGGTGTGGTATACTGGGTGCAGACGGTTTTGTTTTTCCAAACCATTCACTTAAAATTCACAGCTTTTTCCAATTCTTGCTTTAGAATAGAGTTGTATATTGAACTATGATAGGAGGAGTCCTGTTTTATGGCAAAGATCCTGATCGTTGATGATGAGCCCCGCATCCGGGAGCTGATCCACGAGCATCTGCAATATGCCGGTTACATCTGCGAGGAAGCCGGGGACGGCTCTGCGGCGCTGGCACAGCTGTCCGGCGGCGGGTTTGATCTGGTGATCTTAGACCTGATGATGCCCTTTATGGACGGCATGACCTGCCTGCGGGAGATGCGCGCCCGCCACATCAACACCCCGGTCATCATCCTGACCGCCCGGGGCGAGGAATACGATAAGCTTGCCGGGCTGGAAAGCGGCGCGGACGACTATGTGGTAAAGCCCTTCTCCCCCCGGGAGCTGGTGGCGCGGGTGCGCGCAGTGCTGAACCGCACCATGCCCCGCCCCACCGAGGCCGCCGACACCATGACTTTTGGCGAATTGACCATCGACACTGCCAGCCATACTGTGCGGGTATCCGGCGAGGAAGTCGCCCTGACCCCCAAGGAGTTTGACCTGCTGGTATTTCTGGCCTCCAACAAGGGCATTGCCCTGAGCCGGGAAAAGATCCTGCAGAAGGTGTGGAACTACGACTACTTCGGCGAGGACCGCACCGTGGACACCCATGTGAAGATGCTGCGCGGCCATCTGGGCAAATGCCGCAGCTACATTGCTACGGTATGGGGCATCGGCTATAAGTTCGACCCCGATGCCGCCCGTTGACTGAAGGAGCGTGCGGAGCATGCGGCAAACCACCAAAGCACGGCATACCCTTGGCATCCGCGGGCAGCTGATGTGGTTTTTGTGCTTCATCTGCCTGTTTCTGCTGGGGTTGTTCTGGCTGCTGTCCACCCAGCTGCTGGAGCCCTTGTACACCAAACACATCGAGACCCAGCTTACCAATCAGGCCGACAGCATCGTGGAGCGGCTGGACGATGCCATTGCCGAGGGCAAGGTGCTGTCCAGCTGGTCTTTTGGGCAGCTTGCGGTCAACAGTGATTTTTTTGATAAGCTCACGCTGGAACTGTACACCAAAGGCTCTTTGAACAGCTTCTGCGTGGATATCTCGGATACCACCCTGCACACCATTTATAAGATCGAGAACCAGTCCTTCTGCAACCTGCACGGCACCTATCTTTCAGACTCTGCCAACAACGATAAGATCATTGCCACTGCCCTTGCCATGCGCCGCAAGTGCCGCAGTGTGGGCAGCTTTGTGCAGACGCTCAACCCGCCCCGGCTCTCCGGCTCGGCGCAGCTATTGGTAGGGCGCATTACCGCCGACGGCAGCTATACCGTGCTGGTGACCACCAGCCTTGTGCACGTTACCGAGGCCGGCAAGGTGCTCAGCACCCTGCTGCCGCTGGCGGCGGCGCTGATCTTCGGCTTTGCCATGTCGGCGGCGTGGCTGTTCAGCGAGTGGTTCACAAAGCCGCTGCGCCAGCTTTCCAGCGCCGCACGGCAGATGGCGCTGGGCAATTACGCCGTGCAGGTGGACAACCGCCGCAACGACGAGCTGGGCGACCTTGCCCGGGACTTTAACCACATGGCCGAGGAGGTGCAGCACGCGGTGCAGATGCAGCGCGATCTGCTGGCCAACGTCTCCCACGACCTGCGCACCCCGCTGACCCTCATCAAGGGCTACGCCGAGACGGTGCGCGATCTGACCGGCGACGATAAAACCCACCGGGACGAGCAGATGAACATCATCGTGGACGAGGCCGACCGCCTGACCGCGCTGGTCTCCAGCGTGATGGAGCTGAGCAAAGTGACCAGCGGCACCTACAAGTGTGAGCGGGTGCACTTTGACATGGGACAGCTGTGCGACGAGGTGAGCGAGCGCTACGACGCCATCTGCGCCCAGAACGGCTGGCAGCTGCAGCTGGAACTGCCGGAGGAGGAACTGCCGGTCTACGCCGACCCGGACATGATGCAGCGTGCGCTGCACAATTTGCTGGGCAACGCCATGCACCACATCGGCCAGGACGGCATTTTTATCCTGCGCGCCTTCCGCTGCTCTGAGGGCGTGCGGGTAGAGGTGGAGGATCACGGCCCGGGCATTGCCGCCGCCGATTTGCCCTATATCTTTGACCGGTACTACCGCTCCCGCTCGGACGCGGGCAAGCAGGGCACCGGTCTGGGGCTTTCCATCACCAAAGCCATCTTCCAGCAGCACAGCTTCCGCTTCGGCGTACAAAGCACCGTAGGCAAGGGCACCACCTTCTGGTTCGTCATGAGCGATCTGCCCTATGTGGACGACTTTGAGGGCAAGTGAACGCCCCCTGTAACACAGAAAAAGCACCGGCAGTTTTCCAACTCTTCCAATCGGGAAACTGCCGGTGCTTTATTATGTTCCGCTCTCTGCTGTATGGTAGATGCCAAAGGTGTTGTCCGGGGCGGGCATCTCCACGCGGGAAGCACGGTCGTTCACCGCCCACATCATCGCGCCCATAGCGCCCAGCACCACCAGAATAATGAGCCATTTTACTGCATTGGGTAATTTTTTCATTCCGTTATCCTTTCCGTAGTCTCCATGCGGCACTTCTGCCGGGCAGTGCGCAGCAGCGCAGCGGCCTCGGCAGCCGAAAGCGCCTGCACCCACCCGGGGCGCTCTCCTGCGCCTGCGCCGGTGCTGCCTGCCTCGGCAAAGCCGGCCAGCGCCGTGTCGGTGCGGTCGTTCCAGCCGGCAAAACCCTCCGGCGCAATGTGCGCCCCAAGGCGGCAGTCCAGCACCGCCGTCTTGCCGGTAGGCCGCCACGGTCTGCCCAGATACACGCTGCCCGCCGGGCAGTCCGAGACAAAATCGCAGTCCCAGAACACAAAGCCCAGCCCATCCGCCGCGCCGGAAGGCGCGGTGACCCAGCTGTGCGCAAGGCCGTTATCCACCGTGCGCAGGGTGCAGTGCTCAAACAGGGCGTCCGCCCCGCCAAAGATAAAATCAATGTCTCCGGCGATCTCGCAGGCGTGGTAATACTGCGCGCTTGCCCGGCGGGGTGCCAGCCCGCGCGGGCCCAGAAAACCGTCCTTCTCCCGCTCTTTCTCCGGCAGAGGGGCGCAGAACAGGGTATCCTGATTGCCCAGCAGCCGCACCCGGTCAAACGCCGCCCGGGCGCTGTCCACATAGGCTGCGATGGCCTGCCCGGCCTTTGCGCCGGGGCCTGCGTCGTTCTCGATGGTCATATCCTCCACCCGCAGCTTCTCCCCGCTGAAAAAGGCAGTGTAGCTGCGGAAGGTGTGGGTGGGCCGCCCGTCCGGGTGCGGCAGCTTGCCGCCGTCGTTCCATACCAGCCGGGTGGCATCCATGCCCGCGCCCGCAAGGGTGATATCCTTTTTCTCGCACACCAGCTTTTCCCGGTAAATGCCCGGCGCGATACGAATGACCGCGGGGCAGTCGTAGGGCACCGCCAGCACCGCCTCGGAAATGGTGGTAAATTGTCCGCTGCCGTCGGGTGCAACATTGATTGTAAGCATAAGCCGCCTCCTGCGCCCGGCACTGCCGGGCAAAAAAATATGCTTCCAGTATACCCCTCCTTCCCGCAAATTGCAACGGAAGCCTTTCGTTATGCCACAAACTTTCCCGCCAGCACAAAAGCCTTCACCCCTTGGGGACAGATTTTCCCCGACCGGGGGAAGCCTTTAAGCGGAGAATTGCTCATGATATGCAACGCCTGTTATCCGCTCTTTTCCAGCCGGAGCACGGCGGCGGTGATATCATCCGGGCGGCCGGTCTTTTGCGCGCGGATGCGGGCGGTCTGTACCAGCGTCTCCGCCAGCTTTTCCGGTGCGTCTCCTGCCGCCGCCGAAAGCTCCACCTGTTTTGCCACCCAGCCCGCGCCATCCACCAGTAAGCCGTCCGATACCAGCACCGCGTAGTCCCCGGCGGTCAGGTGCACCACCCGGCTCTGTCCGTTCACCCCGCCCAGCACCCCCATGGGCAGGGTGGCTTCGCCCACAGCCCGCACCCGCCCGCCGTGCACCAGAAACCCCGGGGCGGCACCGGCCTTGAACAGCCGCGCCGTGCCGGTGTATAAGTCCACGCTGATGAGGTCCAGCGTAGCGCCGCTCTCGTCCTCGCTTTTCAGCGCCAGCGCCACGTTCACCAGCCGCGCCGCCAGTTCGGCGGTAAAGCCCGCCTTGAGCAGCCGGGCGGTCAGTTCTGCCGCCAGATTGCCGTCCACCGCCGCCGGGCGTCCGGTGCCCATGCCGTCACATAGGATCATCTGCGCCGCCGTAGGGCTGCAAAATTGCTGCACCGCATCGCCGGAAACTTCGCCCCGGGCGGCTGCGCTTGCCGCGCCGAACACCGCCCGCAGCGCCGGTCTTTCGCTGAACAGCAGGGTGGTCATGCCCTTGCAGGAGAGCACCTGCGGCACCTCCAGCGTGCGGCGGCAGATATGCCCCACCTCCCCCGCCAGCGCCGCCAGCTCCTGCGGAGTGAACCGGGTGCGCGGCAGGGTGACGGCGGCATGGGTGCGGCCAAGGTCGTCCAGCGTGACGGCGCACTCTTGCGGCGGCGCACCCAGCCCGGTAAAGAACTCCGCCACCCGGCTGGATTTATAGGGCTCCGGGTCGCCGGGACGTCCCAGCTGCTCGCTGAGCACCCCAAGTGCCTCGGCTACGGCGCTGTACTGCTCGGTCAGGGCGGTGCGCATGGCCTCGGAATGGATGCGCGCTTCCTTGCGGCTGCGGTACAGCGCAAAGCTGCGTCCCGCCGCCGCGCACAGCGCCGCCGGGTGGATGCAGCGGGACAATTGCCCGGGCAACTGCGCCGCTTCCACACTGCCATTCTGTTCCAGCAGCGGACGCAGCGCTTCCATGCCCGCCATGGTGGCGGTATATTCCTGCTTCCAGCAGGTCTCCCGCCGCCCGCAGTTAAAACAAAGCGTATCATGTACATTGTCTATGACCCAGCGGAAACCCTCCCGCCGCCGGGGTAGGCCCTCGTAGACCGCGTTCACCGTCTCCGCCAGCGAGGAAAGGCTCTGCGCCACGGCTTCCAGCCGAGTGGACGCCGCCGCACTGCGGGCGGGCGCGGGAGCGTTTTCCCCGCTCTGCGGGGTGTCTGCTGCCGGGGCAAGCCAGCCGCCGGGCAGCAGACAGACCACCGCCATGCCGCCGCAGGCGCTGAACAGCAGCCCAAAGGCGTTTCCGGGCGGCTGCACGCAGAGCACCCCGGATACGCAGCCGCCCGCGTAGGCGGCAAGGGTCTCCACCCGCCGTCCGGGTGCCAGCACCGCCGCCGCTGCCGTGGCACAGCCAAGCCCCGCTGCCGCCGGGGCAAGGGCAGGGTCTGCGGCGCAGAGGGCTGCCCCCAGTACCGCGCTGCCGCTCAGGGCGGCAAACTTTTGCGCCCGGCAGCACAGTGCCAGCTCTGCGGCGGCACACGCCAATACCCCGGGCGAAAACCACCCCCACCGCACACTGCCCAGCGCCGCCGCCACGGCTGCGCCCACCAGCAGCGTGCCCATGCCCGGGCGCTCCGGGGCAAATTTGCGCAGCCCGAAGCCGATGCCCGCCGCAAGCAGGGCGTCTGCCGCACTGTACAGCAAAAGGTCTGCCCCGCTGCTACCCAGCGCAAAGCACAGCGCCATGCCGGTCAATGTACCGCAGCCCGCCAGCGCGGCGGGTACAAACTTTTGCGGCAGCAGCCAGCGGGCTGCC
>ERZ1026944.582-NODE-582-length-14360-cov-4.504649_pt1 | contig 14360 bp, 8 predicted proteins | sample MGYA00519569_ERZ1026944 | MGnify/ENA primary metagenome ERZ1026944 (study PRJEB26926, sample SAMN06164618) | human gut metagenome | biome: ENVO:00009003; feature: ENVO:2100002; material: ENVO:00002003 | host: Homo sapiens | place: USA | collected 2012 ... | reverse complement strand
GATGTGTATAAGAGACAGATCCCATACACGGTCCGGATCTGCTCCTTTGCCTGTAATTTATCCCGCAGCCGCTTGATGGCAACCGAAAGCGCGTTTTCATCCACGTACACCGCGCCATCGGTCCAGATGCGATCCATCAAAGTTTCCCGCGGCACGGTCATCCCCACATGCTGCACAAGAAGCGCCAGAAGTTTCTGCTCGGTTTTACTTAACTCCACTTCCTGTCCGCTTACGGTAAAACGCATATTTGTAAAATCAAACTTCCAGATACTGCCCTCCCAGATCTGTGTATTTTTTGCGCTTTCTTTCTGCATCTGCGCCGTCCGGTTCCGAAGCTGGGTGTTTACCCGCGCCCGGAGTACCGCCAGACTGAACGGCTTTGTAATGTAATCATTTGCTCCCTGCTCCAGTCCGCTTACAATATCCATTTCCAGATCGTTTGCCGTAAGTAAGATCACCGGAAGATCCGAGGTTCTGCGGATCTCCTGCAGCAGATCAAAACCGCTTCCATCCGGCAGATTTACATCGAGAATCAGCAGATCTGTCTTGTTCTGATGCAGATGCTGTCTGGTCTCCTGTATATTTTTACAGCATAGCACCTGCCGGTTTTTCTCCTGTAATGCGCGCTGCAGTCCCTGTGCGAGTGCCATATCGTCTTCTGTGATCAGAAGATGCATTATTTTTTCTTCCATTGGTTTCTTCCTGTTCTGTTCATGTTGCGATTTTTGTTCTTTCAACAGTATATAACAGAGCGCACAGACTGTCAGCCTTTTTCTTAATACTATTACTATTTACCCCCACTTGAAAATCTGTGAAAAAAGGACTATAATCGCAGCCGCGTGCAATGCACACAAAATCTATGGGAAAAGGAATTGCGATCATCGGAAACTGGATGGATCGGCATGTGGGATTTGTTTCAATCCTGCAAAAAGACGAAGCTTAACGCTTATTGCTTTTTATCATTTTCAATCACACAGGAATGTTCTTTCGTCTTCTTATCATAATTGATTCCTACGAGCAGAATATTTCCTGTATATGGCTCTAACGATTGCGGATACTTTCTGTCTTTTATCTGTTGTAAGGCGGTATCCGCAGTTTTATTCCATTTCAGTTCCACAACCAGTGCCGGATAATCAGCTTTATATTCCGGTTTTGGAATATAAACAAAATCCGCAAAACCACGGCCGGTCGGCAATTCCCGGACGGGTTTAAAATAATACTGCATGGAACTTAAGTATGCGATCGTAAGTACACTGCTGAGCGAATTTTCATCATGGTACATAATCGTTGAAGAATACCCAGTATGAATTTTCTCAATCCCCTTTGCAACCTCCATTCCATCTTTTTCCAGCGTTGCATCTAATAACGCTAACGATTCTTTTTGAAATGTCATCATCTCATTCCAACTGGTACGTTTCACTGCATGATTTAACTCGTGCCGGATTTCTTCATTCGGAATAAAAACATGCCGGCTGTCCTGATCATAAGCCAGATACCCCAAATGAATCAGGTACGTAAGCACATCATCCCGATTTGCAAAACTTACCGTGTCATTCTGAAAGGATGTCACATCCACTTCTACGGATGCGCCCGACAACATCTCGATAATTGCAGATTTCAAGCCATCAAAATCCATGTTGATCAGTGGCACAATTGCCTCATAGCTTCCGGTATTTGACCAATAACTTTTATACTTTCCATTTAACATGACACTGACAACGGCCTTCGGATTATATACCTGATAATCCTCTAATAAATAGCCATCATACCAGGATTTCACCTGTTCATAACTGCATCCGTATTGTTCACACAGTCCGTGGACTTCTTCTTCTGTAAACCCGACGTAAGGAGCCATCCGTCCTGCATCGAGCATGGTAAACTCTTCAAAATTGTTGAGCGCTGACTGCGTTTTTAATTTCTTAATCGGTAAAATTCCCGTCAAATATGCTAACGCAATGTATCTGGAAGGTTCTGTGCCTTTAAACATCCCTCTGAGAAAATCAATATATGCCTCCTGCAATGTATGATTCTGTGCCTCATCTCGAATCAAAACATCCCACTCATCAACGATGACAACAAATTTATTGCCCGTAGCCGCTTTGATATAGGACATTGCCCCATAAGCAGTCCTGACCGCATCCGGAATGATCTGTCCATATGCTTCCCTCAGTTCCTGTAAAATTCCCTCATTGATATAATCTACAACATGATCTGTATCTTTGGCATCCATCATGCACCACTGTACATCAAAATGGATCACATCATATTTATTAAGATTCTTTTCATATGATGAAACTGTACTTATCTCATAATTTTTAAAGAGCTCTTTGGAATCACATCCCCTGCTGTAATAAGCAGAAAGCATGTCTGCAGTCATGGACTTTCCAAAACGTCTCGGACGGCTGTTACAGATAAATTTTGATGTGGTATTTATCACCTGGTTGGTGTATTCCAGCAAACGGGTTTTATCAATATAAATTTCTGAATTGACTGCCTCTGAAAAAGCCCCGTTATCTGGATTCAAAAATCTTCCCATAAGTACCTCCAAAAAATAATCCGCTATACTATGCATCTAGTATAACGGATTACGCTTAAAAAAACAATTATATTGCCGAGTCCCGATACCCCATACCGTTTTACTCACACGCAATATAGATGTCCATGCTTTCCCCATTCGTCTCATAGCATGGAATCACTCCACTTTCGGTGTGAACCAGCCCATTCACTCTCATAAAAGAATCAAGTGTCTGGTATGCAGACGGTATTGTAACAAACGGATTCTCAAACCTTCCGGTTGTATTCCCACCGGAAGAACCCAGGCAGCCGTGCTCTTTTGCCACAAGCTGCATATTATAAATCAGGATTGAAATAAACTTTTGAGGCAATGACAACTATTACCGGTAATCCCCGGACACCTCCAGATAGCTCCGCTTCCCCATGCCTCCACAAGTCCCATTTGACTGAATATGTTGGCAATACCTTTATTCCGGATAAATTTACAGATAGGTATCTTCAAACTGACCTACCGGAATCGGCTTTGAAAAATAATACCCCTGATAAATTCCGCATCCCATCCGGGTAAGCTTATCAATTTGTTCCTTTGTTTCAACGCCCTCCGTGATAACGGAAAGACCAAGTGTTTTGGTGAGTGAAATGATCGTATTTATAATGGACATACTTCTCTCTATGCGTTCCGGCCGGGTTGTCCTTAAAAATCCCATATCTATTTTCAGCACATCCACATCCATATCCTTTAGCGTATTAAATGAAGAATAGCCGCTTCCGAAATCATCTATTTCCACCTGAAAGCCGGATTTCCTGAACCGTTCAATCATTTCAAGTTCCCCTGCGGTTCCGGTCATAATTGCGGTTTCCGTAATTTCCAGTTTCAGTGTGGAAGGAATGATTTTATAGGTTTCAACAAGACTGGTAATTGTTTCATATACATCCATATAGTAAAAGTCCTTGGTCGAAATATTTACGGATATATACAGATCGTCCCGCCCGGCTTTCTGCCATTGTGCAAGTTTTTGTACGGCAAGTTCCCACACAAACCGGTCAAGCCGGTAAATCAGACCTGTTTTTTCAAAAACTTCAATAAAATCCCCCGGAAAAATCAGACCGCGTTTTGGATGCTGCCATCGGACAAGAGCCTCTGCCCCCAGTAATTTTCCTTCCGATGTCACCTGTGGCTGTAAATACATGCAGAACTGTTTTTCGGCAAGTGCTTTATCAAAATCCCCCACCAGCTGCTTTTCAGCAACGGTATCATGAAATATCGTGTCGCTATAGTATGCAATTGATTTATCATAGTTTTCCCCCAGTGTCTTTATTGCAAGATTGGCTTTATCACACATAATAGATACATCTTCATTCCGGTCTGTGATTTCATAAACACCGACATAAATATGAAGATGATACAGGTCATTGTTAAATGCATGCCCCATGGTCTGTATCGCATCCATAAAATCCTGCTCTTTAAATTCTTCTTTTGGGATGCATATTGCAAATTTGTCACCACCGGTGCGTCCATAGACACTCCCTTCCCCACATTGTGCTTTAAGAAGATCTGCCTCCATTTTAAGGACTTCGTTTCCTTTTTCAAGACCAAAGAGATCATTGACCAGTTTAAAATCTTTGATATTGGAACAGATCAGCAGCCACTCTTTATCCGGATTCTCATTTAAAATTTCCGATGTTTTATGGGCAAAATAATTCTTATTATACAATCCGGTAAGCGTATCATGTGTTGCAAGGTATTTTTCTTTCTCAAACGCAATATGTTTCTCCGTATTATCAATCAGATTCAGGAAAAAACCTATATATTCATTCTTTTTATCAAACAGTTTTCTGTATTCGATATCGAAATAATACGTTTTGTTGTCAATAATGGTTTGACCACTCCATTCAAGGGAGGCCGAATTGTTGGTGTCATGTTCTTTTATCCAGCCCTGTACATCCTCCGAGATCCCGGAAAGGGAATCCAGTGAACTGTTAAATATTTTCAATGCACGCTCATTGGCATACACACATTCGTTATTTATATCAAAACATATCACAGCGTTATTCATTTCATTTACAACGATGGACAGTGTTTTATCTACAAGTTCACGCGAAGAACGGTACAGCGTCAGGTAACAGATCAGTATTGCTGCGCATACAAAAAAAGGAAGCGACACATCAATCGGAAATTCTGAAATTCCACATATAAATTTTGATACCGTGATCACACATATTAACACAAGTATCGGCAAATATTTCTTACGGTAAAAATCCGGTATCTGTATAATTTTGATTATAAACGATGCAATAATACAAACTACCAGACCATATGCAAACACATAGTGAAAGTAAAAAATAATGGATTTGTCGGCTACATGATACATATCAAAATTCGGGAATCGCACGGTTTCTATCGTAAATACGTTATGAAAAATTATATTTAAAAACAGTAAAATTCCATCCAGATATGCAATTATGAAACACCCCTTTTTAAACGGTGAAACCTCGTGAAAAACACGTGTATACTGCTGGGAATACTGCAATACATATATCAGCATCAGATCAAAGGAAAACCGATAAAGTGCTTCCATTATATAAGAAAATGTTTCATTTCCTGAAAAAGCAGACAAACCATTGCTAAGGATCGTAACAATTGCAAAAATGAGGCATTTCACAATGGAAGATGCCACATCACTTTTTATTTTTCTGGAATATTTGATACAAATAAGAATTGGTACTATCATCAGGCATAATAAGATCATATAAAGTTTATCCATGAAGACGTTAAACCTCCATTTAATAATAATTTCTATAACACTCCTGTTTTAGGGTAACTCCCTTATTATTTATAATAACCTAATTTCACCAGATTGTCTAATATAATTCCATTTTCCCTATCCTGAAATATGGCAAAAAAGGACGATATGATTTCTCATATCGCCCCTTATCGCCCTCTGTATGGTTTTAGAAATCTGTTAACCAAGCGCCACCCTTTCTGCATCTATGCCGCTTACAATGATCTGCTCTGCTGTCTTACCATTTTTAAAACGGTTTACTACAGATCAGCTAGTCTTCGTCAACTACCAGATCCGGCGAAATATCTGCGATTACCAGAGCGTCTTCTTTTGAAAAACCTCTCTTCCGAAGATTACGGTATACCGCCAGTCCTTTTTCGTTCTGACCTTCTGCACGACCCTCCGCACGTATCCCGTCAACAAATGATTTTTCATTATACTCAGTGATACACACGTCTTTCACCTCCGCTCTGTGTTTAAGCAAAAATGTCTTTAAAACATCATGCTCAATACAATAAGTTACCACTGCATCGACAGCACTCTCAAACTCCATGGTTTTACAATTTTTACGGATTTCATTGATCAGCGTCATATAATCCTTTAACGGCCGACAGTTGTTAAGTAAGTCGTCATTTCGCAAATAACAGGGGCTCCATAAGTAAGAGTCCCTGTTAAGCAATTATATATATAACTGGTTAATGTGTACCGTAAGACCGGTAATCCTTTTTGGCTGATCCATCAAGCGAATACATCAGTACATCTCCATACCGGAAAGCATACTGTGCCTTATGCCAGTCTATCTTCCGCAGCGGCTGATCTTCCATCTTATACATGCTGCAGTAGCCATAATCAACGTTCTGCCGGTTTGTATAGGTAAGATGCGGGATTGGCGTTTCGCTTTCCTTGTCAAAAATTTCAGCTCCCTCCATCCAGCCCATGCCGGTATCTCCATCGCCCTGGACACTTTCAAACCCGGCTTCAAAGGTCACAATCTCGAAATTGACTACAATGTATCCATCTTTTTTCCAAAAATCTTCTTTATAGTCAATTCCTCCGTTTTCGTGCGCGTATTTCGTTACGTCAAATCCTTTTTTGACCGCATGCACATCAGATGGCAGTGAGTATTCGAAGTACCATTTCTGTTTTGACTTTGTGACCCTGTCAGGATCAACCCCATCCGGAATTACCCCGTCCGGCGTACAGTCCATTCCGATATATGTGGACATACGGGATGGAATGGTAATCTCCCCATACGTGTAGACATCATAAGTTGTGGACCGGATATCTTTTGGTTTGAGTCCTGCGATTTTCGCCTTCTGGTTGAATTCTTCATCTGTTACCCCGGTATATGGGTTTCCAAGCATCATCTTTTTCACATTCTGTTTATCCAGATCACTGCCGACTTTTACAACATTGCGGTATTTGCCATTGATCGTGCCATTGTAGTAAAGGTCAACCTCTTCCAGCTTTGTAATATCAGATCCATTCACATTTCCCTTATTCGAAACATAATAAAATGTCGGGTAAATCTTGACATAATCCGTGCCGTGGTAGATATTTCCGATGGTTATGAGGCTCATCCGGGATGTATAGCCCGGTTTTAGCACACCAAGATTTCTCATATAAGGGTGGCTTCCATCCACGGTCGGCAGGGTAAATGCACTTCTTACTTTTTCCCCATTCTGGTTGTTGAATCCCACATGGTATGCAAACCTTTTAAGTTCCAGTGATTTCGGTTTCCGGAAAACGTCAAGCCAGAACGGGTAATCCGAATAGTCGTACATATTCAGATTGTATAAACGTCCGGATACTTCGGCATTTTTGGTATCAACCGCAACATAGTTGGAATTGTCTGCATTGGCACACACTTCTTCCATTTCCAGTCCATCGTTGGCATCACAGTTAATTGCACGTGCCCGGAAATCAATACCAACGGCAGCAGTTTCATTGACCCAGATAGGGAGATAGAACTTTGTGGAATCCTGGTGCAGTGTGATCCACGTATCCGCGTCATAATAGGTGTAATCATCCCCATCGCACATATATACCTCAAACGGGAATTTGACTTCCCGCGATTTAATGTATTTTGCGTAATCGCGTTCCCCGTATCCCTTCAGCGAACTGTGGTAACCGCTGGTAGGCAGGTTGACAGTAAAATACCGGTCCAGTACCAGATGGTAACAGTTACCCGGTGACACCAGCTGGGTATATTCCTTCGCATCCGTAATCGTCGGGTAACATACCGTAGGGGTATGGATCACAACGTCATTGACCGGGTTTATTTCAATGTCTACATCCGGAATATTCGTATTATAAACAAACGATGGATAAAACTGTACATCACCACTCGAATTGAAGGTACCATTTGATTTTTCCGGTTCAATCAGCTGGTCTGACAGATAAAGCACATCTCTGTCAATCTGCGTAGATTCCGGGATTCTGCCCGGAGTCGGGGTTTTCTTTTCCACCGGATCAGCATTCATGATGATCTTCCCATCAAATTCAAGGTAATCATTCATGACAATATACTGCCCGACCGTCCATCCGTCTGACGGGGATATGCCTATTCTTCCACAGGACATAAATGACACATTTCCGACATTATAGGATGCATCCGGTTTTATGGTGACATGCTCATCCGGGAGGGAATAATTCATCACGGTGGCAGATTCTATTCGGTATATCACCAAATAATCAACTTTCCAGTAGGAATATTCGCGCCATACCAGTTCGGTATCATGATCGTGTAATTTTTTCCCATGTTTATCGGTGTGGCTGCAGCTAATATAATGGTTAAACTGCTTCTTTCCGTGTTTCCGGACAAAACGGTATTTATACAGGTAAGAATCCGTAAACACGTTGACATACTGCGTCTCGGATGTCGGAATTCCCTGCGTGCTGTCAAACTGTTCATTGTCTCGTTTGTCTGACTGGATTACAGCACTTGTGCTGGCTGGTGTGAGCTTCTCTACCGAGATTACATCCTCATCCTCATGAGAGTCTGGTTTCGGTTTCAGGCTGTTTTTCTTATAAAGCACGTTGATAACAGTACCGCCATTGTAGACTTCAAAAGTCTGACGTGCTGTTTTAAGCCACTTGGTATAGCTGGCAGTCAGGTTTCCATCCTTGTCTGCAAAATTGCAGCTTTTAAAGACCGGGGCATTGGTTTTTGCAACTTTGTTCCGGATGGAACCGTTTTTCGCGCTTTTCTGCTTTGACACAGATGTCTTATACAAATAATAATTTGATGTTTTTCCTTCTCCGGCGCCGACACCTGAAAGACGTGCCGGAAGGCTCTTTGAGGATGTTTTTATCTCCGAAAGACTGATGTAGTATTTCTTTTCCAGTCCAAGTCCACGGTCACCACTGGCGATAGAGCCGGAACCACTGGTGCTGCTCCACTGGTAACCGGTATTCGCTTTATTCAGGTTTCTTGTGACCGGATTCTTTTCAATTTTTCCATCATCTGAGTTTGTGACAGATAAAACCAGTTTCCATTTGCCCTCATAACTCTGGTAATAATTGATGGTAACCGGTGCTTCGACCTTCTTGTACTCAACCGCGATATCATACCGTGCCCGCCAGCCTTCGTTACAGCTGGCCGGCCAGCCGATGCCATACCATGTAGATCCGTTTACTTTCCTGGTGTTACGTGTGTTCGCCATCTGCTTGTAAGTATAGCAGCGTTCGGTAACGTTGCGCTTTGATCCGCCTTTTCTGATCGAGTATCCCTGCAGCACACCCTGGATATATACCTTGCCACCATTCTTCTGCAGTGTTTTCAGATTTACACCGGCTTTGTCACACATGCGGTTAAAGACGTCTTTGGAAATAATAAATTTTGTAACTACAACTCCATTTGCACTTACTCTATCAGTTTTTGAACACCCCTTTGGAAGCTTATCGAAAAATACACAGTCTTTTGCTTTAGTACTTTCTTTTCCATTTCTTCCAGTTGGATTACTGGTGACATACAATCCTACTGTCCTCCATCGTGTTCCAGTTGATGCTACTTGTGCATTTAAAGAAAAAGTTAAATTTCCATTACTATCTAATTTTGCAACTCTATCACTATCACTGGAAACACTTCTGTTAACACCTGCATATACGTTTGAATTTCCAAATTGTTCAAATGATGAGATCAAAACTAAACATAATAAGAAAATAATTACTTTTCCAAATTTTTGTTTTCTCATGTTCCACCTCCATTTTTAATGGAAGTATTGTAGTCATAAACAAATAAAAAAAGTCAAGCATAAAATGAAAAATGATAAAAAAAATCCGGAAATTCAAAAATTCCGGATTTTCCTTTATTATTTTATTTTCCAAAGGTATCTGCTATGCAATCAAAATTCCATGCAACTCCACAAGAGGTTATTTTTTTATTTGTATATGAAATATCACACCCTATTTCATCTGCATATGTAATACTTTTTTTGGAAGGCAGTTTTTTAATTGCTGTATAGCTTCCATAAATAACCTCATTTTGATACTTGCTTTTTGCAGATGGAATATTTCCATTTTTTACACGAAATTTCACGTATACCCTTGCATAACATGTTGTTCCGCTTGACTCCATCCACAAAGAAGAAGGATCAACAATGACTTCACCGCTGCTAACCACGACTTTTCTTGCCTTTGCCGCCTTTATATATGCATTTACCGACTTCTGTTTATTCGTGTCAATGTAAGTGTTCATCAGATCACTTTTCCATTTGGATGTGAATGTTTTTCTATAATCCACGTTAAGTCGCAACTCTACGTTCTTTTTGATCTTTGCACAGATCATATCTTTATCTTCATCACTTAAAATCTTTGCTGTCTGTGCCGGGGTTTTATCATTTTTTGTCCGCTGCTTTGTATACCACATTTTCTTCTCATAATAAGAATTTGGAAAACTTGCAAGGATATACGGGTAATCCTTATAGTTCTTTGGCAGGTTAATGATTCTTAACACCTGTCCATCGTAGGAAAGTTTGAATCTCTTTCCTTTGTTTTTCAGGCGATTTATCATCTTCTTTGCTTCGTCCTTGGTGATCTTTGTCTTTGGCAGAAATTTCCGGGTGCTGGAATATGTTCCGTTACTCTTTCCTACCATAATACCCTTGGTGAAGCATTTGTACAGGGATTCCTTATATTTGTCATCAGCCTTCTTGATATCACTGATACGGTTAAAGTATTTCACATAGCCATACAGATCATAGTTATAGGAGTTTTCCCCTCCATTAACCGCGGAATCAGCTTCATTCAGGAGATATGCCGCTATCTCGTTTGTAGTAGCGGCAGCGGTATTTTTAATGCCGGCATTCTTTAATACGTCTTTCCCTGTTACTTTCTGCACCTGGCTGGCAAAATCCTTGATGCTAATCTGGTTCTTCCCGATAGTAGTTGTTTCTGTAGTCTGATTTGCTGTATCTGTCGTTGCTGTCACACCGGTATCTGCAGTCTGTGTATCAACGGCCGCCTTTACGCTCTGGGTATGTCCTGCAGCTGCTACGGAAATTCCCATTACAAGGGCAAGTGCAATTCCGGATGCCTGACGCATGGAATATCTCAGGTGCTGTCTGTTGCTGTTTTTTAACCATTTGTTTTTCATATACATTTCCTCCACTTTATACTCTGGTTTCCTTTTGGAAACACCTGTTTTCTTTGTTCTGATACCACTATAACTTCTTTTTATACGAATGGCAATAAAAATAGGAGAAAAGAAATACCAGAATTTTCAAAAAAAGTATAGGAACAATCAAATGGTATTTGTCAAGCAGAAAAAGAAAACCATGCGATATAAAAATTTTTAATTTCTTTAAATTTACCATAAGAGCTGTTTGTCGAAATCCGCGCAGATATCAGGATCAATAAAAGAGCCATCCAGATGGATGACTCTTTTATCTCGTGCTTATTTAATTGATCATGCAAGCGCTACCGTTTCAGCATCTATGCTGCTTGATTTGAAAAACTATTCTGCTTTCCACAATCAGGCTTTCATAAAAGCCAGCGCTTTTTCGTATTCCTCCTTGGAATACTGCGTAAGGATCTTTTCCTCAGATGCCCCAAGGGAAATCGCAAACTTGACTGCATTGATACGTTCCTCTGAACGACCTTCCTGAAATCCTTCCTGCCGCCCGATATTTTTTAATCTTTCAGCAACATCACACATGCTCTTCACCTGACCTTTCATTTCATCGCATATAACTTTTTCATAGTCCCGGTCCCCTGTCATAACAGATAAAAGCTTTAAGACTTCATCTACGTGCTGGATTTCTGTTGGGTCATCCGCAACATAGTCAGGGTTCCTTCTTTTGTTAACGAAAAAACGTGCAACAACCTTGAAATCACTTTTAAACATTTCAAGCTGTTCATCCGTCAGCCATGCGATTTCAAAAACCTCCATTTTGTAGTCATTGACATATGGATCAAGTTCTTTTGGGATATTCATCAATGACTTGATATTTCTCTCCTTGCACCAGTGCTTTTCACCAAAATACAATACAATGGTAACAACTGGAGCAATTGAAGCTGCATTCGCCTGCAGCTGGCTTTTGTAGCTTGCACCATCATATCCAATCAGACGGAACGGCATTTTCTTTTCTACTGCCGTCTGGTTCTCAATGCCTATGATAGCAAGCTGCACATTGTACCTTTTCCACTTTTTTGCAACATCACGCTCCTGTTCATGCAACTTAGCATCCTCTCCCTTATACTGGGAATGTACGGATATGCTCTCAAGTGCTGACGGCTCGATCAGTTCCTGACCGTGAAATAAAAGAACGTTTACGATATCGGAAAATACATCATTGTAATCTTCCAGAATCTTTTCTGACATGTCTTTTTCTCCCATGTCCACTATACCTCTCTTTCCCTGCTTATGCAGTTTTTGTTATATATAAGCAGGGAAATAGTGGTTATCCCTGTTACATATCAGGGATAACCCTATATCCCGCAGAAAAACAACCGCGGTAAAAATAAAAAATCATACATCCGGAAGGACGTAAAAAACAAAATAATATATTTACCTATTTTATAACAAATTTTGATAGATATACAACAAATTTCAGAGACAACGGCTTTATCATAATATTCTAGCGCATTTTTTGCTCCATAACTATTGAATTTTATGCAAAATTATGTAAAATATATCAAAAAGTGACAGGAGATAATAGAAATTGTCCGGTTATTACTCTTTTTGCGACTTTCGTACATAATGGAATCACACCGGAATTTGCTGTCTTTACAAGCGTAAACATTACCAAAACTTCTGTCTAGTGAACTGCATCGGTAATTGAATTACCCGAGCATCAGATATATATGGCTTCGCCATACAGATTCTGGGTGCGTCCATGACACCTTTACTGCTACCTTTTTGGGGTTACACAGCTACTTTTATGATCAGGGGAGAAGATAATCCGGTAACGGATATCTTTTTCTCTTTGCCGCATCCGGCAAAATATTTTCTCATAATGTTATATGCCCCTACTGCATCCGCATTATATACTGACAACTGGTCCTTATACAATCCCCTGCTGGTTCTGTTACATTTCTTTGCATATTCTTTTGTTACTTGTGGTGCATGTGGGGAACACTGACTTGAATATTCTTCCGTCTGTTTCGTAAGTGTAATTCCATGCATTGCAAGTTTATACTCCAGCATTCCATATATTTTCGCATAAGGCAGTGCATGAAGTTTTTGATTTGTCACTTTTCCCAGATTCTTATTCCTTCGAATATTTGTGATATCACCAATAATAACCGTGTGGATATCATTTGCTTTACAATAATTCACTACTGCTCTGGTCACTTTATGAAGATAGTCGTGAATACAGTTTCGCTTTTTCTTATATATCTTAAGCATATGTTTGGATGGCTTCGGATACTTAATCCCTCCTGCTGACTGACAGCTGTTCCATTGATGCCCAAGTCTTGCGATTTCTTTATCATATTTCTGGGAGATTTCCAGATATTTTCTTCCAAGGATAAAACTTGTGCCCGCAGAATCATAACAGGTCATCAGATTGTGGAGACCCAGATCAATTGATAAATAGTGTCCGTTATCCTGCATTTTTTCCACATCTTTTACATCATAAATCACGATAACCTGACACACGTTTTTCTGATCCGGTGGATATATCTTAATCTGTTTGATGACATCCGTGTTCTGGAAAATCTTATTTTCCAGATACAGATAGTTGTCACAGATGTCATATGTATGCTTCAGATGCTCCTTTAGCTGCTTCGGAAGTGATAATCGTACCCTTTTGCTTCCAGATACATGTACAATTGCATTCTGCATATAGGTAATTGTCATACCGCTTTGTTTAAATCTTGGCGGCTTTGGATTCTGGATGCCTTTACTTTTTATCAGTGCGTAAAATGACTTCCATGATTTATCCACCAGCTTGCACACTTCCTGCGCCGTCTGCGAGGGCAGGGATTTGAACCACATATTTCCTTTTAACCGTGCTTTCTGATCATACCAGTCAGGGTAATGGACCATTCCAAGCTCCTTGAAATTGCGGCGTTCATAGTTGCACACGTTCCAGAGTTTAGATGCCGCATAGCACATATGGCCTACGATATTAGACTCTGTTGTATTCAGTTGAATATCTGTCTTATGTGACAGCAGCATGTTCTTTTCCTCCTTAATAAGATTTACTCTGATGTTCAATGTACTGTTTGATGTTCTCTTCCGAAACAGCACCAATTGTCTCGCAGTAATAGGAATGATTCCACAATTCCCCATGCCAAAGTCGGTCACGTATTTCTGGAAACTGTTCCAAAAGCTTACGCCCGGTAATGCCCTTTAGATATTTGACAATCATTGTTATAGATAATTTTGGAGGAGCAGTTATGAAACAATTACAGTAATCAGAGTCCACACATTCAAAAAACTGAATTATAAATCCTTTTTCATTAGCAATTTGCTGTACCAGTTCGTTGAGATACATCTCCACTTCTTTATCAAGAATCTTGTGTCTGTGTTTTACAGACCAAACCACATGGTATTTAATATTGCATGTGGAAGTCCGGTAATATATGATATTTTCTTCCATGCACATAGTATATCAC
>ERZ1026944.579-NODE-579-length-14424-cov-5.815088_pt1 | contig 14424 bp, 16 predicted proteins | sample MGYA00519569_ERZ1026944 | MGnify/ENA primary metagenome ERZ1026944 (study PRJEB26926, sample SAMN06164618) | human gut metagenome | biome: ENVO:00009003; feature: ENVO:2100002; material: ENVO:00002003 | host: Homo sapiens | place: USA | collected 2012 ... | reverse complement strand
CCTATTAAGTCGTCGGCAGCGTCAGATGTGTATAAGAGACAGATATATCTTCATTTATTGAAAATATAGCTAAAGAATATATCAGAAAAGAGAAAAAGAAAATACTCTTCTTATTTGAAAGAATGTCTTTTGGCGTAAAAAATATACTTACAGGACTTCATAATGCTTACGATTTTGCAGGTATGGATGCAGACCCCGATTTCACTCAGCTGTGCCGTGATATGTCATATGTTGAGAAATATATCAATACCCTTATAGATAAAGAAAAGATTCCTGATGTTGTACTGTGCAAAAGCGAAAAACTGGCAGCTTATGCTTCAATTATATTACAAAAGAAAAATTATAAAATACCGGAAGATATTGAAATTCTTTGCGTGGGAGACTCAGAGATATGCAGCCTTGTAAAACCACAGCTTACATCTGTAGATATTAAGTCGAAGGAAATCTGTGATACTGTTATTAATGTGCTTATAGGTAAAATTAATAAGAAAACAGTTCCGGTAATCAGTATAATTAATGTTGAGTTATTAAAAAGAGAGTCCACACTGTGAACTCTCTTTTTATAAAATGAATTTCTATTCGTTAAATTCTACTTTTACGAAAAAACCTCTGTCAGTCCTGTCAATTCCAATTACGGTTCCACTTTTTGATTTTATTCTTTCAGGAAATTTATAATTTCTCGACATCGCAACCGCAGGCTCTATTGTGTAATACCAGCTTGAAGGAAGAACTCCTTCTGTTATGTTTACTATATCTCCCGCTTTAACGAGGTTCTCCCGTTCCATTTTAAACTCTTCAACTCTCAAGATTATTCCTCATCAGGCATATCCCAGTTATGGTACACAGCCTGAACATCGTCATCATCATCAAGAAGATCAAGAATACGGTTCATCTGCTTAATATCAGCCGGGTCTGTAAGTTCTACCCATGTCTGAGGAATCATGGTTACTTCAGCCTGATCAAGTTTAAGGCCTGCTTTTTCCAAAGCTTCTCTTACAGTACCGCAGTCATCAGGGTTAGTAAGAATCTCAAAAGCATCTTCATCTTCATCATTAAAATCATCGGCACCTGCGTCAAGTGCTAACATCATAAGTTCGTCAGAATCCATGTTGCACTCTTCTTTATTGATGAGAATCTGTCCCTTTGTATCAAACATAAAAGAAACACATCCCGGAGTACCGACATTACCGCCACCCTTTGTAAAAGCATTTCTCACATTAGAAGCAGTACGGTTCTTGTTATCTGTTAATGTTTCTACGATAATTGCTGTACCATTAGGTCCGTATCCTTCATATGTAATTGCAGTAAAATTAGCTGCATTGGCGTCTCCCGCAGCCTTTTTGATACTTCTGTCGATAGTATCGTTAGGCATATTGTTTGATTTAGCTTTTGCAATTACATCTCTTAACTTACTGTTATTGTTAGGATCCGGTCCGCCCTCCTTAACAGCAACCATCAATTCTTTACCAAGACGGGTAAAAATCTTACCCTTGGCAGCATCATTTTTTTCTTTTTTATGCTTAATATTTGCAAATTTTGAATGTCCTGACATAAAAACCTCCTATTTATCTTCAGGTTTTAAATCTTTAATACTAAAGCTGTATCGTCCCATCTTATCTTTTCCAAGACATACACACTTAACAACATCGCCAAGTGTAAGGACATCTTCAACATGTTCAATCCTATCTTTGCTTACTTTGGAAATATGAATCATTCCCTCTTTGCCAGGGGCAAACTCAACAAAGGCACCAAACTCTTTAATGCTTATTACTTTACCTTCAAGGACAAGTCCTTCTTCGTAATCAGTAACAATAGTCTGGATATATTTAACTGCCTTATCCATCGCTTCTTTGTCAGTTCCGCATACAGATACCGCACCATCATCTGTTATATCAATCTTAACGCCTGTTTCTTCAATTATGGCATTAATTGTCTTACCTCTCTGACCGACAACATCACCAATCTTAGCAGGATCAATCTGAATCTGAATAATTTTTGGAGCATATTTGCCAACTTCCTTACGAGGTTCTGCAATTGCTTTACTCATACAGTTATCCATGATAAAGAATCTTGCTTCACGGCATCTTGCAATAGCACCTTCAACAATCTGTCTTGTAAGGCCATGAATCTTAATATCCATCTGGATTGCTGTGATACCATCCTTTGTACCTGTTACCTTAAAGTCCATGTCTCCAAAGAAATCTTCAAGTCCCTGGATATCTGTCAAAAGTACAAAGTCATCATCTGTCTCACCTGTTACAAGACCACATGAAATACCGGCAACCATTTTCTTAATAGGGACACCGGCAGCCATTAATGACATACATGATGCACATGTAGATGCCATTGAGGTAGAACCGTTTGACTCAAATGTTTCCGAAACAGTTCTTATTGCATATGGAAATTCTTCTACTGAAGGAAGAACAGGTATAAGTGCTCTTTCTGCTAAAGCACCGTGACCGATTTCACGACGTCCCGGACCTCTTGAAACCTTTGTCTCGCCTACCGAATAAGCAGGGAAATTATAGTGGTGCATATATCTCTTTGATGTTTCCTGATCATTAAGACCATCTATCTTCTGTGCATCTGAAAGAGGTGCAAGTGTACATACGTTACAAATCTGAGTCTGGCCTCTTGTAAACATTGCAGAACCATGAACTCTTGGAATGATATCAACTTCTGCGGCAAGTGGTCGGATCTGTGTAATTTCACGTCCGTCAGGTCTCTTGTGGTCTTTAAGAATCATCTTACGGACTGTTTTCTTTTCATACTGGTAAACAGCTTCGTCAATAAGTGGAAGCCATTCTTCTTTATCAGCAAACTTTTCACAGAGCATATCTTTGAGGTTTCTGACTCTTTCTTCTCGAACCTGCTTTTCAGGTGCAAACATTACTACTTCCATTTCAGCAGGTGGAACAATTTCTTTAATTGCTGCAAATAATTCCTCAGGAATAGCACAGCTTGTATATTCGTGTTTTGGTTTGCCGCATTCAGCAACAATCTTATCAATAAATGCAATTATCTGCTGATTAACCTCATGAGCCTTGTAAATTGCTTCAATCATTCTGGCTTCAGGTATCTCATTGGCACCTGCTTCAATCATAATTACTTTTTCTCTTGTAGAAGCAACTGTTAATTTAAGATCAGATACTGCCATCTGACTTCCTGATGGGTTGATTACGAATTCTCCGTCAATCATACCTACCTGTGTGGTAGCACAAGGTCCGTCAAAAGGAATATCAGAAATTGCAACCGAAATTGCAGAACCAAGCATTGCTGTAAGTTCCGGACTGCAATCAGGGTCTACTGACATTACAAGGTTATTGATTGTAACATCATTTCTGTAATCCTTAGGAAACAGAGGTCTCATAGGTCTGTCAATTACTCTTGATGTAAGAATGGCATTTTCAGAAGCCTTTCCCTCTCTCTTATTAAATCCGCCGGGTATCTTACCAACAGCATATAATTTTTCTTCGTATTCTACGCTGAGTGGGAAAAAATCAACACCATCCCTTGGCTTTTCAGAAGCTGTTGCCGTAGATAACACAACAGTATCACCATAGTGCATAAATGCTGCACCGTTAGCCTGCTTAGCAACTCTGTCAACATCAACTGTAAGAGTTCTTCCGGCTAAATCCATACTAAAACTTTTGTACATATTTCTCTCCTTATTTGGCATACGCCTTATTATTATTTACAGAAGCCCGAAACTACTGAAAAAAACAGAAAGGCGCCGTTCTTTTCAGTGGTCTCGTATAACTTCTGTATCAAAAAACAGGGGACGGAAACTCCGTCCCCATATCGAAATTATTTTCTAATTCCTAAACGAGCAATAAGTTCACGATATCCTTCAATATCATTTTTCTTAAGATATTCAAGTAAGCCTCTTCTCTGTCCTACCATCTTAAGAAGACCTCTTCTTGAATGATGATCCTTCTGGTTTACCTTTAAGTGCTCTGTGAGTTCTTTGATTCTTTCTGTGAGTAATGCAATCTGTACTTCTGGAGATCCTGTATCTCCTTCTTTTCTTCCATACTCAGCAATAATCTGTGTTTTCTTTTCTTTAGAAATCATTATAATTTCCTCCTTAAATTTTAATTATCGCCTGACACCAAGAATCAGGTCGGAGTGTCCCGAATCTGAGCATCGGCTGGTCAAATACTCATTTATATTACCATAAAGAATAATTAATGGCAAGTATTTTCTGATTAGTGCTTGTTATCCTCTTACAAAGGCTATATCTGCTTCAAGCTGTTTCTTTAATCCGTTAACCGAATCAAATTTCTGTTCAGGACGTATAAATTTTTTCAGTCTGATAATTACATCCGAATCATATACATCCTCATCAAAATCAAGTACAAATGTTTCAACGGTAACATAAGTTCCGTCATCGATTGTAGGTCTGATTCCAATATTCGTAACGCCTTTATACATGAGATTGTCAATTACTACTTCAGATTTGTAAACACCATATTCAGGTAATATTTTATTTGGAGAAGGTATCAGATTAAGGGTAGGAAAACCGATTGTTCTTCCCAGCTGTTTGCCGTGAACTACTTTTCCTTTGAAAAAATAATCATAACCCAGAAGTTTTTTTACAGTTGACAGGTCTGATTTTTCTATTTCATTTCTTATCCATGTGCTGCTTATCTCTGTATTATTATAAGTTTCTTTTTCGATAACATATGAACTGTAGCAATATTTATCTTCGTATGCTTTTAACAAAGCTGCATCCCCCGACCTGTTTTTTCCGAATCTCCAGTCGGCACCTATTACAACAAATTTGGCATTAAGTTTTTCTTTTAGGAAGTATTTTAAAAATTCTTCCGGCAACATTCCGGCAATTTCATTGTCAAAGGGATATTCATAAAGTACATCTATGCCGTATTTTTCACAGATATATGCACGTTCATCCGGTGTCGTTATTGCTTTTTGCGGTTTTACGTTCCAGTTATCCATATTAAAAGTACAAAGGACTACCTTAATTCCCTGCTCGTGACCAATTCTGACAGCTTTTTCGATAAGAAGCCTGTGCCCGTTATGAATACCGTCAAACTTACCAAAAGTCACTACTGTATTTTCTTTTGAAATAAAGTTTTTATCTTTAACATATAACATACAATTACTCTTTTCCGTGATTTATTGGACAGGGAACATTTTTTTCGGTTTATAACTGTGCGAGACCTCATCATATCCGTATATTCCGGCAAATACACCATCTGACAGATATACTTTAATATTATTGCCTTTAAATTCCGGGAGAATAATCATATTTCCGTTTTTTACAAGCATTTCATTTCTTCCGGATACATTCACGGCAGGATAATCATTAAAAAAACTGTCCGTTGGCATTATAAGTGAAGCAATATTGTTATCTGCCACACATTTTGATATTTCAGATAATCTGACTGCATTTTCAATGTTAAAAATTCCGGTTCTGGTTCTTACAAGTGATTTCATTGTACCACCGGTGTTAAGTTTCTCTCCGATATCACGGCATAATGAACGGATATATGTTCCTTTGGAACATTTCACTGTCATTGTAACTTCGGGAATATCTATTTTTTCGATTATTATGTCATAGATAAATACTTCCCTTGGTTTTCTTTCTATTTCTACACCTTTTCTTGCAAGATCACATAATTTTTGTCCATTTACTTTAAGTGCCGAATACATAGGAGGGACCTGATTGTATTTACCGACAAATGAATTTATGGTTTTTTCGATATCTTTTGCTGTCACATTAACAGCTTTACGGCTTAATATTTTCCCTGTGGCATCTTCGGTATCGGTGGATATTCCCAGTAAAAGTACTGCCCTGTACTCTTTGCTTTTATCGGTTATCATATCGCAAAGTCTGGTAGCATTGCCAAGGCATACAGGAAGAACTCCTGTTGCTTCAGGGTCAAGTGTTCCTGTATGTCCGATTTTTTTCTGGTGTAAAATCCCACGAAGTTTTGCTACAACATCGTGGGATGTGAATCCGGATTCTTTATATACATTAATTATTCCGTTATACATTTTTCAACCTGTTTTTTCAATTCTGTTATTACTTTTTTTACTACTTCTTCATAAGGAATTCCTGCGGTAAAACCTGCTGCACGGACATGTCCGCCTCCACCGAAGCAGTTAGCAATAATATTAACGTCTACCTTGTCTACAGATCTTAAACTGCCTTTAATCGCATGGTCAGGAAGCTCGTACATAAATAAAGCCACTTCAACACCCTCAGTAAACCTTAACTGGTCTATAATTCCTCCAAGATCTCTTCCCGGCACATTGTGTTCCGATAAAACATCATAAGGCAGATAAGAATATATAAGTTTTCCGTCAAGTACAAGTTTACTGTTAATCAGTGCAAGTCCCAGCATATAATTCTGGATATAAGTCTTTCTGAAAAAAGTGTCATCTATTATTGAGGTGTAATCAATACCTTTCGACATCAGCTCTCCTGCAATTTCCATAGTACGTTTTGTTGTGCACTGGTATTTCAATACACCCGTATCATGTATGATTCCCGTATATAATGCTTCTGCGGTATTTTTAGATATTTTACTACTGTCTAATAACTCATAAAGTACTTCGCAGGTGGAACTTAAATCAGGAAGTACGTGATTTATATCTGCAAATGCAAGATTACATGTATGATGATCTATGCATACTGTTTTATCAGCATTCTTAATAACAGGACGTATAAAATTAGCGACTCTTTCAATGTCACCACAGTCTAATATAATAAAAACATCATGTTTTTTATCATTGTCACAATCATGCAATACTTTATCGCTGCCATTAATAAAAGAAAAGCACTTTTCAAACTCCTCGAGATATACAGTAGCTTCTATATTCTTGTAATTATCGCAGATATAATTATAAAGTCCCAAAGTTGAACCAACACAGTCACCGTCAGGTCTGACATGTCCGGTTATTCCTATATTTTTAACATTCAAAAGTATTTCATCAATACTATTTATCATTTCCATTTACCTCATCAATCAGTTTTGACATATTAACGCCATATTCAATCGACTGGTCAAGTATAAAAGTTATTTCAGGAGTATTCCTTAAATTGACTGTCTTAGCCAAAAGTGTTCTGATATAAGAAGCGGCACTCTTTAAACCGGTTATAGTGCTGTCCTGGGAGTCTTTATCTCCCAGAACACTTATATATGCTTTACAGGTCTTTAAATCAGGTGCCACATCAACCGCAACAACAGATGTCATCGGATTGATTCTGGGATCTTTTATTTCGCTGCGAATTATATTACTGAGTTCTCTTAGAACCTCATTATTAACTCGTGTCATTTTAATACTGTTTTTACGCAAATCAATCACCTCTATCTTGGAATTTCCACCATTGTGTAAACTTCCATCATATCGCCTTCTTTAATGTCATTAAACTTTTCAAGAACAATACCACATTCATATCCGGCTTTAACTTCTTTAACATCATCTTTAAATCTTTTTAACGAAGCAATTGGTCCGTCATAAATCAAATCATCACCACGGGTTACTCTTACAGATGAATTCTTTGTTACCATACCATCTAATACATAAGAACCGGCTATTGTACCAATTACAGATGCTTTATATGTCTGTCTTACCTCAACTGTACCAATAACCTTTTCCTCATATTTTGGATCAAGCATACCCTTCATAGCTGCTTCCACGTCTTCAATAGCCTGATAAATTACACGATAGAGACGTAAGTCAACATTTTCTCTTTCGGCAATATCACGGGCCTGATTATCAGGTCTTACGTTAAATCCGATAATAATGGCATTTGAAGCAGATGCAAGGATAACATCGGATTCATTGATTGCACCGACACCGGCATGAATTACTTTAACAATTACTTCATCATTTGAAAGTTTCACAAGACTCTGCTTAACGGCTTCCACGGAACCCTGCACATCAGCTTTAACGATAATGTCAAGTTCCTTAAGGTTACCCGCCTGAATCTGTGAGAATAAATCTTCAAGAGACATTTTTGATTTAGTTTCTTCAACAAGTCTGTTCTTGCCTTCTGCGATAAATGTTTCGGCAAATGTCTTTGCTTCCTTATCTGTCTTTGGTGAGATGAAAATATCACCTGCATTAGGAACATCATTAAGACCAATAATTTCTACAGGAGTTGATGGACCTGCTTCATTGATTCTTCTTCCCTTATCATCGATCATTGCCCTTACTTTACCATGACATGGTCCTACTGCAATAAAATCACCTACATGTAAAGTACCTTTCTGGACAAGGATTGTTGCTACAGGGCCTCTTCCTTTATCAAGTTTAGCTTCTATCACAAGACCTCTTGCTTTTCTGTTAGGGTTTGCCTTTAATTCACGCATTTCAGCTGTAAGTAAAAGCATTTCAAGAAGGTTATCGATACCTTCTCCGGTATGAGCAGATACAGGACAAAAAATTGTAGAACCACCCCAGTCTTCAGCAATAAGATCATATTCTGTAAGTTCCTGTTTAACACGCTCAACATTGGCACTTGGCTTATCAATTTTGTTTACTGCAACTACAATATCAATTCCTGCTGCTTTAGCATGGTTAATAGCTTCAACAGTCTGTGGCATAACACCATCGTCTGCTGCAACTACAAGTATTGCAATATCTGTTGATTTAGCACCACGAAGACGCATGGCAGTAAATGCTTCATGTCCCGGAGTATCAAGGAATGTTACACTCTGTCCGTTTACATCTACTGTGTAAGCACCGATGTGCTGGGTAATACCACCGGCTTCTTTTTCTGTTACTTTGGATGATCTGATAGCATCAAGAAGTGATGTTTTACCATGATCAACGTGACCCATAACGCATACAACAGGTGGTCTTGGCACAAGTGTATCTTCAGGATCATCCTCATCCTTGAGAAGTTCTGCTATAACATCTACTTTAACTTCATGTTCGCATATACAGTTATATTCAAGGGCAATTTCTTCAGCCGTTGCAAAATCAATATCCTGATTGATTGTAACAATCTGTCCTTTAAGGAATAAATTCTTAACAAGGGCTGTAGGCTGGACTTTCATCTTATCAGCAAGTTCCTTGATTGTAAGTGTATCAGGAAGAATAAGTGTCTTGATTACATCTTCATCGGCTTCTTCTTTTTTCTTCTTGTTAAGAAGATTCTTTTCAAGAGCCTTTGTATTTTCAAGCTTTTCCGTCTTATCGCGGAAATCATTATTCTTCTTACGATTGTTCTCTCTGTCTCTGTTACGCTGGTCTTTTGCTTCTCTGTCTTTTAAAGCATCAGCTCCGTCAAATGCACCGGAATTTCTATCATCTCTTCTTGCAGGTCTGTCATTGTTTCTCTGTGGTCTGCTGCCGTTATCTTCTTTGTTAAATTCAGGCTTTCCACCCTGGAATTTATCATTAAATCTTCCGCCATTTCTTGCCGGTCTGTCATTATTTCTCTGTGGTCTGTCTCCCTGGTTTCGATCACCATAAGGTCTGTCACCGTTTCTTGCAGGTCTGTCTCCCTGGTTTCGGTCACCATAAGGTCTGTTATTGTTTCTCTGTGGTCTGTCTCCCTGATTTCGGTCACCATAAGGTCTGTCACCGCTTCTTGCAGGTCTGTCTCCCTGTTGTTTATCCGGTTTTACATTAACCCTGTCACTTGGTCTTATGGCACCTTGTGGTCTTTCTAAAGGACGGATTCCCTGTGGCCTGTCAATAGGTTTTTCATTTCTTCTATTGTCATTGGAACCATTACGGTTTCTGTCCCTGTTATTATTTTTGCGCTGTGAATCCCTGATATCCTTCCGTCCGCTGTTTTGTGGGTTATATACGGAAACGATTTTTTTCTTGACAGGTGCGTCCTGCTTAGGAGCCTGTGCTGATTCATCTTTAGTCTGTTCTTTAGTCTGTTCTTTAGTCTGTTCTTTAGTCTGTTCTTTAGTTTCTTTGACTTCCTTAGCCTCTTTAAATTCAGGCTTATTTTCTGTAACCGGCTTCTGTTCTTTCTTGACAAACTGCTTTTTAGCTAAAGCAATTTCATCTTCAGAAACAGAATTGCTGGATGTTTTAATCTTCTCGTTTTTTGATGATAAAAATTCAAGTAATTCTTTTGAATTAATATTCAGTTCTTTTGCTAATTCGTGTACTCTCATTAAGCTAATCTAAACCTCCAAATCCCTATCCGGGCATTTATTTATTATCTATTTTTTCATATTTTGAAATTATTGCTTTTGCAAAATCTTCATCAATGATTCCAACTGATGTTCTAAGTTCCTGTCCTATTGAATGACCAAGACTAACTTTATCCGAATACATTATTACAGGAATATTATAGAAAAAACATTTGTTGGAAAAAAGTTTTTTAGTGTTATTTGAAGCATCCTCCGAAACGATAACAAGTTTTGCTTTATTTTCTTTTACCGCTTTTTCAGTTGAGAACTCTCCGCTTACAACTTTACCTGCTCTCTTTGCCAGTCCAATCATAGACAAAATACTATCTTGACTCAATATTATTCATCTCCTTAATCAGTTCATCATATACATTTTCCGGTATCTTCATCTTAAGTGAACGATCAATGCCTTTGTTTTTTATAGCTTTGGCAAGACAACCGGCTGTCTTACAGATATATGCACCACGGCCATTTTTCTTGCCTGTATCATCAAGAAAGATTTCATCTTCATTGGTTTTGATAACACGTATCATTGATTTCTTATCTTTAAACTCACCGCATCCTACGCATTGTCTCTGCGGTATTTTTTTATTAACTGCCATATGCAAACATCCTAATTTTATTCTGCATCATCAGACTCTGTAGTTTCATCCGCATAAGATTCTACTTCATCAAGAAGTCCCAAATCCCTTGCCTGTGACTCGCTCTTAATATCAATCTTGAAACCTGTAAGTCTTGCTGCAAGTCTTGCATTCTGTCCTTCTCGTCCGATTGCAAGTGATAACTGGTAATCAGGTACAATAACCTGTGCTGTTTTTTCTTCAGCATCTGCGGCTACATATACAACTTTGGCAGGACTTAACGCATTCTCAATAAGGTTGGCAGGGTTCTTGCTCCAATTAATGATGTCAATCTTTTCACCGTTAAGTTCAGATACAACCGCATTAACTCTGGAACCGTTTACACCTACACATGAACCTACAGGATCTACATTAGGATTTTTGGACCATACAGCCATTTTAGTTCTTGAACCTGCTTCTCTTGCAATACTCCTGATTTCTACTGTTCCGTCTCTGAGTTCTGCAACTTCTGCCTCAAAAAGTCTCTTTACAAATTCAGGATGACATCTTGAAACAGCAATTTTAAGACCCTTCTTCTCAGTCTTAACTTCGGTAACATATACCTTAATTCGATCGTTTGGTTTGTATTTTTCACCCTTAACCATATCTGCCTCGCTAAGGATTGCATCAGCTCTTCCGAGATTAATTACAAGATTATTTCCGGCATATCTTGATACGATTCCTGTAACAATATCTTTTTCTTTTGCATGGTATTCATTATATACCGCCCTGTCTTTCTTCTTCTCGGATTTTCTGAAGAATGGCACTTTTGGAATTCTGTACCGCAATTCTTCCAAACTCAGCTGATTTAATTTCTACATTGATGGTATCACCGATATTGTATTTAGGACTTATCATCTGTGCATCTGCAAGGCTTATCTGCGTAACGCTGTCTTCTACTGTTTCCACAACCTCTTTAGCTGCCGTTACCTTAAAGTCTCCTGTTTTCGTATCAACTTTGGCTGTAAAGTTTTCATTCTTTCCAAAGTGATTTTTGCATGCTGCAAGCAAAGAATTTTCGATTGCTTCAATAAGTACCTTTTTGCTTATCTTTTTCTCCTTTTCAAGAATGTCAAGTGCTGTTATTAACTCAGTGTTCATTTTTTTGTAATTTCCTCCTTAAAAATATACTGTTTGTCTTATTATTGCTAAATTAGATCTGTCAAAAGTCTTTTCATCACCATTTTCAAGTTCAATAGTAACTGTATCTTTATCAAATTTTTTCAAAAGACCTGTGTAATCTTTTAAATGATCTACCTGTCTGTAAAGCTTTAACTCTACTTCTTCCATAAGATTTCTTTCAAAGTCTTTATCTTTTTTAAATGGTCTGAACAGTCCCGGTGAACTTACCTCCAGGATATATGCTTCGTCAATAAAATCCGCTTCATCAAGCTTATCACTAAAAGGTCTGCTTACTTCAGCACAATCGTCAACGGTAATTCCGCCAGGCTTGTCAATATACGCACGCAGGTACTTTGAAGAACCTTCCTTAACATATTCAAGGTCAACCAGTTCAAATCCACAGGATTCAATAATCGGCATAATAAGTTCGGTTGCTTTGGATTCTATGTCTTCTCTTTTTGCCATACAGTCACTATCCTTTCTGTTTCGATTACTCATAGAAAAAGTGAGCTCCCTTGGAAGCTCACTCTAGTAATCATCATTATGTTATTATTTATAATACACAAAATTTAAATATAAGTCAACAAAAACTTTAATGTTTGGTCATATGAATGTGTGTATAAAGGTGATCCTGACAATATTCAAAGTTACCATCACATTTTGAACAATATCTGAATACCAGATTATCCCCGTCTTTCTCGGTTCTTCCGCATACAGCACATTTATGCCTTGTTTTATCTTGACGTGGCATGGTAAACGTCCCATTATCTTTCTTTTGGTTGTTCTTCGCATGTCTTGCATTAAATCGATATGTTCGCTGTGTCTTGGTTCCCACAATTCTTTTAATAACAAACTTTCTTGTTGTAACAAAAAAAACAAGAAAATTCAGAAGTGACGAACCAATAACAAACGGGAATATAAATCCGTATGTGCCAAGGCTCATCATTCCGTGTACGAGTTCATAAATAATATATCCGCCGTAAAGAAATCCTAAGTACTTAACTTTAACGGGTATGATAAACATAAATAGGACCATATTATCCGGGAATGTACACGCATATGCCAGAAATATTGACATATTAACATAATATGTCGTAACCACTAATGACAGTGTAGCTGAAATTGCGCTGACAGATATGCCTCCAAATCTTATATAACTGTACAGATATGAAAGAAACGCTCCTATGATTGTAAAAATCAATCCTGAAAATATATAAAGATTGTATTGGAACGTACCCCATGTTTTCTCAAGAACTGTCCCGATTGAATAATAAAATAAAATCATAATCAGGGCAAAAAATATATTACGCTCATACGGCGGAATAAGAACCCATGTAATGATTCTCCACACCTGTCCGTGTAAAATCCTATATACATCCAGCGTCAGATACAGTTGGAATTCCGGAACAATATATCTGATTGCATATCCGATTGCGTAGCATATAACAATTATCAATGTCAGGTTCTTTATTGCATATTTACCTAACTTTCTTTCCATTTTGTTGTAAAAATTCATACATAACCTCTTAGAATAAATCTTTCTTTCTAAAAATAAGTGCAATTATAAGTGATATAATAAGCGAAATACCAATTACAATAATGAAGCCTCCTCTTATGTTGGCAAAAGGCATTCCGTCCGCTTTAACATTCATACCGTAAAAACTGGCAATCATTGTAGGTATTGAAAGCACAATTGTAATTGTGGTAAGGAACTTCATAACGCTGTTCTGGTTATTGGAAATAACAGAAGCGAAGGTATCCATGGTTCCGTTAAGGATACCACTGTATATATTTGCCATTTCGATAGCCTGTTTATTCTCAACAATTACATCTTCAATCAAATCCTCATCTTCGGGATATTTTTTTATTGCTGTGGATTTAAGTAATTTTTCAAGCACAACTTCATTAGATTTAAGAGAAGTTGTAAAGAACACCAGTGATTTCTCCAACTCAAGCAATTCAATTAATTCTCTGTTCTTTGTTGCCTCATGAAGCTTCTGCTCAATAGCATCACTTCGTCTGTCAATTATACGGAGATAATTAAGATATAATGTAGCATTTCTATACAAAATCTGGAATATAAATCTTGTTTTCATGTGCGTATAAAAATTACGCACCCTGCCGTCCATGAAAGCGGTAAGTACAGGTGAATCTTCCAGACATACAGTAACTATTACTTTATCACATATAATAATTGCAAGAGGAATGGTTCCGTACCAGTCTTTTCCGTTTCTTTCTTCTATTGTAGGAATGTCAACAAGAATAAGTGAATAATATTCTTCAACTTCAATACGTGATCTTTCTTCCTCATCCAATGATGCCCTTAAATCATCAGGTGCAATTTTGTAAGTTGATGATACGCTGAATAACTCTTCTGTTGTAGGATTGGTCATTGAAATCCATGAATTGTCTTCAAATTCTGATATTTGTAATACACCGCTGTCAGTGGTTTTGAATATCTTAATCATAAGAACCTCCTGCGCTGGAAATTGTCTAATTACTGTCTCTTATACACATCTGACGCTGCCGACGACTTAATAGGTGTAGAT
>ERZ1026944.559-NODE-559-length-14786-cov-3.662209_pt1 | contig 14786 bp, 10 predicted proteins | sample MGYA00519569_ERZ1026944 | MGnify/ENA primary metagenome ERZ1026944 (study PRJEB26926, sample SAMN06164618) | human gut metagenome | biome: ENVO:00009003; feature: ENVO:2100002; material: ENVO:00002003 | host: Homo sapiens | place: USA | collected 2012 ... | reverse complement strand
CGTCTCGTGGGCTCGGAGATGTGTATAAGAGACAGATATATATAATCTTTTTATCGCAATGATTGTTTCCGCACTGGCTGTGTCGTGTACGGATGATGAACTTGTGAAGGGTGGAGATAAATATGAGGTAGTGCCTGACATTCCTGTGGCACTTTCGCTGAAAATAAAAGTGGCAGATCAAATGGAAGTTCAAACCCGTTTGGCACAGTCTGACGAAACAGAACGCACAGTTAATAAATTGTTTGTGATAGCTTTCAAGCCGAGTAAGCAATCTGATGGAGCGGAGAATGCAGATGCTTCGGATGACGAATGGTCTGTGGACAATTCTGCATTTTATGATACTGAAGATGGTTTGGGAAATCCTATTGAAGTAGGGAAACCGCAATCTGTAGAGTTCTCTATGACTACAGGATTGAGGAGAATTTATGTGGTAGGTAATCCGCAGAGCGGGGTAGGAACCTTATCTGATGATGAATTGAAGAATGTAAAGACAATAGCAGCCCTAAAAGCACTTTATTCCAAGTTGAGTGATAATTTGAGTGTTGAGCGTGTCTATTTCTTGATGACTGGACAGGCGATAACCAAAGAAAAGAGTGAAATTGTAACAGTATATAAGTCTGGGGACCACCAGGGAGCAATAAGGGAAGATTACACAATGGCATTAAACCATGTAGATGCGCGTATAACTTTCAATATTATACCTGCTGTGGGAGTGACTTTTGAACCTGAAGCCTATAGAGTTATTAATATTCCGGGTGGTACTTATTTGTTTTCGCGCGAGAAACAAAATAGTGGAGATAATACATGGGATTATGATGGAGCGGGCTATGCTCCGAGTAATCGGCTGAGTGACTTTACTGAAAAGGATGGGAAGTCTATTTTTGAGTTTTATATTTGTGAGAATAGACAAAATCCTAAACAAAAAATAAGTACAGAGAGCCTACTTGAGGAGGGTACTTATTATGCTTTGCGTGAGAAACAGGAGAAAAAGCTAATAACCGGAACTGTAGAAGGGCAAAAATATGAAAATGGAGAATATGTATATGCCAATGCTAAATCAACGTATGTAGAATTGGAGGGTACTATTACCTATAAGGATGATGATGGGAGTGAAGTGTACGCAAAGACAACTTACACAATTCATTTAGGTAATACAGGAAATAGTAATACAGCCGACTGGTTGAATGACTTGGAACTCGTCAACAATTATGATACGGAACGTAATACTCATTATACTTATAATGTGAAAGTACAAAGTGTAGACCAAATCATTGTAGAAGTTGAGGATAGTAAGGAAGTCAATCCAGGTGCGGAAGGCAATGTCATCGTTGCGCAAGGAACTGTTAAGACGATGGATTCCCACTATGGAAGATTATTGCTGACGTTAAGAAAAGAAGATATTCAAAAAGGACTTTCCTGGTCGGTAACCACTCCTTTTCAACGAGGGATGAAGGTGTTTGATACGAAACTTCCCTATGATGGATACGGGCTTCCTCAAACAGATTTGTCTTTGAATGATTATAAGTGGGTAAAGTTTCTGGTTAATAAGGAATGTCGTTTGGCTAATGGAAACTATGTGCCGACAAATGTCATGGCAAAATATCCTGGCGAACAAGCGTATGACGGTGGTGGTAAAAATAATTCAGAAGCAGCCCCTATTGCAGGTGGGGAGTATATAGAAACACAATTTTATGGACATGTGCGGTTGTATGACATTAATCAGTTATTGAATTTTTTGCATGTGGAGGCTAACAATGGCAATAGTGATATTTTTGAGCGGAGATGGAATTCGGAAACATTTGAATACGAAGATGTTGTAACGATTACTGCTTATGTAGATGAATATATTTATGTATATGACCCACGAATGATTTATTATCGTCAGGCAGCATCAGTAGGACTTCCCGGTTCTGGTGATGGTATAGAGGGTGTTAATTTGGAATTATGGAAAGAAACAGTGAATGGAGAAAATCGTATGCTAAATTTTTGTGTAGAAGGCTCAAAATACAGTGAAGATGGAGAAAGTTCCGTAGCACGTAGTGTTTATTCCATCGCACAAAATCCGGTTTATACTTTCTACAATCCGAAACATGCTGACTTGAAAACGGCATGGGGAACAGAGGCTATGATGGAAACGAAATTCTTGCCGATAGTACCGGACGGTGTTTCCGATGAAGACTTTAATAGTCGTTTTAGTGGACAAAATCCAAATGGAATGGAGAATGGACGCCTCAATATGTTGAACCTTATTAATGCGAGACAAACAGTAAACCAATTACATTGGACGGATGTCTTAGGAGTTGTTACGGATGTAGATCATCAATTAAACTCTGGCTATGAGAGTATTTGGTATGCCTGCTTGTTGCGTAACCGTGATTTGGATGGGGATGACGTTATAGATGCAGATGAAATCCGTTGGTATCTTGCTTCTGTAGATCAATTGACAGATTTGTGGATTGGGGAAACTGCTATTCCTAAAGCGAAACTTTATATGAATGATATTGATGCTTCCGGAGTGGAAATACCAATTGAAAATGGAGAAACACGTGTACATGTGGCAAGTAGTAGTTATCATCCTGGTACAACAGATAAGCCTACAAATAAACCTAGTGATCCATGGGTTATATGGGCAGAGGAAAGTGCATCGAGAGGATCTGCGTCTTATTCACAGACAGCACCTGGTGAACACTTTACTGGTATTAAGAATTTCTCTTATCGTTGTATAAGAAATCTGGGGTTAAGTTTGAAGGATATTGATGCAGTTCCAGAGGATTATGTAACGAAAGGAAGTAGCACACATATTATTGGAGGTGTAACTTATAAGGAGAAAACTATTGATATAAATCCTATGATTGATAACACAATCAGACCGTCTGTAGGTACTGAAGTATTGCCGACAAATACGGAAAGAGATATTTCTGGTAACAATCGTCCACCTTTGACGTTGGCAATTCTTGCGGATGAGGGTGATATTAGTTATGGAGTATATCCTGAAGAGGGATCAATTGGAGCAGAACGTGTGGCAAAATATGAAAGAGTTGATCGCCCCTGTCCTATTGGATACCGTGCTCCTAATCAGCGTGAATTAATGTTGATGTACACAACCTATCCTGATTTGATGACCGGATTTACTTATTTGACAAATACAACTTTTAGCGGTAGGAATACTGATATAGGGCAAGGTGTAGGATCTACAACGAATAGAAAGGAAGCTTTCGCCTATACAAGTGGTACTCTTCAATTGACTACGGGCTGGGGAAGTGGTAAGGTGCGTTGCGTACGCGATGCTACCAATAATCTGGGAGGAAATTAATAGGGAATGAGACGTATCCTCAGCTGTATCGGTTTGTTTCTGTTTATTGTCGGTTTGCTTCATTCTTGCATTGCCGGTGATAAACAGAAAGCCGGGAAGATGGATGAATGTACAGAGAATGTCAAAGGGAAAGCTGAATTGAGAGATCAGCAATTCCCTTTTCCCGAAATCCCCTCCGTCCTCACCTCCCCCACCGAGCGCAAGACTTTCTTGCTGACGCACTACTGGGACAGCTATAACTTCTCCGACACCGCCTTGGTGAATAACCGGGCGGTGACGGAGCAAGGCTTGGTCAATCAGCTATCCCTGTTGTCGGCTTCAGAAGCCACGCAGGAGGAGATTAAGGGAGGCATCGGCAACCTCTGCACCGGCATGGAGAGTCAGGAGCATGCAAGGCAGGTGTTCATGCGGCTGATGGATGATTATCTCTATAATCCCAATTCGCCGTACTACAACGAAACGCTCTATGCTGCCTACCTGCGCCGTATGCTGCAAAGTACCGCGCTGGACGAGGCAAGGAAAAGTTCTTTGAAATTCAAGTTGGAGCTGATAAGCCGTAATAACGTGGGCAAGGCAGCTACGGACTTCACCTACTACCTGGCGGACGAAGAATGTCGCACGCTGCGGACAACCACGGTACAGGGAGACAAGCTGTTGCTGGTATTCTACGACCCCGAATGCCCCAGTTGCCACGAAGTGCTGAAAGCGATGATGGCAGACCGGGCATTGGCTGATGCTGTGGATACAGGCACCCTGACCGTACTTGCCGTCTACACCGAGGGCAATGATGAAGTGTGGAGGAAAGCCCTGACAGACATGCCCCGTAGCTGGCTAATAGGCAACGACCGGCAACAGGTGAAAGACTGTGCTTTGTATGACCTCAAGGCCATGCCCTCGCTTTACTTGCTGGATAAAGACAAAACCGTACTGCTGAAAGATGCGGCCTACGACACCGTGAGGCAGGCGCTGGGTTTGAGATAAATCTTGTAATAATGAATCGGGCAGACGTGATTTGCGGTCTACCCTCGGAAAATTTAATCCTCTCCTCGACAAGAAGGCTTAAATTTTCGCTATGAGACCAACTGTGAAGTTCGTCTGATAGATTTTGTTTGTTTTGTTTGTGAATGCCTCCGATTCAAGCGTGGATTCGGGGGCATTTTGTCTTATTATCCCTGGAAAAATGAAATGTTATTAATCAGGCATTTGGAGGGAGCTCTATTTTATTTTCCATATCTTTGCAAGATGACTGTTTGTCTTTGAACTGAAAAAGAAGGAGCAGACAAGTTGATGATTATCACAAGAGACAAACATAAATCGTTATAACCAAGTGATGAAACAATTAATTGCATGTTGCGGACTGGATTGCGAAAATTGCACCGCCCGTATAGCCACTGTCAATAATGACGATGAGCTGAGAGAGAAAACCGCCAAAGAGTGGAGTGTGCTGAACAATACGCCGGAAATTACGGCAGAAACCATCCATTGTATGGGGTGCCGTGCAGATGGGGTGAAGTTTGCCTATTGCAGCAATTACTGTGCTATCCGTAAATGTGTGTACGAAAAAGGTTTCAATACCTGCGGTGACTGTAAGGAACTGGATACTTGCCAGGTGGTAGGTGCCGTTCTTCAGCATGTGCCCGGTGCAAGGGAAAATCTTTATTAACCGTAAATTTTTTGATTAAATAAAATATTGCTTATCTTTGCAGTATGACAAAGACATTTAAATCGGATTTGGTTTTGTAAACAATCTGTGTTCCATGCACAGATTGTCCCTTTCGTTTACTTTCGGATAACTTCTTTCGAGAGTGTTTTTCTATTGTTATAATTCAAGTTTAATCCGCATATTATGCTGAAGGTGTTGTGATACTTTCCGTATATGCAAAATATAGTAAGAAAATGAGTAACGAAAATAAAACTATCCACGATTTCGAATTTAATTTAATCTGTGACTTTTTCTCCAATATGGAACGGCAAGGCCCTGGCAGTCCTGAAGTGACGTTGAAGGCATTGAGCTTTGTAGACGGTCTTACCGATGAATCCCTTATTGCCGATATCGGTTGTGGAACAGGTGGTCAGACAATGGTATTGGCTGGCCATGTTCCGGGACAGATTACCGGAATTGACCTTTTCCCCGGCTTTATTGACATCTTCAACCGTAATGCAAGGCAGTTGGGCTTGCAGGACAGAGTAAAAGGAATTGTCGGTTCAATGGATGCCCTCCCTTTCGGTGAGGAGGAGCTGGATATGATTTGGTGTGAAGGTGCTATCTATAACATCGGCTTTGAACGTGGCTTGAAGGAGTGGCGTAAATATCTGAAACCGGGAGGGTATATTGCCGTATCCGAGAGTTCATGGTTTACGGACGAACGTCCTGCGGAAATCAATGACTTCTGGATGGACGCCTATTCTGAAATGGATACACTTCCCAATCAGGTAGCCAAGTTGTACAAGGCGGGTTATCTCCCCGTTGCTACATTCATTCTGCCGGAGAATTGCTGGACAGAGCATTACTTTGCTTCAAAGGTTGCGGCTCAGGAGATTTTCCGTAAGAAATATGCCGGTAATAAAATTGCCGAAGAGTTCAGCTCACTCCAAATGATTGAGGATGAACTATACGGCAAATATAAGGAATTCTACGGTTATGTGTTTTTTATTGCTAAGAAGGTAGGTTGATGGCAGACTTCTCTTATTGAGGAATGCGGGTATTCTCATGGCAGAATATCCGCATTTTGTGTTTTGAGTGGATTTTATTGTTTTGAGGATGTGCGGAACTTCTGAGGAGGTATTCCCGTATGACGTTTAAAGAATTTGTTGAAGAAGGCCGCATTATTAAAACCTAGACTCACGGCTATATCCTTTATCGGAGTGTTGGCGGTACAAAGTTGTGCTTTGGCATCCATGATGATAGTATTGTTGATGATTTCCATGGCTGTATGTCCTGATTCCTTTTTGACAAGGCGGCAAAGAGCTGCCGGTCTCATATTCATTTTCAATGCATAATAGGACACTTGATGCTCCCGGACATAGTCTGTGTGTACCAATCGGATAAAAATGCGGTATTGGTTGAAATGCCTGCTGCCCGGAGTCTCTTTTATTCTAGGGCGTTCCGGACAGAGTTCGGATATACCTTGTAACAGATAGGTCAGTAGAGTTTGCAATGAAACTAGACTTGAGGGGCTTTCTGTTCTTTGGTAGAGGTGTGACAAATAGGTCATGAACTCGGCATAAAGCTGGAGGTCCGTTTTCGATAGAGGAAAAATATAGTGTTTGCCTATAATGTGAAACTTATCCATCATGACCTTGCCGGCCCCTGAACTCTGGATAAGTTGTTGGGAAAATATGACGACATATATTTCAGCATCGTCTGACGTGTGTAGCAATTGTACGAAGGTCTCGGGAGGAATAACTAGGAGGGTGTTAGCTTCAACCCTGAATTGAGTATGGTTTATGATGGTTTTCAGAACTCCTTTGGTGCATAGAGCGAAGATACTGGCCTTGGTGTGGTATGGCTTTTCCACTAGCGGATTCAGTTCATTGGTTGTGATATGATTGCAGGCAATGAACTCGGCATTTATATTGAATTCGGATATATTCATGTTGGAGATTTTAAGACACAAAAATGGGGGATAATAATGTATAAATGACAGAGATAACAGTTAAAATCAATATTACGCTCAATTTGTCTCTGTTAAATAAGGTAAAGTTGTGAATAATAGAATATATACATGCTAAAACGGAATATTGATTTATAAGGGTTTGTTTGTGGCATAAGCATTTTAGCCCGAACTTTGCTCCTTGTATGATAAAACAATTCTGATGAATCCGAATGTTCCTCAAGAAGTACGTATAATAAATGCCATCTCCGAGCAGTTGTTCAACTCATGGCCCGTCAGCATTATTATGATTGATTTGGAAGATTGTATCTGGCGTCTGAATCAGCAGGTGATGAATGAACTCCATTTGAATGAGTATGTGATAGGGCGGCGTATCACTGACTTATTGGAAGTGGTATGTGATAAAAAGAATGTGTTAGAAGACCTTTTGCTGCAACTTCGGGAGAGGGATGTGCGGATTATTCCCTTAGATATCAATTGCTTTATACGTGAATTGAAGAGTGGTATCAGTTTTCTGATACAAGGTGCTATGGTGGGAATTCATGAAGATGGACAATTGGTGAGGATTGTACTCTATTTCAGGAATGTGTTGGAAGAACGGACACAGAAGCATTTGCTGAATATTGCGCTGAGCCGCACCCAGATATTTCAATGGTCTTTCGACATGGAACATAATCTGATGATTATAGAACCGCGTTATTTTGAATATTTGGGGATTCCTACGCGTGACTATACGCTGACGCCTGAGGAATTCGCATTTCTGATTCATCCGGACGACCGGAAGGGAGTGTTTGATGCTTTGGCTTTACAGTTGCATGGTAATTTGTACGAACGCCCAGTGGAATACCGTCTACGGAGGGGAGACGGCAAGTGGGAGTGGTTTGAGGCGCAATCTACCTATGTGGGGCAATTGACGGATTTGCCGTTCCGTATCATCGGTATTTGCATGAGTACGCAGAAATACAAGGATACGGAGAATAAATTGAACGAGGCTTTGCAGAAAGCGCAACGTAGCGATGAGTTGAAGAGCGTATTTCTTGCTAATATGAGCCACGAGATACGTACGCCACTAAATGCCATTGTGGGCTTCTCTACACTACTGGCTTGTGGGGATGCCGACTTGTCGCGGCAGGAGATTATGGAATTTACGTCTTTGATTGAAAAGAACAGCCAGTTGTTAATGGTGTTGATTTCAGATATTCTGGATTTGTCCAAGATAGAATCGAACACGATGGAATTCCATTTTGAGAAGGTTTCTTTAAATGGCATATTGGAAAGCATTTACAGTGCGCAGAAGATGAATCTTCGGAAAGGAGTGGAGTTACTGCTAGACCTTCCGGACCGGGCGGCAGTTATCTATACAGATCCTACGCGTTTGGGGCAAGTTGTCAACAATCTTATCAATAATGCGGTGAAGTTCACTGCTGAAGGACGCATAACCATAGGGTATAGGCTGAAGGACTTTGCTACATTGGAAGTCTTTGTGGAAGATACGGGAACTGGCATGTCGGAAGAAGTTCTGGCGCACATTTTTGAACGTTTCTATAAGGGAGATGCTTTTGTGCAGGGCACGGGATTGGGATTGGCCATTTGCAGGACTATCGTTGAAAGGTTTCATGGAAAAATAGAAGTGGCTTCAACTCTTGGCAAGGGGAGCCGCTTTGCAATTGTCCTTCCGCAGGAAATGCGGGAGTAGTGTTCTCTTTCTTGGATATTTGATGTAATTATGTGAGCGTATGATATTGTATAACGTTGAAAATCGCTACCTTTGCAGTCTTGAACGATAAATTCATTGACACTATGATATCTGTAGAAGGACTGAAGGTAGAATTTAATGCCACTCCTCTGTTCGAAGACGTCTCTTATGTTATCAATAAGAAAGACCGTATAGCTCTTGTCGGCAAGAATGGTGCCGGTAAGTCCACCATGCTCAAGATATTGGCTGGCATTCAGCAGCCCACTGCCGGCATTGTTGCCGTTCCTCGCGAATGTACTATCGGGTATTTGCCCCAAGTGATGATACTCAGTGACAAGCGCACCGTAATGCAGGAGGCTGAACTTGCCTTCGAGCATATTTTTGAGATGCAGGCGGGCATCGAACGCATGAATCGGCAACTTGCCGAACGTACCGATTACGACAGCGAGGATTACCAGAAACTGATTGACCGCTTCACTCACGAAAACGAACGTTTTCTGATGATGGGCGGCACCAACTACCGTGCCGAAATAGAGCGCACGCTCCAAGGGCTGGGCTTCAGCCGCGAGGACTTTGACCGCTCTACAAGCGAGTTTTCCGGTGGTTGGCGTATGCGTATAGAGCTTGCCAAGCTGTTGCTTCGCCGTCCGGATGTGTTGCTGCTCGACGAGCCTACCAACCACCTTGACATCGAGAGTATCCAGTGGTTGGAGAACTTCCTTTCCACCCGTGCCAATGCGGTGGTGCTTGTCAGCCACGACCGCGCCTTTTTGAACAATGTCACTACGCGTACCATCGAAATAACTTGTGGACGCATTTACGACTATAAAGTGAAATACGATGAGTTCGTGGTGCTTCGCAAGGAGCGCCGGGAGCAGCAACTACGTGCTTACGAGAATCAGCAGAAGCAGATACAAGATACGGAAGATTTCATCGAACGTTTCCGGTACAAAGCTACCAAGGCTGTGCAAGTGCAGAGCCGCATCAAGCAGCTCGAAAAGATAGAGCGCATCGAAGTGGATGAGGAAGACAACTCCTCTTTGCGCCTGAAGTTTGTTTGCAGTAGCCGTAGCGGTAATTATCCCGTTATCTGCGAGGATATGGAGAAATCCTACGGTGGGCACGTTGTTTTCCACGATGTGAATTTGACTATCAACCGAGGAGAGAAGGTTGCTTTTGTCGGTAAGAACGGCGAAGGTAAGTCTACGCTTGTAAAGTGTATTATGGGTGAGATTACGGATTATACCGGTAAGCTTACACTGGGACATAATGTGCAGATTGGATATTTTGCCCAGAACCAGGCACAGCTTTTGGATGAGAGCCTGACTGTATTCGATACGATTGACCGCGTGGCCGTAGGGGATATCCGCCTCAAAATCCGTGATATTCTAGGTGCTTTCATGTTCGGCGGTGAGGCTTCGGATAAAAAGGTGAAGGTGCTCAGCGGTGGAGAGCGTACCCGGCTTGCCATGATAAAACTGCTGTTGGAGCCGGTGAATTTCCTGATTCTCGACGAACCTACGAATCATCTTGACATGCGTTCCAAAGATGTGTTGAAGGAGGCTATCCGCGATTTTGACGGAACGGTGATAATAGTCAGCCATGACCGTGATTTTCTGGACGGACTTGCGACTAAAGTATATGAGTTTGGTGGCGGGCATGTAAAAGAACATCTCAGCGGTATCTATGAGTTCCTTCAAAAGAAAAAGATAGAGAACCTGAATGAACTTCAGAAAGGAGCATCTTTATCTTCTTCGCCTACGGCTTCTGCCAAGGGAAGTGAGCAAGAGCCGGTACAACCTTCGGAGAATAAACTCTCTTATGAGGCACAGAAGGAGTTGAATAAAAAACTGAAGAAACTCGAACGCCAAGTGGCTGATTGTGAGGCTTCGATAGAAGAGACGGAAGCGGCAATATCTATTGTTGAAGCACAAATGGCAACTCCCGAAGGAGCCTCTGATATGCAACTCTATGAGCGGCATCAGAAATTGAAACAGCAGTTGGATGCTATCGTAGAAGAATGGGAACGTGTCTCGTTGGAGCTGGAAGACGCGAAAAAATGATAAATTATTATGTATGCAATATGAAAGTAACTAAGTATTTACCAATTCTTGCCGTATGCCTTATGACAACAGGATGTAACAGTAAGAAAGAGGTCGTGCTAACATCCGGTATCGACCTTGCTAATCTGGATACCATGGCTATGCCGGGTACAAGTTTTTATCAATACGCTTGTGGCGGTTGGGTTGCAGCTCATCCGCTGACTGACGAGTATTCACGTTTCGGAACATTTGATATGTTGCGTGAAAACAGCCGTGAGCAGTTGAAAACATTAATCGCCGAACTGGCTGCAAAGAAAGACAACGCACCGGGCAGTGCCGCTCAGAAAGTGGGTGATCTTTACAATATCGCCATGGATAGCGTGAAACTGAATCAGGAAGGGGTTGCTCCAATTAAAGCTGAACTGGAAGCGATCGACGCCCTCCAAGATAAAGGTGAAATTTATACGTACATCGCCGAAATTCAGAAGAAAGGAATTAATCCTTATTTTAGCCTCTATATCGGTGCTGATGATATGAACAGTTCGATGAATCTGGTTCAGACTTATCAGGGAGGTATTGGAATGGGACAACGCGATTATTATCTGGAGAATGACGAGCAAACAAAGAATATCCGTGATAAATATCAGGAACATATTGCCAAGATGTTTCAGTTGGCTGGTTATGATGAGGCTGCTGCACAAAAAGCTGTAAAAGCGGTGATGAATATTGAAACTCGTTTGGCCAAGTCAGCCCGTTCGCAGGTAGAGTTGCGCGACCCTCATGCTAATTACAATAAAATGGATATGGAGACGCTGAAAAAGAACTTCCCTACATTTGCCTGGGATGTTTACTTCACTACATCAGGCTTAAATGATCTGAAAGAAGTGAATGTTGGTCAGCCGGCAGCTATGAAAGAAGTGGCGGACGTTATTAATACAGTATCCCTCGATGAGCAAAAGCTATATCTTCAATGGAATCTGATTAACTCGGCAGCTTCTTACTTGAGTGATGACTTCGTAGCGCAGGATTTTGATTTCTACGGCAAGACAATGTCCGGCAAAAAAGAGATGCAACCTCGTTGGAAACGTGCTGTAAGTACGGTAGACGGTGCTCTCGGTGAAGTAGTAGGGCAGATGTATGTCGAGAAATACTTCCCGGCTGCTGCCAAAGAACGTATGGTAACGTTGGTGAAGAACTTACAGACTTCTTTGGGCGAACGCATCAATGCTCTTGAATGGATGAGCGAACCGACCAAAGCAAAGGCACAGGAGAAGCTGGCTACCTTCCATGTCAAGATCGGTTATCCCGATACCTGGAAAGATTACTCAGCCTTGGATATTAAAAACGATTCTTATTGGGCAAATATCGAACGTGCCAATGAATGGGGATATGCCGAGATGATTTCCAAAGCCGGCAAACCGGTAGATAAGGATGAATGGTTGATGACTCCTCAGACCGTTAATGCTTATTACAACCCGACAACCAATGAAATCTGCTTCCCGGCAGCTATCCTGCAACCTCCATTCTTTGATATGAATGCTGATGATGCAATGAATTACGGTGCTATCGGAGTTGTTATCGGTCATGAAATGACACATGGATTTGATGACCAGGGACGTCAGTATGACAAAGACGGAAATCTGAAAGACTGGTGGACGGAAGAAGATGCCAAAAAATTCGAGGAACGTGCTCAGGTAATGGTGAACTTCTTTGACAGTATTGAGGTCGCTCCAGGAGTACATGCAAACGGTAGCCTAACGCTGGGAGAAAACATAGCAGACCATGGTGGACTGCAAGTTTCTTATCATGCTTTCAAGAAAGCAATGGAAACCGCACCGTTGGAAGTTGTTGACGGATTTACACCGGAACAACGCTTTTTCCTTGCTTATGCAAATGTGTGGGCGGGAAATATTCGTCCGGAAGAAATTCTCCGTTTGACGAAACTCGATCCTCACTCATTAGGAAAATGGCGCGTGGACGGTGCATTACCTCATATTGCCAACTGGTACGAAGCATTCAATATCACCGAACAAGATTCCATGTTTGTACCAAAAGAAAAACGAGTATCTATCTGGTAATAAATTCTGAATAGAAACTGTATGCACAAAGAAGCGTTGGCTTTTCCTCCGGAAGAGTCAACGCTTTTTTTTATTAATTCACACCTTATTATTACGTACGATAAACAATATTTCGTAACTTTGCGCGTCAAATACTTAATAAGCAATTCAATGTCAGAGTCTAAAAGAATAAAAACTGCACTGGTATCTGTATACCACAAGGAAGGTTTGGACGAAATTATTACCAAACTTCATGAAGAGGGAGTAGAGTTTCTGTCAACGGGGGGAACTCGTCAGTTTATTGAATCGTTGGGATATCCCTGTAAGGCGGTGGAAGATTTGACCACTTATCCTTCTATTTTGGGTGGTAGAGTGAAGACATTACATCCGAAGATCTTCGGAGGTATCCTTTGTCGTCGCGGTCTGGAACAAGATATGCAGCAGATTGAGAAATATGAGATCCCTGAAATAGATCTGGTAATTGTTGATTTGTATCCGTTTGAAGCAACTGTTGCTTCTGGTGCATCTGAAGCAGATATTATTGAAAAAATAGATATAGGCGGAATCTCTTTGATTCGTGCCGCAGCCAAGAATTACAACGATGTAATTATCGTAGCTTCTCAGGCTCAGTATAAGCCATTGCTGGATATGTTAATGGAGCACGGAGCCACTTCTTCACTCGAAGAACGCCGTTGGATGGCAAAAGAAGCGTTTGCCGTTTCTTCTCACTACGATTCGGCTATTTTCAACTATTTCGATGCCGGCGAAGGTTCTGCTTTCCGTTGCTCTGTTAATAGCCAGAAGCAACTTCGTTACGGTGAGAACCCACATCAGAAAGGTTATTTCTACGGAAACCTGGAGGCAATGTTCGATCAGATTCACGGAAAAGAAATTTCTTATAACAATCTTCTTGATATCAACGCTGCTGTTGACTTGATCGACGAGTTCGAGGATCTTACTTTCGCTATCCTGAAACATAATAACGCTTGCGGCCTGGCTTCCCGTCCTACTGTGTTGGAGGCTTGGAAAGATGCATTGGCAGGTGATCCTGTATCTGCTTTCGGTGGTGTACTGATTACTAACGGTGTCATTGACAAGGCAGCAGCAGAAGAAATTAACAAGATTTTCTTCGAAGTGATTATCGCACCGGATTATGATGTGGATGCACTCGAAATCCTGGGACAGAAAAAGAACCGCATCATTCTTGTACGTAAGGAGGCCAAACTGCCGAAGAAGCAGTTCCGTGCTTTGTTGAACGGCGTATTGGTGCAGGATAAAGATACTAATATTGAAACGGTAGCCGACTTGAAAACAGTGACCGACAAGATTCCTACTCCGGAAGAAGTAGAGGATATGCTGTTTGCTAACAAGATTGTCAAGAATAGTAAATCAAACGCTATTGTACTGGCGAAGGGTAAACAACTGTTGGCAAGCGGTGTGGGACAGACTTCACGTGTGGATGCATTGAAGCAAGCGATTGAAAAAGCTAAATCATTCGGTTTCGACCTGGATGGTGCAGTAATGGCTTCGGATGCTTTCTTCCCGTTCCCTGACTGTGTGGAAATTGCCGATAAAGAAGGAATTACAGCTGTAATTCAGCCGGGTGGTTCAGTGAAAGATGATTTGTCTTTTGCTTACTGCAATGAACATGGCATGGCAATGGTGACTACCGGTATCCGTCATTTTAAACATTAAAAACAAGAATCAAGAATGGGATTATTCTCTTTTACACAAGAAATAGCAATGGACTTGGGTACAGCCAATACCATTATCATCACGAACGGGAAAATCGTGGTGGATGAGCCTTCGGTTGTAGCCTTGGACCGCCGTACGGATAAGATGATCGCCGTAGGAGAAAAGGCGAAGTTGATGCATGAAAAGACCCACGAAAATATACGTACAATTCGTCCGTTGAGAGACGGGGTAATCGCTGACTTCTATGCTTGCGAGCAGATGATGCGTGGTCTGATTAAGCAGGTAAACACCCGCAATCATCTTTTCTCACCCTCTCTCCGTATGGTGACTGTCTCTTATACACATCTGACGCTGCCGACGACTTAATAG
>ERZ1026944.529-NODE-529-length-15187-cov-5.840537_pt1 | contig 15187 bp, 15 predicted proteins | sample MGYA00519569_ERZ1026944 | MGnify/ENA primary metagenome ERZ1026944 (study PRJEB26926, sample SAMN06164618) | human gut metagenome | biome: ENVO:00009003; feature: ENVO:2100002; material: ENVO:00002003 | host: Homo sapiens | place: USA | collected 2012 ... | reverse complement strand
CAGATGTGTATAAGAGACAGCTGTACATCTGGCACATACAGGAAACTGGTAACCCTTTATAAAAAAACTTTTTTCCGGCATCTGATGGCATCCGAGTATTTTACCGAATTCCATACATTTAATCCATAATTCATCTCTGCTCATGCTTTAAACCTGTATCCGCAATTAGGACATATCCAATAACTTGTAGAATAGGTTCTTTTTCCTTTGCCACACGCTCCGCAAAGTATACCAATCCAGCCAAACAAAACTGCACCACAGCAGCCTTTCGTTGCCGAAAAATCTTTTCCTTTTGTTTCTGTTTCAGTTATTATCTGTAAATTAGTGTTTCCACATTTTGGACACTGCATATCTGAATCCTCCTTTGTTGATTACATATTAGTTCCAGCTTTTCCAGATATCCGGCTGATAACCAAGTGTTGATTGTTTTCCGTTTCTTACTACCGGGGTTTTAATTACCTGTGGATTCTCAAGCACCTTTTCGAGCTTTCTACGCTCCGCTTCGGTCGGTGCAGAACCGAAGTCCACTGGACTTCGTGCACCTTCATCTGCGATATACTTGATGAGGGCAAGCAAATCCTTGTCCTTGCCATCCCAGTTAACCATATTTTCTAATCCACCATTTGCCTGGGCTACCGAATTAAATTCTCCTTTGCTCATACCTTTTTCTTTCATATCAATGAACTGATACTTTATGCCCCGCTCCTTGAAAAAGCGCTCCGCCTTCTTAGTATCATTGCATTTCTTTGTTCCAAATATCTGTATATTCATATCAGTATTCCTTCTCTATCTCTTCATCTATTCCATACATTTTCTTGAATACTTCAAGGTCTGCCTGTTCCTTAATGAGCATAATCTCTTCTATCTTACCTGTGTGAATGTCCTTAAATCCTGCAACCTGTTCGCCATTACAGATACTCGCTTTAATTACCGGTTTCTTATTGTCCTTATCATATGTCTTTGTAACTGTCTTTTTCTTAAATAGTCCCACTCTGAGCACCTTCTTTTGACTTTGCCATCAGTATTAGTTTTTCAAAGGACTGTGCAAAGCGTACATCATCTTCTTCTGTACGCTTTTTCGGTCCCTTAATATGATTCTTATTAGAACCGCGTCTTGCCTTTTTGTTAAGATGTCTCTCCATAAGCATCCTGTCGATATTTTCATTTGTGTACCATTTACCGGACTGATGAATAGCATATGCACCCTTGCCAAGTGCCATCGCTGCAACACCGTAATCCTGCGATACTACAATGTCACCTTTATGACAAATACTTATCAGCTTATAATCTACAGCATCCGCACCGGCACCAACCACAATTACTTCACTGTAATCCGAATATAACACATGGTTCGTATCACATAACAAGGTGGTTGGTATTTTATATTTTTCTGCCATTTTTTCTACAATGCCTACCACAGGACATGCATCTGCATCTACAAATATCTGCATTACTACTTCACCATTCCTGAATTGCTTCTGTATTCCTCATTTAACTGGCGAAGTTCTTTTTCTCCATTGATATAAGGTTCATAAAAGGAATCGACTGAACCTCCGCCTAAATTGTCGCAACCATTGCAGAAATCGCATGTCCCTCCGCATTGACTGAGGCCTTCCTGTACAATGCGAATACGTTCTTCTTTTGTTGTATCCTTTATCAAAATGCTCTTAATTTCCATTGTGTTGTGCCTCCGTTTATCAAATCAGTGTTAAAAATCCAATAATGTTCGATAAGAATCAATGCTATTCCTAAATTTTCTTAAATTGGAAATCTTCTTTTATCTATTCCATGTTCACACCAAATATGTTCTATCATACCATCTCCTGGTCCCAAAAAATCAAGTTCTTCACGCCATGCATTCATACCAGCTTCATCAAGCAACTTTTCAAATTCAATATATTCATTACTATTCAATTTTTTTCTCATTAGCTTTTTTAATAATGTATCTTCCTCAGATTGAACATAATCTACACTTAATGGCTCATCTTTAATTAATTCTTTTATATCACAGTATGTATTAAATATTGAATCGTTCTTTTTAAGTATTTCCTCAAGGGCTTGTTGAATCAATTGTTTCTCATAATATTTTACATACACTTTATCAGCCGCAGGATAAACAAACAATTCTTTAATATTTGTATAATCTTCATCAGTAGAAAACACATCATCATCATAACTCAAAACACATTTACCATCAATATAGTATCTTTTTTCCATAGTTCTCCTTTCACAAATCAACTATTAAATCTGAAATCTTGAGCTCATTTGGTCTTTATAGCATTCCCAGTACATTTTTATCAATGACTTCCTCTCTGGCCTCTGTTGATTGTTCATCCACTACGTCCTTATCTTTATTTCCGTCAAAATATTTCAATGCAGTTTGAAGAGAAATCATATGTCTCGGTGTGTATCTTAGAATTCTCTCCTCGCCTTGCATCTGAATAGTAAATTCATAATAATCTCTATAATTTTTATCAACGGTTATATCCTTTACCTTCTCTTCAAAATCAAAAAATGAAACTGCACCATATTTATATTCTGCCGCACAGTTTGGGCATAAACAGAGCGTATTCCACCCAGTTGATAATCCTTGCAGATACTCTTCGCTAAGATGTCCCGTATCGAGTAGATTGATAGCCACAAAATGTCTTGTTCCATCTTTCTTAAAAATCACTTTGTCGCAAATCTGACAGTGTCCGGAATACTCTGTTCCTACAAAAGTCTTCTCATCTTGGTTTACCGTCGTTCTTCCTGTGACAGTTGTTTTCTTTTGAGGAGCCTTTTCCTCGGATATCTCTTCGTGAATTTTGGACTGTCTGCGCTCTGGGTTAGGTACTCTATAAACTTCTCCATCATCATATACCTCATTCACCTTAAACTCATTCTGTCGCATTTGCTGTAACTGCTCTTGCAAGGTATATTTCTTGACTTCTCTCTCTTTACGTTTCGAAACCAGAAGTTCATCTATGTTAATTCCATAGGAAGCTAATTCATGTAATTTCTTAGAACTCTCCTGTGCTTCAATAACAGCCTCAGCACTATCAAATCCTAATGTTTCTGCAGCCTCTTTTTTTGATTCCTGCTGCAGTCTCTCTAATTCCTGTTTTTTCTGTATTTCATCATCAAGTTTTTTCTGCTCGGCTCCAAAATTAATCGCACTTAGAAAACCATTATCATTATTAATTATCCAATCATCAGCAATCGATTTTTCTGAAATTTTTGTTGGTATCCTAAACTTTCCATCCTTGTCCATAATCCAAGCTGATGTTTTCAGTGCAGATAAAACCGCTGAATCATTTGTCCTCGAACTATAATTTCTATTTATCTTTGTAGTTTCATACGCATATGAATATTGCCAATTCTCACACATAAATTTCCAAATAAATCTATTAATGGCTGGTTTTTTCAAATTCAAATAAGCATTCAAATTCGCCATTATATAATTTATGTGATAGCCAGTTGCATAGCCTGTACTATAACTCTGACATTCAATCGAAAATGTAAAATGAATTCCCTGCCCTTTAAGAAAATCTATCCATTTCTGAAGTTCTTCTTTCTTTAGTTGAGTGTATATCTCGCTTAAACCTTTTTTCTTATGTACTGATTCTGCATATCGAAATCCTGTTTCCTCAATATATGGTGCATCAAGATAACAATCCTTCGGAGAAGCTATTACCGTTCTTCTATCTTTCCCACTACTCTGCATCATAGTAGTCCAGACATATTTTGTAGTACCAAACAACACCTCAGATTCCTTATGCTCACTAAAGAACTTCAAAATCATTCTTGCTATTTCCAACGGATTATCCTTCGCTGTAATAGAATTCATTTTCTTTACGAAATCACTCGTCTCCTGATCGTATAAATACTTTTCAAGTTCCTTCTCGGTAAATTCTTTTACCCCTATATTTTTCAGAAAACTTTCCGCATCTGCCTTTCTAATCAATACTCCATCTACAAGATGATATTCATCTGGTACTGTGATTTTCTTCTTTAAGATTCTGATATTCTCCGGCTTATAAAGAATACCGTCCGTACCTCTAACAATCTGTAGTTGCTTTATTTTACTCAGAGCTTTTTCAGCTCTTTGATAAATCAGAGCATATTGATGTTCCTCTTTATAGTATGAGCTGTTCTCATATGAACTGTCAGCATAATATGAATACTCTTCATACTTTTCGTAATCTCGTAGAATATCCACCATACCCTTGTTCAAATATGCATATACCTCTGAAAGTTGCTTAGTAGTAAGCGATTTAACCCATCTCTTCAGAGAATCCTCTTTTGTCTCGGTCATTCTTTGCAGAACACTTACAGGTGTAAGTTCCTCAATTTCCAAAGATTTAAGGAATTTATATGCTCTGGAATTAACTGGCCTATTTTTAACAAATTGCAGATTCTTATTATCAAACAGTGTTTGTACATCCTTAATTGTAAAAGTCTTATCTATGACACTTCTGGATGACATAATGCCATTTCCTACAGTTACGTATTGTTGTTCATCCATAGTTGGTAAGTAGCTTCTCTTTTTAAATCCCATTCTAAAAGCATCCACTAATGGCATATAGAATTCAGGAATATCGTCGTCTGGAATTGGAAGCATATTGAAGAACTCATCTGTCAAAAGATTCTCTTCTTTAAGTGTCTTTAATACATCTTGAACCAGAATAGCCAGTTCTCTCATCAAGAGCTGATTATCTTTATCTTCTTTGTTAACAGTATCTCGCGCAGGTGTACATCCAAATGGAGCATTCAAAAAAAACCTCAAGTTGGATTTCTCATTCTTTGCCATGAAGGTTATGCACACTTTATCGCTTCCCGAAACAAATTTAAGCTTATTCTCCTTGTCATATTCCATAGGGAAAGCAAGATCCACGGAAATCTTCTTTCCGTGCAATGTTGCAATTCTGGAAAAACGTTTCCACGTACTGAATGCCTTTCTTTTCCCACCGCTATATACAGCAGAAGAAATAACATTTCCATCTACTGTCTTTATAACCTGATTCTTAGTTCCATCTTCTAATGTATAAACAATAGAGCAAATATTATTGAGGAACAACAATGTAGTATTTTCTATCTCCAACAAACCCTGCTTGATCTTTTGTTTTGCATCCGTTGATGAAATCTTTGGACTATTAAATGGAAAATGAAACTCTGTCCAACCATCCTTCTTTCCCTTTAAAGGCTCAATTTCAGTCGGTAACAACAATTTTTCTATCTTAAAGCATATTGAATCACAGTATATGGATGGTGTATCTGTAAACGCATATACAGACTTAAATCCTATACCAAACTTTCCTGCTTGTACATAGTTATCCTTCTTTGTCGAGTGTGCAATATTAGTAATTGCCTCCACATCATCCGCATCGAATTGCCTTGTTCCATTATGAGCAAAAACCAGTTTTGATTTTCTAATTGAAAATTCCACTTCCGTTGCCTGTGCATCTTCCGCATTTTGTAATAGTTCATAAATGAAATGTGCTTCATCTGGATAAATCTGTGAAACCAGAGTTTTTAACCCAGGATATACCGATGAATTCACGACACCCATTCTATCTTTTCTTATTACTTCAAAATCTTGTAAAAAACTCATTTGACACCCTCCTAATCCAAATCAAATGTCTCCTCGATAATTCTCTGAATCTCAGAAGCATCTAATCCACCTTTTTCATCATCATATGTGACTATAAGATTTTTACCTTCTACAATTCCGTTCTTCTCATAAAACTTTTTCTTGGCTTCCCAACGCTTTCTATATCCGGGATCAGTCATCATACCACAATGTTCCCAGTACCATACATGTCCGGTATCTCCATCTACAACCTTAAAGTCAGGTCTTAACATTTTGCCAGGTTCAAGTTCAAGCACTGATTCGTATTCATATTCCAATTCATTGTAATGCAAGCAGTTCGCTATAATTACTTCGGATTTAGAACGAACCATCTCACCCTCTATCGTATGATGTATCAAGCGATCTTCATAAAATTTATCTCCTACTTGTATAATCTTAGGTCGATAATCTTTTCCCTCATCAACAAAGACTCCAGCAAATAAATCGGTAAATCTTCTTGATATATCAGAATACTCTTCTGATGAATATTTCAGTAATTCATGAGGTGCTTGATTGTAGAGAATAATTACTTTTTGGAACTGTCTTGTTAATGCCGTATAAAGCATTTCCTTTGAAATAATGCGACAAGGCTCTGCCAACACTAGAATTACTGTCTTAAACTGGCTACCTTGCGCCTTATGCACTGTTAGTGCGTATGCCAATTCCAAAGAAGCTTTTCCTGTTTCTTCATCAAAATCTTTCTTGGTATAAGAGTATGTAACTCCTTGCTGAGTAGCAAACTCAATTCGCAGATAATCGGAAGGTTTCTTGCTACTATAACTGTTACAAGCAATACCAATCTCACCATTAGCAACATAATTCTTTGCATTATCAGTAGGAAAAGCCTCTCTTCCACCATTGATTACATTGATTACCTTATCTCCATATATAATTTTTTCTGGACCTAATGGTTTAGGAATACGCTTATATTTTCCACTTCTTGCAGCCAATTCTATATACTTCTTTCTAAAAAGTTCATGTATAAATCGGTTCATATACATAACCCCTTGTGGCATATTACGAATCGGAGCTAAAATCTGCCAATCACTTGTATACTTCGCACTTCCTACATTAAAGAATGTAGCATACTCCATTTTCTCACCACCAAGTGAAGCATTAAAACCATCTACGTCCTCAACATTCTTCATTCCGGTAACTTCGGCAACAATCGACAGTATCTTTTCCTCTAATTCTTCCTTGGTTTTCCAATTTTCAAATCGAATATGCTCATTATCTCCAAGAATAATCTGGCTAACTACATCGTCATCATCAACAATTCCATCTGTAAACTGTCGAGCCAATCTAACATCTGCTCTCTCGTCCTCGGAAGCCTGTCTACGGTTTACTGTCAGCTCTCCATATGATTTACAAACTCTAGGAAATGCATTAGCAGGCAAATCTTCTCTCAGCAAATGTACTAAATCAACAAACGGTCTGCCCGCACCAATTGGTGGCAACTGATTAGGGTCGCCAACAAAAATAATACGTTTCGCTTTACTCAGTACTTGCATCATTGACCCAAACATTTCCTCAGTAAGCATAGATGCTTCATCAATAATTACTGTCTCATGTGTATCCACATATTTATAATCAGACAGACAATATCTCATATCATGGAAATCAAATCTCTTGCTTCTAGCCAAAAACTGTGCAACATTCAATGCATCAAAGGAATCTCCGTTTTTACCCATACTCTCCATTAATCGCACTGTAGCTTTGCCTGTAGGTGCAAGTAATAATATTCCACCTGCCTTAATAGATGGTTCAGTACATAATGCAGCCAAAACAGTCGTCTTTCCAGTTCCTGCATCACCTACAAGAACAGATATCCTTGATTTAGCCAACACTTCTAAGCAAGCAGATTTTTCTTTTCTTGCTCGCTCTTCCTTCGGTGTAATCTCACCAGACACACCCATATCTTTCAAATAATTATCAAACAATTTACGCCAATCTGCATTGATTTCATGTGGAGTAGCATTTAATCTCTTTTTTACTCTCTTTTCAATAATTTCATCATATTCATGTATACGGACTAACTTATAATATTCTGTCCCATCCTTCATTTCACGTTCCATAATCAACGGCTCATTAAATTTATGGATAGCCTTTATAATATCCGTAGTCACATGACATGCTGGCTCTAAAATCAACTCATTTACTTTATTTACCAAAAGATTTCTTGGCACAATGGTATGACCGTTTAATGCTTCCTGTTCTAACACAGCAACAGAAATTGCACGTATTCTTCTCTTATCATTATCAGAGGTTAATTTTGATGGCTCTGGAACAGGATATTTCTCCATAATGGATGCCACCGGAAAAACTGCTCTGTCTACTTTCTTCACAGATATATAATACTCATCATTTTTCAGACGTGTTAATTCATAAATAACATACGGATTCTCAATAATCTCCCTATCCGTACATTTAATTCCCTGCTGTTCTCTCTCATTAACATTAAAAAGCATGCATGCCTGATTTATTGTCAATGAATATCGTGACAACAATTGAAACAATGTTCTTCTTTCTTCAGACAAATTCTTCCATGTAGTTTGTACAATTGGAGTAATCTTTTCGGCAAGATTCATCGGCAAGTACTTGTCCGGCAACCGAATTACTTTATCAAGAAACTTCCATATATCCTCATCAACTTTCAACAACTCTTCTTTAATATTCTTGGCAATTAAAATTCCCATTGGAATCCCCATTGCACACAGCATTGCACCAAGTCCAGGAAAAGCACCTCTATCCTCCCATACCTTAGCAAGCTGATAGTTTAACCATTCAAGAACATTACTGTAATCCTCATCCAAGCAATTATTGATTATTTCAAAAGCTTTAATACAAGATAAAATGACATCAATAACTGTATCATACTCAATGTGCTCCGTTGCATATGAGAATTGTTCAAAAGAATCTTCGGGTGCAAATACCGTAATATCCGCCATATCAAATTCAGGGTGTTTCTCTGCATATTCCATCATCTCTTTATACGGTATGACAAATCCATCCTTATGTTCTTCCCGAATAGAGTGGCATATCATAGTTTCCCAAGTCATTGAGCGTAATGAACCTTCGTCAGTGTGATTATGCTCTACCGCAGGAATAATATTCTTTACATGCCCCATCGCAACAACCACTCGCCTGCTATCTTCTATGAAAGGCACTTGCTTTACATACGCAATACACAATGACTCATTAGGAAAAACATCCCCATAAAAATAATCAAATATTGCTCTCTGGTTACTAGCCTCCTGAACCCAGCTTGTATTCCATAATAAAATCGGTTCTTTCTTTGCATCATAGGCAATTCCATAGTCTTTACAAATTGTTTCCATACGTTCTTTCATCATCCATGCAAATGGCTTTGCAACAAATGAATAAGCAGGATATGTTACTTCTGTCTCAAGAAAATGTTGATGCAAAGGCGAATAGTATTTCTTATATGGATGTATTGTTGTTTTTACCAGTTCATCCGGTGACATAAATGCAGAACCTTCGTCAATACATGGTAATTCTGCTTCATGTCCTGCCATGCATTTACCACATAAACTGTTCTCTACATTGTCATTTCTATTCTCATATATATTTGCAAGTCTTAGACACGAGCTATTGCATACTGGCTGATTACAAACAGAACCATTCCAGTTATTATCATGCCAAGGAACTCTTACTGATATGTGTTGAGCCATTCTATCTCCTCCAATTAAAACACTACAATTTTTTAGTAATGCGGTATTCCTTTCCTTCATATTCAAATACAACACCGATTGGTCTACCATCCATCACCTTGTGCAGTCTGTACCTATCAATATCTAATTCGACACGATGCGTTTTCATATCATCCATCGTCTCATAGTCAATCTTTCCCATCGTAAATCCACCGCCTTTATCCTACATGTAAAATACCCTTTACTAATAAGTTGGTCTTTATCTCTGCTCTTGAAACGATTTCATCCATTTCTCTCTTCTGTCTATCAAAATCAACAAGCAGCTTCTCCAACTGTGATGTTCTCATTCGGATGATCTTCTCATCCTCTGCCTTGGCAATCATATCACGGAATATAGCCTCTCTTTGATTTGTAGAATGAGCAAGCTGCTCTAATCTATAATCACATTCTGCCTTTACATCCTGCAGATATTCTGCTTTATCTTCTTTCCATTTCTCATAGTGAATTCCATCCATTGAATTCCATTTTGCACTATAATCTCCACTTGCTTCATGGTAATCCGATGCATACTGCATAATGGATAATATATGTTTCTGTACTTCCGCATTATCACTGATAGCAACAAGTTTAATGTCTGGACGTAATCCTACATAATTCCATGCATAAATCAAGAATGTATAGTCTCCCGGTGCAATTTCCTCCGATGTTGCTGATAAAGCAATCTCGCATGGGAATTTTGTACTCTCATATGCTGCTGCCTGCTTTACAAGTGGATGCATCTGTGTAAGGAATGTAACATCCCTTTCATCTTTTGCAGTTGTACTATCAAATGTAACCTTCAATAAAGGAACACTTGATTTCAAGTATGCATTCCATAATTTCAAAGCATTATTGGTATTTACAACCTCAATCGTCTGAAGATTTTCTAAAAGTTGCTGTCTCTTTTCTCCAGACAAACGAAGTGTTTTCACTTCTGATTTTCCTCGAATATATTCGCCTTCGCCAAGCAAATCATCCATGAAGATATTAACCATATCATTCAAGCTCTGTGGTGAAATCCATGTATTTTCCGCATTCTGAACATCATTATCCATCATGTATTTTGATAAATCAAAACCATACAACGACTTCTCTTCCTGCTCTAATCTATGCATTTCTTGAACCTTCATAACATCGTTGTCAGCCATCTGCTCGATCTTGATATGGCGTTCTTCCTCTGTTAAATCCGGATTAAACATGATTTTCATAATCTGTTCGCTAATGTCACCGAGGATTTCTGAACAGTCACCGATACTTGCTTCAAAAACACCAATCTTGCTTAAACATCTGTCATAAATGGTTTCATCAATCGTATCTTGAATGATCATATTATAAATCTTTACTGTGTCGCTCTTCTGTCCTCGTCTATCAATACGACCTATTCTCTGCTCTATACGCATAGGATTCCAAGGAAGGTCATAGTTAATCATGGTATCACAGAACTGATAGTCCAAACCTTCACATCCGATCTCACTAAATAAAAGAACATCTATCGCATTATCATCATCTCTGTCTAAAAGGAATCTCTGGCGCATTGCAAATCGCTCTTCATCTGGCACAGAACCGTCTACCTGCCCAACTCTTACACCTCTTTCAAGAAGATTCTTTTTCAAATAGCTCAATGTATGTCTGAATGAACTAAAGATAATAACACGATTATTTTCCTCTTTTTGCTTCTCAAGAATAATCTCATACATCTTTTCAAACTTAGGGTCATCCTTTGTCAGTTTTGTAGATAAATCGGCAATCTCATCCGCCAATTCAAACAAAGAATTTTCAAAGTCATCGTTCATTTCAAAATCATATTCATATAACTCGCCATCTTCTTGTATCTGGTTTAACTTTCTTGTAACAATATCATTCATAAATGGTGCTAAACCGTAGATACAGCTCGATGCCTGTCTCATAATAGTACACATCATAAAACGCACACTTCTACTACCATGCAGCATTGTAAGTGCTGTTTCTTCAAACTCCATTAAGGCGTCATATAAATCTCTTTGCAGAGTATTAAACGGGGCTTTAACTGTAAGATTTCTACGAATGCAGAAATCCTCAATATCTTTTCTTCGAGTACGGTTAATAATTCCATGGAACGAATGCAAAGCCTCAATCCTTGAAATCATATCAACCTTTTCTTCTCTTGAGATTTCCTCTTTATCCAAGAAGTCATATATTTTTTCAAAATCCGGACTATGCTGAATAACATTTCTCCCCCAGTTTGTCTCTAAAATATGGGCGATTTCTGCTCTACCATCTTCCTGCCATCCCTCCGCTTGATTACGAACCACACGCAAAAGGTTATTTATGTACTGATTAGGTTCCGCCATTCTATTAAAGGTGTCCTTATCAATAATTAAGTCTGGTCTAAGCAAATTCAAGAGTGTAAATAAATCATTATTGCTATTCTGTAACGGTGTCGCTGTTAAGAAAACAACTGCATCGGCATTTTTACAGAACACCTCAACTCCCTTGTACCACCATGTATTTGCATTTCTGATAGTATGTGCCTCATCCACAATTACCAAATCAAAATGTGGAGATGGGTCGAGTTCCGCCAATCCAAGTCCTTTTTTCTTCTTTGAGGATGTTGACTGTGTTCCCATCACAGAATCCTCTCCAAATAATGAAAATGGAATAATGGTCTTATTGTGTCGCTCAGGCCATACGCCATCTCTCTCTGTTTCCGAGATGGCTTCAGCCAGCTCTCTACCATCTAACTGCGTGAAGTTTTCATCAAATCGTTTCATTTCAAGCACCCATTTGCGCTCTGCTACAAGTGGTCTTGGACATATGATAAGCACTGATGAAACATTAGAACGAGCTTCCATCTCTTTTAGAATAAGTCCTGCTTCAATAGTTTTACCAACACCTACATCATCTGCAATAAGCAACTTCGGTATCTCCGCCTTAATCATCTTCAATGCAGGTCTGAACTGATATGGTACAAAATCAATTCTTGCAGAGTTCAAAGAGTACAAATTGCTATTACCCGGATGATTAATCTGGTATGCGGTCAAAGACGAACGTACTCTCTTAATCGGCAAGTTATTTAATTTACGTTTTGGTTTCTTTAATGGCAGAATCTGCTCCCCATAGAAAGACTGAATTGAACCATTAATAAGTACAGAATACTTATTACCTTCAATCTCCGTAACTGCGCCTATCGTTGACACATCACTTACTAAAGTAACAACATCGCCCACTTTAATACCGCCTGTTGGCTGTACTTCCGGTTCAGTTGACTCAATAATAATAGGCTTTACTTCTTCCGGTTTAATATCCTTATCTTCTTCTACGTCAAAGATAAAGTTCTCCATCTCTCTTGTTTCTTTCATGGAAGCATCAAAAGCCTGCATTAAAGCAATAATCGTATCTACATCGGCAATTACCTTATCTTTACTAATTGTACTAGGAGTAATATGTGCCCATGAGTTACGAACTTCCTGCATTTTTCTAATGTTATTGCGGTCCTTATTGTTCACAAAGAATCTGCTGGTAATAACAAACCAATTGCGGTCAAAAACTCGCAATAATTCAGCCAAATCAAGTCCATCTATGCTTGTGATACCATTATTAAGCACATATTCTCTCTGCAATGTACTGAGATTATTAACTACAAGCTCCTGCCACCAATTATCCGTGATAGCTGGCAGTTTTTTACTTAACCATGTCCCCATTTTTTCGTTTAGTTGGAACATGAACTCATTCATTTTGCTGATAATATACGAGTTATTCATCGTCCGTCCTCCAATTCTTTTCTCCTAAAGCATATCTACAATATCAATTTCAAACCAAAGGCTCCGGAACAGCATCTAATCTTCTCTTTATGCAATTAAATTCTCTTCTGGCTCTATTTTCCGCTTTTTGTTGATATATATTTTCTTCCACAACCATTCTCTGAACTTCTTGCACATCATGGTTCTGGAATAATTTTGCTGTTTCTCTCATTTCTACAAACCACAAGAGATTACTTATATTGCCTGAACTATACTCCATCTTGTTCCTCTCCTTTGCGTTCATAGTTAATAATATCTCCGAAGTCACAATTTAACTCTTCGCATATTTTTTCCATAATACCCATAGAAACAGTTTCGCCCTTGCTCATCTTCGCAAGTGTAGAACTGCTGATGCCAATCTTCTCAACCAAATCCATCTTTTTCATGTTCTTGTCAATCAATAATTTCCATAATCCATTATACGATACAGCCATATTCTTTTCCTCTCTTATGAGTCCACGACTTATAGATTTAATCTATATTTGCATATAAAATACCTACTATAGCTAGTATAACAGAATTGCATAAGAACTTCAAAAAGGACTTTCGATTTATCAAAATTTATTTTTATTATTTAGGAATTCATTTTTCAAGTTTTCTAACAATCAATGTTTTGACCTGTTTTAGACATTACATAATGTCTAAACTTATATTTAAAAGGCAGAGTGCCTATCCTGCACTCTGCTCATTATTTAATCATCCAGATACAGTTCCATCGCCTTATATGCATTTAACGTATTTGTATCAGCATCATTGAAAGTACTTGAATATGTCTCCAAACTGCCAGAAGGATCTGTTGCACAGTTGGTAAGTGATATATAAGCATTATATAAATCTGTTATGGCATCATATGCATCCTTGTATTCATCTGGTGGATTCTTCAATTTTTTCATCAGTGCATTGACCGCATCCTGATTATCTTCAATACTGCTTATCTTGCTGCTGAAACTAGAATCTGCATACAAATTACCTAACGCATCGTTAAAATCAGATACAAAATATCCTTCGGGACAAGTATACTTATCTGTTTTATCATCCTTTTCCTCGAAGATAGCGTTATACCATACCTGCTTAATCAGATTTGCACTTGACTCCGCATCACTTGCACCTGTCAGCATTGTGACGGCAGCTAATTCCAAATTATCAGAATACTCTTCAACACGTTGTGTATATTCCTTAGCCGCCTTTTTCTTCTGATATTGTGTCACTCCAAATGCTGTTGCTCCTCCGGCCACCAATAATACAACTATAATTCCAATAATAACCTTTATCTTCTTAGTAACCTTTACCCCTGTTACCTCTACCTTTTGCGGCTTTTCATCTGTCTCCTGACCTAGTGTATCTTCAACCGGACAGCCGCAATTCGGACACTCTGTCATTCCCTCTTCAAGTTCAGCACCGCATTCTGTGCAATGTTTCTTCTCTTCCGGTATCAATATTGCACCGCAATGCACACACTTCTTTGCTTTTTCCGATACCTGTTCTCCACAATGTGGACATACAATCATTGCCATAAAATTGTTCTCCTTTCTTACACGCCTGCTACCTGCAGGTGGTACTGTTTAATGATTCTTTTTGCTACCATTGCATTTAAATCTTTATTAACCGCAACAGTATATACATCATCATCATAACATAAAATGTGAACCTTTGCATCTTTGATATTCATATCCGTTATTACGAAGTATCTTTTTCATTTCTCTTGCATCTACCATAAATATTACCTACCTTTTCCCCGCCTTCTCATGATATTCTGCAATATCCTCTGCCCACGCATCATCAAGTTCAACACTGCAGTTTCTGCTTTTTGTAATGCCTCTCACTGCTCTGCCAACGGCCTCGTAGTTGAGTGCTATTCCATCATGGTCATTCTCGTATGTGACAGCCCTGTTTCTTGCAATTCCCATTTTCTCTGCTTCTTTACCGGCATCGATATTAGCTCCAAGGAATAAGAATTCCCAGCCACATTCTTTCTTTGCTTCAATCATTCGCTTAATGTTATTGTAATTAAACTCTGTACTGGAATTTTCTAATCCATCTGTAGCTGTCTCTTATACACATCTCCGAGCCCACGAGACGTAGAGGAA
>ERZ1026944.508-NODE-508-length-15705-cov-6.583962_pt1 | contig 15705 bp, 17 predicted proteins | sample MGYA00519569_ERZ1026944 | MGnify/ENA primary metagenome ERZ1026944 (study PRJEB26926, sample SAMN06164618) | human gut metagenome | biome: ENVO:00009003; feature: ENVO:2100002; material: ENVO:00002003 | host: Homo sapiens | place: USA | collected 2012 ... | reverse complement strand
TTGAAAGTGGAATTCGATTGGCTTGTTAAGATTTTGTGATTTAAATATATCTTATGAAGAAAGAGGCATAATATGAAAAAAATAGTAAGTATTATTGTACCTGTGTATAATGTAGAAAAATTTATTTTCAAGACAGTGAACTCGATATTAAATCAAGATTACAAGAACATAGAAATTATTTTAGTCGATGATGGATCACCAGATAATTCAGCAAGAATAATTGATGAACTGGCTAAGAAAGACAATAGAATCGTCTGTGTGCATAAAGAAAATGGTGGTGTTTCGTCCGCGAGAAATGCGGGCCTTAAAATAGCAACAGGGGAGTATGTGACATTTATTGACGGAGATGATTGGGTTGAACCAAATTACGTTTCATACTTATTAAATCTCGTGGAAAAGAATAAATGCGAAATTGGCATGAATAAAAATAATTATTCGGATGATAACATGAACTCCAGTGATAGAGAGTATGTTGTGTCGGATGAAAAAGCCATTGAATGGATATACCTAGGCAATATTTTTGTTGCAGTTTGGAATAAGATTTATAGTATGCCGTTTCTCAAAAAAAAAATAATATTCTTTTTGACGAAAAAATTTGGTATGGAGAAGGGATGCTGTTTAACATTGATTGTCTTCAATTTGTTGATAGTATCGCCGTAGGAGAAAAAAGTGTTTATCATCAGATAAGTAATCCAAATTCGGCAATGCGAAAGTTCAATGTTGACAGCAACCTTTGTGGAATCAGATCATTGGAAATTCAAAAAGCACATTGGAGAAAATCAAATCCGGCAATAGTTGATGCTTGGAATTACCATAGGAGAGCATTCAATTTGTCAATTGCAAGAGGCCTTTTAAATAGCAATATGGAAAAGGAATATCAGGACCTGTACGATTCGTGCATTCATAACTTGAAAAGTCAGCTTTGGATTAGTTTGAAAGTGCCAATTTCACTGAGAGAAAAGTTATTATATATTGCATGGGCGATAATTCCTGGATTTATGTCAAGACGTTGTAAGAATAAAGCTAGAATTAAAGCAAAGGATAATTAATAATGGGAAAATATTTTGGAACGGACGGTTTCCGTGGTGAAGCCGGAATTACATTAACAGCAGACCATGCCTACAAAGTAGGTCGATTCCTGGGCTGGTATTACAATGCTCTCCGTGAGCGCAATGGTGATACCGACCCTGCCCGTATCGTCATCGGCAAGGATACTCGTCGGAGTTCGTACATGTTCGAGTATAGCCTGGTCGCTGGTTTGACTGCTTCTGGCGCAGACGCCTATCTGCTGCACGTTACTACCACGCCGTCTGTAGCTTACATCGCTCGTGTGGATGACTTCGACTGTGGCATCATGATTTCCGCCAGTCACAATCCCTACTATGATAACGGCATCAAGCTGATCGACTGCTACGGCGAGAAGATGCCAGAGGAGACCCTGCTGCTGGTGGAGGATTATATCGACGGAAAGCTCCATGTGTTCGATAAGGACTGGCCGGAGCTGCCTTTTGCGCACCGTGAGCACATCGGCTGCACCGTGGACTATGTGGCAGGCCGTAACCGTTATATGGGCTATCTGATCTCTTTGGGTATCTACTCCTTCAAAGGTGTCAAGGTCGGCCTGGACTGTGCCAATGGTTCCAGCTGGAATATCGCTAAGAGTGTTTTCGATGCTCTGGGTGCAGATACCTACGTTATCAATAACAAGCCGAACGGTCTGAATATCAACAACAATGCTGGCTCCACCCACATCGAGGGTCTGCAGAAGTTCGTAGTGGAGAAGGGCTTGGATGTCGGCTTTGCCTACGATGGTGACGCCGACCGCTGCCTGTGCGTGGACGAGAAGGGTAATGTCATCACTGGCGACCATATCCTGTATATCTATGGCTGCTATATGAAAGAGCGTGGCAAGCTGTTGACCAATACTGTGGTTACGACTGTCATGTCCAACTTTGGTCTGTACAAAGCGTTTGATGAGCAAGGTATCGGTTACGCCAAGACTGCTGTGGGCGACAAGTACGTATACGAGTACATGGCGAAGAACGGCTGTCGTATCGGTGGTGAGCAGAGTGGTCATATCATCTTCTCCAAATATGCCAGCACCGGCGATGGTATCTTAACCAGTTTGAAGATGATGGAAGTCATGCTGGCTAAGAAGAAGCCGATGAGCGAGTTGGCGGCACCGCTGAAGATCTATCCGCAGGTGTTGGAGAATGTTCGTGTGACCGATAAGAAGGCTGCACAGAATGATCCTGCTGTGCAGGAAGCCGTGTCTAAGGTTGCTGAGGCACTGGGCGATACCGGCCGTATTCTGGTGCGTGAGTCCGGCACGGAGCCTGTTGTGCGCGTGATGGTAGAAGCCCCCGACCACGACACCTGCCAGAAGTACGTGTCTCAGGTCGTGGAGGTCATCAAGAGCAAGGGTTACGCCGTCTGAGGCTGAGCGCTGCGGCGGATGTTGCCCGTGCACCAAAATGCGGGCGGCAGATGCTCTGTGTGGCGTGATTCTGCATCTTTTTGTTGACAAACCCGCACTTTTTGCGTATGATAAAGGTAACACTGAAAATTGTGTCAAATTGGCTGTGAAGAGAAGAGTACGCACCGTCTGCGCCTGACAGAAAGCCCGAAGGATGGAACCGGGCAGGCCGCGCGGTGCCGAAGATGGTCTTGGAGCCGCGCAGGTGAACAATGAGCCTGCGACGGGGTGCGCCCGTTACCGCGCAAAGGCCGGTTTTTGCCGGCTAAAGGCTGCGTCCGCAAGGGCGCAGCGAAGCAAGGTGGTACCACGAAGGTTCAGCGCTCTCGTCCTTGTCCGGTTATACCCGGCAGGGCGGGAGCGCTTTTTGCTTGCAGGAGAAGCTGCAGAACCAAAAGAAAGGAAGATAGAACCCCATGAGCGAACACAAGACATTTTATATCACCACCCCCATCTATTACCCCAGCGATAAGCTGCACATCGGCCACAGCTACACCACCGTGGCCTGCGATGCGCTGGCCCGTTTCAAGCGGATGCAGGGCTACGACGTCATGTTCCTGACCGGCACCGATGAGCACGGCCAGAAGATCCAGGATAAGGCTGCCGATGCCGGCGTCACCCCCAAAGAGTATGTGGACAAGATCGTGGCCACCGTCAAGGATCTGTGGAAGCTGCTGGATGTCAGCTACGACCGCTTTATCCGCACCACCGATGATTACCACATGGAAAGCTGCCAGAAGATCTTCACCAAGCTGTACGAGCAGGGCGATATCTATAAGGGCGAGTACATCGGCCACTACTGCAAGCCCTGCGAGAGCTTCTGGACCGACAGCCAGCTGGTGGACGGCAAGTGCCCGGACTGCGGCCGCGAAGTCTACGATGCCCACGAGGAGGCCTACTTCTTCAAGACCAGCAAGTACGCTGACCGCCTGCTGAAGCTCTACGAGGAGAACCCCCAGTTCATCCAGCCCGAGAGCCGCAAGAACGAGATGATCGCCTTCATTAAGCAGGGCCTGCAGGACACCTGCGTGTCCCGCACCTCGGTCAAGTGGGGCATCCCCGTGCCCTTCGACCCCAAACACACCATGTACGTCTGGGTCGATGCTCTGAGCAACTATATCTCTGCACTGGGCTACGGCAACGAGACTTATCACGATTACGATAAGTTCTGGCCGGCCGACCTGCACATGGTGGGCAAGGAAATCCTGCGTTTCCACACCATCCTGTGGCCTGCCATGCTGATGGCACTGGATCTGCCGCTGCCTAAGCGCGTGTTCGGCCACGGCTGGCTGCTGATGAACGGCGGCAAGATGTCCAAGTCTGTGGGCAACGTGGTAGACCCCGTTATCCTGTGCGATCGCTACGGCGTGGACGCCATCCGCTACTTCCTGCTGCGCGAGATCCCCTTTGGCAACGACGGTATGTTCACCAACGAGGCACTGATCAACCGCATCAACAGCGATCTGGCGAACGATCTGGGCAACCTGCTCAGCCGTACCGTGGCCATGTGCGAAAAGTACTTCGGCGGCACCGTGCATAACGTGGCCGGTACCGAGGCCATCGACACCGAGCTGGAGACCATGGTCAACGAGCTGACCGCCAAGGTCACTGCCGATATGGATGACCTGACCATCCCGCAGGCGCTGATGGAGATCTTTGCGGTCATCCAGCGCGCCAACAAGTATATCGACGAGACTGCACCCTGGGCCCTGGCAAAGGACGAAGCCAACAAGCAGCGTCTGGAGAGTGTGCTGTACCACCTGTGCGAGGCACTGCGCGTGTGCGGCATTCTGCTGAACGCATACCTGCCCACCACTGCACCCAAGATGATGGAGCAGCTGGGTCTGGACGCTTCTGCACTGGATCTGACCAAGACCACCTACGGTGCACAGCAGACCTATACCGTGCACAAGGGCGAGGCACTGTTCCCCCGCATTGACGTGGCCAAGGAGATCGCCCACCTGAAGGAAGAGGACGAGAAGCGCAAGGCTGCTGCCGCTGCTGCCAACAAAGCCAAGGAGGAAGCCGAGAAGAAGGCTGCCGCCCCCGCAGAGGAGAGCACCGTGGACTTCACCCACGAGGAAGAGATCGACTTTGACACCTTCTGCAAGGTGGAGCTGCGCGTGGCCGAGGTGCGCGCCTGTGAGAACCTGAAGGAGAGCAAAAAGCTGCTGCACCTCACCGTTTTTGACGGCGAGCGGGAGCGCTGCATCCTGTCCGGCATTGCCAAGTGGTTCAAGCCGGAGGATCTCATCGGCAAAAAGCTGGGCATTGTGTGCAATCTGGCACCCCGTCCCATGCTCAAGGGCAAGTACGTCAGCGAGGGCATGATCTTCGCTGCCGACACCGCCGACGGCGGCTGCTCCATTGCCTTCTACGGCGACGATACCCCCGTGGGCAGCCGTATCCACTAAGTGAGGAGCATCATGTCTGATAATACAGCCGTTCGTGCGGCAAAGCTGGATAAGATCTTCGGCACGCCGGTGTGCGCCGTGCTGCTGGCTATCTTCTGCAATGTCCTGTGGGGCTCGGCCTTTCCGTTCATCAAGCTGGGCTACCGCCTGTTCTCCATCGACTCCGGCAACACCGCCTCCATCTTCTGTTTTGCAGGGGTGCGGTTCATGCTGGGCAGCGTGCTGGTGCTGCTGGGCAGCATTCTGCTGCAGGGAAAGGCACCTCGCCTGCCCCGGGGCAGGGTAGCAGCCGAGTGCTGTGCGCTGGGTCTGTGGCAGACCACGGCACAGTATGCGTTCTACTATATCGCCGTGGCCATGCTCACCGGCGCGTTTGGCGGCATCCTGAACAGCACCCAAAGCTTTCTGGGCGTCATCTTTGCCCACTTTATCTACGGCAATGCGGACCGCATGACCCCGGCAAAAACGCTGGGCTGTGCTGTGGGTTTTGCCGGAGTGCTTATCGGTACGATTGGAAACCACGGCAGCGGCAGCGGCTGGGGCGTGTTCTGTATGATGGCAGCGACCATCATCTTTACCCTGTCCGGCCCGTGGAACAAATCCGTCACCAAAAAGGCCGACAGCTTTGCTGTCTGCTTCCTGAACCTGTTTGTGGGTGGGCTGGCACTGTTTGTGCTGGGCACCGTCATGGGCGGCCGTCTCCATGTGCAAAGTGCACTGGCTGCGGTGGTCATGCTGTATCTGGCCTTTATCTGCGGTGCAGGCTATATCCTGTGGGCGCTGCTGATGAAAAACAACCCGGTCAGCCGCATCGCCATCTTTGGTTTCGTCAACCCGGTGGTCAATGTGCTGCTGAGCGCTGTGCTCAACGGAGAACCGCTGTTCCGCTGGCAGTATCTTGCGGCGCTGGTGTTCGTGTGCGTGGGCATCTGGCTGGTGAACAAAGCCCCCGCCAAAAAGGAGAAGGTATGACCGGACCTATTTTTGACACCCACGCCCATTACAGTTCCCGCGCCTTTGATGCCGACCGCATTGCACTGCTGGACAGCCTGCCCGACAAGGGCGTGGTAGGCGTGTGCGAGCAGGCCACCCACTCCGGGGATGCGCCCCGGGTGCTGGAACTGGCGCACCGCTACCCATGGGTGGTGGCGGCCATTGGCATCCACCCGGAAAGCCTGCTGCCCGCCGCCGACTGCGGCGAGGAAGGCCCTGCGCCCACGGTGTCGGTGTACGGCGGCGATTGGGCTGCTGAGATGCAGGCGCTGATGCCCTACTACGATGACCCCAAAGTGGTGGCGGTAGGGGAGTGCGGGCTGGACTACCACTGGCCCGTGCCCAAGAACGCCCAGCTGGCACTGTTTGAAGCCGAGATCCGGCTGGCGTTGGAGTTGGACAAGCCCATCATCGTGCACGACCGGCAGGCGCACGCAGACGTTTATGCGCTGCTCAAAAAGTACCGCCCCAAGGGCATCGTGCACTGCTATTCCGGCAGCGCCGAGGATGCCGTGCAGCTGGCGGCACAGGGACTGTACATCGGCTTTGGCGGTGCCTGCACCTTCAACGGCGCCAAGCGCGCAGCCAAGGCTATTGACGCCCTGCCGCTGGACGCTATCGTGCTGGAGACCGACTGCCCCTACATGGCACCGGAGCCGGTGCGCGGCACCCGCTGCGACAGCTCCCTCATCCGCTATGTGGGTGCATACATCGCCCAGCGCAAGGCACTGGAGCCGGAAGAGGTGTTCCGCACCACTGCCGCAAACGCCCGCCGGGTGTTCGGGCTGTAACCGTTTTTCCGCAGGTCGCGGGGCAAAGCGCTCCGCTTCTGAATAAAAAGCTGATTTATTGAAAACGATAAGAATAAGGAGATCACTATTATGAAGGCACGTATTCCCAAACACCGCGAGTTCATCATCAACTTCCCCGACAGCATCGACCAGAACAAGGCCAACGAGGGCTGGGCAAAGCTGCAGCAGATCGTGGAGGACTACAAGAAGGCACACAACGGCGCTTCTGTTTACGCTCCCACCTTCATCGAGGACTGCGAGCCCGAGGTCAAGAAGCTGCAGGAAGAGTACGGCTTTGAGTACACCGTGGAGTTCGTTCAGTAAGTTCAGCATCGCCTGATAGTAAAAGGGTCATTGCACAAACCGTGCAATGACCCTTTTTGCGTAAGCTTATTCCATAAAATGGCATCCCGGAGCGTCCGCAGACGCTCCGGGATATCGAAATTATAAAATCGCTATTCCGCTGAAAAAGTCCAGAGCATACGCGGAGGGCAGCCTGAATCATCCTCCGGCCTTGCTGCCTTACACCTCGTAGTCCAGACAGACGCGGTTTTTGTAGTAGGGACGCACCTTGCTGTTTGCCACTGCCACATGTGCCGGGTGGGTGGAGTAGCCCTTGAGCGCCTCGGCGCTCTCAAAGGTGGTGTCCAGCATCAGGTCTGCGTTGGAGGAGGGGAGAGCATCAATGTTGACGTGGATGTCCACAAGCCCCGGAATCTTGCCGGAAAGGCTTTCCAGCCCCTCCTTGATGCCAGCCTTGACGACGGCCTTTTCCTCGGCGGACAGCTCGTCCTTCAGCTGCCAGAGAATAACGTGCTTGACCATAACAAAAAACCTCCTGCGTTTTTTCTCATTGTAACAGGGTGAGAAAAAATCCGCAAGAGGGAAGCTGTAAAGTCTTATTTGGGTGCGAACAGCAGCACCACCAAAAGCACAGCACAGAGCACCGAAACTACGATGCCCTCCAGCCGGGTCAGTCGGATGTACTCTTCCGTAGGCTCGGGCACCTGCGTGTACCGCCTGCGGGAATGCAAGGCAATGGCATCCTCCGGCTGCAGCGCCATAAAAATGCCGAACCCGATGCCAAAAAGCGCGACTAAAATTGCGCAGATGACTTCCATAGAAACCTCCTCACTTTTTGTTTTTGTCGTCCCTGCTCAGGGTATAGCACAGATGCGAGATCAGCAGAGCAACGCAGAACACGAGCGTCACGACCATTAAAATGGAGTGCAGCGGCTCTACTCTAGGTAGAAAAATGTTGACCAGCCAGAGTGCACCGCAAAGGAGCGACAGGATGCCGAAGGGTCTGTGGAAGTGGTTCTTTTCGTCCTCATTGCTCCAACCGGTGCCGGTGCCATTGTACAAGTCCCGAATGCCGCGGTATAAAAACAATACGCCCAGTGCTGTGTTCAGCCAGTCTGAAGCGGAAAGGTTCAGGTTCATATATTTGTACTTGCCTCCCGGCGGCTCAATCCGCGCTGTGCTCCCAGATTTCATACAGGATCAGGTAGATCACATCAACGATGACTGTAATGGTGCGTACCCCGTTGCTCAGGGTAGGGAAACCGCCCAGAAACTGCGAAGAAGCAAGAACCATTGCGTTGAAGATCTCCCACACGCCGTTTTTCTTCTGCCACATGGCGCGGTATTCCGGGTCGCTGTCATATTGATTGAAAAAGGTGTGGATCGGCGGGTCTTTGCCCTGCAGGTCGCGGATGCCCATCCACAGCGCCACAAGGCAGAACAAGAGTTCAATAATGTTGTACCAGCCAAACGCCAGCTGCATAAAATACACCTCCCATCTTTTACCATATTATAACATAGGGGAGCGAAAACACAAGGACGGTATTCAACCTTCCTGCGTAAATTTTGCATAAATTGCGCATCAACTATTTGTTGAAACAACATAAAACAAAACCAGCCGGACGAGGCGGTTGCAAGCCCTCGTCCGGCTGGATACTTACTTCTTCGGAGTCATAAGCCTCTTCTCCTTGGTGACCTCATTTTCGGAATACGGGTTTCATAGGGTGACTCTCCTTAGAAACGTTTCTTCAGAATTTAGGTACTTTGCAAGGGGATGAAAATCAACTGTACATTGGACTGACCCTTTTCTCAACTGTTGGACTGCGGCAAACGGTTCATGAGGATGAATTTCATATTACCACATTCTTTCGAGTTAGATTTGCAAGGGAAACGTCTTACTTAGTACATTGGTAGAACTCCTTTTCAGCTATTCAAATAAGGTTCTCCGGATCATTGATACTTTCATAAGAATCATCTCCAGCGGATCTATCTGAACGCTCTGGGGAAGAATTGAATCGACAGGTTGTCGTGTTATCGCATTTTTGATGCTCAAGACTGGCTCTGTTTTTGTGTTTTTATACGGGGGAAACATCCCGTTTGTGGTGAGCCTCTATTTTGCTTCTCAGCGAACCCCGACAGCCTGTCCCTGCTGTGCGGGTTCCATATCAACCATCGGTCTTCGCTCCTTTCTTCTTAAAGTCAGCGGGAGTAGCTCTCTTTTGAGCTTCTGCTGTACTTCTCTGGTTTCTGGCTTAATTATACAGGAAGATGCACGTTTTGTCTATTGGCAGACCGCACAAAGAATGGACTTTGTTTTTGTGCAATGCTAAAGTCTGCGGCAGTGCGGGAAAATTGCCCAGAAGTTCCGGGTCGTTCGTGAAGGATTTTCCACAAAAGGGGAGAAAGTGCCTGCAAGCTATTATGCGCCGGTTCTATTTGTGCTAAAATAGCGTCAATGAATGGTAGTCGCCGCCGCCCCGCGAGATGAAAGTTTCGCGGGGCGGCTTTTTTGCGGCGATAATTCGCACAAAAAAGAAACGGAGAATCAATCAAAATGCCTAAAACTTTACCGGAACGCATCTTCTTTACCATTGTCATGGCCGCTATCATGGTCTATGGCATGATCGTCTACAATGTGGCGCTGAACACAAACGGCGTGACCAATGCTACTTTTGTTATGGCTCTGCACGAAATGCCGATCATGGTGCCGGTGGCCTTTGTGCTGGAATTTTTTGTGGTGGAAAAGCTGGCCACGAAGCTGGCATTCCTGTTTATGCGCCCCACAGACCGCCCGCAGTTCATCACCTACGCCATCTCGCTGATGATCGTGTGCATCATGTGCCCGGTGATGAGCCTGGTCGCAACGTTGCTGTTCAAAGAGCCGAGCTTTGGGATGTGGGTACATACTTGGGGCTGCAATATGCCCATGGCGCTGTGCTGGCAGATGCTGTACTGCGGCCCGCTGGCCCGTGCCATCTTCCGGCTGATGTTCCGCCGTGGGGAAAAGCAGGCCATGTAAGGCGGTTTGGCTGCGATTCTATAATAAATATGTATAAGGAATATACATAAGATGCCGCAAAAACATACCGGGAGAGATACCTATACGTTTTTTATATACCTGATATATAAAAGCTATACGGTACGGCTATTTTTACGGAAATATTTTCCAAAACCGGCAGAATACGCCTGCAAAGCGCGGAATAAATCCGAGAAAACTGTACGGATTGTATGCTTTTGCACCTTGCAATTGTGCACCCTGTACAACAGTTTTGTTTTGTCGGTGCAATGCTACCGGGTAAAATGTAGAATGTGCACAAATACCCTTGCCAATTTTGTGCAATCGTACTATTATACACAACGAAAAAAGACGAAACCGACAAAGAAAGGGGAGGGCGCAGACAGCATTCAGGCAGCGCCTTCCTTGCTTTTTTCACGGTACACAGTCTTTTCTTCGCGCGATAAGAAGGTGTGAAGGGGCGCGGAGCAAAGGTGTGCGGCAGATCCCCGGCCGAGGATCTGCCGCACACCCGGCTCCCGCCCGCAGACCCCTATCCCTGCAGGAAGGAGGAAAAGCAAATGAACAAATTGACGCAGGCTCTGATGGAAGAGCTCACCGTGGAGTATGTCAAGGTCGGCTCGCTGCAGATCCCGGAATCGGTGGTCATCAGCTGGGTGATCATGCTGCTGCTGGTGGTGGGCTCCATCCTGCTTACCCGCAACCTGAAGGTGGATCACATCAGCAAGCGTCAGGCAGCACTGGAAGCGCTGTATTCCCTTGGCAAAAACTTCTTTGAAGGGTTGCTGGGCAAGGAGGGCAGCCGCTATGTGCCCTACCTGATGACCGTGGCGCTGTACATTGCCTGCTCCAACGTGATCGGTGTGTTCGGCGTAAAGCCCCCCACAAAGGATCTGGATGTGACCGCTGCACTGGCGCTGATGAGCATCGTGCTTATCGAGTATGCAGGCGTTCGCGCCCGGGGCGGCGCGGGCTTTCTCAAGAGTCTTGCAGCCCCTACCCCCATCATGACCCCTATGAACATCCTCGAGATCGCCATTCGCCCCACCAGTCTGTGTATGCGACTGTTCGGCAACGTGCTGGGCGCGTTCGTTATCATGGAACTGCTCAAGCTGGTGGTGCCGGTGTTCGTCCCGGCGGTGTTCAGCCTGTATTTTGACCTGTTCGATGGTCTGATCCAGACCTATGTTTTCGTGTTCCTGACCGCACTGTTCATGAAAGAGAGCATCGGCGGCGAGGAATAAACAACACATTTAAAACTGTAATTACAAAGGAGATAGAACTATGAGTGGTTTGGTAGCTCTGGGCGCTGGCATTGCAGCGCTGACCGGTATTGGCGGCGGTATTGGCATTGGTATTGCAACGGGTAAGGCAACGGAGGCCATCTCCCGCCAGCCGGAGGCTTCCGGTAAGATCCAGACGAACCTGCTGCTGGGCGCTGCTCTGGCAGAAGGTACCGCAATTTTCGGCTTCGTCGTTGCACTGCTGATCATCCTGTTCCTGGGCCAGTAACGGAGGCGTGGACGAATGCTGAAGTTGGATTTGAACCTGCTGTGGACCGTGGTGGATGTCCTGATCCTGTATGTGCTGCTGCGCAAGTTTTTGTTCAAGCCCATCCAGAATGTGCTGGATCAGCGCCAGAAGACGATCGAGGCAGACATTGCAGCGGCACAGACCTCCAAGACCGAGGCCGCCGCAGCACTTACGACCGCGCAGGACAAGCTGCGTAATGTGGACAACGAAGCCGCAGCCCGCCGCGAAGCCTACGAGAAGCAGGCCGAGGTGGAAAAGCAGCAGCTGCTGGCCGATGCGCAGAAGCAGGCCGATGAGATCGTGGCTGCCGGTAAGGCTGCTGTGGAGATCGAGCGCCAGAACAAGCTGCGGGAAGCAGATGCACAGGCTACGGCACTGGCACGCTCCATGTGCGAAAAGCTCTTGAAACATAATTTGACCGCCCAGGATGATGATCAGCTGCTGGACGATCTGCTGCAGAAAGCAGGTGCAGGCAATGGCAACTGAATTCAGTCGTGAATTTTTTGCGGATAACCGCATCGTCAAGGCCAGCCTGCGCTGCGCCCATAAACTCCGCGAAAAAGATTTGGACCGCATCAAGTCGGAGATCAAAAAGCTGTATGACGCCACGGAAGTCATCCTGAACATCACCGTGGACGAGAGCCTGCTTTCCGGCTATGTCCTGCAGGTGGGCGACCGCGTGTTCGACAATTCCGGCCGTCATCAGCTGGACAAAATGATGGAGGGCAAGCCCTCGCTGGCTACCCTCAAGACCCGCATCGAGGACTACAAGCCCGCCGAGACCTCCGCAGAGGGCGGCGTGGTCATCTCCTCCGCCGATGGCATCGTGCACATTGACGGCATGAACCGTGCTGTGTACGGCGAGATCGTCACCTTTGAAAACGGTGCCAAGGGCATGGTGGAAAGCGTAGAGCCCGAGCAGCTGGGCGTTATGCTGTTCGATGGTGCCGAGACCGTTGGTGTGGGCACCATGGTTACCCGCAGCGGCAAGCGCGCCGGTATCCCGGTGGGCGATGCTTTTCTGGGTCGTGTTATCAGCCCGCTGGGCGAGCCCATCGACGGCAAAGGCCCCATTGAGGCTGAGGGCTACAACCCCATTGAGAAGCAGGCACCCAGTATTCTGGAGCGCCAGAGCGTGGACACCCCGCTGCACACCGGTATTCTGGCGATCGACTCCATGTTCCCCATCGGCCGCGGCCAGCGTGAGCTGATCATCGGTGACCGCCAGACCGGTAAGACTTCCATTGCCACCGACGCCATCCTGAACCAGAAGGACAAGGATGTGCTTTGCATCTATGTCGCCATCGGTCAGAAGGCTTCCTCCATCGCCCGCGTGGCCGAGGATCTGAAAAAGCACGGCGCTATGAGCTATACCACCATCGTGGCAGCTACCGCGTCGGATTCTGCCCCGCTGCAGTACATTGCTCCCTATGCGGGCACTGCGCTGGCCGAGTACTTCATGGCCAAGGGCAAGAGCGTGCTCATCGTTTACGATGATCTGTCCAAGCACGCGGTGGCCTACCGTGCCATCTCGCTGCTGCTGCGCCGCTCTCCGGGCCGTGAAGCTTACCCCGGCGATGTGTTCTACCTGCACTCCCGTCTGCTGGAGCGCTCCTGCCGTATGCGGGATGATCTGGGCGGCGGCTCTATCACCGCACTGCCCATCGTAGAGACGCAGGCCGGCGATGTTTCGGCCTACATCCCCACCAACGTCATCTCCATCACCGACGGTCAGATCTTCTTGGAGAGCGCTCTGTTCAACGCCGGCAACCGTCCGGCTGTCAACGTGGGTCTGTCGGTGTCCCGTGTGGGCGGCGCTGCCCAGACCAAGGCCATGAAAAAGGCCAACGCAAACCTGCGTATCGAGCTGGCACAGTATAAGGAGATGGAATCCTTTGCACAGTTCAGCTCCGATCTGGACGCCGAGACCCGCCGTCAGCTGGAGCACGGCAAGGCACTGATGGAAATGCTCAAGCAGCCGCTGTGCCAGCCCAAGTCCGATGCCGAGCAGGTGGTCATTCTGGTGCTGGCTTCCCACGGCCTGCTGGACACTCTGCCCACCGCAGAGCAGCGGGAAAAGACCGCTGCCTTTGTGCGGCAGTTCCGTGCAGACGTCTCCGGCACCATGCAGAAGATCGATGCTGACGGCAAGCTGGAGCCCGACCGTGTGGACGCCATCCTGAACGCTTGGAAAGCTTATGCGGGAGGCAATGACCATGTCGTCCAGTAAGCTGCTGAAGGAGCGCATCGAGAGCATTCAGGATACCATGAAGATCACCAATGCCATGTACCTGATCTCTTCGTCCAAGCTGCGCAAGGCACGGCAGAACTACCAGAATGTGTCCCCTTACTTCAACCGTATGCGGGATACCATCTCCCGTGTTGTGCCGCATCTGCCGGAGGAGCCGGAGCACCCCTTCTTCCATGAGCGGAATCTGGAAAACCCCCGGCGGGCGTATTTGGTGCTTACTGCCGATAAGGGCATGGCAGGTGCTTATAACCAGAACCTGCTCAAGTTTTTGCGGGAGCACGCAGACCCCAACGACCGCTTTTATGTCATCGGTCAGGTGGGTTACCGCGCCCTGCGCCACCGGGACCCCCGCCTTGTGGAGGAGTTCCGTTATAGCGCAACCGCACCCACTTTGCAGCGTGCCCGCGACATCACGGTAGACGCCATTGACGACTTCAAGTCCGGCAAGCTGGACGAGATCTACATCGTCTACACTAAGATCCAGAACGCCCTTACCAGTGAGCCTGTCATGGAGCGTTTGCTGCCGCTGGACCGGCGGTTTTTGCAGCCTGCTCCCAAGGGTCTGGGCGACCCCAAGGGCGAGGTGGAACTGGTGCCGGACGCATGGACGGTGTTCGAGCAGATCGCACCCATCTATATGCACGGCATGATCTTTGGTGCCATGACCGAGAGCTTCTGCGCCGAGCAGAGCGCCCGCATGACCGCCATGGATTCTGCTACCAAGAGCGCCAATGACATGATCCGGGACCTGCAGCTGGAATACAACCGCACCCGTCAGGGCTCCATTACACAGGAGATCACCGAGATCATCGGCGGCGCAGCTGCTGTGCAGGACCGGACATAATAAAGGAAAACCCTCTCCGTCGTGCCTGACGGCGACGCAGATAAAAGTTCCCCCTTCGGGGAAGCTGGCATCGCGCAACGATGACGGAGAGAGTTCGTTGGACAAACAAGATTTGACAAGAGGCAATCCAAATGATACAGGGAACTATTATTCGCGTAGCAGGCCCCGTGGTGGATGTGCAGTTCACCGCCGGCAGGCTGCCTGCCCTGCAGGAGGCGCTTACCGTGACCGCAGAGGGCACCGAGCGCACCATGGAGGTGACGCAGCACGTCAACGAGACCACGGTGCGCTGCATCATGCTTTCTGCCAGCGAGGGTCTGGGCAAGGGTATGCCGGTGGAAGCTACCGGCCACGGCCTGACCGCCCCTGTGGGCGAGGGCACACTGGGCCGTATGTTCGACCCGCTGGGCCGCCCCATTGACGGCAAGGGCGCTGTGGACGAGCTGCCGCACTGGCCCATCCACCGCAAGGCACCCGGCTTTGCAGAGCAGAAGCCCGCAACTGAGATTCTGGAGACCGGCATCAAGGTCATCGACCTGCTCTGCCCCTACGCCAAGGGCGGTAAAATCGGCCTGTTCGGCGGCGCCGGCGTGGGCAAAACCGTGCTGATCATGGAGATGATCAACAACATCGCCAAAAAACACAATGGCTTCTCGGTGTTCGCCGGCGTAGGCGAACGTACCCGCGAAGGTAACGACCTGCTGCGCGAAATGCTCGAATCGGGCGTTATCCGTTACGGCAAAGAGTTCATGGAAGGACTCGAAAAAGGCGAATGGGACCTGTCGAAAGTGGACTTCAACGAAGTCGAAAAAATCTAAAAAAATTCTGGCGTGTCGCTTGCACACCGATTTTTTCGGTGGTATAGTGCCGCCTTTCTCACACATACATGGGGAGCTCAAGCAATTGAGCGCATGAACCCATAAGGAAATTTAACGATGGCTAAGAAGATCATCGGCTTTATCAAGCTGCAGGTGCCGGCTGGTAAGGCCAACCCCTCGCCTCCTATCGGTCCGGCTCTCGGTCAGCGCGGTCTGAACATCATGGAGTTCTGCAAGGCCTTTAACGCTAAGACGCAGGGCATGGA
>ERZ1026944.502-NODE-502-length-15896-cov-7.168992_pt1 | contig 15896 bp, 13 predicted proteins | sample MGYA00519569_ERZ1026944 | MGnify/ENA primary metagenome ERZ1026944 (study PRJEB26926, sample SAMN06164618) | human gut metagenome | biome: ENVO:00009003; feature: ENVO:2100002; material: ENVO:00002003 | host: Homo sapiens | place: USA | collected 2012 ... | reverse complement strand
CTATTAAGTCGTCGGCAGCGTCAGATGTGTATAAGAGACAGGGAGAAGAGACGGTCGAGCTGATCCGTTGTGAGCTGACTCGGTGTGCCACCCCCGAGATAGATCGTCGTGATGGCCTCGTCGGCGGGCAATTCCTCCGCCCGCAACGGCAATTCCTGGCAGAGGGCATCGACGTAGGCATCGCGCAGCGCGGGAAGCGTCGTCGAATAAAATCCGCAATAGACGCAACGACTGGCACAAAATGGTATATGTATGTATAATCCTGTCATTTCACTTGCAAAAGTACTAATTAATTTTAAAAAATAGAGTACTTTTGCCATCGTTGTTTGGCTTTTACAAAAAAAATGCCTAATTTAGTGGGCGAAATGACAGAAATGCCTGTCCTCTTTCAATTACCCTACAAGTAAATAACGATATTATTAATCGCTTAAATCTATCCGATATGAAAGTATATCAGACAAATGAGATTAAAAACATTGCCTTGATTGGCAGTGCGGGTAGCGGCAAGACCACACTTGCCGAGAGTATGCTTTTCGAAGCTGGTATCATCAAGCGTCGTGGCTCCGTAGAAGCCAAGAACACGGTAAGCGACTATTTCCCTGTGGAGCAGGAGTACGGCTATTCGGTCTTCCCCACCGTATTCCATGCAGAGTGGAATGGCAAAAAGCTCAATATTATCGATTGTCCGGGTAGCGACGACTTTGTGGGGGGTGCCATCACGGCCCTCAACGTCACCGACCAAGCCGTCATACTCATCAATGGCCAGTATGGCCCGGAGGTTGGCACACAGAACAACTTCCGATATACCGAAAAGCTGCACAAGCCGGTCATCTTCCTCGTCAACCAGCTTGACAGCGACAAATGCGACTTTGATCAACTCATCCAAAGCATGAAGGACATCTATGGTCCGAAGTGCGTGCAGATACAATATCCCGTCCAGACGGGTCCCGACTTCCACGAGATCATCGACGTGCTCATCATGAAGAAACTCTCATGGGGTCCGGACGGTGGCGCACCGAAGCGCGAGGAGATTCCCGCCGAGGAGATGGAGAAAGCCATGGAGCTCCACAAGGCGCTCGTGGAGGCAGCCGCCGAAAATGACGAGGCGCTGATGGAGAAGTTCTTCGAGGAGGAGACGCTCACGGAGGACGAGATGCGCGAGGGTATCCGCAAGGGCCTGGTGATGCGCAATATCTTCCCGGTGTTCTGCGTCGATGCCCACAAGGACATGGGTGTGCAGCGCCTGATGGAGTTCCTGGGCAATGTCGTGCCCTTCGTCAGCGAGATGCCGAAGGTCCATAACACGCGTGGTGAGGAGGTGTCTCCCGACTCCAACGGTCCGGAGAGCATCTACTTCTTCAAGACGGGTATGGAGCCGCATATCGGCGAGGTGAGCTACTTCAAGGTGATGAGCGGATCGATCAAGTCAGGCGACGACCTGACCAACGCCGACCGTGGCAGCAAGGAGCGCATCGGACAGATCTTCGCTTGCGCGGGTGCCAACCGCATCCCCGTGGATCAGCTCAACGCGGGCGACCTGGGCTGCACCGTGAAACTGAAGGATGTCAAGACGGGCAACACGCTCAACGGCAAGGGTACGGAGGAGCGTTTCGACTTCATCAAATATCCCAACTCCAAGTATTCACGCGCCATCAAGGCTGTCAACGAGAGCGATACGGAGAAGATGATGGCAGCCCTGCTCAAGATGCGCCAGGAGGACCCGACATGGGTGGTGGAGCAGAGCAAGGAACTGGGCCAGACGATCGTCCACGGACAGGGAGAGTTCCACCTGCGCACGCTGAAATGGCGTATGGAGAACAACGAGAAACTCGCCGTGAAGTTTGAGGAGCCGCGCATCCCGTATCGTGAGACCATCACGAAACTCTCTCGCGCCGACTATCGCCACAAGAAGCAGTCGGGTGGTGCCGGACAGTTTGGCGAGGTCCACCTGATTGTGGAGCCATACGCCGAGGGCATGCCCGATCCGACGACTTTCAACATCAACGGTCAGGAGTTTAAGATGAACATCAAGGGCCGCGAAGAAGTGGACCTGGAGTGGGGCGGCAAGCTCGTCTTCATCAACTCCGTGGTCGGTGGTGCCATCGACGCACGCTTCATGCCCGCCATCCTCAAGGGTATCATGGACTGCATGGAGCACGGTCCGCTGACGGGTAGCTACGCCCGCGACGTGCGTGTGATCGTCTATGATGGCAAGATGCACCCGGTGGATAGCAACGAGCTCTCCTTCATGCTCGCCGCGCGCCACGCCTTCTCCGACGCCTTCAAGCAGGCTGGTCCGAAGATCCTGGAGCCGATCTACGACCTGGAGGTCTATGTGCCGGCCGACTACATGGGCGACGTGATGAGCGACCTGCAGGGCCGCCGCGCCATGATCATGGGCATGGACAGCGAGGCTGGCTACCAAAAGTTGCAGGCGAAGATTCCTTTGAAGGAGCTCTCCAACTACAGCATCGCGCTCAGCTCCCTCACGGGCGGACGCGCCAGCTTCTCGACGAAGTTTGCAAGCTACGAGCTGGTGCCCAACGACATCCAGCAGAAGCTCATCGCCGAGCATGAGGCTGAGCAGAAGGACGAAGACTAAAATGAATTTCTCGTCCGCGAGACGAGTCACCATGTAAATAGTTAGAGAGGGTGTGTCAAAACGAACGATCGTTTTTGACGCACCCTCTTTTTGTCTTTCAAAAGAAGCACGACAACACAAAAGTATGCGTTGTTGGCGGCGACACGCGGGAGGCGAAGCGGGAAGCGAAGCGCGAAAGCGAGTCGCTACGGGAAGTTATCGGGGGCAGAAGACCTTCATGACCTTGGAGCCAACCTTGACGATGTTGATACCTCGCTGCAACTGCGGGATGCGGCGGCCCTGCACGTCGTAGTATTCCGCCTCGGTGTCGTTGAGCAGATCGACGAGGGTAGCGGCATCTACCTGACTGGTGCCCTCATCCACGCCGATGGTGAGCTGGGCGGATCCACCCTTCTGCGTAGCATCGGGCTGGATATAGGCGCGGTAGGCAGCTATCTTCACGCCCTTGGCAGCAGGCTTGTAGTCGCTGACCAGGCGGAACAGGTCTTTGGCGATGAAATAGCAGTCGTCCTTGAGTTCGATGGGCGCAAACGTACCGATCAGACGAGGAGCACCCTCCTCTGTCTTGGGTTCTTTCACGGCCTTCGCCTTCTCGTCGGGAGAAACCGTACCGCTCACGACGCAGAAGCTGGTCTGTTCAGCATTTTTCTTGCGAACGACGACAGGCTGGCCTGCCTCTATCACGCCTTCCTCCACGCGCACAAGCTCCACACTCTTCGCTCCTACCGACTTTAGGGTATAGAAGTAGCAGGTGTTGTCCTCCGAACCGGGCTGGATGGTATAGGGCAGACAGAGCGTTGCCCATTCAGACTTTACCTCTCGCTCGTAGGAAGCGTTGTTAACGTCGCAGTCTTCGTAGAGCTTGTATGCCTTGCTGTCATCCAAAGGCAGTGCGTCGATGGTGAGTGGGTAGCCTGTGGCTCCAATAATCTCATTGCCATTCGTGCCAACCTTCTTGGTGAGATAACCTGACACGTAGTTTGCGTACTTACTATCCTTATTTTGAGGGATGAAGCCAATAGCACCTTTTAAGTTCTCGCAGTTGCGGAACATATTTGAACTTGAAACTCCATTTTTGAATGTGAAAAGATTGCTGACATAGATAGTCCGAAGCGCGGAGCATCCGTCAAACATATCGGTAACAGAAGATGCCCCACCGGTGCTGAAACTGGAAAGATCAAGCGTTTGAAGACTACTACATCCCTTGAACAACCCATCCAGCTGCATGTTGGGCTTATCAGTTATAAAGTTGGATACGTCAAGAGAACTAAGACTGCTGCAACCATTGAACATGTAGTTAAAGCCACTCTTTCGCACATACCTCGTATTGAAGTGAGACAAATCGAGCGACTCCAAATTTGAGCAGCCATCGAACATTCCGTTCATGTATGATACATTCTCCGTATTAAAATTGTCAATGTTGAGATTATGGAGCTTTGTGCATCCATAGAACATCTGGGCCATTGTTGTTACATTCTCTGTGTTGAAATGGGAAAGGTCGAGCGTTTCGAGGTTCGAACACAGGGCAAACATCCCTGACATATTCTTGACGTTGGACGTGTTGAGGTTTTCGATACCCTCTATGCTGGTAAGATTCGTACAACCATTAAACCAATTGGCGCACGTCGTGTGGGTTTCATCACGGAAACCAGCTTTGAAGACCACCTTCTTGATTTCTGCAGCATGGGTATCCTAATTCGGATCATCTCCGTAGCCCAAATCAAGGATGTTGTCGCCCGCAGGCTTCGTGGCGCCGCGATGGAAGGAGAGCGTGCCGGTTGGCGCATCCCATCGCACCCAACTGGCAGAAGCAGCCGTGAGATAACCTCCCGCTCCCGTGTGCGCCATTTCCACACCCGTCTTATCAGGGTTAAAGTTGGGCAGATTAACACATCCGGCAAAAGCATAAGAACCCTCGGTTACTTTATCTGTAGTAAATGCAGAAGTGACATAAATCGTCTTGAGGTTTTTACAATTTTGAAACGCAGAACGCATGGAAGTCATATTGGGCGTTGCAAACGACGAGAGATCAAGCGTCTCAAGCTTCGTACATGAGAAGAACATCCCAGTCATAGATTTCATGTTCTCCGTATCAAAACTGCTTAAATCAATACTTTCAAGGTTAGTACATCCTTCAAACATGTTTTGCATGTAAGTCACCTTTCTGGTATTGAAACTGCTGAGATCGAGACTCCGAAGTGACGAGCATTTATTGAACATTGATGACATTTGCGTCACATTTGCAGTATTAAAGCCAGGGAGATCGAGACTCCGAAGTGACGAGCAATTATTGAACATTCCTAGCATAGTGGTCACGTTTTCGGTATTAAAACTGGAGACATCGAGGGTTTCAAGCGTGCTACAATTGCAGAACATGTTCTCCATAGTGCTTACTTGTTCAGTTTTAAAATCAGTAAGAACGAGTTTGGAAAGCGCACTACAGCCATTAAACATCTTGCTCATGTCTGTCACTTTTTCGGCATTAGAACTGGAAAGATCGAGTTCGGTAAGGCTTGTACAATTATTAAACGTTGCATTGAGATCAGTCACGCTGCTGCCTATGAAGCCTTTGGGCAACTTGATTGAGCGTAGATTCGTAGAGCCATCAAACATAGCATACATGTGTTTGACCTTTTCCGTATTAAAGGAAGACAAATCAAGTGTTTCCAAGCTGGTACAGGAGGAGAACATTAATCGCATATCATCGACCTCTGACGTGTTCAAATAGTCCAAGTGCTCAATCGTTGTCAAAGCTTCGAAAAACCAAAACCAGCTTCCACAATCTTTGGGCCGTGCATCCTTGCAACTCTCGTCAAAGACCACGGTTTTTATTTTTTTTCTTTCAGCTGTAGTTTGCCACAAGGGACTACCAGTTAAAAGAGAAATCCCGTAGTCAGATTCCTTGTAATTCGTGCCGTAATAGAGCGTGAGGGTCTGAGTCTCTCGGTCCAATCTCGCATACATTTGTCGCGTTTGTGTCTGCGCCATCGCGGGCTGCAGGAGCATAAGCATCAGCAAGAGCGAGAGCGCGCACCGGCGCTGCAAAAGATATTGGGTCATTTTCTTGATCATGTTGATAGTCTTTTTTTTTAGTTTGGGTGCACCACGGCACCATTCGTTGGTTGTGATAGAAAGAAGGGGCAATAGGCTATTTATTCCCCCCAGAGGAAACCGTCCTCGTCTAAGGTAAATTCGGCTTTCTCCAGTTCCTGTCGATTCTGAAACTGCCCTTTATAAATTCTTACCTGCGAGGGGTTGATCATCATGCACGGCCCAGTCTGCGCGACGTCAACCTGGGGCTTGAGATACTTTTTTTTCTTCATACTTTTATTTCTTGTTTTTGATTATTGTCTTCACGATTAGTCCGTCGGGCGCCCACGACGAGGACTAAGCCTCCACAACGTGCGGGTCATTCCGACCTTCAAAATTAGTACAAAAGTAGGGAAAAGTAGTGAGACAGGGTGTCGCATTGTCCTGTTCAGGTGTCTCTTTGGTGGTAAATAGTTGTCTCCTTCCTACCAAAGAGACAATGGTTCATAGCCAGGAGCGGTTGCGTTTACATATTTTAAGAAACCAAGGAAAGAGCCGTCAAATATCAGAAAAGGGATCTTCTGATACGGAGAAAAGGGAATCTTCTGATACGGAGAAAAGGGAATCTTCTGATACGGAGAAAAGGGCTCGTCTCCCTGCTACGAAAGAGACGCGTCCGAATCGTGGGCTTTGGCCAAATAGCGCTCCCGCCAAACGGTCGGCGTACACGCCTCCCGCGCCTTGAAGATGCGGTAGAGGTGGGTGCGGGAAGAGAATCCACATTCGGAGGAGATGATGTCATTACTATATTCAGGGTTTTCGATCATCATCTTCTTGGCTGCCGCAAAGCGGATGTCGCTCAGCCATATCCGGAACGTAGTCTTCAGAGACTGGTCGAAGTATATCGTGAGTTCGTCTTTCGAGACATGGATCGCATGGGAGAGGGAGAGGAGGTTCACCCCCCCATCCTTATAGCCCATCGCCGCGCACCATTCGTCCAGCCGCTGCTGGATCTGCTTTCTTCGATCCTCAGGCATCAGCGAGGCAGTTTGCGTCTCCTCCGCTTGGTCGGCTGCATGGGCCGCGTCGGCATGAAATGCGTTATCAGGCGTTGCGTTATCAAGGGCTGTGCCAGCATGAGACGCATGGGTAGGAGACGCGTTGGTAGGAGCCCCATTGGCAGGAGTTGTGCCAGCATGAGCCCCATCGCATGGAGCCGCCTCGCCAGGAGAAGCGACATCAGGAGAAGCGACACCATGAGCCGCGACGGCCTGTTGTGCTACCGTCTCCTCCTGCTGAGCGACTACGGCAGCAGGGCCGACCTTTTCCTCCGCCTCTTCGTCGAGCAGCGACTCCTTCGGCTGATAGCTGTAGCCCAGGGCCACGAAACTCAGGACGAAGAAGAGGAAAGCCATGAGCCCCAGAGGCGCAAAAAAGTAAAGCAACTTGGTGGAGATGATGGCAAAGGGCGATACCACGGCGGGGAAGAAGAGGATGAGGAGGCTGGCGTGGGAGTAGCGTACATAGGGCATGATGTCGCCGCCCGCCATCGTCTCCAGCAGACGGCGGCGCTTGATGATCTCGCGGACGATGACGACGATGCAATAGACCACATTGGCGGCAAAGAGGGCCAGCATAGCATAGAGCCAGGCCCCGATGCGCATTTCGCCATGCTGGAGGAAGCCGATGAAGAAACAGGCGAAGATCGCCAGGTTGATCGCCGCGCAGACCACATAGACCCTCCTCCGCCGGACATGGGTGGCCTCGATATGGAAGATGCCCATCGAGATGAGCGAGAAACAGGGTGCATAGACGAGGACATTGACCGTGGCACCCACCGCGTCGTCAACGGCCCTGAACCCATAGCGCATCTGCATCAGATAGTGCGCCGCCAAGCCCATGATGCCGACAAAGATCAACCATCGTGCGCGCTCATAGCGCGGATTGAGCCATCGCGCCTGGAGACGGGTGACGGCGAGGGTGAAGGCATTGAACAGCATGAACAGGAAGCATGCAAACTGCAGCAGAAACAGATGATCCATAGGGCAAAAGATCTCGTTAGAATAGGAAAATTAGGTTTATGGACAAGGCACCTGCCCGGCGCTTGACGCCAGGCAGATGCCTCATGATGATTACAGGCTGTAGGGGGTAGTACCTTCTCCTACTTCGTCATTTCATAGACCACGTCCATGAGCTCCTTGCCCAGGGCGTCGGCCTCCTCCATCGTGGCCGCCTCGCTATAGACGCGCATGATGGGCTCAGTATTGCTCTTGCGGAGGTGGACCCACTTCGTCGGGAAGTCGAGTTTCACACCATCAATATCCGTTACCCGCACGTCGTCCATCGATCCGAAGCGCTCCTTGACCTTGCCCAGGATGGCATCCATATCGGTGTCGGGCGTGAGGTCGATGCGGTTCTTGGCAATATAATAGGTCGGGAACGTCTTGCGGAGCTCACTGCACGTCAGTCCCTTCTGTGCCAGCGAACTGAGGAAGAGGGCGATGCCGACCAGGGCATCGCGACCGTAGTGGCTCTCGGGATAGATGACTCCGCCATTGCCCTCGCCACCGATGACTGCACCCACCTCCTTCATCTTGGTGGTGACATTGACCTCGCCGACGGCAGAGGCAAAATACTGGCAGCCATGGCGCTCGGTGACGTCGCGCAGGGCGCGCGTAGAACTGAGGTTGGAGACAGTTGCGCCCTTGACGTGGTCGAGGATGTAGTCGGCCACGCTGACGAGCGTATATTCCTCGCCATACATCTTGCCGTCCTCCTGGATGAAGGCGAGACGATCGACGTCGGGATCGACGACGATGCCGAGGTCATAGCCTCCTGCTGCCACCTCGCCCATGATGCCTCCGAGATTCTTCTCCAGCGGCTCCGGATTGTGGGCGAAGTCGCCATTGGCCTCGCCATTGAGGATGGTGTAGCCGACGCCCAGTCGGTCGAGGAGCTTCGGCAGGATGACGCCGCCGACGGAGTTGATCGTATCAACGACGACGCGGAATCCACGCTTGCGGATGGCCTCCGTATCGACCAGGTCGAGGGCGAGGACGGCCTCGATGTGGCGGTCGTCGAAACTGTCGTCCTGGCGGTAAGTGCCTATATGATCGACATCAGCATAGTCGAAGTCCTCCTTCTCCGCCATGGCGAGCACGGCGTTGCCGTCGTCCTTGGTGAGGAACTCGCCCTCGTGGTTGAGCAACTTGAGCGCGTTCCACTGGCGCGGGTTGTGGCTGGCGGTGACGATGATGCCACCTGCCGCATGGCTCATGCGGACGGCCAGTTCGGTGGTCGGGGTCGTGGCAAGCCCGATATCGAGCACGTCATAGCCCATTCCTATCAGTGTGCCGCAGACCACCAGTCGGACCATGTCGCCCGAGATGCGCGCGTCGCGGCCTACCACGATACAGTTGCTGCCCGTCGGGTCGCTCTGACGGATAAACTTGGCATACGCCGTGGTAAACTTGACGATGTCCAACGGGTTGAGCGTATCGCCGGTAGGGCCTCCGATGGTTCCACGGATGCCGGAAATGGATTTGATCAGTGTCATATTTTCTCTTTAGTTTTGTAATTGCATGTTATCTTCCGCGCTCGTAGGTGATATCGTAGAGACACGGATAGACCGACATCGTGGCCGCATAGGTGCCCTCGGTGGAGGGTACGATGATGCGCACGCGGGCGATGCGGTCATCGGCCGAGAGCGGCCTACCCACCTTGATGTAAGGCAGCGGGGAAAGCCATCCGTTGGGCACCTGCGTGCTGCCGGAACTTCTTCCATAGACTTGATACATCACACTCGACGTGGGGTCGAAGGAGGCCGTGAAGGTGCCGGAGGTGTTCGTGACCGACATCTTGTCGACCAGCGCGCTGAAATAGAGGATGTTGTTGGTGGCGATGATGCTATCGGTGAGGAGGTTGCGCTCGGTGAATCGGCAGAGCACGGTGGCCGTCTCGCCATCCTTGATCTTCTCTCCGCAACCCTTCTCTACGATTTGGAGATAGATGCCCGAAGACTCGAGCAGCACAAACTCGTTCTTGCTCACGTCGGTCATCGTGTCTTGATCGAAAAACTGGCGTTCGGAGATGACCGTCACGCTGCTGTCGTTGAGATACTGGCGGATGGCTCCGTTCTCTCGCTTGCGCTGGTCAGCATAGGTCTCGTCATTGCTGCACGCCGACCAGAGCAGAGCTGCGAGCGGGAGGAGGAGAAAAAGCGTTTTCTTCATCGGAATCTTTTACGTTCAATAATATCTTACTGCAAAGTTATAGCAAATCGTCTGTTCCACCATAAGACGACGCCCATTTTTAGCTACTTTTGACATTAAAGACTGCCCTACGGACCATGATCCTGGCCCGCGAGGGGTCATCGCAGCTGCTCCTTGTAGGCCATGATGGCTCGGAGGACCACCTGCTCGGCTTCCTCGATGGAGCACTCCAGGCGTCCGCCTGCCGCGTCTTCGTGGCCTCCGCCGTGGAAAAACTCCTCCGCCATCTTGCGGCAGTGGAACCCATTGCCCGAACGGAGGCTGACGCGTATGACCTGGTCCTTCTCGGTGTCCTCGCGCAGCGAGATGGAGAGTTTGAGTTTTTTGATCTTCTGCGGGATGTTGACCACGCCCTCCAGGTCGCCCCTGACAAACTGGAAACGTCGCATTTCGTCGCGCGTGACGGTGTAGTAGGCCGCATGGGAGGCCGGCAGGACGCGCAGTTTCTTGAAGATCACATAGGACCTGAACTTGATGGCCTGTGGCGAGTAGTTGTTATAGACGCGGTTATAGACGCGGTCTTTGTCCACGCCCTTCTCCAGCAGGTGGCTGATGATGAGATAGACGGCTGGCGCATTGGAGTTGTAGGTGAAGGCCCCCGTGTCCGTCATCATGCCGCAGTAGATACATTGCGCCATCTGCAGCGTCATCTCGTCGTAGGCGCCCAACTGCCACAGCAGGCGGAAGACGAGTTCCGACGTGCTCGACATCGCAGGATGGGAGACGGAGAGCGCCGCCTCGACGGTCGGGCCCACATGGTGGTCGATGAGCAGTCGGGGCGCCTTCGACTGGGCAATGACGTCCGCCATGTCACCTGTACGCGAGAGGTCGTTGTAGTCGAGACAGCAGACGAGGTCGGCCTTGTCGAAGGCCTCCTTCGCGCGGTCGGGATGCTTGTCGTAGCGGAGCAGCGTCTGCGATCCTGGGAGCCACATCAGGAAGTCGGGAGCGGCATCGGGGATCACGCAGGTGACCTCCTTGCCCAGGGCCTGCAGATACTGCGCCCAGGCCAACATCGATCCGACGGCATCTCCGTCGGGCGACTTATGGACTGTGACTACCACAAAGCTGGCATCGGCAGTCAGCTGCCGCAACAGAGCAAGCTGACTGTCGTCCAGAAGGTTGATTTCCATGTAGAAATGGTTGGTGATACGATTAGAACAGTTTGGCGGGATAGACGCCCTCATCGACGAGGCGCTGGATGCGATCCACGACGCCCTGACGATCGGCAGGATAGGTGACGCCAAACCAATGGCTGGTGGTATCGAGGACCTTGACAGCCGCCGTACCGTCGTTGATGAGCTTGTTGACCATCAGCGGGATGAAGAACTCGGCCTTCAGGTTGGCCATGTTCTCCGGATCGGAGAGGAACGTCTTGAAGTAGTCCTCGCTATAGTCGAAATAGTCGGGCGTGAATCCCCATACGTTCATCGAGACCGGCGTGTTGTCGGGCGTTGTCACCCACTGGTCGTCGTCGTCCTTATACTGCACGGCGCCGTCCCTGCGCTCTATCTTCGTGCGCTCCACGACGGTGGCCAGGTTGCCCTCGGCGTCGGTCGTGCAGATGCCACGCGATACCGTTCCGTTCTCGCTGAGCGTATTGCCCACGCGGAAACCCACCATCGCATAGCGGTTCTTGCTGCCCTCGGGGAGCTCGGAGAGATACTTGCCGATGACCATGAAGGTGTCGCGATTGTAGAAGTCGTCGCAGTTGATGACGCAGAACGGCTCCTTGATGACGTCCTTGGCCATCAGTACGGCGTGGTTGGTGCCCCACGGTTTCACGCGGCCCTCGGGCGTGGTGAATCCCTCAGGGAGGGCGTCGAGGCTCTGGAAGACGAGCTCTGCGGGGATGTGGCCCTCATACTTGGCGAGGACCTGCTTGCGAAACTGCTCCTCGAAGTCCTTTCTGATGACGAAGACGATCTTGCCAAAGCCCGCCTGGATGGCGTCATATATGGAGTAGTCCATGATGGTCTCACCATTGGGTCCAAGTCCGTCGAGCTGCTTCAGCCCGCCGTAGCGGCTACCCATGCCGGCAGCCAAAAGAAGTAATGTCGGTTTCATGTCTTTTTATGATTTTGTCATGATTATACTTTGTTCTCTCTACCTCATTTATATAGCGCACGCGCAGCGCCCCATCTCTCCGGGGCCCGCCCAGGCGCTCGCCCTCCCCCACTCGGGGCTAATCGAGCAGGGTGCTGCTGCGTACGCGGCTCAGCGTCTCCGGCGTCATCTGGAGAAAACTGGCCACATAGACCAGGGGGGCGCGGAGGACGATCTGCGGCGCCAGTTTGCAAAACTTGCGGTAGCGCTCCTGTGCCGTCTCGAAGCGCACGAGGTCGGCCATGACCTGCGAGATCACGAGGCTCTCCTCCAATATCTTGCGAAAGAGGATCTGTATGTTCACGTTGTGGAGGGCCACCTGCTCCAGGCGATGCTTGGGGAGCGCATAGATATAGGAGGCCTCCAGGGCCTCTACCTGCAGATGGGTGGGCTCTTCGTGAAACAGGCTCTCGATGCACATGAAGATGGTGTGGTCCACCCCCAGGTGCTCCGTGATTTGCTTGCCGTTCTTGAAGTAGAACTGGCGGATCAGTCCGCGCTCCACATAGTAGATGTTGCGGCAGACCTCGCCCTCCCTTAGGATTATCTCGCCCTTGCTGAACTTCATGGGCACCAGCACGCTTTCCAGCACGTCGAGTTCCTCGTGGGTCATCGTACTGTACTTGCGGGCCAACTCGCGGGCCACCTCCCTGGGGGTTGCTATCGGTTCTCTCATCGTGTCTCCTCTTTTCTCCTTTTTATATATCTTGTTGGCCGAAGGATGTTCCTCCGGCGGTTAGTCCAATTTCAGCACGGCCAGGAACGCCTTCTGAGGCACCTGCACGTTGCCGACCTGCTTCATGCGCTTCTTGCCCTTCTTCTGCTTTTCGAGCAGCTTGCGCTTGCGGCTGATATCTCCGCCATAACACTTCGCCGTCACGTCCTTGCGCACCTGCTTCACGGTCTCGCGTGCGATGATCTTCGCTCCGATGGCCGCCTGGATGGCAATGTCAAACTGCTGGCGCGGTATCAGTTCCTTGAGTTTCTCACACATCCTGCGTCCAAAGGCCACGGCGTTGCTCTCGTGGGTCAGCGTGGAGAGGGCATCGACGGGCTCGCCGTTGAGCAGGATGTCGAGCTTGACCAGCTTCGAGGGGCGGAACGAGTCGATATGGTAGTCGAACGAGGCGTAGCCCTTGGAGATGCTCTTGAGCTTGTCGTAGAAGTCGATGACGATCTCGCCCAGCGGGATCATGAAGACGAGCTCCAGGCGGTTGCCGCTGACGTAGTTTTGGCTCACGAGCTCGCCGCGCTTGTCGAGGCAGAGCTTCATGATCGGGCCGATAAACTGGCTGGAGGTGATGATGCTGGCCTTGATGAAGGGTTCCTCGATATGGTCTATCATCGTCGCGTCGGGCAGCCCCGAGGGGTTGTGTACCTCCTTCACCTCTCCTTGCTTGTCATAGACCATGTAGCTGACGTTGGGGACGGTCGTGATCACGTCCATGTTGAACTCGCGGTCCAGCCGCTCCTGGATGATCTCCATGTGGAGCAGTCCGAGGAATCCGCAGCGGAATCCGAAGCCGAGGGCCTGGGAGCTCTCCGGCAGGAAGGTCAGCGAGGCGTCGTTGAGCTGGAGCTTCTCCAGCGAGGCGCGGAGGTTCTCGTAGTCGTTGGGGTCGATGGGATAGACGCCGGCAAAGACCATCGGCTTCACCTCCTGGAATCCCTCGATGGCCTTGGCGCAGGGCCGTTCGACGTGGGTGACGGTGTCGCCCACCTTCACCTCCTTGGCGTCCTTGATGCCGCTGATGATATAGCCCACCTCGCCAGCGGAGAGCTGTGCCTTGGGCACCATGTCCATCTTCAGCACGCCCACCTCGTCGGCGTCATACTCCTGGCCGGTGTTGAAAAACTTCACCTTGTCGCCCTTGCGCACCACGCCGTTATCGATCTTCACCAGCGTGATGATGCCGCGAAAGGAGTTGAAGACCGAGTCGAAGATGAGGGCCTGCAGCGGCGCTTCCTTGTCGCCCGTCGGCGCGGGGATGCGGTCCACGACGGCGCGGAGGATGTCATCGACGCCCTCTCCCGTCTTGCCCGAGGCCCGGATGATCTCCCCGGGCTCGCAGCCGAGCAGATCGACAATCTCGTCCTCCACCTCCTCGGGCATGGCGTTGGGCATGTCTATCTTGTTGATGACCGGGATGATCTCCAGGTCGTGGTCGATGGCCATATAGAGATTGCTGATGGTCTGCGCCTGCACGCCCTGTGTGGCATCGACGATGAGCAGCGCGCCCTCGCAGGCGGCAATGCTTCGCGACACCTCGTAGGAGAAATCGACGTGGCCCGGCGTGTCTATCAGGTTGAGCAAATATTTCTTTCCCTCCATCGCATACTCCATCTGGATGGCGTGGCTCTTGATGGTGATGCCGCGCTCGCGCTCCAAATCCATGTTGTCCAACATCTGACCCTCCGTGACTTGGATGGTCTTGGTGCGCTCCAACAGACGGTCGGCCAGGGTGCTCTTGCCGTGATCGATATGGGCTATGATGCAAAAATTCCGTATATGGTCCATTCTTGTATTGTAATATCAAAATGCAAAAGTAGCAATAAAAAACGAGATACACGACTTCCAGCCCGTTTTTTGCTCGCCAACCGTGCAAAACCATGCCACGGGACGCGCTTTGGCAAAACCTTTGTGGCTCTTTTTGCCACTTAGAGGAAATAAAAAACACGATTTGGCGTTATTTCTATAGCGTGGTGATGGCGGACCCGGGACACGACCTGCCCCGGGGAGGCTTCGCCATAGCCGACATTTACAGAAACTAAAAGAGAAAAACTTACATGAAACAGACAATTTTAGTGACGGGCGGAACGGGCTTCATCGGTAGCCATACCACCGTGGAACTGATCGAGGCTGGCTACGACGTGGTCATCATCGACAACCTTTCCAACTCCAAGATAGAGGTGCTCGACGGCATCGAGAAGATCACGGGTGTGCGCCCGGCCTTCGAGCAGGTAGACCTGCGCGACAAGGCTGCCACGGAGGCCGTGTTCCAGAAGTATCCGGCCATCGCTGGCATCATCCATTTCGCCGCTTCCAAGGCCGTGGGCGAGAGCGTCCAGCTGCCCCTGCTCTACTACCGCAACAATGTTGTCTCGCTCATCAACCTCCTGGAGCTCATGCCCGCCTATGGCGTCAAGGGCATCATCTTCTCCAGCAGCTGCACGGTCTATGGACAACCCAACCCCGAGAACCTGCCCGTCACCGAGGACGCACCCCACCAAAAGGCCACCTCGCCCTATGGCAACACCAAGGAGATCAACGAGCAGATCATCTACGACTTCATCCATAGCGGCGCGGCCGTCAAGAGCATCGTCCTGAGATACTTCAATCCTATCGGTGCACATCCCTCGGCGCTCATCGGCGAACTGCCCAACGGCGTGCCCAACAACCTCATCCCCTACGTCACGCAGACGGCAATGGGCATCCGCGAGCAACTGACCATCTTCGGCAACGACTACGACACGCCCGACGGCACCTGCATCCGCGACTACATCTATGTCGTGGACCTGGCCAAGGCGCATGTGGCCGCCATGGCGCGCGTGCTGGACCAGGAGACCGAACCGATCGAGTATTTCAACATCGGCACGGGCAAGGGCAACTCCACGCTGGAGATCGTCACGACCTTTGAGGAGGCCACGGGCGTGAAACTCAACTGGAAGTATGGTCCGCGCCGCGAGGGCGACATCGAGAAGATTTGGGGCGACTGCACCAAGGCCAACAAGGTGTTGGGCTGGAAGGCGGACACGCCCCTGGCCGACGTGCTCCGCAGCGCCTGGAAGTGGCAGGAGAAACTGCGCGAGGACGGCGTGATGTAGAATAACCGAAGTTTCGCAAGTGGTTCAAGAACGGGCTGAAGGCCCAAAAGCTCCTAGCCCAG
>ERZ1026944.474-NODE-474-length-16668-cov-5.371877_pt1 | contig 16668 bp, 9 predicted proteins | sample MGYA00519569_ERZ1026944 | MGnify/ENA primary metagenome ERZ1026944 (study PRJEB26926, sample SAMN06164618) | human gut metagenome | biome: ENVO:00009003; feature: ENVO:2100002; material: ENVO:00002003 | host: Homo sapiens | place: USA | collected 2012 ... | reverse complement strand
CTACGTCTCGTGGGCTCGGAGATGTGTATAAGAGACAGAAACTACGGTGAACATGGCTACCAAACGAACGACATCCAGCCATACCACATGTTTTCTTGTGGTGTTTATAGCAATAGGTTGATTCATAATTTAATTTTTGATTTGACAGGCACAAAGGTATGCTTTCTCTGAGGATTATTTCTTGCTTTGGAACAAAAAATAAAAAGAACTATCCGCAATCATACTACAAAATGAGAATCCTCCCACTGCAAGAGTCACAATCATTTGTCTTTTGCAGGGGGAGGAATTCTATTTAGGGTTAGAGGGTTATTTTAGTCCTCTGTTCTTCAACAAGGGATCAATACCGGGTTCTTTGCCACGGAAATTGACATACATGTCCATCGCATCGTCAATGCAGCCGGGAGTGAGGATATATTTGCGGAACTTTCCTGCTACTTCTTGATTAAAGATATCGCCTGTTTCCTTGTATGCCTCGTATGCGTCACAATCCAGCACTTCTGCCCAAATATAACTATAGTAACCGGCAGTATATCCACCACCCATGGTGTGGTTGAAATAAGTGGTGCGATAGCGTGACGGAATTTGTTTCAGCAATCCGCGCTTACCTAATGTTTCTGCTTCGAACTGCATAACGTCCATATCATCGGGAATTTCTTTTAATACATGATAATCCATATCCAGCAGGGAAGCAGCTAAATATTCAGCCGTAGCGAAGCCTTGTCCGTATTTGCCACTCTTGTCCATTTTTTCAACCAGTCCGGCAGGAATAACTTCATCTGTCTGATAATGTTTGGCATATACATTCAATACCTCCGGTTCAAAAGCCCAATGCTCATCTATCTGTGACGGCAGTTCTACAAAATCACGCGGAACACTAGCCACACCATAATAATGTACATCTTTGAAAAGATTATGTAAAGCGTGTCCGAATTCGTGGAACAAGGTATTCGCTTCGTCTGCACTGAGCAAAGCGGGTTGTCCGGCTGCCGGTTTGGTAAAGTTGCATACCACGGTTACTACAGGAGCCACTTTCTTGCCGTCCTTGTAGGTCTGTGAACGATAGCTTCCGCACCATGCGCCACCTTTCTTGCTGGCACGCGGAAAGAAGTCCATATAGAGTACACCTAGATGAGAACCGTCTTTGTCCTTACATTCGAATGCCTGTGCATCGGGATGAGGGAGGGGAAGATTGTCCAGCTGGGTGAAAGTGATACCGTACAGTTTGTTGGCAACATAGAACACACCGTCACGTACGTTTTCCAGTTTCAGATAAGGACGTACCTGATTTTCATCCAAGTCGAATTTGGCTTTCTTGGCTCGGTCTGCATAATAACGCCAGTCCCAACCTTCGGCTGTGAAGGTTTTTCCGTCTTTCTTTATTTCGGCATTGATATCTGCCAGTTCTTCTTTGGCTTTGGACAGAGTAGGTGTCCAAATCTGATCTAATAATTTATATACGGCATCCGGTGTTTTTGCCATACGTTCTTCCAGTGCAAAGGAAGCATAGTTTTCATATCCCATCAGCTTGGCTTTTTCCAGACGGGCCTTGAGCAGTTTGCGCACCACTTCCTTGTTGTCGTATTCATTTCCGTTATTTCCTCTGTTAATGTATCCTTTGAATATCTTTTCGCGCAGGTCTCGGTTATCGGCATATTGCAGGAAAGGCATGACGCTGGGATTATGCAGGGTGAAAATCCATTTGCCTTCCATGCCTGCTTCTTTAGCTGTTTCGGCAGCACTGGCAATCAGGTTTTGGGGTAATCCGGCTAAGTCTTCTTCTTTGTCCACGATCAATTGGAAAGCATTGGTTTCCTTCTGCATATTTTGGCCGAAGGTGAGCTGCAACATGGAAATCTCACTATTTAATTCACGCAGTTTTTTTTGACTTTCGGCATCCAGGTTGGCACCTCCACGTACAAAATCTTTATAGGTTTCTTCCAACAACTTCTTTTGCTCTTTGTCCAAATCGCCGGGATTTTCATAGACAGCTTTGATGCGTGCAAAAAGTTTTTCATTTAAGGCGATGTCATCGCTGTGTTTTGATTGTAGTGGAGAGAGTTCACGGCTCAGTGCGTCCATTTCATCATTGGTATTGGCGCTTTTCAGTCCGTAGAATACGGTGCTGACTTTACGAAGTAACGCTCCGCTTTGATCCAGTGCTGCAATGGTATTCTGGAAAGTGGCGGGTTCGGGGTTGTTCACTATAGCGTCAATCTCTTTCTGTTGTTCTTCCATGCCCTGCAAAAAGGCGGGTTTGTAATGTTCCATCTTGATTTGGTCGAAAGGAGGAACCTGGAAGGGAGTTGTGTACTCTGAAAGGAATGGATTTCCGGTAGGGGCTGCCTGTTTCCCTTGCGAACCGCAACCGCTTAATATGGCAACCGCACAGGCTGCCAAAAGAATGTGTTTCATAATAATTTGTTTTATATAGGTGATAATGCAAAGATAGTAAAATAAGGCAAATTCCAATAAGTTTGAAGCGTAGAACTATTTGTTTGTTTTCATAGTCTGTCTAATTATCATACATCATTGTCTAATAATTAGACAGACTGTTTCTTTTTGCTATTTTTCAATGTGTTGTTAATCAGTTATTTGTTTGTGTGGCACGGTTTTGGCATTTCTATTATAGAGAACGAATTATAGAAACTTTAGTTTCTTATACACTTTATGGGAAGTAACGTTGTGAAACGGGACTTCTCTCTTTTAAAATAATAATAATTAAAAACACGAAATATGAAACAGATTTATTATGTCATTCAGGCTTTGATACATGGACGTGGAGCTAATATTATAAAAGTCGTTTCGTTAGGCTTGGGCCTGACTATGAGTATTCTGCTTTTCTCAAGAGTTGTGTATGAGCAGAGTTTTGATACTTGTTTTAAGGATCATGATAAATTATACCAATTGTGGAATATATGGACAGTAAATGGAGAGCCTTTTCCTCCGAGTGAGTTCATTATCGGTGCAGCTGCTGGAGGCATACTGGATGCAATGCCGGAAATTGTGGAATCGGCGGCAAGTACAGGCTCGTGGCCGGTTTCGGCACCTATTTATAACGGGAGTGTCCGCTTTGATGATTTTAAAGTTGCTGCTGATTCATTGTTTTTTCAGACAATGGGTATTGAGGTCTTGAGTGGTGATCCGGTACGTGAATTGCAGCAAAAAGATGTAATTTTCCTGAGTAAAGATTTGGCGGATAAAATGTTTGGCGGTGAGAACCCGATTGGTAAAATAATTAGTTTCAATAAGGAAATTGAGTTGACAGTCAAAGGAACGTATGCTGCTTTACCTGAGAATTGTACTATGCGACCGAAGGCTGTCATTTCCTTGCCTTCTATCTGGAGCCGCCGGATAGGAAATTATTCATGGAACGGTGGGGACAGCTGGAAAGAATATATCCGGTTGAAGCAGGATATTGATTTGGATGAATTGAACAAGCGTATTGATATGGTAGTACAGCAACATATTCCCAGAAGTGATAAGTTGGGAATCACTGTCATGGCAAAACCTGTTCGGGATACGTACCGTGGATATGATGAAGTGAAAAGAATGCGTAATATTATGCTTATTTTAGGTATATCTATTTTGTTTATCACGACATTGAATTATGTGTTGATTTCTATTTCTTCATTGAGCCGGCGTGCCAAAAGTATTGGTGTTCATAAATGCAGCGGAGCGGGAACGGGTACTGTTTTTGGTATGTTTATGTGGGAAACCGGTATTATTATTTTGCTTTCATTGTTTTTGATGGTTTTTTTAATGTTTAATTTCCGGGAATTTGTGGAAGATACCACGGCTGCTAAACTGGAGTCTCTTTTTGCGGTGGAACGTATTTGGGTGCCTTTTGGAGTGACTGCTGTCTTATTCCTCATTGGTGGTGTGCTGCCGGGACGAATTTTTTCAAAGATACCGGTCACACAGGTTTTCCGGCGTTATACAGAGGGTAAGAAAGGATGGAAACGTCCGTTATTGTTTATCCAATTTGCAGGAGTGGCTTTTATATGTGGATTGATGTGTGTAGTGATGCTCCAGTATCATTATGTTATTAATAAAGATCCGGGTTATAATCCTGAGCGGGTAGTGATTGGCGTTAATAATGCACCGGATGCTAAAGCCCGGCTTGCTGCCCGTCACTTTTATGAGGGGCTTCCATACGTGGAAGCATTGACTTCGGCAACTAGCTATCCGTCTAATGGATATAGCGGGCAGATGATACCGGATGAGAAAGGAACGAGTCTTTTTTCCAGCCGTTATGATTTTACTCAGGAGAATTATGTAGCTTTTATGGGAATGGTCATACAGCAAGGGCGTGTGCCTCGTGAATCCGGTGAGGTGGCAGTGAATGAGGAATTTGTACGGAGAATGCATTGGGGAAAAGATGTTTTAGGTAAGAGTATACAGACAGAAGAAGGCCGTGTCAAAATAGTAGGTGTGATTAAAGATTTTAATATTGGCGGATTCTACTCAGAGCTGAAACCGTTTGTCTTGCATCATCATCCCAAAGATTTGGCTGATCTTGTTTATCTCCGTCTGAAGGAACCCTTTGGTGAGAATCTTCAGAAACTGAAGCGTGATGCTGCCGAAGCTTTTCCTAATCAAACAGTCGGCTTTGAAAGCTTGGAACAAAAAATGGCGGATAGTTATAATTCCGTTCGTGTATTTCGTAATGCGACTTTATTGGCGGCAATTGCCATTTTGTTTATTACTTTGATGGGACTGATAGGCTATATTAATGATGAATTACAGCGACGTTCGAAAGAAATTGCTATTCGTAAAGTGAATGGAGCTGAGTCATTTGCGATATTGGAAATGTTGGTGCAAGATGTTCTTTGGATTTCTTTCCCGGCTGTAGTCGCAGGTACACTAGGGGCATGGTATGTAGGTGGTTTATGGATGGAACAGTTTGCTGTGACTGTAGGTTCGCTTGTTCCTTATTATGTATGTGTAGCTATCGTGGTCTTGATATTGATTGTCAGTTGTGTCATTTCCAAAACATGGCGCATTGCCAGTGAGAATCCAGTAAAGAGTATTAAATCAGAATAAAGATCAATAGAACAAACAATTAAAATTTATTATTATGATACAGATTGAAAATTTAAGTAAGGTATTTCGTACTTCAGAAGTAGAAACAATTGCGTTGAATCATGTAAACATAGAGGTGAAAGAAGGAGAGTTTGTAGCTATTATGGGACCATCAGGTTGTGGAAAATCCACCTTATTGAATATCCTTGGTCTGTTGGACAATCCTACTGAAGGCAGTTACAAGTTGCTGGGCAATGAAGTAGCCAATCTGAAAGAAAAAGAACGCACCCGTCTGCGTAAAGGTGTAATAGGTTTTGTATTTCAAAGCTTTAATCTGATAGACGAACTGAATGTTTTTGAAAATGTGGAATTACCGTTGACTTATCTTGGAATCAAGGCTAGTGAACGTAAGGAGCGTGTTCTGGAAATTTTAAAGCGAATGAACTTGAGTCATCGTGCCAAGCATTTCCCGCAACAGCTTTCTTGCGGTCAACAACAGCGTGTGGCTATTGCCCGTGCTGTGGTTACTAACCCTAAATTGATCCTCGCCGATGAGCCTACCGGTAATTTGGACTCAAAGAACGGTGCTGAAGTAATGAATCTATTGACCGAACTTAACAAGGAGGGGACTAGTATTGTCATGGTAACTCACTCTCAGCATGATGCCGGATTTGCTCATCGTGTCATTCATTTGTTTGACGGTAGTGTAGTGGCGAACATTAAAGAATAATAATGAAAGGGTGGTTGTAATGAAACAAATCTATTATGCGATACAATCGACATTACACGGCCGTGGAAGCAATGTGACAAAAATCATATCGCTTTCATTAGGCTTGACTATTGGTGTGCTGCTTTTTTCACAAATAGCATTTGAACTCAATTATGAAAAATGTTACCCTGAGGCCGACCGATTGGTGTTGGTACGTGGAGGAGGAGAGAATGTAAAGACTGGAGAGAAAGGAGAAGGATATGATGATAGCTTGTTTGCTCCGATGGCAGAAGCATTCCGCAGTGATTTGTCACAATGGATTGAAAATGCTACAGTCATTTTCAATTTTGAGACATTAAATGTATTCAAGGATGGTCATAAGCTGAAAGACGTAAACTACGCTTATGTAGATACTTGCTATTTCCGTACTTTCGGCATCAAAGTATTGAAAGGGAATCCTGAGGAATTGCAAAGGGCAGGGAGCATATTCGTTTCTGAAACTTTTGTTCGTGATGTCTTTGGTGGACAGGACCCTGTGGGACAAAAATTATCTTTGGATAAACAGCATGAACTGACAGTCCGTGGTGTTTATCAGGATACTCCGGAAAATACGGCCTATCATTTTGATTTTGTAGCTCCCATTTATGCCGGAGGTGGTTATATAGGGGGTGGAACATGGGGGCGTAATGACATTTATTATACTATTCTCCGTTTGCGCGATGGGGTGGACAGGGAAGAAATCAATCGTCAGATATACAAGGCTATGCAAAAATATTATCCTGATTCTGCTGATGATGAATGGAGAAATTTTTATGATGCACAGCCATTGCCCGAAATTCATTTGGATGACTCAAATACCCGCACTCGCCTTTACATTTATGGTTTTTTGGGCTTTGCCATATTTTTTGTGGCAATCATGAACTATGTATTAGTAGCTATTGCTACCATGAGCCGCAGGGCAAAAAGTATAGGTGTGCATAAGTGTAGTGGTGCCAGTGCAATCAATATTTTCAGTATGTTCCTTTTTGAGACGGGGATTGTGGTATTGATGTCCGTTATAGTGGCCCTCTTTATTATTTTCAATACCAAAGATCTGATAGAAGATTTACTTTCGGTGCAGTTATCCTCACTCTTTACATTGGAAACTTTATGGGTTCCGATGCTCATTGTTTTTGTACTGTTCATAGTAGCCGGAGTGCTGCCGGGAAGATTGTTTTCACGCATTCCTGTCACTCAAGTTTTTCGTCGTTACACAGATGGGAAAAAGGGGTGGAAGCGTTCTCTTTTATTTGTACAATTTATGGGGGTATCTTTTGTGATGGGGATTTTGTTAGTATCTTTGATGCAGTATCATCATCTGATTAATAGTGATATGGGTATCCGTACTCCAGGATTGGTGGAGGCGGAAACATGGATGTCACCCGAAGAAGCAGAGAATATGGTTAACGATCTTCGTCGTCAACCCATGGTGGAAAATGCCACCCGTTCTATGCATGGTGTTCTGGGAGAATATTGGACTCGTGGGCTGATTGATAATAGTGGCAAGCGAATAGAAACCTTGATGTATAATCCTTGTGATAAGAATTATGCTGAAACCATGGGGATTACTATTATTGAAGGGAAAGATATGCAGAATGAGGGAGATGTATTGGTCAACGAAGAAGTAGTGCGGCTGATGAAATGGACAGATGGGGCAGTAGGCAAACGGTTGAATGATTTTGATAAAGCCGGAACCATTGTTGGTGTATTCCGTAATGTGCGCAATACGTCTTTTCTTTATAAGCAGTTTCCCGTGGCTTTGGTTTATAGTCATAATACCAGTCACACTTTTGATGTACGTTTAAAGCAGCCATACGATGAGAATTTGAAAAAGCTGAACGAATACATGGAGCAGGTGCATTCCACTAAGGCATTGGAATTTATTCCGATAGATACCATGCTGAAGGAAATCTATCGCAATGTATATCGTTTTCGTAATTCTGTATGGATTACTTCTACTTTTATTTTGCTTATTGTTGTTATGGGGTTGATAGGTTACGTGAATGATGAAACACAACGTCGCAGTAAGGAAATAGCTATCCGTAAGGTGAATGGTGCTGAAGCTTCGACTATTCTTCGGTTGCTGTCCCGTGATATATTATATGTTGCTGTCCCATCGGTCTTGATGGGAATTGTAGTATCGTACTTTACAGGAAAGGCTTGGTTGGATCAATTTGCCGAAACGATAGATATGAATGCGTTGTATTTTGTCGGAACAGCATTGGTGATTATCGCTCTGATAGTGGTGTGTGTCGTTGTTAGAGCTTGGCGTATTGCTAATGAGAATCCGGTAAAGAGTATTAAAGTTGAGTAGTGTATTTGGAAAAAGGAGAGCGGGATGATATGTGTTGGGTATCATCCCGCTTTTTTCTTTTTACCTGATTCCTGTGAAATTTACATTGACACCATCCAATGTGCCTTTTAAGAAGTTTCCGGCCAACCATATATTTTCAAAATATGAAATGTCACTGGGACCGTAAACCATACGGATACATGTCTGTGCGCTGTTATCCCATCTCCATTCAAAATTGTACCTGTCTTCGGTTACATAGCCGTTCCGATGTTCTATTCGTATGATGTCTGTGCCTGTTCTATTTTCGTAAAAGTCTAGTCGTTGTGTGTAGTATTCACCGTCTTGTTCCCAAGTTTCCTGCCAGGTCCGGCTGCATAGTTCCCGAGTGGTTCTGTAATATATTTCGCTGTAATCATCATCATCGTACCAACTTTCTATGGATACTTCACAGGAGGTTAGGTTAACCATTATTATCAGTACAACTACCATTCCGAAGTATTTCAGTATTTTTGTTCTCATATCCGTTAATTTTAAAATTTGTTTTTCTTATGTCACAAAGATAAGTGGAGGGAATGATACAATAAACGGAATATTCCTATTTGTAAAGGAGAGTTTCCCTATTTGTAATAGGAAAATTCCTATGGTGAGGAGAGGGGAATAAGGTCTGTCTTATTTCTTTTACTATTAAACTGTAAGTTACAAAAAGAGGCTGTCATTGGTGAGACAGCCCTGATAATTTCCGAAAAATGATAATAGGATATTTCTATATATTTTTAATTATCCTTGTTTGGGTATTATCTGCGTTTTTTTGAAGAAAGAAGTGGTGCTTCCTGTACTTGCTTCATTACTCTCAAGAGATTACCTCCCCAAATCTTCCTTAAGTCTTCTTCTGTATATCCTTTTTCAATCATTTTTATGGTCAGATTAATTAAGTCATTATCTCCTTTACATCCTTGCAGACCACCACCACCATCAAAGTCCGTACCTATTCCCACATGGTTTATGCCGGCTACCTTAATCATGTGGTCTAAATGTTCGACTGCATCACAAATGGATGCGGCTTTTGGGTTTTTATTGATATAGGCATCGAGGAGACATAACTGTGCCACTCCGCCATTTTTCGCTAAGGCACGGAGTTGTTCGTCTGTCAGATTACGGTCATGGTCGCATAAAGCCTTTGACGAGGAATGAGAGGCGATGATAGGTTGTGTACTATATTTTATCACATCCCAGAAAGTACCTTCACTGGCATGTGATATGTCTATCATAATACCTAACCGGTTCATTTCCTTCACTACTTCACGACCAAACTGTGTCAGTCCTTGAGTCGCATCTTCCGTATGAGTGGACGAATGGCAAATATCGTTATCATAAGAATGGCAGAGAGTTATATAATTAACTCCCATCTGTTTGTATTTTTTTATATTCTTTAGGTCCTTGCCGATGGCGTAACCATTCTCGATCCCTATAAAGAAAGCTTTCTTGCCTTCATTCTTTAAACGTACCAAATCCTCTTCCGTAAGGGCGATGCCGCAAAAATCTTTGTATTTTGCTACTTCGTCATAAATGGATTGAATTAATCGGGTGGTGCTTTCTACGGCTTTTTGTGAAGATGCGTCATCCCGTTTCCCCTGCCATATAAATGCGGCTAGGAACTGTGCGTCCAATTTGCCTTCCTCCATTTTGGGGATGCTGACCATGTTGTCTTTTCTCAAGCCTACGCTGTAACCGTTTTTAAACCAAAGAGGAGTATCTGTATGAGTGTCAATGGATAGAATGCGGCTGTGAATTTTTTTAGCTAGGTTGAATGTATCAGCCTTGTTCACCAGGAATTTAAATAATTTATGCATGGTGGTATCTCCGGCAGCTGTAAATATTTCCGGATGAAATTGTACACCTATCATTTGTCGTATGGGATAAGCTTCTATAGCTTCCGCTATACTGTCGGGTGCCCAAGCCGTGATTTTGAATCCCGGTGCCAATTTCCGGATAGCCTGATGATGGAATGTATTGACTTGCAGCACTTCTTGTCCTGTAATTTCTGCCAACTTGCTTTCCTTTATGATGGATATCGGATGGGTGGGGGTAGTGCCGGATTCTTTTTGGCGATGGTTGACACTTGAAGGATGTTGCGTGGGCAGATCTTGATATAAAGTTCCACCGAAAGCTACATTCATTAATTGTAGCCCCCTGCAAATTCCTAATATGGGAATATTCCGATCTGCGGCCATTTTCAGCACCATCAAGTCGAAGGTATCCCGGGCGGGGCTTACTTCTTCCAGTTTTTCATAAGGAAGGTCGCCATAATACATTGGTTGGATGTCTTCTCCACCTGTAAAGACAATTCCGTCCAGTCGGGATACAATTTGACGCAGTATTTCTACATTATCCGTTACAGGTATCATGTAAGGAATTCCTCCAGAGAGAATGACTGACTGTACATATGCCGTGTTTACGGCTGTCCGTTTCGGACTTATATCTGTGGAAATTCCAATCAGGGGAAACCTTTTTATTCCGGGAATCAATTCGGAATCCACTTTTTGATTCAACCGGACGAGTGCTTCGGACAAAGGATCCTTTTGACTTTTTTGTGCTTGTACATGGCAACATCCCAAAGCTAACAGTAATACTAAGAGGCATTTGTTTTTCATATGAATATAGATTTTGTCTTGCAGGCAAATGTATAAACTATGTTTTTATTGAAAAAATAAAATGCCATAAAAATAGAGTAGGAGGTACTTATTCCAAGCACCTCCCACCTTTATATTAATTTACTTCATATCTTCCACAGCAGCCTGTGCAGCGGCCAGTCTGGCAATAGGCACGCGGAACGGAGAACAAGACACATAGTTCAAACCAACTTTGTGACAGAATTTCACTGATGAAGGCTCACCACCATGCTCACCGCAGATACCGCATTTCAAATCAGGACGAACTGAACGGCCTTTATCTACAGCCATTTCAATCAGCTGGCCCACACCATTTTGGTCGAGTACTTGGAATGGGTCTACTTTCAGAATCTTCTTTTCCAGATATACCGGCAAGAAAGAAGCAATATCGTCACGGGAATAACCGAAGGTCATCTGGGTCAAGTCATTGGTACCGAATGAGAAGTATTCTGCACGGCTGGCAATGCGGTTGGCTGTCAGCGCAGCACGCGGAATTTCAATCATGGTACCTACCTTGAACGGAATTTCCATACCTTCTTTTTCAAATAATGCTGCTGCTGCATCACGGATCACCTTTTCCTGAGCTTCGAATTCATACAGGATACCGGTCAAGGGAACCATAATTTCGGGATGCGGATCATATCCTTCTTTCTTCAGTTCAATTGCAGCACCTAGAATCGCTTGAGTCTGCATCTCTGTGATTTCGGGATAGGTGTTACCCAAACGACAGCCGCGGTGACCTAACATCGGATTGTGTTCACACAGGCTTTCCACACGTTTTTTGATTTCCTGTACGGTTACGCCCATTGCCTTAGCCATTTCTTCCTGACCTTTTGCATCATGGGGAACGAACTCATGCAAAGGAGGATCGAGCAGACGAACATTTACCGGACATCCGTCCATAGCCTTGAAGATACCTTTGAAGTCGGCTTTTTGGAAGGGGAGCAATTTAGCCAATGCTTTTCTACGTCCTTCTACATCCGGTGACAGGATCATCTCACGCATAGCGACAATCTTTTCAGCATCAAAGAACATGTGTTCCGTACGGCAAAGACCGATACCTGAAGCACCAAAAGCGCGGGCCACTTCCGCATCATGCGGAGTATCAGCGTTAGTGCGGACATTCAGCTTGGTGTATTTGTTGCAAAGATCCATCAATGCAGCGAAATCGCCTGAAACTTCGGCTGCTTTGGTTTCCACTTTACCTTTATAGACTTCACCGGTAGTACCGTTCAGAGAGATGAAGTCACCTTCTTTTAAAGTAATACCTTCAATTTCTACGGTACGTGTCTTATAATCTACATTGATAGCACCAGCACCCGATACGCAGCACTTACCCATACCACGGGCCACAACCGCAGCGTGAGATGTCATGCCGCCACGTGCAGTCAGGATACCTTCGGCAACGGCCATACCTGCCAAGTCTTCCGGCGAAGTTTCGATACGTACCATGACTACCTTTTTGCCATCGGCAGCCCATTTAGCAGCATCATCGGCGAAGAACACAATCTGACCGGTAGCGGCACCCGGAGAAGCGGGCAAACCACGAGTCAAAACTTTCGCTTCTTTCAACGCTTTCTTGTCGAACACAGGGTGAAGCAGTTCGTCTAATTTATTAGGTTCGCAACGCTCCAATGCTGTTTTTTCATCAATCATTCCCTGGCGCAACAAGTCCATGGCGATTTTTACCATGGCAGCTCCGGTACGTTTACCGTTACGGGTCTGCAAGAACCATAATTTACCTTCCTGTACGGTAAATTCCATATCCTGCATGTCGCGATAGTGGTTTTCCAGTTTGGTCTGCAGGGCATCCAGTTCTTTGTAGATTTCCGGCATAGCTTCTTCCATAGAGGGATATTTGGCTACGCGTTCTTCTTCAGAAATACCTGCACGTTCTGCCCAACGCTGAGAACCGATTTTTGTGATTTGTTGCGGAGTACGGATACCGGCTACAACATCTTCACCTTGTGCGTTGATCAAATATTCGCCATTAAACAAATCCTCACCGTTACCTGCGTCACGAGAGAAGCAAACACCGGTAGCCGAAGTATCACCCATGTTACCGAATACCATGGCTTGTACGCTTACAGCAGTACCCCATTCGGCAGGAATACCTTCCATTTTGCGGTAAAGAATGGCGCGTTCGTTCATCCAGCTGCGGAATACAGCACAAATGGCACCCCAAAGTTGTTCGTATGCACAGGTCGGAAAATCTTGTCCGGTCTGTTCTTTTACAGCAACTTTAAAGCGTTTAACCAGTTCTTTAAGGTCTTCCACTTCCAATTCGTTGTCGAGCTTCACACCTTTTTCTTCCTTTACTTTTTCGATAATTTCCTCGAAAGGATCGATGTCTTCCTTGTTCACCGGTTTCATACCCAATACCACGTCACCATACATTTGTACGAAACGACGGTAAGAATCCCATGCGAAACGGGGGCGTCCGGTCTTGCGGCTCAAGCCTTCCACCACTTCGTCATTTAAACCTAAATTAAGGATGGTGTCCATCATACCCGGCATAGAAGCGCGGGCACCCGAACGTACAGAAACCAGTAACGGGCTCTCTACATCTCCAAACTTGGAATTCATCAGATTTTCGATGTTGGCGATAGCTTTCTCAACATCCGCTTTCAGCAGTTCTACTACTTTATCTTTACCTAACTCATAATATTCGCTACAAACTTCTGTGGTGATTGTAAATCCCGGAGGTACGGGAACACCGATTAGATTCATTTCAGCCAGGTTAGCGCCTTTTCCACCAAGCAGATTTCTCATGTCTGCTTTTCCTTCAGCTTGTCCATTACCAAAGGTGTAAACTCTTTTTTTATCCATAATAAATGTATTTAAAGTTAACTCGCTCAAAAAATGTAATCGCAAAACTATACATATTTTAGTTATCTCCAAACCTTTTACTGAAAAAAATTAGTGGAAATTGCAATTTCTACTTTGCAATTTTAATATCTTACGATTTATGAGGCAATATTCAGGGAAAATGCTTAAATTTGTCCCCAAATTAACTTATTCAGAAAAGTGGCTAGAAAGAAGAAAGAACTTCCATTATTAGAGAAGATAACCATAACAGATGTAGCTGCCGAAGGAAAAGCTTTGGCGAAAGTGAATGACCTGGTAGTATTTGTGCCTTATGTAGTGCCCGGTGATGTGGTGGATTTACAAGTGAAGCGTAAGAAAAATCATTATGCAGAAGCTGTGGCTGTGAAATTCCATGAGTATTCTCCTGTGCGTGCAGTACCCTTCTGCCAGCATTATGGTATATGTGGTGGTTGTAAGTGGCAGTGTCTGCCATATACAGAACAAATAAAGTATAAGCAAAAGCAGGTGACGGATAATCTGACCCGTATCGGCAAGATCGAATTGCCGGAAATTTCACCTATCATAGGGTCGGAAAAAACGGAGTTTTACCGTAATAAGTTGGAATTTACGTTTTCTAACAAACGTTGGCTGACAGAGGAAGAGGTAAAGGAAGATGTGAAGTACGATCAGATGAACGCCGTAGGTTTCCACATTCCCGGTGCATTTGACAAGGTACTGGCTATAGAAAAGTGCTGGTTACAGGATGATATCAGCAACCAGATACGCAATGCGATTCGTGACTATGCATACGAACACAATTATTCTTTCTTTAATCTGCGTTCTCAAGAAGGAATGCTTCGCAACTTGATGATCCGTACTTCGAGTACGGGTGAGCTTATGGTGTTGCTGCAATGCAAGATTGTGGAAGAGAGCGAAATGGATCTGATGAAGCAACTGCTGGCTTTCGTGGCAGAACGTTTTCCGCAGATTACTTCCTTATTATATGTAGTCAATAACAAATGCAATGATACCATTAACGATCTGGAGGTAATGGTGTTCAAAGGCAACGATCATATTTTCGAGGAAATGGAGGGGTTGCGCTTCAAGATAGGAGCAAAATCATTTTATCAGACTAATTCCGGACAGGCGTATAATCTTTATAAGGTGGCCCGTAATTTTGCCGGATTGACCGGTAAAGAATTGGTGTATGATCTTTATACAGGGACTGGAACCATAGCCAACTTTGTTTCACGCCAGGCAAAGAAAGTGATTGGTATCGAATATGTGCCTGAAGCAATAGAAGATGCAAAAGTAAATTCGGCAATTAATGGCATTGACAATACCTTATTTTATGCCGGTGACATGAAGGATATCCTCACTCAGGAGTTTATCAACCAACATGGTCGTCCTGATGTTATTATCACTGATCCTCCGCGTGCCGGAATGCACGATGATGTGATTAATACAATTCTTTTTGCTGAACCTCAGCGGATTGTGTATGTTAGCTGTAATCCTGCCACCCAGGCACGTGATTTGTCTTTGTTAGATGCCAAATACAAGGTGATGGCCGTGCAACCCGTAGATATGTTCCCTCATACGCATCATGTGGAAAATGTGGTGTTGCTGGAAAAAAGAGGATAATCCGGATAGTTCAATTATAAATTGTTTAAACAGTAAATAGAATTATGTCAAGAGGTAAGAATAGTGATTCCGGCAGGCCAAAGGCGAGAAGTGTTGCCCGATATACTATATATAATGTGACGGAGCCCGCTGAGCTGATGGATTTTCTGATGCGGAAAATGGCGGGAATCAGTCGTAGCAAGGTAAAGGCGTTGCTTGCCAACCGCGTGATTTTGGTAGATAATGTGATTACTACCCAATATAATTTCGCATTGAAACCAGGTATGAAAGTGCAGATATCCAAGGTGAAGAATAATCGTGAGTTTAAACATCCGATGCTGAAACTGGTATACGAGGATGCTTATATCTTGGTGGTGGAAAAGAAGGAGGGACTGCTTTCTGTCAGCACAGAACATCAGAAGGAGCGTACTGCACAACATATTTTGAATGAGTATGTAAAACGTTCACATCGTTTCAACCGCGTATTTGTAGTACATCGTCTGGACCGTGAAACTTCGGGGTTGATGATGTATGCCAAAGATGAAAAAACCCAGAATACTTTACGTGATAATTGGCATGATATTGTGACGGACCGCCGTTATGTGTCTATCGTTTCTGGTGATATGGAGAAAGATTACGGTACTGTAGAGTCTTGGTTGACCGACCGGAAATTGTATGTCTATTCCAGTCCTGTAGATAATGGGGAAGGTAAGTTTGCGGTCACTCATTATAAAACAATAAAGCGGGCCAATGGATATTCATTGGTGGAGTTGGATTTGGAAACAGGACGTAAGAATCAGATTCGTGTGCATATGTTGGATTTAGGTCACCCTGTTGTTGGTGACCGGCGCTATGGCAGTGAGTGTGATCCTTTAGGACGATTGGCGTTACATGCCTTTAAGTTATGTTTCTATCATCCGGTAACAAAAGAGTTGATGGAGTTTGAAACTCCTTATCCTACGGCATTTAAAGGATTAATGCAGAAAAAATAGAAAGTTTCTTCTGTTAAAATTAAATATAAGGCTTCTTTGCATTTATTTTGGGCAGAGGTTAAGAATAAAAAAGCAATATCCATCCATTTACCAAACTGTAGACGGATGGATATTGTTGTTTTTAGAGATTTGGCTGTTTCATTATTAAACTGCCTTTCTTAATGCAAGAATGGTCATGTAGTCCGATTTCCCAATGTTGTATTGATGAATAAAAAGGCTGAAATTCAAGATAAATTTGATTCAGCCTCTTTATTATTGTATCGGCGAAGTGATATTGAATAAAAGAGTTTTTTCAATAGATGTGATCATATAAAATCTCTAACCCTGAGTAGGAAGATTGATTTACTTGTAAAAATATGGGGAGTGTTGCGTGATTGTGTTTTATACTATGCCAAGAAGTATGTTTATGCACGTATGTCTACATGAAGCTACGCATATGTATGTACGGGTTTGTACGTATGTATGTGAGTGTGAATCATATAAATCCCCCCAATATAAGCTGTCTCTTATACACAT
>ERZ1026944.473-NODE-473-length-16668-cov-19.535725_pt1 | contig 16668 bp, 7 predicted proteins | sample MGYA00519569_ERZ1026944 | MGnify/ENA primary metagenome ERZ1026944 (study PRJEB26926, sample SAMN06164618) | human gut metagenome | biome: ENVO:00009003; feature: ENVO:2100002; material: ENVO:00002003 | host: Homo sapiens | place: USA | collected 2012 ... | reverse complement strand
CTTTTTCCGTAAATATAAAGCAGAGGCGCATTGCGAATGCAATCGCCGACGGTGCGCGTCTTATAAAAGACTCGTCGTCGAAGCAAACGAGGCGTCCTCGCGGCTTTTAGTTAAGGGAGCCGACAGCATACGCAAGCTTCGCTATCGACGAGGCAAGCGTCGACTTTGCTAAAACCACCTGCTGACGCGCCGACGCCAAACGATTCTGCGAGTTGAGAAAATCCGTAATCGAGTTCACACCGCTTTCATAGCCCGCTTTCGTGGCATTGTAGGCTTCCAAGTTAGCTTCGACAGCGGCTTCGGCACTGGCAAGCTGCTTGAATGCGCTCTTGTATAAATAATACGCACTCCAAATGTCGGACATAATCTTAATCTGCACCTGTTTGAGAATCTGGGCTTGCGCGCGACGCTGCATTTTAGCGGAAATCAGGTCATACTTGCGGGCAAAACCCTCAAACAAACTCCAACTTATGCCGACCCCGACACGCAGGTCGTCTTGCGCATTTCTGCCGTGCTCGGAGTAGTCGAGATACGTCGCCGAAGCAGTAGCCGAAATCTGCGGAAGGAATTTGCGCTTGGCAACATCAATGTCCATTTCCGTCTTCTTCAAATTCGCATATGCGGCAAGGAGGTCCTGACGCGAACGCATCGCTTCGGCGAGCAGGTCGTCTATTTTGGCGTCGGTTTGCGAACTCGCGGGAACTACAAAATCATCGCCGATTTTGAGCTTCGAGCTCACGCGCACACCAAGGGCTTGCGCAAGACCAGCGCGGGCAGTCTCGACCGACGCTTCGGAATTTTGCAACGCATATTCTGCATTCTTCAAGTTCGCGAGCGCATTTAGCATATCGGGCTTGTTGCCCACACCCGAGTTGAAACGCTCGCGCGCGGAAAGATACGCCGTTTGCGCATCTTCAATGTTGAGCTTTGCAGCCGCCACATTGCCGAGAGCCTCGAATAAGGAATAATATGCCAAATTGACATTCAAAATGACTTCCTGAACCGCGCGGTTGTATTCGAAGTTCGACGCAAAAAGCGCGGCGCGCGCCGATTCGACAGACGCCGAACGCTTGCCGAAGTCGCATAAGAGCCAGTTGATTTCGGCTGACGGCCCATAGCCCGTTTCATAATAACGCCCCATACGCAGCGCCGCACCGGCATAGCCCAAACTCGGCTTCGTGCGGGCGCGATAGACATTGCCCGAAACCGAAAGCTGCGGATAATACGCCGAATCCGCTTTGCCGACCGCCGCCGCCGCCGCTTTCGCATTAAACCAGCTTACGCGCGTGGCTGGATTGTTTTCGAGCGCAATGTCGATTAAGTCGGTAATTTGAAGCGGATTCCCCGCGTCGATTTTGTCGGAGGCTCTGACAAACTTGCCGCCATTGATAGCCGCCGAACCTGCCTTAGCCACGCCAGAACCAGCCGCCCCACTGTTAGAAGCCGCAGACTTCGATTCAGCTTTTACTTCCACATCCGCCTTTTCGCCAGCTGTCCCGCCAGCTTTCGCAGTGCCTGCCTTTTCGCCTTCGACGTCAATCGAATGGTCGTGAATGTCCTTCGGCTCGACAAATTCGCGCGGCTGCGCATCGGCGGGAGCCTCCCAATAGACCGACGGCGTCTGCGCGGTTTCGTCGTCGACATTCACGCACGCGCCCAAAAGAGACGCCGAGCAAACCGCGCTTAATATAAAATACTTGTTTTTCATATCGCACACCATTCTATTTTTCAGAGGGATTGTATATTTCGCCGCGGGCAAAGAACGGAATCTTGTCCAACACCCTGCGTTGCAGCCAGTCAAACCAGAGATAAATTACGGGCGTTATAAACAGCGTCACCACCTGCGAGAACACCAGACCGCCAACGACCACGACGCCCAGCGGAACGCGGCTTTCGGCGTCGGCTTCGCCCCAGCCGAACGCAATCGGCAGCATACCCATAAGGGCTGCAAACGTCGTCATAATAATCGGGCGGAAACGCTCCATACAGGCTTCGTGAACCGCGTCGGCGGGCGACATACCGCTCGCCTCGCGCATAATCGCAAAGTCAATCATCATAATGCCGTTCTTTTTGACAATGCCCATAAGCATAAATATGCCGATTGCCGAATAAATCGAAAGCTCCATATCGAAAAGCCACAAACTGCCCAGACCGCCGACAACTGCAATCGGCAACGCCGAAAGCACTGTGAGCGGGTGCACATAGCTTTCGTAGAGAATGCCCAAAATCACATACATCACAAACAGCGCGACAAAAATCAGCAAAATCAGACTGTTCATAGTCTCGCGGAACGTGACGGCCTCGCCGATGAACGACCCCGAAACCGAGCTCGGCAAAATCTCCTTTGCTGCGGCATTCACCCAGCCTTCGACGTCGCCGATTGCAACGCCCTCTTTTAGGTCGAAGAAAATCGTCACCGACGGGAAGTTGTCGATGTGGTTTATGGCAATCGGCGCGAGCGTCGTTTTAGTCGTCGAAATCGATTCGAACGGAATCAGATTCGAGAGCGAATACGCCGGATTCGGTTCCGCGCCGCCGCCCGCAAGCGTTCGCACAGGATACCCCGAAGTCAGCAGACTGTCCGCCGAAAAATTCAGAGCAAACAAATCTTCTTCGAAGTTGCGGTTCGACGCCTCCATAATCGACCAATATTGCTGGAACGGAGATTTTATCAAATAGTAATACAATTTAGCATACGCGTCCTTGAAGACGTTCGAGTAGTTGTTCATCGAAAGCCCCATCATCGCCGCCTTTTGGCGATACGGCACAAGCGAAATCTGCGGATTGTCCAAATACAAATCCGTCTGGATGTTCGAGAACCAGTCGGCGCGGCGCGTCGAAAGCTTCGCCAGCAGCGCGCCCGCCGCCTGATAAAGCTCGTCCTGATTCATCGATGTCATCGCAAAGGCGTATTGACCCTGCTGCGTGCTTGTCGCGCCCGTGGAAATCTTCAACGTCGGCTGCGGCTGGAACGCCGAAATCACCCCCGGTATCGACGCCACGCGGTTGTTGATAGTCTCGGCAACCTGCGCAATCGGCGGACGCAGTTTTTTGTCCTCCAAAATGACGAACCCGAATCCCATATTCTGGTTGATGAACCCCGACACGCCCGAAACAAGCACAAAGTTTTTCACGCCGTCGGTCGTCTTGATGATGTTCTCGACGCGCTTTTGCACCTTTCCGACCTCTTCGGGCGACGACTTCGTGTTCGTTATGAACACGCCTTCCATAAAGCCGCTGTCGCCCGTCGGGAAGAAAATCTGCGGAATTTGCGAGAAGAAAAACCACACGCCCCAGCAGCACGCCACAACCACGGCGAGCGTGAGCAAATTCTGCTTCAACATCCAACGCAGCGCGGGATTGTAGACGCGCAAAAACGCGCTTTCAAGCCCGAACGCAATCTTCTCGAGCCCGCTTTTGTCGTCGAAATTCTTTGTGCGGCTGTGGATTACGCGCGAGCACATCATCGGCGTCAGCGTCAGCGACACCACGCCCGACATAATCGTCGCCACGATAATCGTAATCGAAAACTCCTTGAATACGCGCCCCGTAATGCCGCTCATAAACACGAGCGGAATGAACACCGCCGCCAGCGACAGCGTCATGCTCAAAATCGTGAACGAAATCTCCTTCGCCGACTTGTAGGTGGCAATGCGCGGACTCTCGCCGAAGTCCTCCATTCTGCGCACAGTGTTTTCCAAAAACACAATCGCGTCGTCGACCAAAAATCCTATCGCCATCGTCAACCCCATCAGCGACAAATTGTTAATCGAGAAACCGAACGCATACATAAAAATGAACGTCAGCAGAATCGAGAACGGCAGCGCGAACGTCGGAATCAGCGTATCCCTGAACCTTCCCAAGAACAGGAAAATCACAAATACCACCAGCACAAACGCAATCAGCAGCGTTTCCTTCACGTCTTCTATGTTCGAAACAATCAGCTGCGAGCGGTCGTAAAATTCAAGAATTTTAATCGATTGCGGCAGTTCCTCCTCGAACTTTTTCATCATCTTCTTGATGCCCGCAACCGTCGAAACCGCATTGCCGTCGGCGCGTTTTCTGATGCCCATCGCGATTGCCGCATACGAGTCGTCGATATTCGAGCCCTTCGAGAAAATCGAGAAGTTGAGCGTATCGTATTGAATCGAGTTGACAGCCTTGGCAATGTCGCGCAAATAAATCGGAGAGCCGTCCTTGAACCCGATAACGAGATTCTCATAGTCCTCCGCATTCGAAAGCTGCGTCTCCGGAAACAACACAAATTTCGACGAGGGTCCCTGAATGTCGCCCGTGCCCGTCATATTCGTCGAGACCGCGAGCGCGTTTTTAAGCTGCGTCATCGTGTAGCCGAGGTTGAAAAGCTTCTTCGTGTCGACCTCCACGCGCACCGCGCTCGGAGCGGCATAAATGTCGACCTTCGAGACGCCTTCAACCATATTCAGCTGTTGCGCCACCTGCGAGAACGCATAGTCGTAAAGCTTGCCCAGCGTCATCGAGTTCGACACCGCCGAAATAATGTAAATCGGCTCGTCGTTCGGGTTGTCCTTCGTGAACGACGGCGGCGAAGGCAGGTCGGACGGCAGACTTCCCATAGCCGTCTGAATCGCGCTCTGCACGTCGGTCGCCGCCGCGTCAATATTCTTGTTTAGCGAAAACTGCAACACCAGCGAACTCGACCCGAACGAGTTTCTACTCGTAATCATCTCAATCCCCGGAATCTGCATAAACTGCTGCTCCAAGGGTGAGGCGACATTAGACGCCATAACCGTCGGGTCCGCCCCCGGGTAGTTCACACTAACCTGAATCACCGGATAGTCTACCCCGGGTAGATCGTTGACGGGCATTTGCAAATACGCAAACACGCCGAAAAACGCCGCCGCCAGCGACAACAACACCGTCATCACGGGGCGGTTTATGAAAGTGTCGGAAATCGAGCCGAACCCCTTTATGCTCTTTTCGTTTTTTTGCTCTTCGGACATAATCGAAGCTTCTTTAAATTTTTATTTTCTTATTTTCTCGAAGCGGTAAAACCGCCACACACCGCGCCGTGCGCACACACACCTTCCGACGGTATCCCCGCTCTCGCCCTTATTTCGAAGCGTTCGCGCCGCTTTGCGCCTTCGCAGCCTCCGCCGACGCTTGCTCGACTTCCGCCTTTATGTTGCGCGCGCCCGCAACCGACGCCTGCTTCGCGGCTTTTGCAAAATATTCCGCGCGCATCTTGTCAGCAACCGCAGTCGCATTCTTCATAAATTCGAACATCTTCGCCTTGTCCAAAATCGGCTTTCCGTCTTCGCCGATAATTGCGCCGTCCTGAGTCGCGGCATAGACAAACGGCCCCGCCTGCAAACGCAGCTGGCTCACGCGTTCGGCGACTTTCGCGCCGACGGCAATTCCCTTTACCGCCCTAAGACCGCCATAAAGCGCACCCTTTTCGACCTGCTTTATCGCCATTGCGTAGACGCCGCCACTTACGGGCGTAGCTTCATAAACATAAAACCCGAGCGCGTTCATCTGGACGCAAATGTCGGGCACCAAAACATAGCCGTCAAGCTTCTGCAAATCGACGCGCACATTCACGGGCTGGTTCGGCCAGAACAGATGCCCCGCGTTTTCGAGCCTGCCGCGCAACACCGCCGTGCCCGATTCATACCTGATTTTGTTCAGAACAACATCGACAACCGCTTTCGCCTTGCGCTGCGCCATACCGTCTTCAATGTAGGAAACCTCGACGTCGATTTTTCCGCCACCCGATTTCATCACATTCAAAATTTCGTGCAGACGCTGCGAAGGCACAACAAAATCCACAAACAACTTGTCGACATTTTCAATCGTCGTTATAACCGACGTCCCCGCCGCAACGACATTGCCCGCGTCCGTGTTGAACATACCGACTTTGCCGTCAACGGGAGCCTTCACATCGCACCAGTCCAAATTTATCCTAGCCGTTTCGACCCCCGCTTTCGCAATCTCCACAAGCCCCTTGTCCACTTCGACCTTTGCGACAAGCGCGTCAAACGTCTGCTTGTCCACATACCCGTCTTTTGCAAGCTTCCTGTTGCGCTCGACCGAAAGCTCGTCGATTTTAAGCTGAGCTTGCGCTTGACGCAGATTTCCCTTCGCTTCCAACAACGCCGCCGCAAACGGACGCTTGTCGATAACCGCCAGAACATCGCCCTTGCGGACATTCTGCCCCTGCTTGAAGTTGAGAGAAACAATCTGCCCCGACACCTGAGGAACAATGCTCACACTCGATTGCGACGCAATCGTACCCATCGTCGAAATGTATTCGCGAATGTCCGCCTTCTCGGCTTGCGCAAGCTGCGCGGGCGTCGGCGGAATCGACATCTTCGCTTCCTCCTTCTTCTGACAGCCGACTAAAAACATCACAGCCGACAACAAAACGATAATCTGCTTTTTCATATCTGATATAATAGAACGGTTAAAAATTCCCCTTACTAAACCAAAACCCAAAACTCTACCCTCCTTCCCCTTTTTGTCAATTTTTTAAATGTTCCGAAAGTGGCACGATTGGCTTCGCCAATGCGTTTTGCTCTTGCATTAAAGTTTTACCTATTGACGGCGCGGGATTGACTTTCAGTCAATAACCCCGCTTTGCCCCGCTGGGCAGGCTTCCATTACGGGGGCTTTGCCCCCGCGCGCGGATTACGCGTCCGCGTAATACCTCCGCGCTTCCCCCACTCTCCGAAAGCTTCACCTGTTCAAAAATACCTCGATTGGCTTCGCCAATGCGCTTTAATTATCGGTTAAAGAAAAAAAAGGATTTTCCGAATGGAAAAGACTTTTTACATTATTTGTAGGATTAGGACAACCGTGGGGGCTGAAAAACGGGCGAGGCGCGTGCTAAAAATCGCGGCTTTGCGAACCGAAGCATACTTAGGTATGTGAGGTGAAGCGAAACCGATTTTTAGCCGTGAGTGCGCCTCCGAGGCAAATTTAAATACAAAAAAAATGTTTCCCGACTGGGAAACATTTTCAGGTAAATAATAAAATAATTTGCCTCGAAGGCGCACGCCCTCGCCCGTTTTTTATTTGCCGGCTTCGGACTCGGGAGCTTTCTCCTCTCCATTGAAACGCATAGAAATAAGCGTTGTAACGCCGCGCTCCTGCATTGTGACGCCGTAAATGGTCTGCGCCGCCGACATCGTGCGCTTGTTGTGCGTGATTACGAGGAACTGCGAGTAGCGCGTAAATTCCTTTAAAATGTCGGTGTAGCGTCCGATGTTGGCGTCGTCGAGCGGAGCGTCCAATTCGTCGAGAACGCAGAACGGCGAAGGCTTGACCATATAGATTGCAAACAGGAGCGAAACCGCCGTCATAGTGCGCTGTCCGCCCGAAAGCAGCGAGAGACTCTTCAAAACCGTTCCGGGGGGACGCGCGATGATTTCAATGCCGCTGTCGAGAACGTCCTCGCTTTCGACAAGCTTCAAGTCGGCAGTGCCGCCGCCGAAAATCTTGTGGAAAGTGAATTCGAAATTCTTTTTTATCTGCTCGAAAGTTTCGGAGAAAAGCCTTTGGGAGGTGGCGTTGATTTCGTCGATATCGGCGACGAGCGAGTTTTTCGATGTCCAGAGGTCGTCGGTCTGGGCTTTGAGGAAGTCGTAGCGTTCTTTGAGCTCGGCGTATTCTTCGATTGCGACGAGATTGACCGCACCCATTGCGCTGATGCGCTCGCGCAGCTGGCGCACTTCGTCTTCGACCTGCGCGAAGTCGAGCGAGTCCATAGCCGCCAAGTCGTCGGCGGTAGGCTCGCCGCGCGGTTTGCGGGGCTTGACTTCGACCTCGCCGTCCTCCAAGTCGTCGAGCCTGACTTTCGACTCGTATTCTTCGTCGGACTTCCACATTTCAAGCTTCCAGTCGACCTGCGCAATCTGTGTTTCGTATTCGTTGAGGACGCGCTCGGCGACGTAGTCGAGCTTCGTGCGCAGCCGCGCAGTCTTGACCTCTATTTCGCTTTTGCGCGACGACGCCCGCAGCTGCTGTTCGCGGTCGCCCGAAAGCGAATTTTCGAATTCGGCAAGCTCGACTTCCGACTGCCGCAACTCTTCGTTTTTCTGCTGAATATGCCCGATGGACGCCTCCAACGTTTCGGCGAGTTTTTGGGCGCGGACGCGCTCGGCCTCGACTTCGGCGTCGAAATTCGCGTTCTGCTGGGCAATCGATGCGATTTCGCCCTCGCGCCTTTCGATTAAAAGCGACGTTTCGCGCTGCTGCTGCCTGATTGCGCCCAAGCCGCGTTCGAGGCTTTCGAGGCGCGATTTTTTCTCGGCAAGCTGCAAGCGTGTTTCTGAAAGCACGGCGTATTTCTGGTCTTTCGATTCGCGCAGCAGGGCGATTTCGCCCTCCTTTTGAGCCGCGATTTGGCGCGAGCTTTCGATCGTGGATTCGGCTTCGGAAAGTTTTTTCTGGGCTTCGGAAAGCTTGTCCTGCACCTCGAAGCGCGAATTTTCCATTTCGGTGAGGGCTGCGTTTTTCTTTTCCAAGTCCGCCCGCTTTTCGGCGAGCGAATTTTTGGCGGCGTCGGTCTGAGCCTTCATCGACGAGATTTCGCGCTTGATTTCGACCGAGACGTTGCGCAGGTTTTCAATCTCCAAGTCGGCGGCGTCGAGCTGCGACTGAATGCCCATTGCGCCCTCGTTCAGCGCGGTGAGGGCGTCGTTGTCGGCGGAGATTTCGCCCTGTAAACGCTTGATTTCCTGTGCGCGCAAAATGAAGCTGCTTTCGGAGTCGCGCCCGTTCTCGCCGCCTGCGGCATACAGAATTCCGCGCCAATCGAGCATTGTGCCGTCTTTGGCGACGGCGAGGGCGAACTTGAAATCGGCGTTTGAAGCGGCAAAACGCGCGAAAGACAAAATGTCGGCGCAGAAATAACAATCGCGCACGAGGGCGCGGGCAAGCACGGCGGCGGAATCGTCCTGAGCGCGGACAACATCGGCTGCCGCAATAACGCCTTCGGGCAGTTGAACCGAAGTCGGCTCAACCCCCGATGCGGAAAAATCGGAAACGAGGCACGCCTTGCCGAGTCCGCGTTCGCGCAAGAGCGCGAGCACCTGCGCAAGCTTGGAACCGTCTTCGAGCCGAACCGCGTCGACCGCCGAGCCGAGCATTGTTTCGAACGCCGCAGACCACTCCTGCGCGATGTCCAAATGTTGTGATACAATCGAGACCGCGTTCGGCTGGACGACCTCAGAAAGCGCGCCGCGCAAAATCGCCTTTACACCCTCCGAAAAACCCTCCATTCGCGACTGCAAGTCGTTTAAAATGCCGAGGCTCGCGCTCTTCGAGGCGAGCTGTCTGTCGAGGTTCTGGATTTCAATCTGCCTGTTGCGATACTGGGTTCGCAGCTCGTCCGACTTGCGCTTGGCGTCTTCGATGTCGGCGTCGGCGTTTGCCATGCGCTCGTTCGCGTTTTCGAACGCCGCGTCGAGTTCGGCGCAGCGGTTTTCGAGCGCGAGGATTTCCTCTTTTATCTGGAAAATGGCGTCGCTTAGCGCGCCGTGGCGCACCTGATACGACTTCAAATCGACTTCGAGCGTGGTACAGTTGGAGCGCAGACGCGTGATGGAGCTTTCGAAAACGAGGGCGTCCTGACGCGCGCGCGAAAGTTCCGCCTCGGCGGCGCGGAGGGCGGCTTCGGTGTCGGAAAGTTCCGCCGCCTGAGCCTTGAAAACTTCGTCGTCTTCCGAGACCAAATTGAGCTGCATTTGCTTTACCTCGGCGTCGGCGTTCGCCTTGCCCTCCAAGAGGGCGAGCTGCTCGCGCAGCGATTCAAGCTCTTTGCGAATCTGCGCAGAACGCTCGGACAAGTCGCGCTTGCGGACTTCGGCAAACTCCGAATTGCGTTGCGCCTGCTCTTTCTGCGAGCGGATTTCGGCCGATGCCTGACGTATGCGCTCCAACTCCGCCTGAGCCTCGGCGCGTTTTGCGCGGCGCAGTGCCAACGCCTCTTCGCCCGCGCTCAAACGCTGCGAAACCTCCAAGAGGCCGGCGGAGACCGCCCGAAGCTCCTCTTCGTCGGAGGCGAGAATTTTGGTTTGCTCGGCGTAGTTTTTCGCGTTCAACGCCAAGTCGAGGTGGCGCAGTCTGAGCGAGAGTCTTTTGTAGCGCAACGCCTTGCTCGCCTGACGTTTCAGCGAGGCTATCTGGCGCGAAAGCTCTTCGATACGGTCGGTTGCGCGCGCCAAATTCTGCTCGACAAGCGCGAGTTTGTTCAACGCCTCGCGCCGCTGGGTCTTGTATTTTGTAATGCCCGCGGCCTCTTCGAAAATCGAGCGGCGTTCGCCAGGGTTGGACGAGAGAATCTGGTCTATCTGCCCCTGCACCATAAACGAGTACGAGACGCGCCCTATACCCGTGTCCATAAAGAGTTCCTGAATGTTTTTAAGTCGCGCGGCCTTGCCGTTTATATAATAGTCGCTGCCGCCGTCGCGGCTGACTTTGCGGCAGATTGCGACTTCGTGGAATTCGGTGCCGAGCTGGTCTTCGCAGTCGGAAAAATGGAGGGTGACGTCGCAAAACTGCAAGGGCTTTCGGGTTTCGGTCCCCTGAAAAATGACGTCCTGCATTTTGCCGCCGCGCAGGGCTTTTGCGCTCTGCTCGCCCAGCACCCAGCGGATTGCGTCGACTATGTTGCTTTTGCCGCACCCGTTCGGGCCGACAATGCAGGTAACGCCCTTTGTCAACGCCAGCACAGTTCTGTCGGCGAAGCTTTTGAATCCGTTTATCGTTACCTGTTTTAGATACATAGTTTTTATCCGTTTTTAGCTGTTTTTATCCGCAACTATTTTAGCGAATTTTCGAATTGCGCGAACACCGCTTTAAGCTCAGCCGCCGAGCCGCCGCCCTGCGCGAAGTCGGGCTTGCCGCCGCCCCTGCCGCCGAGGGCGGCTGTGAGATTTTTGACGATGTCGCCCGCCTTGACGCCGGAAGAGACCGCCTCGGGAGAGCACGAAGCCAAGACCGTAGCCTTGTCGCCGAAGGCGCAGCCCAAGACTACGACGCCCGCCTTTTCCTTCATAATACCCACCGACATATCGCGCAACACAGCGGGATTTTCCGCCGAAACAATCGCAACCATATACGCCACGCCGTCCTTGACAATGGCGTTGTCGGCAATTTTCTTTGCCGACTTTGCGGCGTTTTCGCGGCGGAAAACTTTGACTTCCCTTTCAAGTTCCGCCTTTGCCGCGACGAGTTTTTCGAGTCGCGCGCCGACTTCTTCGGACTTGCACGAAAGCTGTTGCGAGACTCCCGCGAGGGCGTCCTGCATTTTTTCCACGCAGCCCAACGCCGCCATGCCCGCGACGGCCTCTATGCGGCGCGTTCCCGCGGAAATCGCGCTTTCGCCGACAATCTTCAAAAAGCCCAAGTCGCCCGTCGCCGAGGCGTGCGTGCCGCCGCAAAGCTCCTGACTGAAACTGCCCATTTCGACAATGCGCACAATCGCGCCGTATTTTTCCTCGAACAGTGCCATACAGCTTTTGGGAACTTCCCTGAACGGAAGTTCGCGCCAAGTGATTTTCGAGTTTTCCAAAATTTTCTTGTTTGCGAGAACCTCGACTTCGCGCAGCTGCTCGGGCGTGGGGGCTTCGAAGTGGTGGAAGTCGAAGCGCAGTCTTTCGGGGTCGACATACGAGCCCTTCTGTTTGACGTGGTTGCCGAGCACCTGACGCAACGCCCAATGCAGAATGTGCGTCGCGGAGTGGTGGCGTTGGATTGCCCTGCGCCTGTATGCGTCGACCGAAAGCAGAACCTCCGCGCCGACGGACGACTTTGCAATCGCGCCCTTGCGGACTTTGTGGAGAATGTGACCGGCCTTGTCGGTCTGGGTGTCGACTATTTCGTGCGCCCTTCCGTCGAGCTCAACAAAGCCCGTATCGCCGACCTGTCCGCCCTTTTCGGCGTAAAACGGCGTCTGTGGGAAGACGAGGTAGTCGCAGTCTTCGCCCTCGACTATGGCGGTGAGTTTTGTTTTGAAGTCCGAAAGGTTCTCCGCCTCGTAGCCGATAAACTGCGTGGCGTTTTCGACTTCGCTGGCGTCCGAAACGCTGATAATTTCGCGTTTTTGGGCGTCGCGCGAAAGTTTGCGCTGGCGTTCCATAGCCGCCTCGAAACCCGCCTCGTCGACGGGCATATTGCGCTCGCGGGCTATGAGCTGCGTGAGGTCGAGCGGGAAGCCGTAGGTGTCGTATAAAATGAACGCCTGTTCGCCCGAGATTTTGCCCGAAGTCATTGTGATGTTGTCGAGCAGTTGGAGACCGCGGTCGATTGTTTTTGCGAAGCTGTTTTCCTCGTTTTCAATCGTCTTTATAACCATCTTTTTCTGCTGCTCCAACTCGGGAAAAATCGGCGACATCTTCTCTATGACGGGCTCGGCAAGCTTCGTGAAGAAGCCGCGTTCAAGCCCGAGACGCTTTCCGTACATAACCGCCCTGCGCAGAATGCGGCGCAAGACGTAGTTGCGCCCGTCGTTGCCCGGAATAATACCGTCGGCAATCGAGAATGTCAAAGTTCTGATGTGGTCGGCGAGCACGCGGAAAACGCAGTCGACAAGTTCCTGCTGGCTCATATCGCGCGGGTCTTTCGGGAGCGAGCCTGTGTATTTCTTGCCCGACATATGCGAAATGTGTTTGAAGATGTCGGTGAACAAGTCGCTGTTGTAGTTGGAGGCAAGCTGCGAAAAGTCGGTGAAATTCTTTGTGGTGGCGAATATGCCCGCGACGCGCTCCAAGCCCATACCCGTGTCGATGTTCTTGCTTTTAAGCGGCACGAACGAGCCGTCGACGTTGGCGTTGAACTGCATAAACACCAAGTTCCAGATTTCGATGCACTGCGGCGAACCCGCGTTGACAAGCGCGCCTTTGGTGTCGCCTGCGGGCGTCAAATCGATGTGAATTTCTGAGCACGGACCGCACGGGCCCGTCTCGCCCATCATCCAGAAATTGTCCTTTTTGCCGCACTTTTTGATGTGCTCTTCGGGGTCGAGCCCGCACTTGTTGAAGATGTCGACCCAATAGCCGTATGCCTCGGCGTCGAATTCTGCGGGTTCGCCGTCGCGGGGCTCGTAGACCGTTGCGTAGAGGCGTTCTTTGGGGAACTTCCAGACTTCGGTCAAAAGCTCCCACGCCCATTCTATCGCCTCCTTCTTGAAGTAGTCGCCGAACGACCAGTTTCCGAGCATTTCGAAGAACGTGTGATGGTATGTGTCGAAGCCGACGTCTTCGAGGTCGTTGTGCTTGCCGCCCGCCCTGATACATTTTTGGGTGTCGGCGGCGCGGAGAAAGGGGTTTTTCTCTTCGCCCAGAAAATACGGCACAAACTGGTTCATACCCGCGTTCGTGAACAACAGGTTCGGCGAACTCGGCATAAGCGAAGCCGACGGGACAATCGTGTGCCCCTTCGACTTAAAGAAGTCCATAAAACTTTTTCTTAATTCTGCGCTTGTCATAAAAATAAAATTTAAATTCGCCGCGCGTTTTTGCAAGCCGCGCGGCAGGGCTCGATAAAAAGAGGGGAAACGCCTTTGCGAAATCGGCTTTCCGCGGAAAAATTTTTCGAAAGAGCAGCCCCCGAAAAATTCCGAAGCCGCGAAAGCGTTTTTTTTCGGAGGGCAATCTTCCGCAAAATTCTCCGAACGGGGCGCGAAAAATCGGACGCCCCGACGGGAGGAAATTTTTTACAGACGCTCGATAACAGCGCGCGTCATCTCCTTTGTGGAAACCGCCTTTCTGCCGAAGGCGATATCGCCCGTGCGAATGCCCGAGCAAACGGCGTCGCGCACCGCCTTTTCGATTTTCGAAGCGACGTCGCCGCGCCCGAAAGAGTAGCGCAACATCATCGCGCCCGAGAGGATTTGGGCGCACGGGTTGGCTATGCCCTTGCCCGCGATGTCGGGGGCTGTGCCGCCCGCGGGTTCATACAAGCCGAACTTGTTGCCGAGCGAATTTTTTATGTCGCCGAGCGACGCGCTGCAAAGCATACCGAGCGAGCCGCAGATAACCGCCATTTCGTCGCTCAAAATGTCGCCGAACATATTTTCGGTGAAGAAGACGTCGAACTGGTTGGGATCGCGGGCGAGCTGCATGGCGGCGTTGTCGACATACAGATACGAAAGCTGGACTTCGGGGAAGTGTTTTTTGAAATATTCGGTGACTGTCTTGCGCCACAAAACCGACGTTTCGAGGACGTTTGCCTTGTCGATGGAGCAGACTTTTTTGCCGCGCGCCATTGCCGTCTGTCCCGCGACTTCCGCGATGCGTTCTATTTCCGAAACCTTGTAGCTCATAGTGTCGCAAGCGGCGGTTTCGCCGTTGTCGAGCTTGTAGGTTTTCTTGTCGCCGAAATAGATGCCGCCGGTGAGTTCGCGAATGCAGACGATGTCGATACCGTTGGGAATGCGCTCCGATTTAAGCGGAGAGGCGTCCGCCAACTCGGGATACAAAAGCCCGGGGCGAATGTTCGCAAAAAGTTTGAAAGCCTTGCGCAGCGGCAAAAGCGCGGCGCGTTCGGGCTGCTGGCTGGGGGAAAGGTGTTCCCACTTCGGACCGCCTACCGAGCCGAACAAAATGGCGTCGGACTTGCGGCACTCTTCGAGGGTCGACTCGGGCAACGCCGTCCCGTGGTTGTCGATTGCGATTCCGCCGACATCGCACGCCTTGTATTCGAGCGTGTCGCCCGCGTCGGAGCAGGCTTTCGTCAAGACATCCAACGCCGATTCCATTACTTCGGGGCCGATACCGTCACCCGCCAAAACTGTAAACTTTAATGTAGCCATATTTTATTTGTTGAAAATTGTGATTTTAAGCACGCAAGTAAAACAGCTTTTTTGCCCGATTGCCACAAAAATTTTCAAATATTACGCCGAATCTGAAAGCGTCCGCAGAGGTGGAAAATCCCCGCCCCGCGCCGCCCCGCCTGCGCGTATGGCGCAAAACGACAAAAAAAGCTTTTCAAACCGCCCGAAAAGTTTAAGTATTACGCGCATAATTTTTGTATGAAAAACTTTTACATCACTACGGCTATCGACTATGCAAACGGCTCGCCCCACTTGGGGCACGCCTACGAAAAGGTTTTGACCGACGTCATCGCGCGCGTCAAACGCATGAAGGGGCAGACCGTCCACTTCCTCACGGGGCTTGACGAGCACGGGCAGAAAGTCCAGATGAGTGCGCGCAAGGCGGGCGTGGAGCCGATAGTCCTTTGCGATGCGCAGGCGGAAAAATTCCAGACGCTCTGCAAAATCCTCGACATTTCGAACGACGACTACATCAGGACTTCGCAGCCGCGCCACAAGAAAGTGGTTTCCGAAATCCTCCAAAAGCTCTACGACAAGGGCGAAATCTACAAGGCGGAATACAGGGGTTTTTACTCGACGCGTCAGGAGCAGTTCTTGCAGGAGAAGGACAAGGTCGACGGCAAGTGGCCCGACATCTTCGGCGAAGTCGTTGAAATCACCGAGAGCAACTACTTTTTCAAGCTGCGCCAATATCAGGACTGGCTGATTGACTATATCAAAAGCAATGATTCCTTCATATTCCCGCGCTTCCGCGCCAAGCAGGTTATCGAGTTTCTCAAAGAGCCGCTCAACGACCTGTGCATATCGCGCCCCAAGGAGCGTCTCGAATGGGGTATCGAGCTGCCGTTCGACAGGGACTATGTGACGTATGTCTGGTTCGACGCCCTCGTAAACTACATTTCCGCGGTCGGCTACGGCACGCCCGATTTCGAAAAGAACTGGCCCGCCGACTTCCACGTCATCGGCAAGGACATTCTCGTGCCGCCGCACTCGGTATACTGGCCGATAATGCTGCACGCCGCGGGCATAGAGCTGCCGAAGTCGCTGCTCGTGCACGGCTGGTGGCTATCTTCGGGCGAAAAGATGTCGAAGAGCCTCGGCAACATAGTCAATCCCCTCGACCTCATCGAGAAATTCGGCGCAGACGCCTTCCGCTATTTCCTTATGCGCGAGATGAACGTCGGGCAGGATTCGGACTTTTCGCTCGACCTGTTTGCCACGCGCTACACCTCCGACCTCGGCAACGACCTCGGCAACCTGCTCAGCCGCCTGCTCAATATGGGCAAACGCTACTGCGATAGCGTCGTCCCCGCCGCAACCGAAGAGCGGGAATTCGAAACGCAGCTCAAAAACCTCGCCCGCGAAACCGCCGACGAAGTTATGCGCCTCTACGACGGAATGCAGTTCCACATCGCGCTCGAAAAGACGTTCAACTTTATCCGCGCCGTCAACCGCTACGCCGAACAGCGCGCGCCGTGGAAGCTGGCAAAGAGCGAAGACGCCGCCGACAAGACTCTGCTTAACACGACGCTTGCGAATATGGCTGAGGCAATCAGAATTGCCGCGGTGCTGCTGACGCCGATAATGCCGAATGTCTCGACGAAAATCCTGACGCTTATCGGCTCGCAGCCCGCGGAGAAATTCGACGACAACATCTATTGGTCGAACGCCCTCGAAGGGAGGACGTTGTCCCCTCAGGAGATTCTCTTCCCGAGACCCCAGTAAAAACCGCGATGCCGCGTTTCTTTGGTGGTGGTGAATTTAAAAAATGTGAAAAGGCGTTCACAAGAACGCCTTTTTTTGTAAATAAATTCACCACCAAAGAAACGCTCTCGGGCATCATTCGGTTT
>ERZ1026944.450-NODE-450-length-17155-cov-7.231520_pt1 | contig 17155 bp, 10 predicted proteins | sample MGYA00519569_ERZ1026944 | MGnify/ENA primary metagenome ERZ1026944 (study PRJEB26926, sample SAMN06164618) | human gut metagenome | biome: ENVO:00009003; feature: ENVO:2100002; material: ENVO:00002003 | host: Homo sapiens | place: USA | collected 2012 ... | reverse complement strand
GTGTATAAGAGACAGGTGCGTCACTTGATACAAACTCGGTGTACACCATATCTGCTCCGAATTTCTTGCACATCAGGCGGAAAGCCTGATCGGTTACATCCTCCATCGGGGCAAGTAAGATGGGGTGTTTTCCTAAATCTATATGGGCTATTTTCATATATGAATCTGCTATTTACTGTTTATGATTGAAGTAACTTCTTGTTTTCGCTGCAAAAATACGGAAAAAAGCCTACCTTTGTACGCATTCATTTGCTTAACTGATACAAATAAGTATATATTCTATGAGTCTTAGTTTGAAAGATTTTGAAATTATGGCTCCTGTAGGTTCGCGCGAATCTCTAGCTGCGGCCATTCAGGCAGGTGCCGATTCTATCTATTTCGGTATAGAAAACTTGAATATGCGTGCCCGTTCGGCTAATACGTTCACGATTGATGACTTGCGGGAAATAGCCCGCACGTGCGATGAGCACGGGATGAAAAGCTACCTGACGGTGAACACCATTATCTATGATAAAGATATTCCTTTAATGCATACGATTGTCGATGCGGCTAAGGAAGCGGGAATTTCGGCTGTGATTGCGGCTGATGTTTCAGTGATGGACTATGCCCGCCGGATAGGGCAGGAGGTGCATCTTTCCACCCAGCTGAATATCTCCAATGCAGAAGCGTTGAAATTCTATGCCCGGTTTGCTGATGTAGTGGTACTGGCCCGTGAATTGAATCTGGAACAGGTAGCGGAGATTTACCGGCAGATACAGGAAGAACATATCTGCGGTCCGAGTGGCGAACAGCTTCGTATTGAAATGTTCTGTCATGGTGCGCTCTGTATGGCTGTTTCGGGTAAATGCTATCTTTCTTTGCATGAGATGAACCATTCTGCCAACCGGGGTGCTTGTATGCAGGTGTGTCGTCGTTCTTATACCGTTCGTGATAAGGAAACGGATGTGGAATTGGATATTGATAACGAATATATCATGTCGCCGAAAGACCTGAAAACTATTCATTTTATGAATAAGATGTTGGATGCAGGTGTGCGTGTGTTCAAGATTGAAGGGCGCGCCCGCGGCCCTGAGTATGTACGCACGGTGGTGGAATGTTATAAAGATGCTATCCGTTCTTATCTGGAAGGTACGTTTACAGAGGAAAAGAAACAGAAGTGGGATGAGCGCCTGAAAACAGTCTTTAACCGCGGATTCTGGAATGGTTATTATCTGGGACAGCGATTGGGTGAATGGAGCAGGAATTATGGTTCCGAAGCCACCGAACGTAAAGTATATGTGGGAAAAGGCATTAAATACTTCTCCAATATCGGTGTGGCTGAGTTTCTGGTGGAGGCGGCCGAAATGAAGGTGGGTGACAAGTTGTTGATAACAGGGCCTACCACAGGTGCCGTATTCTTCACATTGGATGAGGCAAGAGTCGATTTGAAGCCGGTAGATGTGGTGCGGAAAGGTCAGCATGTTTCATTTAAAGTTCCCGAAAAGATACGCCCCAGCGACAAGCTTTATAAGTTGGTATCTCCCGAAAGCTTGAAGAAGAACTGAACGGGTTTATCAACGTTGGTATAGTAAATAGAGGATGATAGAAAAGATTTCATCTAAAATGTTTATCTTTGCAACTCAATAACAAATAAGTGTACGTACATATTATGAATATAGAAGAAAAACTCACCACGTCCATTATCAGCGCTATCAAAACGTTGTACGGACAGGATGTACCCGGAAAAATGGTACAACTGCAAAAGACTAAGAAAGAGTTTGAAGGACATCTTACTTTGGTTGTTTTCCCTTTTCTGAAAATGTCTAAGAAGGGGCCTGAACAGACCGCACAGGAAATAGGCGGATACCTGAAAGAGCATACTCCCGAATTGGTTTCAGCCTACAATGCAGTGAAGGGCTTTCTTAATTTGACAATTGCTTCGGATTGTTGGATTGAACTTTTGAATTCTATTCAGGCTGCTCCCGAATACGGTATTGAAAAGGCTACGGAAAACTCTCCGTTGGTGATGATTGAGTATTCTTCTCCCAATACAAACAAGCCGCTTCATCTGGGGCACGTCCGTAACAACCTGTTGGGAAATGCCTTGGCAAATGTCATGGCGGCAAATGGCAATAAGGTGGTCAAGACCAATATTGTGAATGACCGTGGTATCCATATCTGTAAGTCCATGCTGGCCTGGTTGAAATATGGTAACGGTGAAACACCTGAATCATCGGGTAAGAAGGGGGACCATTTGATTGGTGACTATTATGTAGCTTTTGACAAGCATTACAAGGCTGAGGTAAAGGAACTGACAGCTCAGTACCAGGCTGAAGGCTTGAATGAAGAAGAAGCTAAGGCTAAGGCAGAGGCAAACTCTCCTCTGATGCTGGAAGCTCGCGAGATGCTCCGTAAGTGGGAGGCGAATGACCCTGAGATCCGTGCCTTGTGGAAGAAGATGAATGACTGGGTATATGCCGGATTCGATGAAACGTATAAGATGATGGGAGTTAGTTTCGATAAAATTTATTATGAATCGAATACCTATCTGGAAGGTAAGGAGAAAGTGATGGAAGGACTGGAAAAAGGTTTCTTCTACCGGAAAGAGGATAACTCTGTATGGGCTGATTTGACTGCCGAAGGACTGGACCATAAGTTGCTTCTTCGCGGTGACGGTACTTCTGTTTATATGACCCAGGATATCGGTACTGCCAAATTACGTTTTCAGGATTACCCCATCAACAAGATGATTTATGTAGTGGGTAATGAACAAAACTATCATTTCCAGGTACTTTCTATCTTGCTCGACAAATTGGGTTTTGAATGGGGCAAAGGATTGGTTCATTTCTCATACGGTATGGTAGAGCTGCCCGAGGGCAAAATGAAAAGTCGTGAAGGTACAGTAGTGGATGCGGATGATTTGATGGAAGCAATGATTGAAACTGCTAAGGAAACTTCTGCTGAATTAGGTAAATTGGACGGTCTGACCCAAGAAGAAGCCGACAATATTGCCCGTATTGTTGGTTTGGGTGCTTTGAAATATTTTATCCTGAAGGTGGACGCACGTAAGAATATGACTTTCAACCCGAAAGAATCGATAGATTTCAATGGCAATACAGGACCTTTCATTCAGTATACGTATGCCCGTATCCAGTCTGTATTACGCAAAGCGGCTGAAGCAGGTATCGTTATTCCCGAAATCATTCCAGTAGGTTTGGAACTGAGCGCAAAAGAAGAAGGTTTGATTCAGATGCTGGCTGATTTTAAATCGGTTGTCAAGCAGGCAGGCTCAGACTATAATCCTTCCATTATAGCAAACTATGCATACGATTTGGTGAAAGAATACAACCAGTTCTATCATGATTTCAGTATTCTGCGTGAAGAAAACGAAGCGTTGAAAGTCTTCCGTCTGGCATTGAGTGCCAATGTGGGCAAGATTGTGAAGACAGCAATGGGCTTGCTGGGTATTGAAGTGCCTGAACGTATGTAAATGGCAAAGAAACAGAAATATTATGTAGTATGGAAAGGTGTCAATCCGGGAGTTTATGACTCCTGGACTGACTGCCAGCTACAGATAAAAGGTTATGATGGCGCACAATACAAGTCATTCGAGACCAAAGAGGAGGCGGAACACGCCTTGGCTTCTTCCGCTTTTCATTATATAGGCAAGAATGCTGTTAAAAAAGAAGATACTCCTAAACAACTTCCCGAGAACTTTGATATGAACTGCCTGGCTGTGGATGCCGCTTGCAGTGGAAATCCCGGACCGATGGAATATCGGGGCGTTTATTTGCTTACGGGACAGGAGGTTTTTCATTTCGGTCCTGTTTATGGAACGAATAATATTGGAGAGTTTCTTGCCATTGTCCATGCCTTGGCATTGATGAAGCAGAAGAATATCAGTATGCCTGTTTACTCGGACAGCCGTAATGCGTTGAGCTGGGTGAAACAGAAGAAATGTAAAACTAAACTAGAGCGGACTCCTCAGACGGAGAAACTTTTTCAAATGATAGAACGAGCCGAAATTTGGCTGAAAGAAAATAAATATACCACACCTTTATTGAAGTGGGAAACCGACCGATGGGGAGAGGTCCCGGCTGATTTCGGACGGAAATAATAAAGAACTGAAGATATGAAAAAGAGGATTGCTTATATCAGCTTGTACTTTTTTACGGTCTTACTGATATTTATTCTACAGAAACCATTATTCATGCTCTATAATGGTTCCATTGAAAAAGGATTCGGGTTTGCCGATTATATGCAGGTAATGGTTCATGGCGCCAGTCTTGATGCCGCTACGGCGGGATATCTTACTGCATTTCCATTCTTGTTGGTACTGATAAGTATTTGGTTTAGGAAATTCCCTTTGAAAAAAATACTTTACGGGTATTATATTTTGGCTGCCGCGCTTATTTCTATCATTTTTGTGGTAGATATGGCATTATACACATTCTGGGGATTTAAACTGGACGCATCTGTTTTTCTTTATATCGATTCACCGAAGGAAGCTTTGGCGAGTGTTTCCGTCGGATTTATCTTGCTGAGGGTTCTTGCCATCTTGTTACTCATAGCCTTGAATAGTTGGGTCTTGCTGAAAATCACGCCTTCCGTTTTGACCGCCACCCGGAAACGGATAGCGGGAACTGCGGGAATGCTGTTATTAGGAGGTGTGCTTTTCATCATTATACGTGGTGGTGTAACGGAATCCACTTCTAATATAGGGCAAGTATATTTCAGCAACGAACCTTTCTTGAATCATTCGGCGGTCAATCCCGATTTCAGTTTGTTGTCTTCTATGGGTAAATCCCAGGATTTTGCATCAGAGTTCAATTTCTTTGATGAAGAGAAGCGGGCTGCATTGTTTGACGGACTTTATCCTACAACAGATGGGGATAGTATTATTCAAGTCCTGAATACCAAGCGTCCCAATATTCTTATTATTTTGATGGAAGGTTTTGGAGGTGCTTTTGTAGAACCTTTAGGCGGTCTTCCTGATGTGACACCCCATTTTAACCGTCTGTCAAAGGAAGGGGTCTTTTTTACAAACTGTTATGCCAATAGTTTCCGTACCGACCGTGGAACAGTCTGTACTTTCAGCGGTTACCTTGGATTGCCTACGGCATCGGTAATGAAAATTCCTGCCAAGAGCCGTACGCTGCCTGCTATAGCTGAAGGATTGTCCAAGGCGGGTTATAAAACAGATTTCCTGTATGGAGGTGATATCAACTTTACCAATATGAAGAGTTATCTGCTGAGTACCGGTTATCAGCGTCTTACAGCCAATACAGATTTCTCATTGGCCGAACAGACCAGTAATGCCTGGGGAGTGAATGATGATATTACTTTTGAATATTTATATAATCAGTTAAGAAACCGGAAGGAAGAAGGGCCTTGGCATACTGCGTTTCTGACACTTAGCAGTCATGAACCTTTCGAAGTTCCTTATCACCGGCTGGAAGATAAAATTCCCAATGCCTTTGCTTATACAGATGAATGTCTGGGTAAGTTTGTTGACCGGTTGAAGCAGACTCCCGCATGGAAAGATCTTTTAGTTATCTGCCTTCCCGATCATGGTTTCTATTACCCGCGTGAGGGGTCTAATGCGATGCCTCGTTTTTATCATATTCCCTTGTTATGGTTAGGTGGAGCGGTAAAACAGCCTATGCAGGTGGACAAGATTATGAATCAGACCGATTTGGCAGCCACTTTGTTGGGGCAGCTTGGGTTGGAACATACTGCATTTACGTTTAGCCGTAATGTATTGGGAAGTGATTATAAGTATCCTTTTGCCTTTTATAGTTTCAATAATGGGTTCTCATTCAGAGACAGTACAGGGGTGACGGTGTTTGATAATAATTCCGGCAGTATTCTTTTTGATGAGCCTGAAGCTGACGAATCCCGTCTGGATAAGGGTAAGGCGATATTGCAAACCGTTTATGATGATTTAGGGAACAGATAGTAAAACTTGGACGCGGACTATATGAATCAGTATGGAATTCATATAGTCCGCGTCCCAATCGGTGCAGAATCTGCCGGATATAACTATTTCCGTTTCTCGTTGAACTTGTACATGATTACCGTATTGCGTAAGTCGCAACTTCTGTAATCTGTATGGAAGACCTCTTCCAGCTGATACTTTGCATTGTAATTCTTTAAAAACTCCTCTTGTGCATTTGCAGAAAGTATGACATACCCTTCTTGCGGATTTTCCAGTGTGAAATTCCGCATTTGGTTATTCATATAATAATTTGTACAATAAAACCGTATCATTCTGTCTGTATATGAATAAACGACTCCTTCAGGCACCTGTTTTCTGATATCCTCTGCCAGATGCTTATCGGATTTTACAGCTAGTATTGTTGGCTGATATACCCCGTCTAAAGCGACAAACAGGCAAAGAACACAACCGGTGATTCCATAGAGGAGTGACCCCGTACTACTTTTTTTGATAACCAGCCTTAATGTACAGATGGCAGCCACTACCGGCAATACTATAATCAGCCATTTGGAAATAGAAAAGGACGTGCTTTCCAAAGCTTGCATAAACGCTATGTTTTCGGCAGCATGACGTCCGTTGCCCCATATGCTGTCCGGTATCATCTGACAGCGTACAGCAAAAAACACCACGGTGAGTAACAAACAGAGCGAGGCGAAGATATAAGCCGATATTTTGAACACTTTCGCCCCTTTTTGCATTAACGCCTCCAGATACTGGGCAATCAGTACAGCCATAAATGGATAGATAGGCAACAAATAGACGCTGCGTTTGCTTTTAGGAATACAATAGAAGACAAAAATAGCGATAATCACTATCCAGATAAACAGCTGTATGGGGGATTGTGAGCGGATGTTATCCCAAACCTTCCTGATGCGTCCGGTGAAAGAGTTTCCTGCGGGCAGCAGGTGCATTTCATTCCATTTCAGTCCGAATAGTGAGATAAGCAAGACCAATGTCCAAGGTGTCCACCCCCATATAATGGTCAGGAAGTTATACCATAAAGGGTTGTGATGCGACGGGTATGACATTTTGCCGACAAAGCGTCCGGTGTTTTCCTCCAGCATCAGGTCCATAAACGGCTGTCCTCCCTGTAGCCAGGCCGCATAAAACCAGATTCCCAATGGAATAAGGGAAAGCAGCCCGATTCCGAATAAGGAAAGGAAAGTCTTGCCGAATGAGCGTCCCCGTATCAGCTGGTAAATACCGATACACATACAGGGGAATATAGAACCCACAGGTCCTTTGGTCAGTGTGCCGCATGCCATCAGCACGACAGCCGTCCAAGGTATTCCCTTGCAGCCTTTTTCGTCCCAGCGAAATAGTAAGCAAAGTGAGATGACGATGAAGGAAACCTGTAGCATATCCAGCCTGCAAGCCACCGCCGCCCGGTGCACTTCGAATGAAGTGAGCAGTAAAAGGGAGGTAATGACTGCTGTCTTTGTATCCTTATAGCGGGCTACGAATCCGAAAAACACGAACTGCATAGCTAGAAAAGCGATAGCGGACGGCAGACGGGACGAGAATTCGCTCACCCCTCCGAAAATGGCGGAAATAGCTGCAATAGACCAATACAGGAAAGGAGGTTTATAGGCGATGTCTGTTCCGTAGTTCAAAGGCAATATCCAGTTGCCGCTTTCCAACATCGAGTATGCCACAATTGCTTCGCGCGGTTCCCCTTTAGAGTAAAAAATAGTTTCTCCCAAAAAGGGGATTATTACAAGTGTGCTTAGTAAGGCTATGAACCAAAATGCTTTTTTCTTGTCTGACATATATTTTTCGGTCTTTTATATTTACTGTCGCAAAAGTACGAATAATTCTTTAGTAATACCTAACTTTGCATTTTAAATCAATGAAAATGAATAAACTGAAACAGATACCCGAGTTCCTTCGATTTGTAATGGTAGGCCTTTTTGCTACAGGGCTGCACTATGGCATTTATTTTGTCTTGCAAAAATTCATTCAGGTCAATGTAGCCTATACCTTGGGATATGTGCTGAGTTTTGTTGCCAACTTTTATCTTACGGCTTATTTTACTTTCGGGCAGCCTCCTTCCTGGAAGAAAGCTTTTGGCTTCGGGGGGGCACATCTGACAAATTATCTGATACATATCGGATTGTTGAATCTCTTTCTGCGGTTGGGTTTTTCCCGTCCGTTGGCTCCCATCCCAGTGTTTCTCATTGCCATTCCGGTAAATTTTTTATTAGTGAGGTTTGTTTTCAAACAAAAGTAATATCTTTGAGGAGTCTTTATGATAGTGAAGAATGATATGAAGAAAGTGACTCTTTTGATTCCGGTATATAATGAGGAAGCGATGCTGCCCACTCTGTATCAACGTTTGATAGAGCTTGTCAACCGCAATGCCGTTTATGAGTGGGAAATCCTGTTTGTCAATGATGGCAGCAGCGACACTACGCTGGAATGCCTCCGCCGGCTGAGGCAGCAGGACAAGCGGGTGAATTATGTCAACCTTTCGCGTAACTTTGGTAAAGAGGTAGCCATGCTGGCGGGTTTTGATTACGCCACCGGCGATTGCTGCGTTGTGATGGATGCTGATTTGCAGGACCCTCCGGAACTGGTAGACCAGATGCTGGAATATTGGGAAGAAGGATATGATGACATTTATGCCAAACGGCGTACCCGTGGCGAGGAAAGCTGGTTGCGTCGTCAGTTCTCTCTGGCTTTTTATGGTATACTTCAGCGGATGAGCCGTATTGATATTTTGCCCAATGTGGGCGATTTCAGGCTTCTGGACCGTCGTTGTGTGCTCACGTTGCGTCGTCTGCGCGAATGCGAGCGTTATACAAAAGGATTGTTTTGCTGGATAGGCTATCAGAAGAAAAGCATTGAATTTGATCGCGGAGACAGGCTGATGGGCCATTCCTCCTGGAACTTTCTCAAGCTGTTGAATCTGGCTGTCGAAGGGATAACCTCTTTCTCTATCGCCCCTTTGCGCATCGCCACGGTATGCGGAGTGCTCTGTTCAATCTCCAGTTTTATTTATGCCATTTATTTTCTGATAAAGACCGTGCTTTATGGTGATGAAACGGCCGGCTTCCCCACTTTGATCATTGTCATGCTCTTTTTAGGTGGCATCCAGCTTTTCTCTTTGGGAATTATAGGAGAGTACGTGGGGCGCATTTTCAAGGAGACCAAAGGCCGTCCTACTTACATAGCCTCTGATTATAACGAGGAGAAATTGGGGTATGACCGTTAAGGAAGGCAAGGCGGTGAAACCCGTCCCACCTTATTGTCCGGTAGCTTTATTGACAGTCTTGTGCTCTTTTACCAGATACTCCGCACTCTGCAATGTGGAGAAACAGTATTTTTTCATCACGTAGAATGTACTGTCCTCCCCTGTTACAAGTTGCAAGGCATTTCCTTGCTTCTTATATTTGAATTCCTGCCGGTCATGTGGAGAATAAATATATAGGTGGGTTGTATCTGTAGCCGCTATCAAATTATCGGCGGAGAAATAGACATACGGGCGTTGTTCTGTTAACAAATTTATGCCGAAGTCGTTTTGGGTATAACTCATGTTCAGCAGTCCGAGTAAAGTCGGTGCCACATCAGTCTGGCCGCCCGGCTCTTGTCTGATTTCGGGCTTGATGCCTTTTCCGTAAATCATTAGTGGAACATGGTTGTAGGATTGTGGTATTTCACAGTCCGGACTTCCTACCAATTTCCCATGGTCACCCAGCAAAACAAAGATTGTATTTTCAAACCAAGGTTGTTTGCGTGCTTCTTGCATGAATTGCCGGATGGCCCAGTCCGCGTATTCCACAATCTGATCTTCAAGCTTTGTGCTGTGTGGTTTGAAATAGTCAGGTATCACATACGAGGGATGGTTGCTGATAGAAAGCAATACGGTAAAGAAAGGTTGTCTTTCTTCTGCTCTTTTGTTCAGAATGGGCAAGGCATATTGATATAGGAAATCGTCTTGTACACCAAAGCTGTTAACGACTTTATCCTTTGGGTAGTTTTCTTGTGCATATATTTCATCAAATCCGTTAGTGCGGAGAAAAGCGTTCATATTATCGTATTGTGATTCGTGCGTCATGAAGAACAGGTTCCGATAGCCATTATCCTTTAATACGGTGGGCAATCCCGAATAGACAGGTACCACTGCTCCTTTCATGGCATTCCTTTTCATGATGGCAGGGAAAGAGTAGAGGGTGGCATACATTCCGTGGTTGGTATGTATGCCCGCTGAATAAAAATGGTCAAAACTGAGAGATTCCAGATAAAGGCTGTCTAGGAAAGGAGTCAGTTTTTTGGTAGATCCGAAATGCTCCATCAAGTTGGCCGACATCGATTCCATGAAAATAAGAACAACATTCTTTTGTGTAGGGACGGCTGTGCATTTCACTTCACGTGCAATGGGGGAGATGCCTTCTATTCCTTTTCTTTGCAATATACTTTGCATATTGGTTATTGCCTCCTGTTCCGGCATCAGGTGAAGATAGCGGTTTTCCTTACGGTTATCATCCAGTGTGCTGGTAAGTAGATTAAAGACAGGATTAACCCCTAGCTGATTCAGGAATGGATCGGTACAATAGTATGCTTGACTTACCCTGATGGGGTTATATCCCATGCGTCCCCGTATTCCGAATAGACAAAGTCCTATACAAACAGCACCGGCGGCGAATATACATAGGCGGTTTATCGGGCTGATGGAAGTAGATTTCGAATTGATGAGATGATAGAAATAAGAAGATAACCGTAGTACACTTCCTGACAGCAGAAGAATAGATATCAGTCCTAGAAAAATAGGGAAATAGAACGATGTCTCACCCAATACCATTCCGGCAGTAGTGGCTCCATATCCGAACCAATTGTAAATGGAAGAATTGATTGTCTTAAAAAAATAGGAGAAATAAGGGATGTTGGCTGCCGAAATAATGAACGACAGTGAATAAAATAGAATGAAAAAGATAGAGATAAATCTGAATACCCACTTGGAGTGATAGTTGCAGAGAGCAGTTATCCATAAAATGACTAATGGTAACAGCAATATGTAGCAAGCTATAACATTGTCAAACCATAGCCCTTTTATAAATGCAGTGGCTTGCATGAGAAAGTTGTTTTGTATATCGGGAGGAAACTGATAATCTATTGAGGTGAACAGGACAAGCCGGAACAGGAAGAAAAAAAGTAAAGCAACTATATGTATGATTAATAAGTAAAGTAAAGAAAGAGTAAACTGTTGGATAAGCTTAGCCTGATTCTTACATGCTGTTACAGATTGCTGCATGAGTGAACGGAGATATTTCATTTGTTTTAGTAAAGTTTGCATTTGTTTGAATCAATCCGGATGATTGACAACAAAGGTAAACAGAATTTTAGAAATATCAAAAGAGGGTATGCCAAAAGTAAAATTGACTGCCAATTTGTTCACTTTAGGGGCAGACATGTGAGTCCGCCCGAAAATATGGGCAAGCAGTTTCCGTTTCTTATCCTATTTCTCGGGAAGGAGTAAGGCGGTCTCTTTTCATAGTCAGAACAAAAGGACAGAATAGCCGTGCTATCCGGTTGAGGCGCTCCAGACGTCCGTCTTTCCGCGTTCCGTTTAATTTCTGCCGGAGGAGTTCCCATAATTGCAGTTTTACCCGGTCTGTTGTGCTTAGTTTGGCAATGCGGTTGTAAAGCATTCCCCTTCGTATGCACCGTTTGTATCTGCTCAGGTGGGTAAGGTGTTGTTCCATAATGCGTACTATCTCAATATCTTCGCTCTTACCCCCTCCGTTGTTTTCAGCTTTGACGGTAACTTTCTGGTTATGTTGTCTGAAGTAGTTCAGTACTTCATATCTTTCTATAATGTCTCCTTGCATTGCCATATAAAACCAGAACAGCCAGTCGCCGCTGTAGCGCATTTGCAGGCATTGTTCCATATTTTGGGCATTTACCATGCTTTTTCTGAAAATGGCCGAGCTTGCATTGGCTATATAGCTGCGCCAGTAAAGGTTATGTTCGGCATAAGTCTTCCCATTGAATACGGCGTATGGAGGTATGGCAGATTTCCATTTGTTCATGTCGTAACTCAGCACATTACCGTCTTTATCAATATACTTGGAACCGGCAAAGCATACGGCGGCTTGTTGGTATTTCTCCATTAAAGGAACTACTTTCTCTAAAAAAGTAAGCTCACACAAGTCATCGGCTTCGGCTATCCATATATATTTTCCTTTGGCTAATTGCATGCCTTTAAACCATTGTTTAAATGGATTTCCGGTGTTGTGTTCGTTTAATAGAATATGGCTCACTTTGGCATGGTCTTGATAGTCCGATAATACCTCTTCGCTACCGTCTGTTGAGGCATCATCAAGTAAAATCAGTTCGATATTCTGATAGGTCTGTTGCAGAATACTCTGAATTCGTAGATTGAGGTATCGTTTATAATTATAATTAGGTACCACTACACTGACCAAGGGAAGTGCATTCATGCTTTATTGTTAAGTTAGTTCTTGTTTTATTTCTACAAATGTAATGTTATACAGGTAAATAAACAAGTTGCTTCTTTGTTTTTTTTTCAAAAAACAGGAATTTTGTTGAACTTTTAAAAAGAAACGATAATTAACATTTTAGTATGCAGTCTTTCTTGTACCTTTGCATTATACACTACATAGCATTTGCTGTATTAAACTAAAAATTAAATTAGACATTAGACTATTGTTTAAATTCAATTAGTATGAGAAAGAAAATTCTTTTTATTATTCCGTACATTCCTTATCCGCTGGATTCGGGCGGTAATCAAGCTTTCTTTAATATGGTGGAATATCTGCGTCATAAGATGGCCGTATCTGTATTGCTTTATCCTGAAACAGGGAGACGTATGCAAGATGTAGAGTCATTGAAGAAAATTTGGGATAATGTGGATTTCTTTATTTATACTCCTAAAACTAAAACTGTCAGATTACCCAAAATTAAACATCCTTTTTATTATAAATGGCTGCAAAAGATACATGCGTCTGTAACCCGTAAAATGAACCGGCAACAGATATGGACGGATGAAACGGGCGAAGTTGTGGATTTAGTACGGGGAAAGAGTACTTTGTTCAGCTCTTGTTTCCAGCCGCTAGACCAGGGGTATGTGGAGTATGTTTCTCAGGTGGCTCATTCAGGTTTTGATATTATTCAAGTAGAGTTTTATGAACTGTTGTCATTGGGATTCTTGTTGCCTGAAAATGTACAGACTATTTTTGTGCATCATGAACTCCGCTACATCCGTAATGAAAAGGAGATTACTTTGTTCAGGGAACAGACTGCCGGTGACAGGATGTTGTTTCATATAGCAAAGGATTTTGAGCGCAGTGCATTATTGAAATATAAAGATGTTATTGTTCTGACTGAAGTAGACCGTAAAATTATGGAGGACTTCATAGGACGGAAAGACCATATCTACACTTCTCCGGCTGTGGTGCAAGTGGGTGACAGGCTGGAACAGCCTTTTGTTCCGGTCCAAAGCGGACGCCTGACTTTTGTGGGAAGTGAGGATCATTTTCCCAATCTGGATGCCGTGGCATGGTTCTGTCACGAAGTGATTCCGCATCTGCGTAAACGTCATTTTTCGTTTACATTGCAAGTAATTGGTAAATGGCGTGGAGAGTGTATCAATCGTTTGCAGTCCGAATACCCGGAATTGAAGCTGGCAGGCTATGTGGAAGATCTGGGCTCTTTTTTAAAAGGCAGTGTTGCTGTTGTTCCAATACGTATCGGTAGTGGTATGCGTATGAAAATATTAGATGCTGTATTGTCAAAAGTACCTTTTGTAACGACGGCAAAGGGTGTGGAAGGCATTGATTTTAAGGATGGTGAAGATTGCTTGATTGTTGATGACCCTGCCGGATTTGCAGAAGCTGTCATAGCCTTGTCAAGTAATCCGCAGTTGCAGAGACAGTTGGTTACCCATGCGGAAGACAGTTTGCGGCAAGTATATAACCCCGGACAGATGCAGGAAAGAAGGCTTGCCGTGTATGAACAAATATTAGGGGATAAAGTGGGGTAATCTTGGGTGATTATTTCTTTTTTGTTACCTTTGCGGCATTATATATAATTGATAATTATGCTGAAACAGTTCTTTAGTTTGTTGAAGCGGTATATTCTTCCATACCGCAAATATTTGACATGGGCATTGATACTGAACTTTCTGTCGCAATGGCTTAATGTGTTTTCGTTCATGGCGATTGTGCCAATTTTGAACATTCTGTTCAAAATTGATACCAAGTCTTATGAGTACATTCCTATGGATATTCATAATTTGGATAAGGATGTACTCATAAATAATGCCTATTACTTTGTGAGCAATTTTGTGGCGACAAATGGTGCGTTCTATACACTTGCCATGATGGGAGGAATACTTATCTTTATGACTATGTTGAAAACTGCCGGTTATTTTGCTTCTGCGGCTGTCATGGTACCTTTGCGTACAGGTATTGTCCGGGATATCCGTATTCAGGTTTATAATAAAGTGTTAAGTCTTCCTTTGAGTTTTTTCTCAGAAGAACGTAAAGGAGATATCATAGCCCGTATGAGTGCGGATGTTACGGTGGTGGAGAACTCGTTGACCAGTTCCATCGATATGCTTATCCGTAATCCTATCGCTCTTTTGGTTTGTTTTGTCACTCTGTTTTCGGTAAGTTGGCAAATGACGCTTTTTGTTATCTTTATTTTACCTCTGACAGGTTGGATAATGGGGGTTGTCAGCCGGAAGCTGAAAAGACAGTCCTCTACAGCACAGGCGCAATGGGGAGATATTATGTCCCAATTGGATGAAACATTAGGAGGTTTAAGGGTTATCAAAGCGTTTATAGCCGAAAGCAAAATGTCTGCCCGGTTCTCTAAAACAAACAATGACTTCCGCGATGCAATGAACGAGATGATTATCCGGCAAAGTTCAGCCCACCCCATGAGTGAGTTTTTAGGCACTTGTGTGATTGTGACCGTGCTGTTGTTTGGCGGTGCTTTAATCTTAAATACAAACTATGCTCCGATGGATGCGGCTACTTTCATATTTTATCTGATTATCCTTTATAGTATCATCAATCCTTTGAAAGAATTTTCAAGAGCATTTTATAATATTCCGCAGGGATTGGCCAGTATGGAGCGAATTGATATGATATTGAAAGCGGAAAATCATATCGTAGAGCCGGAGCAGCCTTTGCCATTGGACGCTTTCACAGATAAGTTAGAGTTTAAAAATGTAAGTTTCAGCTATGTAGAAGGGCGTCCGGTCTTGAACCATATCAATCTGACTGTTCCTAAAGGAAAAACGATTGCACTGGTGGGCCAGTCCGGTTCCGGAAAGTCTACTTTAGTGGACTTGGTACCGCGTTATCACGATGTATCGGAGGGTGCATTGCTGATTGACGGCAAAAATGTGAAAGATGTATCCATCCACAGTTTACGTTCTCTGATTGGTAATGTAAATCAGGAAGCTATTCTGTTTAATGACACCTTCTATAACAATATTACTTTTGGTGTAGAGAATGCCACTATGGAGCAAGTAATAGAAGCTGCCAAGATAGCGAATGCACATGATTTCATTATGGAAACGGAAAAAGGATATGACACGATGATTGGTGATCGTGGAGGGCGTTTGTCCGGTGGTCAGCGTCAGCGTGTCAGTATAGCCCGTGCAATTTTGAAAAATCCTCCTATCCTTATATTAGATGAGGCTACTTCGGCTCTTGACACAGAGTCCGAGCGTTTGGTTCAGGAAGCGTTGGAGCGTTTGATGAAATCGCGTACTACTATCGCTATCGCACATAGATTGAGTACCATTAAGAATGCCGATGAAATTTGTGTACTTTATGAAGGCGACATTGTAGAAAGAGGAACTCACGATGAACTGATAGCCTTGAATGGATATTACAAGAAGTTGAACGATATGCAGTCTTTGTAAAGTGGAGCAAATAAAGAAATTGGCAATTGTTATTCCTGCCTACAAGGGGCGTTTCCTTAAGGAAACGCTCGACTCAATTGCAGTTCAGGCCCATAAAGATGAGTTCGTGTTATATATAGGTGATGATGCAAGTCCTGAAAGATTGGATAAGATTGTGGAATCTTATCAGAATAAGGTAAATCTGGTGTATCATCGCTTTAGCGAAAATATGGGGGGCAAAGATTTGGTGGCCCATTGGGAGAGGTGTATCCAGCTGTCTGCAGAGCCGTTTATCTGGCTTTTCTCGGATGATGATTTGATGCCGGCTGATGGTGTGGAACGTGTCATGGAGGTTTTGTCGCGCCCACACCATCAGCGAGGATATTTCTTTCGTTTTCCATTAGCTGTCATTGATGGTGAAAACAAGCGGATACGTGCCAATCGTCCTTTGGAAGAAGGAAGTGTGTCTTGTTACCGGCTGCTGCTAGATAAGTTACAGGGAAAGATAGATTCGGCTGCCGTAGAGTACGTGTTCAGTCGGGAGATATGGCAGTCGGCGGGTGGTTTTGTTCATTTTCCTATGGCTTGGTGTTCGGATGATGCTACGTGGGCTGCTTTTGCCCGTCATGCGGGGGGTGTTATTTCTTTGCCGGGGCAGCCTGTATGTTGGAGGAATGTTGAAGGTGCAAACATCAGTAACTCTGCCGGTCATGACAAAGATAAATTGCACGCTACTATTCTTTTCTTGAGATGGATGAGGAATATGTTTTCCGATTATGTGGATGATCCGGAGCTGATTAGTGCATTGCAATGCTATATCCATACCATCCTTCGTATTTCATTGCATAAACATTATAATATATGTGGTTTGTGGGGGGTATCTATGGCTTTGGGAAGATTTAATAAAAGGGCGGCCTTTACTACGTTTTTCAGGAATTTTAGGTTGTTCTCTTAATTTCATTTATGCAGCCGCTTGCGATTTCTCAAGAGTGCCTGTATTTTCATAAAAAGTTTGGGTGCATATATGCCCTCACTTCATATTTCTGTCCTGTATGTATAGTCAGATGTATATCTTCCTGTCATATATTGTTTCACTTTTTTAAAGAAGGACATTGGGGAGTTTTTTCATCCGTAAGGAATTGTGTGGTTTTAAAATCAGATTCATCCTTAAAATATCTTATCCGCATCCCTAAACATTTCTTGCTGTATGGTTAAGGGTTTTCTTCCTGTTTGTTCTATCTCCGCAAGCCTTTGGAGTTAACTCCATAGCCTTGGGAGATAACTCCAAAGCTTATGGAGAT
>ERZ1026944.435-NODE-435-length-17527-cov-15.637363_pt1 | contig 17527 bp, 18 predicted proteins | sample MGYA00519569_ERZ1026944 | MGnify/ENA primary metagenome ERZ1026944 (study PRJEB26926, sample SAMN06164618) | human gut metagenome | biome: ENVO:00009003; feature: ENVO:2100002; material: ENVO:00002003 | host: Homo sapiens | place: USA | collected 2012 ... | reverse complement strand
AGCGTCAGATGTGTATAAGAGACAGTTATCACGCTATTAAATGGACGCGGTATCTTGGCGCAGCAAAAAGCAGGTGGAGCGCGAAGGCACATTGCAGGAACCGGCCCAATCCGAGACCCAGATTTTTGGCCCGCGAACAAATGAGGGGAAAGTGGGACGCAAAAATACATTGCAAAAGGTGCCGTACCCTGCTATGATAAAGGGCAGAACCACTTGAAAATGAGAGGGGAAGAACCACCATGTCCGAAAAGAAGAGAATCCTGACCGGCGACCGTACCACCGGCAAGCTGCACCTGGGCCACTATGTGGGCAGCCTGCAGAACCGCGTAAGACTGCAGGATGAGTACGAGAGCTTTATTCTGCTGGCTGATATCCAGGCCTTGACCACCCACTTTGAGCACCCTGAGCTGCTGGAGCACAGCATCTACGAGGTGGCGATGGATAACCTGTCCGTTGGTCTGAACCCCAATAAGATCACGCTGGTGCAGCAGAGCCGCATCCCCTCCATCGGGGAGCTGACGGTTTTTTATTCCATGCTGGTTTCTGTGAACAGCCTGCGGCACAATCCCACCATTAAGACCGAGGCGGCTAATTATGGCTATAACGATATGACCTACGGCTTTTTGGGTTATCCCGTCAGCCAGTCGGCGGATATCACCTTCTGCAAGGCCAACCTGGTGCCGGTAGGGGAAGACCAGAAGCCCCACATGGAAATGACCCGGAAGATCGTTCGCCGCTTTAATGAGCTGTACGGCGAAACGCTGGTGGAGCCGGACATGATGCTTTCCGATTGCCCCCGCCTGATGGGCCTGGACGGCAACGCCAAGATGGGCAAGAGCCTGGGCAACGCCATCTACCTGAGCGACCCCGCCGAGGAAGTGCGCAAAAAGGTGATGAGCGCCGTGACCGATGCCAGCCGGATCAAGAAAGACGACCCCGGCCACCCGGATGTCTGTGTTGTCAGCAAGTACCACAAGGTCTTTAATGCCGGTGAGTATGAGAATATCTGTGAGAGCTGCAAGAAGGGCGCCATTGGTTGCGTGGCCTGCAAAAAAGCGCTGGCGGCATCCCTTAATGACCTGCTGGAGCCGTTCCGTGAGAAGCGTGCCTACTACGAAGCCCACCGCGACGAGGTGCGGGATATCATCCTGACCGGCAGCGAGAAAGCCAATAAAATTGGCAACGAGACCGTAAAAGAGGTCAAGGAAGCCATGCACATTTACATCGGGGACTAAAGTGCCCCAAAAGGAGGAAACACGATGGCATATAACGGGAAAAGACTGCATAAATCCGAAAGCGATAAAAAGCTCTGCGGCGTCTGCGGCGGCATCGCCGAGTATTTCGACATTGATCCCACCCTGGTCCGTTTGGCCTGGATCATTTTTTGCCTGGCGGGCGGCAGCGGCGTGCTGGGGTATATCATTGCGGCACTTGTAATGCCGGAGGACCCCAACCGCGGATTTTAAGCAAACCAAAAGACAAGCGGCGTCCCATTACGGGGCGCCGCTTCTGCGTGACGGTGCTTCGTGCGGCAGGGGATAAAGCTGCCGTTCGACATACGCCATCATGCGGTTATTGAGAACCGCATAATACAGAATGGCGAGCATACCGCCCACCGTGCCGCAAAGCGGCGCTTCGACATTTTGCATTCGCAAAGCGACCATCAAGGCGACCCACGCGACGGAACAAAGAATAATGGTGGAGCGGTGCTCCCGCCGCCACTTTTTCTTAAAGAACGCCTGCTTTTCCTTTAAGGTAAAGGTGCTGTGGTCCAGCGCGGTGACAAGGTTTTCATCGGCGGCTTTTTTGAAATCCTCGGCGACAAGCCGTTCGCCGGCAACCAGCTCGTTGATGCTGACGCCGAATTCCCGGGAGAGCAGCGACAGCATCTCCACATCTGGCAAGTAACAGCCCGTTTCCCTTAATTAAAGATATTGTTGGGTAAAAAAGAAAGGTCAGTCGATTTTGCCGATGAAGCGGTAGTAGATTTCTACTTCCTGCTCACGACTTCCGTCCTCGCCCTTGACAGCTTCGTGGACGGTTATTTTTTCAATTAGAGTGTTCAGAAGTTCGGCGGTCAGCTCCACAGGGTTGACATACTGTTTCATCAGGGCAATCCACTTTTCAGCATCCGCTGCGGTCTGTACGGCGGCTTCCATCGTTTCGTGAAGCTGTCTTATTTTTGTTTCAAGCTCCTTTTGCTCGTTCTGGTACTTCTCGGACAGCATATTGAAGTTATACTCGGTTATGCGTCCGGCAGACCAGTCCTCATACATTTTAGCAAACAGCCCGTCAACCTCGGCTTTACGCTTCTCTGCCTTTTTCAGCTCCGCAGCCTGCTTTTTCTTCGCAGAGTTTCTTTCCCTGTCGCTGGCATTGAGTAGCCGTTTCAGCAGCTTGTCCTCGTCTTTCTGTACCATCATAGACCAGTATTGCAGTCTTGCAAGCACATAGGCATACAGTACATCATAGCGGATATAGTGCATGGAACACTGGCGTAATCCCTGTCCGTACTTACTGCAATGGTAGTGTGCATAGGGATTTTTGTTCTGGCTGTTTACACCATAAGCCAATGACCATCCGCAGTCCGCACATTTTACCAGCCCGGAAAATATCTGCGTTGTGCCATTCTTCTGTCGTCTGCGTCTGCTTGCAATCAGCTCCTGAACTTTTTGGAACACTTCTTCGGAAATGATGGCTTCGTGGGTATTTTCCACACGATACCATTCTTCCTGCGGCTTCCGCACCTTTTTCTTGTTCTTGAATGAAATGTTGCTCTGCTTGTTGTGAACGCTGTGACCGATGTAGGTTTCCTCTTTCAAAATGCTCTTGACCTGTGCTATCGTCCACGCATAGGCTTTTTCTGCGGGCGCACCGGCGTAGATATTGGCGAAAGTCCCGTATCTTTCATAGTTCAGCCAGCCGGGGGTAGGTACTTTTTCCTCCACCAGAATCCGTGTAATGCTGGCGGCTCCACGCCCGTGTACAGCAAGGTCAAAAATCTTCTCTACAATCCAGCGTGTTTCCGGGTCGATCAGAAGATGACCTTTTTTGTCCGGGTCTTTTACATAGCCCAGCGGTGCATAGGCTCCATAGTGTGCGCCATTGGCAAATCTTGTGTGCATGGCAGCCTTGACCTTTTTGCTGGTCTGTCGGGCGTGCATTTCATTCAGGATGTTTAAGAACGGGGCAAGCTCGCTTTCTCCGTTGATGGTGTCCACATTGTCATTGATGGCAATGTAGCGTACTCCCTTGCTGGGGAAATAGATTTCCGTGTACTGACCGGTCAGGATATAGTTTCTTCCCAGACGGGATAAGTCCTTTGTGACAACGCAGTTGATTTTCCCGTCCTCGATGTCATCAATCATCCTTTGGAAACTTGGACGCTCGAAATTTGTCCCACTCCATCCGTCGTCAATGTACTCGTCTACAACGGTCAGCCCATGCTCTGCGGCATACTGCCTAAGCATCATGCGCTGGGTCTGGATACTGCCGCTTTCCCCCTGTAATTCATCGTCACGGCTCAATCTCAAATATAGTGCAGTGTTATAAATCGTTGTATTGTATGGTTGTTTCACGGTTAAAAATCCTCCTTCTAAAAGAAACAACCCACGCTTATACAATACTCGCTGGTACAAGTATATCATAAGCGTGGGCTGATTGACAGTCGTTATTCCGTATTTTTTCAGGAAGCGGCGGCAGCGTGCTGGATCACATCTTCCAGCAGGCTGTCAAGCGGCTTCCCATCCTGTGCGAAATGCTCCGATACCTTGATACGGACTTTCCCCATGACAAAATACTGGGTGCCGTCTTTTTCGGTAAGCAGGGTGCCGCTGTTTTTGTTATTGCTCTCGTTTTTGCTTTTTGCCATAGGCAGTTACCTCCATAAATGAAATATGCCCGACAAGGGAATGTCAGGCAGGTGTACAGCCGCAGACTGTCTCCGTGTCAACCAAACCGTGTCAACCGGCAGAAAAGACTTTGAAAACAATCCATAGGCGCTCTATTATTACTTTTTACTTTTTCTTTGATTTCTTGGTTGACATGGTTGACAAAGGAGAGAAATGCCCCAAATATCAGGCTTTTCCCCGTCAACCGGCTGTCAACCAAAGCGTCAACCAAACTGTCAACCGGTGGCTTTTCAGAATGGCAGTTCCATTTGCCGGGCTTCTTCTTCCGTGATTTCCTGAAAACCGTCCCCCTCCGGCGGAGCTTGGTTGACACGCTCCCAGCCTTTTTGAGAACCGTATTTCTTATACCGCTTCGGGCTTTTGTAGGCTACCCAGCCCTGTATGATGCCGCCCGCAATGCCGGTATTCATAATCTCGCAGATTGCCCGTGTCTCCCAGTCTGCCGGGGAATTTAAGTTCCCCAGCGCTTCCTCATAAAGCTGCTTGGAACATACCCTGTCGCCGGTGTAGTCCTCCAAATAGGCGTAGATCATGCCGGCCTGTGTGTCTTCCTGCATAAAGTCCTGCTGGTGGGCGTTCAGGTATCGGTTCATTTCTATGCTGAATGACAGCTTATACTTCCCACTGCGGTAAACCGTCATGGCTTCCGCCCACATCTGTTCGATATACGCCCTCGCCGCCGCTTCATCGTCCAGTATGTGAACCTCCGCCCGTTCCGGGTACACCGTCACGGGGAGAAAGCGCCGGTTGCCGGTGCGGTCACGGGGCAAAAAGTCCTGCCGGTTGGTCGTCCCTCCAAATACACATTGCCGCAGCCGGTCTGCCGGATGTGTCTCATACGGCACTTTGTAGGTTTCTTTCTGGCGGCTTAAGAATGACTTGATTTCCTCAATACTCTTGGCGTTGGCTGTGGCAATCATCTCCGACATCTCGATAATCCAATGCCCTTGCAGCTTGCGGTACACATTTTCATCGTCCAGCTTCTTCAAATCGTCTGAAAACCATTCGTCCCTGCCTGCCAGCAGCCGGAAAAAGGTAGATTTCCCGGCTCCCTGACCACCAACCAGACAGAGCATGACCTCAAACTTGCTCCCCGGTCTGAATACCCGCCGGATGGCTCCCATCAGGAACAGTTTCAAGGCTTCATAGGTGTATTCGTCCGTATCGGCTCCCAGAAAGTGATGCAGGGCGTAACGGATGCGCTCTGTGCCGTCCCATTGCAGGCTGTTCAGGTAATCCCTGACCGGATGGTAGCGGTTTTCATTGGCAACAATCTTGATGGCGCTCTGCACCTTTTTCTCGCTGGTAAGCCCGTAATTTTCTTCCAGATACAAAAGCAGGTAGTTCATGTCCATGTCGGTCAGCGTGGTACTGGTGCGCTCCCAGCCCAGCGGCTTCACAATGTCAATCTGCTCCGTCAAAAGGTTCAGGCGCAGCGCCCCGCGAAACAGAGGGTCACGCTGGAACACCGTCAGGCAGTTTCGGATGCTGTTCTTCACGCCGCCTTTCTGCGTCCCCTCTAATGTTTCCCGGATTTCTGCCGGTGTCTGCGCCGGTTCCATTGTGTCCATCGTCCTTTTGACCGCTTCCTGCGTTTCCGGCGGCAAGCTCTGAAATTCGCTGTTCAAGCCGCAACACCTCCTTTCCCTGTGCGGCGATCAATGCCGCTTTTTCTTCTATTTCTCCGTATAACAAAATATCCAAAAGGTATTCTGTGTAGCTTATCCTCTGCAACGCTTCCACAAAAAGAGGATGCCAGATGGCATCCTGCGGCTGTGGGGCGTGTGCTGTTTTCCAATGCTCCAGCAGGCGCAGATAATCGCATAGCACCCGGAAACAATACCGTTCCGTTTCCTGAAATCTCTGCTCCGCTGATTTTTGTCGGGGCTGTGACCTGTTGTGACGCTTCCTATCTGGCGGCGCATTGCCGGATTTCTCATAGGAAACGCCGAAGTCCTCCGCAAGCCTGACCGCAGCTTCCCGTTTCCCCAATCCATGCAGCAAAGCGGCAAAGTCGATCACATCCCCGGAAGCCCCGCAGCCGAAGCAGTAAAAGCGGCTGTCCACTTTCATGCTGGGCGTGCGGTCATTGTGGAATGGACAGCAGACCATGCCGTTTCTCCCCACCCGGATTCCATAGAATGAAGCAGCCTGCCGGGTGGTAACAGACTGTTTCACCGCTTCAAATACATTCAAATGCTCCCTCCATAAAAATACCGGTAGCGGTAAAGCTGCCGGTTATATCATAGCTCCATCTCATGTTTCTTTCTCTGTACTGCCTGTGGCTGCTCCCTCCGGCGCAGTGCGGTATCTACGGCGTTCTGCACCTGCCGCAGCCGTATGACTTCCTCCCGGAGTGGCTTGTGCTGCGGAGACAGTTCGGCATACTCTGTTTTTAACTGTGCGTATTCCTGTTTCCATGCTTTCAGGGCAATGGGTTTTCCGTCCAGTTTTTCTTTCAGAATACGGCGGGCGGCATAAAACAGCCGTAACTCCGCATCGTGGGATGTTTCAAATTTCTCCCTCTGTTTCTTAAACTTGATATTGTTCAATTCCGTATGAACAGGTTTTAGCCGCTGGTAATTCTCGCCCTCCCGTATCAATTCCTGCAATTCCTTTATCCGGGCAGATTTCTTTTTCATGGAGCCGCTTAATGCTTCAAATTCTTCACTGACAGAGGAAAGACGCTCCTGCAAATCCTCTAATGTGAGCAGCTTGTTTTCCGTCAGATAATTGACGGCTTCGGCAAACTGCTTTAAGTTTCCGGTTCTGGCTTTATTGCTCCATGCCCCTGCGTTGCGCTGGTTGTAATAAGCGATCAACAGGTCGGCAAGGCTCGGTGTCTGCGGTTTGGAAAGTTCTTCTTTTACCTCTGCCATCCAGACAAACAGGGCTTTGATCTTCTTCCTCACATCCTGCATGAGCCGGTTGGTGGCTTTAATCCAGCGGTTCAGTTCCCCTTTCTCGGTGCGGATGCCCTTTGCTTCCATCTGCCGGACATTAGCTCCCTCGTGGACAGTAGGTATCAGGTCAAGCCCCTGCCGCACATAGGAACGGTGGTCGATACGCACATCCAGCCCTTTTTCCTCAAATTTTGTATTAACGGCAGCCGCCCACTGCTCCCGCCAGTGTTCCAGCGTTTCCGGCTCATGCCAGTCTGTTGTATGGACAGCGTTAAACATATAATCGCCGTTTTTATCCCGGATTCGGTTTCCATCTTCATCAAGAAGATATTCCCGACGCTGTTTTTGTCCCCATGTGCCATCCGGGTTCAAAGGGCGCATGGTTGTCATCACATGAAAATGCGGGTTAGGGATGCCGCCGTCCTCTTTCTCCGGGCTGTGAAAAGCAAGGTCGGCAATCATGCCTTTTGTCACAAACTGCTCCTGTACGAACTTCCTCGCCAGCTCCATGTTTTCTTCCAGCGTCAATTCATTCTGCATGGCAATATCAAAGGAATAGGCAAGCTGTGCTTTTGGATGTTTCTCGCAGTTCTCCACAGCATTCCAGAGGGTCGCCCGGTCAAGATATATTTCCGGCGCATGGGGCGGCAGCATGATTTCCGAAGCGATCACGCCGCCCTTTTTGGTGTAGTCGCTGACTTCTCCATAGTAGCTGCTGTAAAGACGCTCCCCGGCTCGGTAGGCTGCGCTGGCAATGGCGCTCTGACCGGCGCTGCGCTTTATCTGTGCGATTGAAAAATGATAAAGTGCTATCCTTAGTCACCGCCTTTCTCCTGCCCGGAAATACGGGCGTGGTTCTCTGTGGCAGACCGGATGAAATGCTCCGCCTGCGGCAGATTCAAAATGCTTTCCATGAGGGAATAAAATTCCGTTTCGGTCAGCTCCTTTGTCTGTGGCGCAATGCTCTCAATAGCTGCCCCACGGGTAATCAGCCGGTGCGTCCTCTGTTTCCGGGAACCGCTTTCCAGATACGCCTGCCGGTTTTTCAAACGCTGCATTTTCCGTTTTTCCCGTTCCAGCAGGACAGTGGTTTTTTCATATTCCTGCTTCAACTGTTCCAAAGATTTTTCCATGTTCTCACATCCTTTGCTGATAAGATAAAGAAAGACCATCCGCAGACAGTCCGTGTGTCAGTGCTTCTATAAAACCCGATGAAAAGGGAAAACCGCAGAGCGGATTTCTCTTTGCGGCGGGTACACAGGGGATAGCCGCTTTAGCGGCGCAAGGGGGTGTAGCCACCTTGTCGGAGCGAAGCGAACGCAGACCTCGGATTGCTGATTTTATCAGCGGCAGAGGTAAGCTCCGCAGGACGCACGATACATGGTCTTTAGACTATGTATAGAAGTGCGCCCTTAGTTCCTAAGGGATTTTGCCGTTTCCGGCAGTCTTGTCCTTTTTCTTGGAACGCTTGGAAAGATACTTCGGGCAGTCAACCACAACCGCCCGGAAGCTCTGTTTACATTCGTGCTGGCATTTCCGGCACAGTTCGTTGTAAGTGATACGGCTGCGGTCATTTAAGAAGAAAGACCATTCCAACCGCCGCTTGTTACTCATTCTTGCCATAACCGGCTCCTTTCTCCGTTTCTATCTGATGTACGCAGATAGGCTGTTTTGATGTAGCGTCTCGGTATCATTTTTAAGGTTTTTTCCCTCTGTATGCCCCTTTGGAAAGTGCGGCAGTATTGCAGTCAGGGAATGATACCTCACGCTTATTTGTCGCTTCTCGGTACGGTTTCGGAGCCTTTTGCCATCCATTCAAAGAAAGCAATTTTGCTGACCTTGATAAGCCTGCCCCTGCGGAACGCCGGAAAGCCGGGGGTGTGTACCAGCTCATAGGCGCTCGCTCTTGAAATTCCCATAATCCGCTGAATGTCCGCCACATCCAGAACCAGCGGTAAATCCTCGTAGCTGTTCAATCTCTTTTTATCGTTCATTCTGTTCCTCCCATAAATCAAATAGGTTAAAATGCTTCCTGTTGCCGTTCTCCCCAAAAGCCGTTTTCCTGCCCCATTCCTGCGGTGTTTCCCTGCATTGGTGCGCCGGATGCGTCACTTCTCCTGCCGGTCATATCCCTTTTGGACGGTCATTCACTTGTCAAGGTACTGTGTGGCACGAAATTACCAACTGCAATCATCATAGCGGACTATCCTTGACAAAACAATACTTCTGCGATACCATGAGTGTAACGGATATAACTAAATTATATAATTACCATAAACAAAGGCAGGGGATAGGGATGGAGAATCAGTTTATACGGCATGAGCCATGTTTTGAGAGGATTTTGTTTGTCCTGACGCTGGACAGGAAGAAAATGAAAGAGCGGATTTTGATTGGGGAAGAACAGCAGATCCGCTTCCGTCTGAACGGGAGCCAAAACGCAGAGGTGCTTTGTGATATGACACGCCCACTGGGAACTTTTTTGATAAACTTTGAGCGTGACACGGACAGAGACTGGAACTTATACGGGCTTTCTCCGCTGCGGCAAGCTCTCCACTCCAACCGATGGAAACAGCCGGAGCTGGAGCAGGCGGCAAGCGAATTTCTCTGGGGGAAATATCTTAGCAATGACCCTCTGAAAATGTATGTGGCGTTCCGTATCTGGAACAGCTATCTGCTTGCCAGAGAACCCCGTGACCGTAACGCTGCCTGTGACCGCTTCATGGATAAAATGAGCAGACTGACCGGGGTATTCCAAAACGAAACCATGAGCTTTGACAGGGAGACAGGAAAACCGAAACATTTTCAAGCTGGCAGCCTTTATTTCAAAGGCGCACCGTCAGAAGATACCCGGCTTGACCTCTGGTTCCCGGACAACCGGCGCACAGAAGAATGTGTGTCTGCCTATGCGTCCCTCTACCCGTTGATTACCTATTATCTGAACAGGCTGAATGACTGGGGGCTTTGCTTCCGGCGGTGCAAGGTCTGTGGAAAATATTTTCTGGCAAAGAGCCAGCGGTATGAGCTGTGCAGCGACAAGTGCCGAAAAGCACAGGCGCTTCAAAACAAGCGGGAATTTGACGAGAGGGCAAGAGAAAATAACTATGACCTGCTTTATAAAAATGAATGCCAGAACTGGCGCAACAAAATAAACCGGGTAAAAAATACCGCAGGCTTTCCGGCTGACCGTCTGGAAAAAATACAGGCTTCCTTTTCCGACTTTAAGAAAGAAGCCTTACAGAGAAAAAAGGCTGTAAAAACAGGAACAGCCAGCCCGAAAGAATTTACGGACTGGCTGTATCAGCAGAGTAATGTAATTGTGGAGCTGACCGAGATATGAAAAGCTTTCTATCATCAATTTCGCATTATTGCAATAACAGATTGCTTCTTCCATGAATGAATAAGCAATATTGTCATCAAACTTTCAAGCATAAACATAGCAACAGCAAAAAGAGTAAAAGCAACAACCGGAAATACAAATCCCGTAGACATGCCTGCATTTTTCAAAAATATACCGATTGCATATCCGCCGGGGATTCCAACAACAGCAGTTATAAGCAATGCAATCAAAGTAGTAAAAAGACCTTCCATCATAAATGCTTGCTTCAACTGCTTATTTGTCATACCAATAGATTTTAGTGTGCCCATTTCCTGTTTCTGTGATAAAAGATTTGTCACAGTAAGATTGATTTGATTGATGACCGCAAATATCCACAAGATGGCTGCAATCGCATAAGCTAATGTAAAACCTGCACGATTGTCTGATTGGTGTTCTACAATAAAATCTTGAAGGGTTTGTAAGCGAACATCCCTATTGTCAGAAACGAGTAATTTGAGTTCTTGCTCGATTATCTCCTGATATTCAGCTTCTGCTTGTATTTCGATTGCGTATGTACAGTCATAACCTGCAAGTTCTTTGAGCATATTTTCCGGCATTCTGAAAATATAGCCACCCATTCCATCATTGCTGGAAGTGATTGCACCAATTTTGAATGCTTTTGTTATTGTTTTACCACTATGATTTTTGAAATTAAAGGTCACAGTATCCCCAATTTGAGGTTTCCAATGGTAAACATCATAAATACGTTCGGGATCACTTACAACTAATTCTGTATCATCAGTAATATTTCCAGACAAAACCGCTGCATTTAGCGACGCCAAATCCTTTTCATTATAGCCGAGCATCAAGGTGCTATCTGAAATATCATTGTCTGTTGAGAAATCAACTGGTACGGTAGCATAAGTAAATATATTGCTAACTCCCTCTATATCTCCAACACGCTTTACATAATCAGAAAAATATTCTTTCTGCAAGAGAGCATCCAAATTTTCACTTTCGTTTTCTAAATCAATGCTGATTTTGAAATCTCCGTACTTCATATCCCAATAACGAGCCATACTCTCGGCATTAAAAGAACTCTGATAACTTGCTGCAAGGAAAAATATAACTCCGCACAGTCCCAATGATAAAATGGTCAATAGAGATTTTTTTCTGTTTCTGGAAAAGCTGATTTTCGCTAAATATACAGGCGTAATACGATGTCTTTTGTGAGTGCGGTAATTTACAATTCCCACTGGATTTTTCAGGGCGGAAATTGGAGAAGTATTCGCTGCAATTTTTGCTGGTTTACGAACACTAATATAAACAAGCAGTATTCCAAAAAGGCATGCGCCACATAGAGAAACAATAAATGCAAATACTGACCAGCCTTTTGATTGCAGACAATAGCTGATGATCGTTCCCATGATACTACCAATTAAAATCCCCGGAACTGCAAGCATATAACCCTGTTTAAGAACTATTTTATAAATTTGCTTTTTACTTGCCCCTATTGTCCGAAGCTGTCCGAACTCAGCAACTTTTTGTCCAACCGAAATATAGAAAATGCTGTAAATTACAAGTGCGGCAGCTAAAAACAAAATGGCAGCAACTACACCATATACCGCATAATTACTGAAGGACAAAGTTGTATTTACATAATCATAGTAACTGCTGACTGTCCAATTATTCAGTCCAGTCTCCTCTGAAATTTGAGATAATATTTCTGTTGCTTCGTCTTTTGTAAGGGTATCTGCATTTTCAAGCCAAACATATCCATTAAGCAGGTTATTTCCACGTAATTCCCGGCATTTTTCAAGTGAAACAAAAACAGGATAAGCGGTAGAAGTTTTATCATGATAAATACCAACAATAGTATAATTCTTCAAAGTACCATCCAGATTCAACTGAACTATGGCGTTGATTTCCGGAGACTTATTTTCACTGGCAAAAAAGGCATCTGTAACAGCAATTTCACTTGCTTTCTCTGGATATTTTCCGTCAAAGGCAGGAATCAAACTAAGCATGTCATCATCATAATAAATCAGAGACAGTTCTTTAGAATTTTCTTTCACTGTTTTGATATTACAGGAAAGTCCTACACTTTTTACTTCTTCGTTTGCTAACAACTTTTCTTTACTGTCCTGCGTAATGTCAAAGAAAATCCCTTGATGTAATCCTTCGATTTCTTTCTGATTTTGATAAATGATATTTTGCACTGTGAGCAACGACATCATTATCATAGCAACGGCTACAATAATTGCCGAAAGGCAAAATAAGTTTTTCTTCTTATCAAAACGCACACTTTTTCGTGCTAATTTTTTAATTACTGCACTGGTATCATTTTCAAAAGGATAATTCATAATTCCCACCTCCTTTAGCCAACAATTTTACCATCTTCAATCCGTACAATGCGGTCTGCGAGTTGAGCGATCTCGTTGTTGTGAGTAATCATTACAATGGTCTGATTAAATTCTCCGCTGGTATGCTTCAAAAGCCCTAACACATCTGCACTGGTCTTGCTATCAAGATTTCCGGTCGGTTCATCAGCAAGGATAATCGCAGGCTTCGTAATTAAAGCTCGTGCAATCGCTACACGTTGCTGTTGACCGCCTGAAAGATTGTTCGGCATATTTTCCAGTTTATCTTCTAAAGCCAACATATACACAACTTCGTCCATAAATTTCTGGTCTACTGTATCGCCATCCAGTTCCACAGGCAGGACGATATTTTCATATACATTCAAAATCGGAACCAGATTATAATTTTGGAAGATAAATCCGATGTTACGACGGCGGAAAATTGTCAATTCATCATCATTCTTTTTTGCGAGTTCTTCTCCCCGTACAATCACGCTGCCGGAAGTGGGGGTATCAAGTCCTCCCATCATGTGAAGCAATGTAGACTTACCGCTGCCGGAAGTTCCAACTACGGCAACAAATTCTCCCTGTTCCACAGTAAAATTTACACCATTAAGGGCACGAGTAATATTTGGTTCTGTGCCGTAATACTTCTTTAAGTCGATTGTTTGTAAAATGCTCATATTCAAATGCTCCTTTCAAGGCTTTCTATCTGTTGATAAAGCCATTGTAAACCACAAATGTTACACAAATGTCCGAGATAGAAAAAATTTTTATCGAAAATCAGAGTGAAATGTTACAACGCTCGGACATTTCAAAAAAAGTGGTTATATCTTACCTTACAGGAAGCATAATAGAAAATTCTGAGCCTTGCCTCAGCTCTGAAACAACCTTGATATAGCCCCCTTGCCTTGTTACAATCTCACGAGCCAAATACAAACCTATTCCCACACCCTGTTGATCGTGTACTTCTTCCTCACGATAGAAGCGCCGGAAGATGGCAGCCTGATTGCTTTCTGAAATGCCCTTGCCGGTGTCGGTCACTTTGACCTCTACGTACATTTCCCACTGAACCACTGATACAGAAATCTTTCCACCTGACGGAGTGTATTTTACTGCATTGTCCAGCAGATTGAAAAGGGCTTCGCTTGTCCACTTGCTGTCATGGGAGATTATCAAATTTTCCGGGCAATCCACGGATACAGCAATTTCTTTTTTCTCTGCGGCATATACAATACTGCTCATGGCTTGTGCAAGCGTATGGAATAAGCTGCTGTCTTTCTTTTCTAATCGTATTGCTCCGGTTTCCAACCGGGACGTTTTAACCAGTGCTTGGAACAGAAAATCCAGTTTATCAGTCTGACTACGTATGCCTTGTAAAAAGTCCATCCGTTCTTCTTCTGAAACAGGCTTTGTTAAAAGTGTGTCCGTTACCATTTGCAAATTGCTGACAGGCGTTTTAACTTGATGTGAAATATCAGAAATCAGCATTTGAAGCTCCTGTCGTTCCATGTCTACCTTGTGCCGGTTTTTCTGCATAATCTCATACAACCGAATTAAGCGGTGGTTGATACGGGCAAAAAGAGTTTCACTATCATTTGACTTTTGTAATTCCTCGTTTCCATCAATCATGTTGTCCAGCGTCCGGCACAAATTAGAAGTAAAATGAGAAAGGCGTTTTCCAAAAATCAGCACCAATAGCCAAATCCAGAAAAACGCACAGAGTGTCAATGTTCCACCCACTATAAAAATTCGTATATCCTGCATTATACCGCCGAAAATACCGGTAATTACCAGCATAGAGAAAACCATGCCAGCACTAACCAGTCTACAAATTTTCTTAGCAGAAAGGTTATTCAGATTCATTTCTTTTCGCCTCCTGTCCATTGATACCCCATACCATAAACCGTTTTGATATATGTGTCGCCATCCGCTTCAATCTTACTGCGAATACGGCTGATAGAAGTAGTAAGGGTATGTTCATCTACATATTTTTCATCAACATCCCACAGTTTTTCTAAAAATTGTTGGCGAGTAAGTACCTGCTTCGGATTTTTAAGAAATAGGTTCAACATTTTATATTCCATCGCAGAAAGTGCTAATGGTTTCCCGTTCAAACTTGCAAATTGTTCCGAAAAATCCAGAAACAAGCTACCATCCTCGTAAATATCCTTAGCTGGTTTGTGATGCTCCAACATAGCGAACATGGCTTTGATTTTTCGCTGCAAAGCACTAATCGAAAAAGGTTTCGTGATATAATCCACTGCACCAGCTTCATATCCCCGTATCTGATTGCTTTCCTGATCGTTGGCAGTTAGAAATATAACTACTGTATCAGGATGCTCTGGCTTGATAAGACGGCATAGGTCATAACCATTTCCGTCTGGTAAATTTATATCCAGCAATACCAAATCAAAAATGTTTGTTTTTAATGATTCAGCGGCTGTCCTTGCATTCAGAACAGAAGTTATTGTGTAACCGTCCAATTCCAAATTATAAGTAAGCGTTTTATTCAAAAGATTATCATCTTCGACAATTAAAATATGCTTCATATTATCACTTCCTAGTATAATAATGGTGTAGTCAATCAAGACTACTTGGTTAATAAGTTTCTGTAAATCAGATAACAAAAGAAGGGATTCTTCCTTCATCAGATGTTATCCATAATAATTATCATGTCTGACGGTTCCTGATAGACACCAGATAAAACATAAGGTATTATCTCTTAGGATAGGACAAAGAATGTTCACCTCCTTGGGAAGTCACTTCTGTGACTGATACCTGCAATAAAGTCAATTAGTCCATTCGACAGGGTTTTATGTTTTAGCTGGTTGGGAGCCTGAAGGCCATACCCGAATAACACGCTAGGTTGTGTACCTGCCAGATTGGAAATGGATTCCTATCAGAAAGGGGCTATTGCTCATGTCAAACAAAGTTATTTTTAATCTTGATGAACTATTCATCTCTGTTGGTATTGATGTCGGTGCTGATTTCTCCTGGATGTCTATAGCACTTCCAAACCAACAATTCGTAGGAAAACCTTACAAAATCCTACATAACAGTATTGATTCCCTTACAACCGCTGTTTCTAAAATAAAAGAAGCAGAAGAGTTGTATTCTTTGGAAAGTCGCATTTTCCTCGAATCCACGGGAATTTATCATTACCCACTCTTCTGCTATCTTCGTGATAAGGGTTTTAACTGCTCGGTTATTAATCCTATCATCACTAAGAATAGCACAAATATCAACATACGAAAAGTACATAATGATCGTTTTGATTCTAAAAAAGCTGCTTTGGTTGGTTTGAAACCTGATTTAAAGGTTTCACTTATGCCTTCAGATCTTGCTCTAAACTGCCGTAACCTATGCCGTGAATACTACGATTTAATGGATAATCGCAGTGCCTATGTGAATAAGCTTCAGGGTGAATTACGCATAGCGTTTCCACAGTATCTTGGCATCTTTTCCAAGGTTACTATCAACACTTCTCTTACATTATTGGAGACTTATACCTCTCCATCAGCTTTTCTTAAAGCAGACAAGCAAGAGATTATTGATATCATCAAATCCACAGCTCGATTTGGGCTTACATATGCTCAAAATAAGTATAATGCCATAATTCAGGCGGCAACTGATGCAAATCAGTTTGGTTACATCATAGACAGCAACATCAAGCGTATTCGCCTTTATATCAGCTTCATACGTAAATATGATGAAGAAATCAACAGCATTCTTGAATCACTCCACGAGCTTGTTGATGCTAATGAAGATTCTGACTTTGTCAAGCAGATTCATTTGATTGAAACTTTCAAAGGTGCTGGTTTCTTGTCTGCTGTATCCATTATGGGTGAGATCGGTGACTTTTCAGCATTTTCAAAGCCCAAACAACTTTTCGCTTATTTTGGTCTTGATCCAGCAGTAAAGCAATCCGGTAAATTTGAAGGCACCAAGGTTCAAATGTCTAAGCGTGGTTCTGCCATAGCTAGACGTGTTATTCACACGTTAACCTTACAAAGCATCAGTATCTCCCGTAATAGAGAAGCTAAAAATCCAGTTCTTCGTGAGTACTACCTCAAAAAATGTGACTCAAAACCAAAGCTCGTAGCAATGGGAGCTGTTTCACATAAGGTATGCAATATGATATTTGCAATACTCAGAGATAACAAACCATTCAAAATCATTGCTCCTCAGGAGCATATCAAACAATACAATTCTGCTAAATGCGACATAGCTGCATAAAATACTATGAACCCAATGAATCAATATCTTTCAAAAAACGATATTTTCACCAAGGGGAAAGTCCGCCCTTTTTTAGTCAGAAAATAAAATAGATTTTTTCTCATTTTACTATTGACATTTATTAGCTGGACTTTTCTTTTTGCAGATAGTATAACAGGCAAATGTCCGAGAATTGTTACAAGGACAAATATATTTTTCATTTTACAGCTTTTTTCTGTGTACTGCAATTTTATAAAAGAAAGGACAGCAGTATCATCAAATTGCTGTCCTTGCGGTTTATTATAGCTGGTAGTGTATAAGCGTGGGTTCATCATATTTGGTGTGGTATCTTTAACTATGGGAAACTCCAGATTCCCATTTTGAGACCGTCTGTCTGCTCGTTTCCGTCAGTTCCGCTAACTGCTCCTGTGACATTCCTGCTGCTTTTCTCATTTCCCTGATTCTTGTTCCCATTGTATTTTCTGCATATGTATTTCTCATTCTTTTCTCCGTTTCCGGAGCCCAAACGGAAATACAACATGTCTTATGATTGAACAGAAAAAGAGCCTGCAAAACGCATTAAAATAAAACGATCTCTCGTTATATTTCCGTTTTGCAGGCTCCTTATAGTCTTCTGCTATATTCAGCTCGTTTACAAACTCTTGCGCAGTGGGATCATCTTTAAGGATTCTCGGCATTACCGAAATCATGATTCCGGCTCCTCTGTCCAGTCTGATGGTTCGCCCACTGGCTCATTTTATTCAGTTATCTATTACTCTTGCAGTATTTTCATACTGTCTCTTATACACATCTGACGCT
>ERZ1026944.419-NODE-419-length-17921-cov-22.427908_pt1 | contig 17921 bp, 12 predicted proteins | sample MGYA00519569_ERZ1026944 | MGnify/ENA primary metagenome ERZ1026944 (study PRJEB26926, sample SAMN06164618) | human gut metagenome | biome: ENVO:00009003; feature: ENVO:2100002; material: ENVO:00002003 | host: Homo sapiens | place: USA | collected 2012 ... | reverse complement strand
CATCATCAAGGGCCTGCTCGGTGTAAATAAGGCAGACAAAGAAGGCAAGAAACAAGGAAAAAAATAGAGAAGATAGAGGACAATTGCGAAACGAGAAATTATACGGATAATCATATATTTCGATATTGATTCGTGAATATATACGATATGTTTGGAGTTTAGAAGTTCTTAATGTTCTATGAAGATAGAAGCCATGTTTGAACACGATGTTCAAACAAGCCGCCACTGAGCCATGGACGGCGAATTGGCGGCGGTGGCGTATAATATGATTTGTGAATTAGAACATTTAGAACTTCTTAACTTCAATACATTGTATATAGAATGAATCAATATAGAAATATATGTTGAACGTATATACGTTTCGCAATTGCCTGAAAGGAAAAACAGATGATTTTAAATGTTGAGAACTTAACGCACGGTTTTGGCGACCGTGCAATCTTTAATAATGTATCATTCCGCCTGCTTGCGGGCGAGCATATCGGCCTGGTCGGCGCGAATGGCGAAGGAAAAAGTACGTTCATGAATATCGTGACGGGGACGCTCACACCGGACGAAGGAAAAGTAGAATGGAACAAGCATGTGCGGGTTGGATACTTAGACCAGCATGCCGTGCTGGAGAAGGGCATGACGATTGAGGATGTCCTGAAGTCTGCATTCTCATATCTGTTTGATATGGAGCAGAACATCAACGAGATCTACGAGAGCATGGCGGATGCGACGGACGATGAAATCACGGAGAAGATGGAAGAGGTTGGTACGCTGCAGGATATGCTGGCGAACCACGATTTCTATATGATCGATGCGAAGGTCGAACAGGTGGCGCGGGCACTCGGACTTCTGGAACTGGGGCTTGACCATGATGTGACGGATTTAAGTGGTGGACAGCGTACGAAGGTACTGCTTGCGAAGCTGCTTTTGGAGAAACCGGAAATCCTGCTTTTGGACGAGCCGACGAACTATCTCGATGCGGAGCATATCGAATGGCTGAAGCGGTATCTGCAGGAATATGAGAATGCATTTATCCTGATCAGTCATGATATTCCGTTCTTAAATGATGTTGTGAATATCATCTATCATATGGAGAATCAGGAGCTGAACCGCTACGTCGGAAACTACGATAAGTTCTTGGAAGTTTATGAGGCGAAGAAGGCACAGCAGGAGGCGGCCTACCGGAAACAGCAACAGGAAATCAATGAGCTGAAGGATTTCGTGGCAAGAAACAAAGCGCGGGTTGCCACACGAAATATGGCGATGTCGAGACAGAAGAAGCTTGACAAGATGGACGTGATCGAGCTTGCCAAGGAGAAACCAAAGCCGGAGTTTTATTTCAAGGAAGCCCGGACACCGGGCAAGATGCTGTTTGACACAGAGGATCTTGTGATTGGATACGATAAGAATGCACCGCTTTCCAAGCCGATCAATCTGCGGATGGAGCGCGGCGAGAAGATTGCAATTATTGGAACAAATGGAATTGGTAAAAGTACGTTGTTGAAGAGTCTGCTCGGTATCGTTCCGGCATTATCCGGCAAGGTTGAGTTGGGCGACTATCTGTACAAGGGCTATTTCGAGCAGGAGATGGCAGGCACGGACAATACCTGTCTGGAGGAGATCTGGCAGGAGTTTCCGGGATATTCGCAGTATGAGGTGCGTTCGGCACTGGCAAAATGCGGACTCACGACGAAGCATATCGAGAGCAAGGTGCGGGTTTTAAGTGGTGGAGAGCAGGCAAAGGTACGTCTGTGTAAGCTTATCAACCGGGAGACAAATCTTCTGATCTTAGACGAGCCGACGAACCATCTGGATGTGGAAGCGAAGGACGAGTTAAAGCGTGCTTTGAAAGAGTATCACGGTTCGGTGCTGCTGGTGTGTCATGAGCCGGAATTTTATTCGGATATTGTGACGAAGGTATGGAATCTGGAAGAGTTCAGCCGTCTGGCTGTATAGAAAATAAAATTTGCTATCCCTGTGAAAAGGGAATATGATGAAACGTAAGTGTCAAGTAGAGGAGGAATTTGTCGGATGGCATCGAATAGAAGAATCTTAACGAAATTAGCCGGGGAGCTACAGGCAACACGGACAGGAATGGGAAGCCAGCTGCATGGCGTGTACCGGGGATATACATATGTCGTGAAACCGGGTACCGGTTCCGGCAAAAAAATGATGATGGTTGCATTTTCGGTTTCCAACGATCAGACACCAGCATCTGTCGATGTGTGGGGAACGATGCGCGCGGTACTTCCGAGCGGCGGCAGGATCATACCGAAAGGATTTAGTATTGCGGTATATGTTCCGGTTCGTGGCGGCACAAAAAAGAACGTGCAATTGATCAAGAATCTGATAGAAGGTATGATCACGCAATTTGAACGATATCAATATTATAATTGTGATGCCAGGGGCGTGCAGGGGCCAACGAATGTCTATCAGGTGGAGGATGGCTATTCCTTTTTAAATGAGGAATCTGCGAAGATGACGGAATATGCGTTGAAACTGAACCAGGAAGAGGAATATGTTGTGCGTGAAAATTATGCACTCGGTCTGCTCGGAGCGATTGGTGGTGGCGTTTTGGGGGCGCTGTTGATTTTCCTGATCGCACGCATTGGATTCGTGTCAAGCTATGCCGGGCTTGCGATGGGAGCCGCGGTTATCTATGGATATAAGTGGAAAGGCGAAAAGCTGTCGATCATAAGTTTTCTGTTGTGTGTTGCGGTATCAGCTGCATGGCTATATCTGGCATTCCGGGTAGACATGGCAATGGCGATACAGGCGTCTAAACTTTCAGATTACTACTATAGAGCTTCTTCGTTCCAAAGCTGTTTTGTACATGCGAAGGAGCTTATGAGATGGTCTGGCAACATGGATATCTATTATGAAAGCCTTATCAAAATGATGGCGTTTGGTATGGTCGGCGTTCTGGCATTTGGCTTTACAGAAATACAGGGGCAGCGGAAAAAATATAAGATGAAAAAAATGTAGAATACGATAGAAGAAAGACGTGATCCGAAAAAAGTTGGCAAATATGCTTCAAAATCATGAGAAAAACGAAATTTTTTGTGCAATTTCAAGGTGATCACGGACAGATTCGTCAAAATTCATATAAAAATTTTATATAATCAAAAAAAATTGCTAATATATCCAAAAATATTCTATTCTTTCCGGACCTCATTCCAAATATAATGAATTTAGTCAATGAGACAGGGAATGATTCAAAAAAAATGTACAAAATGAACAAAAAGTACGAAGGAACATTTCAACAAGTATTTCATTCATAGGAGGAAAGAGTATGAAGAAGAAAAAAATTTTAGCTGTAATCGCAGCAGCAACAATGGCACTGTCAATGGTAGGATGTGGATCATCAGGTGGAGGTTCTTCATCAAGCGGAGTTGCAAACAAGGATAAGCCGCTTGTATGGTACAACCGCCAGCCATCCAACTCATCAACCGGAGAGCTTGACAAAACAGCCCTTAACTTTAACAAAGATACTTACTATGTAGGTTTCGATGCGAATCAGGGTGCTGAGCTTCAGGGTGAGATGGTACTTGACTACATCAAGAAGAATGCAGCAACGATTGACCGTAACGGTGATGGCGTAATCGGATATGTACTTGCTATCGGCGATATCGGACATAACGATTCCATCGCACGTACAAGAGGTGTCCGTTCTGCACTTGGAACAGGCGTTGATGCAAATGGCGCAGTTGATTCAGCACCAGCTGGTACAAACGTAGATGGATCTGCAAAGGTTGTACAGGATGCAACACTGGAAGTAGACGGAAAGAAATACACAATCCGTGAGCTTGCTTCCCAGGAGATGAAGAACTCTGCAGGTGCTACATGGGATGCAGCAACAGCAGGTAACGCAATCGGTACATGGACAGCTTCTTTCGGTGATCAGATCGATGTAGTTGTTTCTAACAACGATGGTATGGGAATGTCAATGTTCAACGCTTGGGCAAAGGACAACAAGGTTCCTACATTTGGATACGATGCAAACAGCGATGCAGTAGCAGCTATCGCAGAAGGCTACGGCGGAACAATTTCACAGCATGCAGACGTTCAGGCTTACCTTACACTCCGTGTTCTTCGTAACGCACTTGACGGCGTAGATGTAGACACAGGTATCGGTACAGCAGATGAAGCTGGTAACAAGCTTGATGAGGGTGTTGATTACAGATACTCAGCAGAAGAGAGATCTTACTACGCTTTGAACATTGCAGTAACAGCAGATAACTACCAGGATTTCACAGATTCAACAAAGGTTTATGACAAGGTTTCTAAGCAGCTCGACTCTAGCAAGAGCCCAGAGAAGAAGGTATGGCTTGATATCTACAACGCTTCTGATAACTTCTTAAGCTCAACATACCAGCCACTTCTTCAGAATTACGATGATCTTCTGAACCTGAAGGTTGATTACATCGGTGGTGATGGTCAGACAGAGTCTAACATCACAAACCGTCTTGGTAACCCTGGTGAGTACGATGCATTTGCAATCAACATGGTTAAGACAGACAACGCAGCATCTTACACATCAATTCTTAACAAGTAAGAGAACTGATTGAACGAACGGTAAATGATTTAACCAAAGAAGGGTGTCACCTAAAATTGATACCCTTCTTTTTAAGAAAGGGAAGTAGAGATATGGCAGATGATAAGAATAAATACATCTTATCGATTCATGGCATGAGTAAATCATTCGGAAGAAACAAGGTTCTTAACCACATTGATTTGAATGTGAAGCCAGGATCCATCATGGGACTTATGGGTGAGAATGGTGCCGGAAAATCGACAATGATGAAATGTCTCTTCGGAACCTATCAGAAGGACGAAGGAACAATCGTATTAGATGGCAAGGAAGTTAATTTCTCTGGACCAAAGGATGCACTCGAAAACGGAGTTGCAATGGTACATCAGGAATTAAATCAGTGCCTGGAAAGAAATGTAATTGATAATTTGTTCCTCGGTCGATACCCAAAGAATTCGCTTGGCGTGGTCGATGAGGGCAGAATGAAAAAAGAAGCATCTGATCTGTTCAGAAAGCTTGGAATCACAGTGAACCTTACACAGCCGATGAAGAAGATGTCTGTATCAAAGCGTCAGATGTGTGAGATTGCGAAGGCAATTTCATACAATTCAAAGGTAATTGTATTGGATGAGCCGACTTCATCCCTGACAGCACCGGAAGTAGCAAAGCTCTTCAAGATGATGCGTCAGCTGAAGTCACAGGGAATCTCCCTGATTTATATCTCCCATAAGATGGACGAGATCTTCGAGATCTGCGACCAGATTTCCGTATTGCGGGATGGTAGTCTCGTAATGACGAAGGACAGCAAAGATACAAACATGAATGAACTCATATCAGCCATGGTAGGCCGTTCTCTGGATAACAGATTCCCGCCGGTTGATAATACACCGGGAGAGACGATTCTCTCCGTGCAGAACCTTTCAACAAAATATGCACCGAAGCTCCAGAATATCTCCTTCGATGTGAAAAAAGGCGAGATATTTGGTTTGTATGGATTGGTCGGTGCAGGTCGTACAGAGCTTCTTGAGACGATATTTGGTATGCGTACAAGAGCAGCCGGAAACGTTATATATGATGGTAAGATGATGAATTTTGCATCTCCGAAGGATGCGATGAATCATGGATTTGCCCTCATTACAGAGGAACGTAAGGCAAATGGTCTGTTCTTAAAAGCAGATATAACATTTAACACAACCATTGCAAATATGAATCATTATAAGAGTGGACTTGCACTCTCACATGATGACATGGTGCGGGCAACCGCAGAGGAAATCAAGGTCATGCATACGAAATGTATGGGACCGGATGATATGATTGCAAATCTGTCTGGTGGTAATCAGCAGAAGGTAATCTTCGGTAAATGGTTGGAGCGGTCTCCGAACATCTTTATGATGGACGATCCGACAAGAGGTATTGATGTTGGAGCAAAATATGAGATTTACGAGTTGATCATTAACATGGCAAAGCAGGGTAAGACAATTATTGTTGTTTCTTCTGAGATGCCGGAGATTCTCGGAATCACAAACCGTATTGGCGTTATGTCGAACGGCCATCTGGCAGGTATTGTCAATACGAAGGAGACAAATCAGGAAGAATTATTAAAGCTTAGTGCGAAATATTTGTAATAGAGAGGAGTTTTGGCGATGGCAGATAAAAGTATGATCCTTTCGGCAGAAGCGGAAGCAGCGCTTTTGAAACCGATTGATGAATATGTAGGAAAAATACAGAAGCAGATCGATGCACTTCGTGTAGATGGATCTGACAAGGTTCGAAGCTTAAAGAACCATATCGCAATTGCGAAGGAAGATAAGAATTTAACAAAGGAAGAGAGAGCAAAGATTATTGCGAAGGATAAGGCGGACTTAGAGAAAGCAAAATCTGTAGAATCTGCAAATAAGGATAAGGTATCCAAGCTCATTTCCGATGCAGAGAGCTATCTCTCCAAGCATTACAAGAGTGACTACTATGAGAAGGTAGTTGCGAGCTGTGAGGCAGAGAAGGCAGCAGAGAATGCCTCTTATGACAAGATTGTGGCAACCATTAAGACAGAGCACGAGCAGGCTTTGGCAAAGCTTTCTGATTCTGAGGAAATCAAGGATGAGAAGTATGTATATCGTAACCGCCTGTTCGATGCACAGATGACACATGAGTCTAAATTGCAGGAAATCAAGGATAGAAAGCACGATGCATTTGCACATAAGTTTCATTTGATCGATCTGCTTCGTATGTCGAAATATACATTTGGACAGAAGCAGTCACAGAAGGTAGAAAACTACAAGTACACATTCAATACAACACAGTTTATGTATAAGAATGGTCTATACATTGTAATTTTACTCATCTTTATTGCATTGTGTATCATCACACCAATTGTAAAGCATACACAACTTTTGACACTAACAAACATTCTGAATATTTTGCAGCAGGCTTCCCCTCGTATGTTCTTAGCCCTTGGTGTTGCCGGTCTGATTCTGTTAACAGGTACCGACCTTTCCATCGGACGTATGGTAGGTATGGGTATGGTAACCGCAACTATCATCATGCACAGCGGTGTAAATACCGGTGGCGTATTCGGACATATCTTTGATTTTACAGGTATTCCGGTAGCGGGCAGAGCCATTATTGCACTTGTTGCATGTATCATACTTACAACCGTATTTGCAAGTATTGCCGGTTTCTTCATGGCGAAGTATAAGATGCATCCATTCATTTCAACCATGGCGAACATGCTGATTATCTTCGGACTTGTTACATACGCAACAAAGGGTGTATCCTTCGGTGCAATTGAGTCAAGTATTCCGAACATGTTTATTCCAAATCTTGGTGGATTCCCAACCATCATTATCTGGGCAGTTGTAGCAATCATCGTTGTATGGTTCATCTGGAACAAGACAACATTTGGTAAGAACCTTTACGCAGTTGGTGGTAATCCGGAAGCAGCTTCTGTATCTGGTATTTCCGTATTCAAGGTAACAATGGGAGCATTCATCTTAGCAGGTATCCTTTATGGATTCGGTTCATGGCTTGAGTGTAACCGTATGGTTGGATCCGGTAGTGCCGCATATGGACAAGGTTGGGATATGGATGCAATTGCAGCCTGCGTAGTAGGTGGTGTATCCTTCACAGGTGGTATCGGTAAGATCTCCGGTGTTGTAACTGGTGTACTGATCTTCACATCCCTTACATACTCTCTGACAATCCTCGGTATTGATACAAACCTTCAGTTCATCTTCGAAGGTATTATCATCCTTGCAGCTGTAACGCTTGACTGTCTGAAGTATGTTCAGAAGAAGTAATCAAAGGAATCAAATAAAGTTGTAAACGAAGGAAGGGTCGCCTTGTCTATCGAAGAGGATGGAGAGGCGGCTTTTCCTGTATATTGTATATAATGTCAGAATGCAATAAAACCAGTATATATAGCACTGTTTAATTGGAACAATATAGGATGTATTGTAACTAAGAAGTTCTAAATGTTCTGATATATAGAATTGGTACCGGACGCAACCGCCACCAATTCGCCATCCATGGCTCACTGGTGGCTTGTTTGAACGTCCTGTTCAAACATTGCTGGAAATTGACAGAACATCAAGAACTTCTAAGTCACAAACATATTTATATTGTTTCAATTAAACAGTGCCACATATATACTGGTTTTATTTTGCGTTTTTAATATATGAATTGGAGTAGGAAGCAAGCTGGTTGGAGCAAATTCTCGAAATAGAGGAAAAATCCCCAATGGAACAAGAGTAGGAAACAAGTCATTTGGAGCAAAAACTTGAAAATGAGGAAAATCCCCCAATAAGGCAGGAGTAGGAAACAAGTCAGTTGGAGCAAATTCCCGAAATAGAAGGAAACTCCCCAATTAGGCAATGGAAGCAAGCAATCAGCTAGATATTTAGGTATCTTTATAGTGATAACTTTGGTATAATAAGGACAATAAAACAACAAATAACAATAAGAACTGCCGGGTAGTTCGGAAATCATTTGAATATGTGGATGATTGGTTTTTCTATGACTTCGTGAACATATACGATATGTTTGGAACTTAGAAGTACTTGATATTCTGCTTGATTTCAGCAATGTTTGAACACGATGTTCAAACAAGCCGCTGTTGAGACATGGATGTCGAGCGGAGGGCGCATATGAACGTAGTTCATATTTAGGATGCGCCCGACAATCTGCCGCCGAGCCATGCGAGGGGGCAATACTCGTGCGGCGGTTGCGTGCGAGATGAATATTGGAAGCAGAATATCGTAGTACTTCTTAGTTTCAATACATTGTATATGGAATGAAGTGATAGGAAAATCAATCCAACCAAAGACCAGATACCTTCGATCTCCGCGGCAACCGATAACAAGTGGGGTGCAACATGGAAAAATATAAAGTGCTTTTGGTGGATGACGAAGCAGAAGTCATCGAAGTAATTGAACAACGCATACAATGGGACGACCTTGGATTTACCGTTGTTGGTAACGCAACCAACGGAGTGAAAGCACTTGAACTGGTAGAGAAGCTTCAACCGGATGTCGTAATTACAGATATCAAGATGCCATATATGGATGGATTGGAGTTATCCCGTCGTTTAAACCGGGATTACCAGAACATTCACATCATTATTTTTACCGGGTTTGATGAGTTTGAATATGCAAAGGAAGCGGTGCATCTGGAGGTTGAGGAATATATGCTGAAACCGATAAATGCAACGGAACTGTCTGATTGCCTGAAACGTCTGAAGGACACACTGGACCGGGAACGGGAAGAAAAACTGAATGTAACACGTCTGGAGAATTATTTCAATGCAGCACTTCCGGTACTGCAGAATAACTTCTTTGTATCTCTCATTGAGGGACGGGTAACAGAAGAAAACTGTGGGAAATTTTTTGCCGCGTATCAGATTGATATGAAAGGACCATATTATGGATGTGCAATTTTCCACACATCGGAACATCATGTGCCGGACGGTATGAATCCGCTGCTGCTTGCGATGTCTGTTGAACACGAGATCAAGGAACGGCTTGCGACAGAGTGGAAGAGCCGGGTATTCTCTTATCTTGGCAATACACTGATGCTGATAGAGCTTTCATCGGAGGACGCGATTGTGCAGTTTACGGATTCGTGTGATCGATTCTGCAAATGGGCTTATCGTGTGATGGGGGCGGTGGTTACGGCAGGTATCGGTCGTGTATGCGACAATATGGCGAATATTAAAACGTCTTACGATGGTGCCAGAGAGGCAGTATCATACAGGGTACTGTATGGAACGAAACGCGCGATCAATATTGCCGAGCTTGCACCGAAGGAACAGGAAACGACCTTGCAGCCGGAAGATACAAGAATGCATGATTTGTTCAAAGCCATTCATTTAGGGTTAAAGGAAGAGATTGAGAAGGTCGTTGTAAATGAAATAGAAAAGCTGCACAGCAATGCACAGACGGTCAGTCAGTATAATCTTGCAATCATGGAGATGGTGGGAGCATTTTACAGGTTTTGTGCAAATAATTTCCTTGATTTTAATGATTATCTGCACGGAATCCAGAATCCTTACGAGACGATTCCGCAGATGGATGAGAGTACACTTACGGCATGGATGCAGGGAGTTTCCGTAGAGCTTGGGGAACAGTTGAAAAATGCTCGAAACAGTACATCGAGACGGCTTGTGACCGATGCACAGAATCTTGTACGTGAGCGTTATATGGAGCCGGATTTGTCATTGGACACGATCTGTTCTGTGCTTGGGGTATCAAATTCGTATTTTTCGTCGGTGTTCAAGAAGGAGACAGGAAAAGCGTTTATTACGTATCTGACGGATTACCGGATGGATCATGCGGCAACACTGATACTGGAAACAAATGAGAAGAGCTATCAGATTGCTGAGCGAGTGGGATATCTGGATGCGAATTATTTCAGTTATGTATTCAAGAAACGATTTGGCGTGTCACCGTCGAAGTACCGGGCACAGCATACGAATCAGTAAGAAAAAAATAGGGGAAATGGATTGAAAACAAGAGAGATAGGAAAATTGCAAAAGAAGGAAAGCTGGCTTCAAAAGTGGATGAAAAAGCAGGGCTGGACACATCATAGGAGATTTATCGGACTGGATATCCAGTCAATCATTATGGCGGTTCTTACTGCACTTACGTTGATTACGACAATTACAATTGGCCTGCTTTTGTATAATCGTTTTAAAATGGCGATGAAGCAGACGGCTGTGTCGAATGCAGAGAGTATGGTCGAAAGCACGATGGATAAGCTGGATGCGGAGTTGTTGAATGTCCGTCAGATAATGAATGCAGTGAATTATAATATCATTCAGGAAAATGATATCTCCAGTGATGATTTTAACCGCCAGTTCAGTCTGCTTTATGAAATCAACACAGACAAGGTTCAAAGCATGGCGCTGTATGACAGCAATGGTGCACAGCTTATGGCGGAGCCGGTTTCGGAACGCAAGAAGGGCGTAAAGGCATCCGAACAGGACTGGTATACAAACGCAGAGGAGGAGATTGAGAATGTGCATTTCTCCCTGCCGCATATTCAGAATCTGTTTGAGGATGGCACATACCGGTACTACTGGGTTATTTCCCTCAGCCGTTCCGTGGATATTAACGATGGGGAAAAACCGCGCAGCGGTGTACTGCTGGTAGATATGAAATATTCTGTGATATCCAATACGATGAAGCGGATCAATGAGTCCTCAAACGGTATTTATTATTACCTTTGCAGCCGGGATGGACAGATGATTTACCATCCGAGACGTGCAGATATTGACCGTGGATATTTTTCGGAAAACTGTGAGATGACATCGCAATTAGAAGACGGAACGTATGAGCTTTCGCTGAACGGTAGACCGGGAAATGTTGTTGTGAGTAGTGTGGCATATACCGGCTGGAAGCTGGTCGGTGTGATTCCGGAGCGTGTACAGACAGCAAATATCAACCGGTTCCGGTATTATATTATCACAGCCATTCTGATTTTGATGATGATGCTGCTCGAAGTAAACAGGATCATATCAAGAAAGATTTCGCGTCCAATCCTGCGGCTGAATGAGTCAGTCAAGGCATATGAGACAGGTGGGGATACGGATATCTATATTGGTGGTTCTTCAGAGATCCGGCATCTCGGATATTCGGTCAAGAAGTCCTATGAACAGATAGAGAATCTGATGCAGGAGATTATCCGGGAACAGACTGAACGCAGAAAGAGTGAGATGGATGCACTGCAAAGTCAGATTAATCCGCATTTCCTATATAATACGCTCGAATCGATTACATGGATGGTTGAGGCACAGAAGAATAAGGAAGCGGTTCTCATGATTTCGGAGCTTGCCAGACTGCTTCGGATCAGTCTGTCAAAGGGAAGAACCGTAATCCGGATCGCGGATGAGCTGCAGCACAGCCGGAGCTATATGAATATCCAGCTTGTTCGCTATAAGGAGCGGTTCCAGGTGAAGTTTGATATCGACGAGGAAGTCAACGATTATTGTACGGTCAAGCTCATCGTACAGCCGATCTTGGAAAATGCAATCTATTATGGGGTTGGAAATATGGACGAGGATGACGGCGGCATGATTACGGTACGCGGCGAGAAAAAGGGAGATGATATCTATCTCTCGGTCGAGGATAATGGCATGGGTATGAGTGAGGAGACAGTTGAAAATATCCTCAAGGATAACAATAAAGTACCAAAGCATGGTTCCGGGGTAGGACTTATCAATGTGCACAACCGGATCCAGTTGATGTTTGGTAACGAATATGGTCTTCTGGTTTACAGTGAGCCTGATGAAGGAACGAAGATCGTGATACACATACCGGCAATTCCGTTTACGGAGGAGAACCGGCAGCAGCTCGAGGCGCAGAGCTATAGAAATGGGAGGGCTACAGATGAAACGAGATAAATTAACATTTCTCATTGCAGAGCTTATTCTGATTGTCCTCGCAGCCTTCTTCATACATAAAATCTTCCAGGAGGATGTCGCTCAAAAGCGTGTAGCGGTTATCCTGCAGAATTCCGGTGACACCCGGTGGGAGGGTGTAATCAATGGATTAAAGCAGTCTGCGAAAACCAATAATCTTCATCTGATTATCTGTAATACGGATGATATTGTAAGCGCGCAGGACGAGCGGGAGCTGATCGAGGAACAGCTGGAAAACGATGTGGATGCATTTATCCTGTGCCCGGCACCGGGGGCAGATACGAAGGATATGTTAGACTGGCTCGGCGAGCAGAAGAAGCCATTTGTACTTCTGACAGAAGATGTTTATACCGGTGAACAGCCAGAGGCAAGCGGGTATGCGACAGTCAAACCGGATAATTACCAGATTGGATACACACTTGGCACGCAGCTTATTACGCAGGACGAAGATGGGCTGAAAGGAAAAAGAATTGGCGTGATTGCCGGACGATCCAAGACGGAGGCAAGTGTGAATCGTATCCAGGGACTGAAGGACGCATTGGAGAAACAGGATTGCGAGATTGCATGGGAGTATAATGAAGAAAGTGACACGGATATCTGTGCGGTTGTTGATGCACAGGAGTCCGTCGATTATATGGTGGTAATGGATACGCAAGCCTTGGATACGCTGGGTGAACACGCGGAAAATGGTGTGTATAAGGATGCGAAGATCTTTGGCGTTGGTACGAGCATGAAATCGATTGCACTGCTCGATGCAGGACAGGTGCAGTGTCTGGTAATCCCGGATGGATACGGGATTGGTTATGAGAGTGTCGAGGAAATTGAAAAAGAACTGACACGGACATTTTACACGTTGAAGAGCCATGAGAAGGAAGTAAAAGTTATTTATAAAGAAGATTTGTTCTCGGATGAGATAGAAAGGTTTTTGTATTCGTATGAGTAGAAGAGACGTAAAGAAGAATATGATAGCATGGTTGTGCGTGTGGGTATTTTTGATTTCACTGACAGGCTGCGGAAAGCAGGACACAAAAGCCGATCATATGTTGCGTGTTGGTGTCGTGACATATACACCGGACGACCCGTTTATCAATGCAATGACAGATATAATAAAAAGTAATCTGAAAGCAAAAGAGAGCAATACGATGAAGGTAATCGTATCTGTAAGAAGCGGCGACAATGACCAGCAGGAGCAGGACGAGATCGTTGAGGAAATGATTGACGCCGGATGTGATGTTTTGTGCGTGAATCTGGTTGACCGGACAGCCCCGTCGAATATTGTCCGTATGGCGCGGCAGAATGATATTCCGGTTATTTTCTTTAACCGGGAACCGGTGCAGGAGGATCTTCTTCAGTGGGATAAGCTTTTCTATGTTGGCTGTGATGCAGCACAGTCCGGTGAGATGCAGGGCGAGATCGCAGCGGAATATATTAAGAATCACCCGGAGGTCGATAAGAATGGCGATGGGAAGATCCAATATGTACTTTTAGAAGGGGAAGCCGGACATCAGGATGCGATCAGCCGGACAGATCTGTCGGTTAAGACGATGATTGAGAATGAAATAGAACTGGAAAAACTCAGTTATCAGTTTGCAGACTGGAACCGCGCACAGGCGGAAAACCGGGTGAGTCAGTTGATCGATCAGTATGGTCCTGAGATTGAGTTGATTTTATCGAACAATGATGAGATGGCGCTGGGGGCTGTTGAGGCGTACAAAAATGCCGGCTACAGGCAGGCAGAGCGGCCGATTATTTTCGGCATTGATGGTCTGACCGATGCATTGGAGGCAGTGGAACATGGTACGATGCAGGGAACGGTCTATAACGATAAGGAAGATCAGGCGAGGATGATCGCACTTTTGACGGTCGCATTGTTTCGGGGAAGCGATATCGAAGGGTATGGTCTGGAGGATGACATCTATTATATGTCACAATATCGTAAGGTAGACGCGGACAACGTCGATACATTCCTTGGAAAGTAAGGAAGGCTGCAACTGGAATTATACAGAAAATGAATGTACAGATGAATGAATGGATGGCAGATGTTGATCGGTAGTATAAAAAGAAACGGAGAACAGATATGCAGGAGACATGGTTAGAGCAATTTTATAACGAAATGGACGCGGAGAAGCGGCTGGACATATTGAATACGAATGCAGATAAAACTGTGAACGCAAGTGAAATGGCAAATCATTCCGCAGAAAATCCGGAAGAAGTGGATGTGGCGTTTATAAAGAAACTTTGGGTGGCGCGTTACGGAAAGCGCAAACCGAAGACCGATGCATTCGTCGGGTATCTGATGCAGCTCAAATACATTGCGGAGAGCGGGGCAAATGATATCGGTGGACAGAAGCGCAAGCAGGCAGTTGAGACCGTCTCCGGATTGTGCCTGTTTGATGCAGACAAGCGGCCGGAAGTCGAACAGGAAATCCTGCTGTCTGAGATGACGCATGCATTCCGGAAGTTTATTGATGTAAGCAGAAACGGCAGAGGGTTTACGTCGATCGTTTTCGGTATGGGGCAGTTATCCGATGAGGGTGTGGCGAAGAAAATCGCAGAACAGATCAGCGCGATTGCATTTACGGCGCCGCACATGCTGCATATGGAGAAGGAATTCGCATTGCTGCAGGAGGCCGCGAAGCGGGCATTCCGGGCGGAATACCCGAACCGGGAGCATTTCCTGAAGAAATTGTAATCTGAAATTAGGCAAGGGGTTGTCTCTTTCTGTATTGGGAAGGAGAGACTCCTTTTTGTTTGCGGAATAACCGGCTGAAATAGAGCTGGTCATCGTAACCGACGATCTTCGCAATCTCATAGATCGAATAATTGGTCTGCTCCAGAAGAATCTGTGCATTGTTGACGCGCAGCGATACGATAAACTGCATCGGTGTCATGCCGGTGTATTTCTTGAAGTTCCGGATAAACCAACTCACACTCATGCCCCTTGTCTGGGCGTAATTTTCTATACTGATATCCTGATTGTAATTCTCATTGAAATAGGTAACAGCACTGTGCATCTCCCGATCCAGATATTCGTTTTTCAGAATATGCACGCGTGTGAGTTCCCGCTGAAATACAATAAGCAGATGGCGAAGCAGCAGGGCAAGCATTTCCTCGTAGTGTTCCTGACATCGCTGTAATTCCTGAATAATCTGTTTGAAAATCTGTTCGTATTCGAGAGAGGAACCGACCGGAAATACTCTCTGGTTATCTTGCAGACCATAGCTTCGCAGGATGTTTTTTACATCGGAACCTGTGAAGTGAATCCAGTACACTTCGGTTTTATCTTCTCCATAATATTCATATTTCTGTAATTCTTTTGGACGAAACAACACCATGTTTCCGGCAGGGACGATCGTCTCATTTTCCGGTTTATCGAAATGAAAATGTCCAAGCCCGGATGCGATATAGATTATCTGATAATCCAGGCGTCCCTTTGGGCGGTAGGTCGGCATCCTCGGATCGCCGCTCAGACGATAGATGCCGCAGCTTCCGACGACGAGCGGGCGGCTTTTGTCCTTGAAATCCAGATGGGAATGATTTAAGTAACCGGTATTGATATACATAGGGACACCTCCTATTGCTAATTGTATCATGTCGTCTGCGGCTCCATGTTTGTATTCGCATTATGCTGGTATGTGCAAGCACATCCCATCGCAATGCTCATTGTATCATTTCGTCCATATTTTGTCCATTCCTGTTCATAGACTTTTTATACGGAAATCAGTATTATAATATCAGACAATACGAAAAGACAGAAAAATGAGCGGTTCATTTAAAACAAAAAAATACATATACAAGGAGGACGATTTATGATTATACCACGTTATTATGAAGATTTGGATTTCTTACATGAACATACGATGCCGCCAAGAGCGTATTATATACCAGCTTCCCACCGAATGGAGGATCTGGTGGAGCATCGGGAGGCATCCGACCGCGTACAGATGTTAAACGGCATGTGGAAATTCCGGTATTTTGAGAGCATCTATGATGTGAGGGATGCATTTTATGAGAGCGGTTATGATACGTCGGATTTTGATGAGATTCCCGTGCCTGGTGTCTGGCAGATGGCAGGCTATGACACGCATCAGTACACGAATTTCCGCTATCCATTTCCGTTTGATCCGCCGTATGTGCCGCAGGATATTCCGTGTGGTGCGTATGTGCATACGTTTTCTTATGCGAAGGATGAGAAGGCTCCGAAGGTGTACCTGAACTTTGAGGGCGTGGATAGCTGCTTTTATGTATGGGTGAATGGCACCTATACCGGATACAGTCAGGTGTCCCATGCAACGAGCGAGTTCGATGTGACAGACGTGATAGAAGAGGGCGAGAATACGATTGCCGTACTTGTCTTGAAATGGTGAGATTGTTCCAACCACCTTTACGGCTATCAATAAAGTCACCACCGTCACACACGATATCATGAATGAGGGAGTTTTCTATCTTGATAGTATTTGGTACTGCTGCAACATTGATGTAAATAAGTCCTTTAATATAGTTTCTTATTTCACACCCGTTAATGGTAAGGTCACCGAATCCTCCTGCTTTTTTGTATTCAATAGCCTGACTGCCATCAGTATTTGTTCCATCTAACACAACCTGATAGAGATAGAGTGAAGCGCCGTTATAGATATGGATACAAGTGTTGATTACCGGTGGCTCAGCAGAATTCTTAGCAGCAATGACTACATTGTTATTAATTTGTAATTTGGCTGCTGTCAGCACATATTCACCGGCTGCAAGAGCAAACTTACTGCCTGGTGTTGCATCTTGAATAGCAGAAACCCAATCGTCAGCAGGAGTAAGTTCGATAGCATCACTCAAATCCAGATTAGTGGTGAAAGTAGAATAACCACGAGTCTTTTCACCTAACTTCAATGTAGCTCTGTAATTGGTTTCCGGTGTAAGACCTGTGATAGTGGCGGAGCCGGAAGATATGTCGGTTGAATTCAGCGTATACGTCACAGTATTGGCACTGGAGTTTGCGGTAGTAGGAGCACAGATGACAGCATCGACCTCAATACCCGGTGTCCATGTTACTTTTACAGAAGTGCTCTGAATGTCGCCGGCTTTTACCTTTTTCATGTTCTGTTCGGGGTTGGTTGTACGCTTGATGTCAACCCATTTGGATGTGCGGGAAGAATTGTTTTCATCAATGGCTCTTACGCGGATGTAATAATCAGTCTCTCCGATAAGATTGGTTAAAGTCTTTTCGGTTAAAGTTGTGGTATATGAGGCATCCGGTGTACGTTGGTCATAGTCGGGACTGTCCGCATAAACTTCAAGTTCGTAAGAGGTAGCTCCTGACATTTCATTCCAACTGACAATGATGTTTACTTCCTGTGAAATACGTGCAGTGATGCCGGTTGGCGACAAGACACGATTAAGAACTAAATCATTGATATCATCTGGTTCACTACATGATGTCACTGCAACACTACCCAGGCAAACGGCAGCTAATGTACAAATTGCTGTCTCTTATACACA
>ERZ1026944.414-NODE-414-length-18048-cov-7.277608_pt1 | contig 18048 bp, 16 predicted proteins | sample MGYA00519569_ERZ1026944 | MGnify/ENA primary metagenome ERZ1026944 (study PRJEB26926, sample SAMN06164618) | human gut metagenome | biome: ENVO:00009003; feature: ENVO:2100002; material: ENVO:00002003 | host: Homo sapiens | place: USA | collected 2012 ... | reverse complement strand
GGGCTCGGAGATGTGTATAAGAGACAGATATATAGAGGGGAAGAGAAAGTGGGGGTGTCTTTTTTTGCATTGAAACGCTGAAACGTTGAAACGCTGCGAAGCCCATGTTTTCGCATAGTGACTCCATGGGCCTTGGCAGACGGAGGAGGAGGGACCGTCACAAGGACTTCCGTCCGCTCTCCATCCGCCTGAAGGTTACTCCTGCTCGAAGTCCTCCTCCTCTCCAAGGCCTCTGTCCGTGGCGAAGAGCTCGCTGAGGTCGAAGCCTTCAACCTCCGCCAGGGCCATAGCCGCCTCGTGCTTGCCCACGACCATCAGTAGCTCGCAGGTCGTATTGACGGCATAGTCGCCAAGTTTCCCGGCCCCGATGCCTTTCGTCCGTTTGAAGGTCGGATAGACCGTGCCGTCGGCTCTGCGCTTGACGTTGATCCATTGGCCCATGTAGATGCTTGGGTTGCGGCGTGTGGCTTTTCCCCGCTCCGTGTCATTCTCCACGAAGGTGAAGTGGTCGTCGCCGTCGCGCGTAATCATCCCGTCGAGATACTCGCCCAGCTCCATGCGCCCCTGTTTCTGCGTGACGAGTTTCAGGTCCACGTCCAGCTCCGTGTTGGGGTAGAGGCCCGTCCACGTCCTGCCAGCGGCTGCGCATTCCGCCCATGTGCTGCCAGCGCCTGCGCTTCCCGTGCCATCCTGGCCCGAGCGTGTGCAGCCCGAGCAAGCGTTGCCTGCGCCATCCTGGCCCGTCCACGCCCTGCCCGTGCGGTGGCGGCGGGCCCGTGCGAAGGGCGTCTGCCCGTTGAGGAGGTCGTTGATGATCTCATTCATGAGCCGAGGCTCCTGAGTCCGCACCGTCTGTTGCTTGACGCGCAGAACCGTTCTTTTCTTTGTCATAATTTATTAAACTTAAAAAAGCACCTCTCTGGTACGGATGGCAGTCGAAGAGGTATCCGTGCCACCTGCTTTAGTACCATCATTCCCCGCCCCCTGCTTTCGAACGCAAGAGGGCGGGTAGCCGCGGGAGAATTCCGAACGACGAGTGCAAAATTACGGCCTTTCTTTGGAGGGGCATTAGGTGCATAATATTTTACACGAATTATTCACACGTGTTTATTCACCCAGAATACACGCAAAGCATTGTCTGTGTTATGGTTTCGTGGTATGTAAAAAAAATGCAGGTGAAAAATTCGTTGCTGAATTATTCACCTGCAGATGGGTAGGTTTAGGTTAAACTACTCTAGAAAAATCAGATAACATTTTCTTTTACGCGCACGCAAATGCCTCGCTTACCTTGCGATATTGCTTGATATCGTAATTCTTGTTTTTTATCCACTCGTTCATTCTGTTGCCATACGCCTTCTCTGATACTTTGGTTTTGAACTTACATTCCTCAGTAAGAAATCTGAACACGCAAGCGCCCGGTATTGACTCCTCGGTAAAGAATCCCTTTTTGCGCCACAAGATCATAAAGCACGTAATGATCCGATTCAGATAGTCCTTCACTCCGCAAGTCAGTTGTCTTGCGGCAATCTTGAGCTTGAGTAAGAAATTGATAAACCGCTCCTTCTCGCGCTCGTACGTCTCCACGTCTATGAAGGCCTCCCGAAAGCTACGTTTGCGGCGTCCCCGTGCTTTTCGGCGTCCTTGTGTTGCGACAACCGCGGTGGCCTTGCCGCCAGCCTCCCCCTGTGGCGACGCAACGTTGGCGCTTTGGGGGCATTCGCCTTGAGAAGAAGTGCCTTCCTGCGCGGGGATGGTGACCTTGAGCCCGACCGTCTCCGCTCCGATGAACCCCTCTTCTTTTAGCAAACCGATGATCTCCTTTATCAGTTCATTGCACCGCCTTTCAAGCTCCTTCATCTTTCGGTAGTCCATCTTTGGCGGGTAGGATCGGTCGCTGAGCGCATGGTAGAGCTTGCAAATCTCCCACACCTTTGACTTTATCTCTTTCCGAAACAGAAACATTTTCACCCCATTCCTGTCTTTGAATTCTATTTGTTTGTGTGCGCCGAGTTGGAAAAAAATCTTGCTTCTCTCATCAGCCCGATCGTCCTTCCATGGGCAAGGCGGCGCACCCTCATTGTCTCTCCAGCCAAAAGGCGTGGATGGTTCGTTCATCTGAGGGTTGAGTAGATCATCAAGGAAAGTTTCAACTGGAGGGCATGGATTTTCCTCAACCTTGATACTAATGCTACTTTTGATTGCAAAGAGAGTATTCTGTACAAGAGGGTTCTCGCTCAACTCATACAGTCTCTGTCGCACTAATTTCATACAGTCTCTGTCGCACTAATTCTTCAATCTTTCCTGAAAATTTTATTAGTCTGTGTTTGTCGTGGTTTCGCTCTTCGTCCACATGACACAATTTGTCCAGGGAACTTGAATTGTGTTGTCCCCCGGTCCCTGTAAACAGGTCTACTGCTGTTGGCTGACAATTGTCAGTCCGCTTGTTGTTCTTTTCCATTTTTTTTTAAAAATGGGTTGACGACTCCTCCCGCGTGGAGGTTTATCAATGGTCAAAGGTACAAACTTTAGTTAAAGGCCGCAAGAAAAAAGTGGGAAAATGCTAGTTAAAAACAATTAATATATTGATTGTGAGATTCTTAAAAGACATTTTGTGTTATTTATGTATCTGTGTTATTTTGCCACTAATTATATCTCTTTAACGGTGTGTTTAACGGGAACTTAAGATGTGATCTTTCTCAAATCTGTCTTTCAGTTAGTTGATCTCTATTTTAGTAGTCATATTTATTGACCAATCACTTGCGGTTTTCTTTGGGGATTGCATATATAATGGTATATTGCAAACAAACAGTTTGCCCCGCTTGTCGGGGCGGGGTGGGGCAGCCTGCGAAATGGGGGCTTGTGCCACCCGTGGAGCGGAGGCGGAAACTCGCATTTTTCTTAGGTCGTATGGATGGGAATGCTTACCTTTGCGCCCGGAGGTCCATAAGCCATCCGCTTGCGCCAAGCCCACTCGGATAGGAGGGGCAAGGGAAAGGGCAAGGCCGAAGGACTATATAAATAAGGAGCAAGAGGAATGGGAAGGGACTGTTAAGCGATGGAAGCAAAAAATATGGAAGCAAAAGACATGAATCGGAAGGACAAAGAAGTAAAGGACATGAGACAAGTCCATCTGACTTCCTTGTCGGCAGTAGTCGATGAGGTGTGGGGCGAAAAGGGAAGTCCTCATCGCGACGCTATGGAGAGGCGGCTGCGGGCCGAGACGGGTAAACGGATGACGTAACCACGCGGCCCCCTGTCTCCAAAAACTTGTCACGAGTCTCCCGCTCCTCCGTCGCTCCAACGCTCGGCCTGCGGCCAGTTGCGCCCGTTGATATTCCCCCCAAAAACTGCTCTTGCGCGATTTTTCTTGGGGAAAAGTTTGGAAAGCCAAAGATTATTCTTACCTTTGCATCGTCAGTCCTCGCCAAGCCTCTTCACAATGCTCAAATCGTGCGAGGCGTTTTTTGTTTATGCCCCTTTGCGCACGGACGGTCCTACGGCCTTTGCCAAACGGCATGGATTCCTCAGAACATAGGCATCCTCGGAAAATCAGAAAAAGCCTGTCAGCTGAGGAAGAAGGTCTTGACCAGCGAGCGCAGTTGCTCGTCGGTCAAGCGGTCCACGCCCACTTTGTCGATCAAAGCATACTCCTCTTTCTTGCTGGTGATCACGTATTTTCGTTCTCTTCCGTCCACTTTGCACAGCAGGTGGTAGTTGCCTTTGTAGGTCTTCTCCACGCGTATGTTTTCAAAAAGCGTCCCGCCCGTTTTGATCGTTGTCGCCTTGCGTCGCTCCGCCAGTCCCCAGTCGGTCAGATGATGGTTGAGGGTGGTCTCGACGGCGCCAGTCCAGCGCGGGCTCACCTCGCATTCCTCGGCAAAGTCCCTGAACCGTCGGATGGCGGCAGTCACCTCGCCTATGATACCCTCCGCTCTTTTGATCCCGTTCTCCTTGCCCAGGGCCAGCGCGTCTTCGATCGTTTGCCCCTGGAGCTTGCCCCGCATCATCAGGCAATGCATCCTCTCGGGCAGGAAGCCCCCGATGTTGAAGATATAGGTCAGGTCGTAGGCCGGGGCCAGTCGCCAATGGCCCTTCTCGTCCATCAGAAACGAGAAGTTCTTGTTGTGGTCGTCCGTGTTGTTGGCAAGGATATTGAACACCATTCTGCGGAAGACCTCCTCCTGGTCGCTCTCAGGCAGTCGCATCTTGCGACAGACCGCCAGCAGCTGTTCGTAGCTGTCGGCATCGGGAGATAGCGCCGCCAACGTCTGCATGTGCAGTTTGCGGCCCTCCTCGCGGTCGAAGCGACGGGTGACGAAATGCTTCCGCCCCTCCACCTCCAGGGTCTCGCACGCCATCATGCTTATGCCTGCCGCCTTGGCCATTTTGTGGTAGGCCATCTCCAGTTCGGCCGACGATCGCTCGGTGTCGCCAAACTTCAGTATGCAGTACGCCAAGCCCTGGCGGCCCGCCACCTGCCCGCTTCTGATCTCCCCGGTCTCGGGATCGATGGCTATGATGGCCTTGGGTTGGCGCCCGCCAGCCGAGGTGCCCACGGCTATGAGCGACTGCATGGTCAGCGACTCCTCGGGCGCCACTCTTGCGTTCTCGCGCTCGAGGTATATTCTCTGGGCCAAGTCGGTCAATGCCCTCATGTTCAGCTTGTCGGAACTGCTGATGCCGGAGGATTCGGGCACAAACTCCAGGGCTCCCATCCCTCGCCTGCCTATGAACGAAAGAATGTCGAGCGGGGTGATCTCCTGAGGGCGAAGGCTGCTTTGTATGCGCCAGCACTCAAACACCTGGTTGCCCCAGGCGTCGGGCAGCGAGTCGGCGAGGAAAGGAGGCAGCTTGCGGTAGATCTTCGTTTCCCTGTCGCCCATGATGGGGCGATGGCTGGCTGCCGACTTGACGGAGGCCATGAGTGGGAACGGGTCGAGGCTTCCGCGAAGGAAAGAGGGGTTGTACTCGAAAAACGAAACGCCTCTCCTTGTGTCCCAGAACAAGCGGCCGACCTCCTTGTCCCAGAGCATGATCTTGAGTGTACTTGTCGTCATGGTTTCTTGTGTCTTATCCGTTGCACTTTCTTTTCCTTCCTGATCAGGTAGGGCGAGGGCGGCAGCTCCGGCAGCAGGTCGTCCAGGGCCTCGATCTCTCCTATCGCCTTCAGCAGCAGGAGAAACGTGGCGAGCGAGATGTTGTCCGCGGCGCCGCTCTCAAACTTGTGGATGGTCGTGACCGTGAGGCCCGATTGTTCCGAGACCTCCTTCTGCGTCATGTTGCTGCGCAGGCGGTAGTCCTTGAAGCGGGCGCCAAGGAGCTTCACCAGTTGGGGGATCGCATACTCGTAATAGTCCGTCATGAGGCTTTTTTAATTTATATTGCGCTATAAGTTATGCCCGATTTTTGGCCCTATCTTATATTCTGCTTATATTTATCTCGCATGCAAAAATACGCGTTTTTTCCCGCCTGTGCAAACATTCTTGGGGAAAATCCTTCTCCCGCCCGCTTTTTTTAGCTTTTCGGCCGAGGGGACGTGTCGGCTTTCTTGCAGACGAAGCGCGGACGTAAAGGAAAGAATGCCCTTTCGGGGGCGCGCTATTTACAAAAAAAGACGTCTTAGCGTAAAATATACGCAATAAAATTTGCAAGAGAAAAATAGAATGTTTAACTTTGCGGCGTGAAATGGAACGCTTTCGATAAGCCATGCGCAGAACAGAGCTCGCTCAAGTTATGCCATGGCGAGAAAGGGTATCATGAAGTGAAACTATTTAGTATAGACGATATGAAATTCAACGAAATAACCAAGAAATGGGAATCTCCCTTCTGGCATCCTGCGGTGACCACAGATGCCGTGGTGTTCGGATTCGACAAAGAAGACCGATCGCTCCAGGTGCTCCTGATCAGGAGGGGTAATGCCAAGCCTGGCGAGGCGCCTGCTTTCTAAGGTTATTGGGCTCTCCCAGGCGGTTTTCTCCAAAAGGAGGAAACGACTGATGAATGCGTTCACAGAGAGTTGTTTGAAGAGTCGTCCATGAAATTGTTCAATAACGAAAGCGGCATTAGGCCGGAGTTTATAGAACAACTGAAAACATATTCCGCACGCGGAAGAGATCCCCGTGAATTCGTCATCACCGTCGCCTACTACGCACTTGTAAAAAAAGAAAAGTACGAAATCAAAGGAGGTGATGATGCCGTCGAAGCCAGATGGTTCCCGGTCGATGTTCTACCTGAACTGAAGATAGCATTCGACCATGCTCAGATCATACAAGATGCAGTAGAAATGCTGCGTGAAAGGATCCACTTCGAACCAATCGGATTCCACCTGCTCGACAAAGAATTCACCATGCCTCAATTGCAGAATATATATATTGCAATATTGAATCCTTCCGAGGAAGACAAAAACTTGCGAGACAGAAGGAATTTCCCCAAGAAAATGCTGAAGCTCGGCTATATCAGGGAAACAGGCAAAAAGCTGACAGGCAACCCCTATCGTTCGCCCAAGTTATATACTTTTGACGAAGAGGCGTATGCTGCCGCAAAAAAGATTGGCATGAGACTGGAATTCTAATCATAGATCTGCGTGGACCTCTCTTATCCGGAGAGGTTTAAAAGGCGCCAGTTTTCAATGTGTATCCGCTACGCATTGACTCTCGTAAAACAGAGTCATTTCTGTTGTCTATAACCAAAATTTCATTGCGTAAAACTTACGATAAGTAATTAACATTTAAAAAAAAGCAATTATGGAAAGATTTGATGACATTTGTCCGGAAAATGAGTTCGAGGACAAGAATTACAACGAGGAGTACGATCGGGAATACTCTTTCGATCAAGGCTACGAGTGGACCGAAGAAGATGCTTGGGATGCTCTGACTGACGGCATGTATGGTGATATGCCAAGCAATCCGTTGGAATACGATGCAATGATGGACGCCATGGGCTTTTAACATAATCCGTTCGAATATGAAAAAGACTATCACAAAATCAAAGCATAAGACTGCTCCAAAGGCCAACCATGTCCAGCGCGTTTTCAATCTGATCATTCTCGACGAGAGTGGATCGATGTCAAATATTGCAATACAGGCAATAAGCGGACTCAACGAAGTTTTCCAGACCATCGGAAAGGCTCAAAAAGAACATCCGGGACAGCAGCATTTTATCTCGTTCGTGACTTTCAACAGCACAAAGATCAGAACAGTCTTTGATCGCCAAGCGGTAAGATCCGACAAGGAAATCATGTGGACTGACTATATGCCGAACAGTTGCACCCCGTTGTATGATGCGATGGGAGAATCTCTGAACAAATTGAAAAAGCACGTTGGTGATGATGATGTCGTTTTGGTGACAATCATTACTGATGGCTACGAGAATGCTTCAAGAGAATATAGCGGGCATGGTATCAAGAGACTTGTAGCAGAGCTGAAAGAGAAAGGTTGGGTCTTCGCTTATATCGGCACTAATCAGGACGTGGATGCGGTTGCTGACGACATGGGGATTGGTAGCAGAATGCGTTACCAATATTCCCCCGAAGGTGCAGCCAGGATGTTTGCACAAGAGCGCGTTAGTAGGAGAAGGTTCTTTGACAGGCTGGCAACTCATGGTAAAAGTATTATAAAGGGTAAGCGCTTTGACTATTTTGAGTCGGAAGAAGAGTCTGAGAAAGAGCCTGAAACTGCTCGGGACAAGATTGGCGATACTTCTTCTCCCAGCGATAGCCTGGAAGCGGAAGGCAAGGAATGGCAGGAGGCTGGCCAGGAGCAAGTATCTTCAGAAGACAACGAAGCGGCAGAAGGCCCCGAAAAGTCAAAGACCTTTTTTGGGAAAATGATGAATGGTATTAGGGCTATAATATGTCCTAAAAAATGATTTTTTTTTAAGTATGGAAAAGGTAAAAATGTTAGGCGCTACGCCATGTGCCATAGCAGCTTGTATGTGTCCCATTCCTGGAGATATAGCAAAACGTTGCCATTCTCTCTCTTTGGACAGAGAATCTCAGGGATGTCAAGGATAGATGGTGTGAATTAATAGAAGTGAGAACCGTGTAAATAGTGAGAATCATGAATATTTGGATAATCGTTGCACTTTACTGGATAGTATGTTGCGTTTTGGTATATGTGCTTGCACATATAAACGGACAAGTGGCTTATCGCAGAATGATGAAGCAAAAGACTACCTTTTGGGAGCATCTGCTCATCGTCCTGTTTAGCCCATTGGCAGCTCCTATTATGCTATTTGCCTTAGCGTATCATAGCTGCATCAATCTGTATTATAGGAACCGTCCAAGACCGCTGCCCAAAAAGATGAAAAAGTATATGAAGAAAGATTGCGTGTTGGACGAGAACAATCAGACCGTCTCCTTGGCGAAGTACAACTACATGCATGCCACGGAATATACCTTGGATGATGTCTATGGCAAGGGTTATGTTGATTCGTTGACCGAAGAAGAGCGGGCTAGTATCGCCACAGAATTCAAGGAGCATGACGAACCGGAGAAGGTTCAAGAAAGCATATCAGACTTACCAGATGTAGGAGAAATATGGTTGTGAGAAGATTTGCCCTTTGGGTACTTTCGTGGATTTTGAAAATCTTCCCGACTCAAATGCTGAGCATGCAGAGAGATTCTGATACGCAATGGCAAAGAGACCTCCTATGAAGAGAAAGAAAAGATGATCATATTCAAGTATCATTGTGGCAGATATTTCCGAAACAGGTTGTAAATGTAGGCCCCAGAGCATTGCTTTGGGGCCTATACTTATAGGTTCCATTATTATTGTACCCTTTCCCGCCATGGCATAACTCGTTCGAGTTCGGTTCTGCGCATGACTATCGAATGCGTTATTCCAATATTTCCAGTATCCCAGTATTCCAGTAATTCAAAATCCCAGTATTCCAATTGACCGACATTCCAATATCCCAATATCCCAGTATTCCAATGTTCCAATATTCCAATATTCCAGTATTCCAATATTCAAATAGGCCGATATGGTCCTCTCATGCCTCGCTCCTCCTCGCGCCTTGGGGGGCAAGAGAAAAGCGATATGGGAGACTTCTTGGGAAGGTCCTATATCGCTCGGGGGGTGATCATTTACAGATAGGGGAATATAGATTGGGGGTCTATATGGGGCAGGGACGGTTAGTCGCGATCGTGCTTGTCGTGCTTGTGATGCTTGCCGTGCTTGTCGTGCTTGTCGTGGCGACCATGGTGCTTGTCGTGCTTGCCCGGTCGGCCATAGCCTCGGTCGTGCTTGTGGTGCTTGCCCGGACGTCCATAGCCTCGGTCGTGCTTGCCCGGACGGCCATGATGCTTGGCGAAGCGCGGGCGATGGTGGTAGCCCGGTCGGCAGGTGGGGTATTTCCTATATATATGGTGGACGTAGGCGCGGTTCTGCCAGCCGATGGGGCGGTAGAAGTAGTATGTGTTGCAGTATTTGCGCCATTGTCCGGGCGAGAGGTAGCGGCGTATCTCGCGGTTGCGACGCTCCCATCCGTAGGAGTCGATGTCGCGATAGCTATTGATGCTGTTGAGGTAGGCGAGGTTGATGTTGAGGATGCAGTTGCGGTAGCCCGGTCCGATGCCCAGTTCGGCTATCATCTTGTCGGTAATGATGGTGGCTTCCGCTCGCACGTCGGCCAGACGCTGGGCCGAGGCGGAGACGATCACGACGAGGGCGGCTACGGTTGCTAAAAAAATACGTTTCATAATCCAGACTTTCTTTTGAGGGTTATTACTCGTTTTCTGCTGCAAAAGTACGATTCCCCGCTCGTGCGGCCAAGGGAAAACCCATAAACCCGCATATAGTTTTCCCTTTGCCTTGAGAGGAAATCCCGAGGACATAAATGAAAACAACTTGAACAACCTTTACAACAATGAACAACGCTTCGCCAGGATATCGCCTCTTCGAGGCCCATGCAGACCAAGGGTTGCTGCAAGGGAAACAACATGTAACAATGCTTCGCCTCGGACACGTTTCCTGCTGAATCTACGTGGGCATAAAGGAATGCGCACCCAAGGCGAAGCGTTCTTGTTGTGTTTCTCGTCAGCAGCAGGCTGTTATGGTTTCTCCTGGAGGCTGGCAAGGAGGTCGGCCACGACATAGCTGGAGCCACCCACGAAGATGAAGTCGTCGGGGGCGGCGTCGGCCAGGGCCGCGCGGTATGCTTCGGCGACGGAGGGATGGAGGGTGCCGTGGAGGCCGTGGGCCCGTCCGCATTCCGCCACTTTCTCGGCAGGGAAGGCCCTGTGGGTCGAGGGTTGCGTCCAGTAGTAGATGGCCTCGCGGGGCAGGAGCTCCATGACGTGGGCGAGGTCCTTGTCGTCCACCATGCCGAAGACGAGGCGGCGCTTGCGGGCCGGCTGCGCCATGATCTGGGGAGCCAGCATCTGCCATCCCGCCACGTTGTGGCCCGTGTCGCAGACGGCATGGGGATGGCCCGGGAGCGGTTGCCAGCGGCCCATCAGTCCCGTGCGTCGGCAGACCGAGCGGAAGCCCTCGCGGATGCTCTCGGGATGGCGGATCGTGCCACGGGAGAGAAGCTGGGAGACGGACGTGAGGATGGTGTTGGCGTTGCGCGTCTGGTAGTCGCCACGCAGGTCGCCCAGGAGCGTGCCAAAGGACCGCGTCTCATACTCGCGACCCTCGGGCGTGTCGTGGGCAGAAAGGACCTCGGGACGGTCCTCGGCAAAGATGATCGGGCTCCCGCACGCGTGCGCCTTCGCCTCGAAGACGGGGCGCGTCTCGGCCACGGCCTCGCCTACGACGACCGGCACGTGGGGCTTGATGATGCCCGCCTTCTCGTGGGCTATCTCGGGGAGCGTGTGGCCGAGAAACTGCGTGTGGTCCACGGAGATATTCGTGATGATCGAGAGCTGGGGCGTGATGATGTTCGTGCAGTCGAGGCGGCCGCCCAGTCCCACCTCGACGACCGCGATGTCCACCTCCTGCTCGGCAAAATACTTGAAGGCCAGGGCCGTGGTGAGTTCGAAGAACGAGGGGTGGAGCGGCTCGAAGAAACTACGCTCCTCCCGCACGAAATCGACCACATACTCCTCGGGCATCATCACGCCATTGACGCGGATGCGCTCACGGAAGTCCACGAGGTGAGGACTCGTGTAGAGGCCCACCCTGTGGCCGTCGGCCTGGAGGATGGAGGCGAGGGTGTGGGAAGAGGAGCCCTTGCCGTTGGTGCCCGCCACGTGGATGGTCTGGTAGCGCGTGTGGGGATGGCCGAAATGGGCGTCGAGGGCATGGGAGTTGTCCAGGCCGTCCTTGTAGGCCGTGGCGCCCACGTGCTCGAAGACGGGCGTACTGTTGAAAAGATATTCTACTGTCTCCTTGTAGTTCATTGTTGCGTGCTTATGCGAAGAACGTTGTTGGTTGATGTGCGCTTGACCGAAGCAATACTTGTAAAAACTTGTCGAACTGTACGGTTGAAACGGGCTGAAAGCCCAACAGTCCTTAGCCCAGGGCATCGCCCTGGGTATAATGGCAATCAACAAGACGCCCTGTAAGGGCAAAAGATTTGTTTATAGCCTGTTCTTTAAAGCTTTTGCCCTTACAGGGCGACAGATTGGCGTTCATAATTACCCAGGGCGACGCCCTGGGCTATGCGCTTCTGCCCTTTTAGGGCGTATTGGGTAATTTCAACCGTACAGGTCAAAATTTGTCCAAAGCAATTCTTGTAAAAACTTCTTCAAAGCGCTATTTGAAAAAACGAAGCGCCCCGTGAGAAAGACACGAGGCGCCTCTTGAATGGTTTCGGACTTATCCGAAGAGTTTCTTGAAATGCTCGAAGATCGACCGCTTGGTATGGTTGTCGCCCGTGAAGTTTTCGCTCTCGCGGAAACTCTCCATGGCCTTGCGCTCCCCCTTGTTGAGGGTCTTGGGGATGAAGACGCTCACCTGGATGATGAGGTCTCCCGAGCCGCTGCCATAGCCCTGGACGGCCGGCAGACCCTTGCCGCGGAGGCGGAGCGTCTTGCCTGGCTGCGTGCCCGGCTCGATCTTGATCTTCACGCTCGACCCATCGATGGTCGGTATGTCCACCTCGCCTCCGAGCGTGGCCGTGGGGATGTCGAGCAGGAGATTGTAAACCACGTCCTGGCCGTCGCGCACGAAGGTGTCGTTGGGTTCCTCCTCGACATAGACCTGTATGTCGCCCGCTATGCCGTTGTGCTTGCCCATGTTGCCCTTGCCCGGGACGTTGACGACCATGCCCTCGGCCACACCCGCGGGGATGTGGATCTCGACGACCTCCTCGCCCTTGACGACACCCGATCCGTCACACTCCTTGCACTTGTTCTTGATGACCTTGCCCTCGCCGCCACAGACGTGGCACGTGGTCTGGGTCTGCATCATGCCGAAGATGCTCTGCTGGGTGCGGATCTCCATGCCGCTGCCGTGGCAGTTGGGGCAGGTCTCGGGGGCGCTGCCACCCTCGGCACCCGTGCCGTGGCAATGGGGGCAGACCACGTCCTTGCGGAGCTTGAACTTCTTGGTCACGCCCGTGGCCACCTCCTGAAGCGACAGGCGCACCTTCAGCCGCAGGTCCGATCCACGATAGCGCGGGGCCTGGCGTCCGCCACCACGGCCTCCGAAGCCTCCGAAGCCGCCATGGCCGCCGAAGACGTCGCCAAACATGGAGAAGATGTCGTCCATCGAGAAGCCGCCCGCGCCGCCAAACGGACTGCCGCCTCCGAAGCCGCCAGGGGCGTCGAAGCCAAACTGGTCGTACTGCTGGCGCTTCTGCGGGTCGTGGAGCACGTCGTAGGCCTCGGCGGCCTCCTTAAATTTCTCCTCGGCCGTCGTGTCGCCCGGGTTGCGGTCGGGGTGATACTTGATGGCGAGCTTGCGGTAGGCCTTCTTGATGTCGGCCTCCGTGGCGTCCTTGGTGAGGCCCAATACCTCGTAGTAGTCTCTCTTTGCTGCCATATTGTCGCTATATTATTGTCCTACGGCCACCTTGGCGTGGCGGATCACTTTGTCGTTGAGCGTATAGCCCGTCTGCACGCAGTCGATGACCTTGCCCTTCTGGTCGTCGCCGGCAGGCACCATGGCGATGGCCTCGTGGAAATCGACGTCGAAGTCCTTGTCCTTGGTGTCGATGGGGCGCACGCCAAGACCCTCGAGGATCTTCTCCAGTTTCTTCATGATGAGCTGGAAACCCTCGCGCACGGCCGTGGCGTCCTCGCCCTTGTCGGCCAGGGCGCGCTCGAAGTCGTCGAGCACGGGCAGCAGGGCCGTGATCGTCTTCTCGCCACCATTGAGGATCAGTTCGGCCTTCTCCTTCATGGTGCGCTTCTTGTAGTTGTCAAACTCGGCGAAGAGGCGGATGTACTTGTCCTTCCACTCCACGGCCTCGGCCTTCGCCTTCTCCTCGGGAGTGAGCTCGGGTTCGTTGGCCTTCTCAGCCGTTTCGGCCTCTTCGGCCTGTTCAGCCTGAGCGCCTTCCTGAGCGCCATCCTGTGCGCCTTCGGCCACACGCACGTCTTCTGCCTCGTTGTGGCTGGTCTCGGGGGTCTCGCCCTCGACCTTTATGTTCTTCTCTTTACTCATTTTGTTCTTAGCTTTTTTTAAAAGACGCATAGCAAATATTGTGCCAAGGCAGGGGCGCCCGCCCTTTTGGCCGGACGGGTGTGTGCTTCGGGTTGCGAAGTCCACCCGGGCGCGCGACGGGTCTCCTGTCCTTGCTTATACATGTCGGCCTGATGCTCCTTTTTGCTTACACATCCCGGCCTGATGCTCCTTACTTATACATCTCGACGCGATGCTCGCGGATCTGCTCGTTGTGGATATACTCGTCGTAGGTCGTGAGCTTGTCGATGGTGCCACGGGGCGTGAGCTCGATGACGCGGCCGGCCACGGTACCGATAAACTCCAAGTCGTGGGAACTGAAAAGGATGTTGCCCTTGAACTGCACGAGGTTGTTGTTGAAGGCCTGGATGCTCTCGAGGTCGAGGTGGTTGGTCGGCGTGTCGAGGATCAGGCAGTTGGCGTTCTGCAGCTGCATGCGTGCGATCATACAACGCATCTTCTCGCCTCCCGAGAGCACGTTGACCTTCTTCTCCACCTCCTCCTGGCGGAAGAGCATGCGTCCGAGGTAGGCCTTCATCGCCACCTCGTTGCCCGGGCCGTACTGCGAGAGCCAGTCGACGAGATTCTTGTCGCTCTCGAAGAACTTCGTGTTGTCCAGGGGCAGGTAGGCCGTGGTGATGGTGACGCCCCACTTGTAGGTGCCGCCATCCGGTTCGCGGTTGCCGTTGATGATCTCGAAGAGGGCCGTCATGGCCTTGGGGTTGTGGGAGATGAAGACCACCTTCTGTCCCTTCTCGATGTTGAAGCTGACGTGGTCGAAGAGGACCGTGCCGTCGGTATCGACCGCCTTGAGGTCTTCGACCATCAGAATCTGGTTGCCCGGCTCGCGCTCCATCTGGAAGATGATGCCCGGATATTTGCGGCTGGAGGGGCGGATCTCCTCGACGTTGAGCTTCTCGAGCATTTTTTTGCGCGAGGTGGTCTGCTTGCTCTTGGCCACGTTGGCCGAGAATCGGCGGATAAACTCCTCCAGCTGCTTGCGCTTCTCGTCGGCCTTCATGCGCTGGTTCTGCTGCTGGCGCAGGGCGAGCTGGCTCGACTCGTACCAGAAGGAGTAGTTGCCGGCAAAGACCGTCACCTTGCCAAAGTCGATGTCGATGGTCTGGGTGCTCACGGCGTCGAGGAAGTGGCGGTCGTGGCTGACGACGAGGACGGTCTGATTCTCGTCGATCTCGCCCAGGTAGTCCTCCAGCCACTCCACGGTCTCGAGGTCGAGGTCGTTGGTGGGCTCGTCGAGCAGCAGGTTGTCGGGCTTGCCGAAGAGGGCCTTGGCGAGCATCACGCGCACCTTCTCGTTGTTGCTGAGCTCGCCCGTCAGCTTCTCGTGCAGGCTCTCGGCGATACCCAGGTGCTGCAGCAGCTGGGCAGCCTCGCTCTCGGCCTCCCAGCCGTTCATCTCGGCAAACTTCAGCTCCAGGTCGGCAGCACGGTTGCCGTCCTCCTCCGTCATCTCGGGCTTGGCATAGAGGGCCTCGCGCTCCTTCATGTTCTCCCAGAGCGGGGCATGGCCCATGAGGACCGTGTCGAGCACGCGGTAGGCGTCATACTTGAAGTGGTCCTGCTCCAGGACCGACAGGCGCTCGCCAGGACCCAGCTCCACGGTACCCTTGTTGGGCTCCAGGTCGCCGGAGATGGCGCGAAGAAGGGTGGACTTGCCGGCTCCGTTGGCGCCAATGACGCCATAGATGTTGCCGCGCGTGAACTTGATGTTTACGTCTTTGTAAAGTACTCGCTTGCCAAACTGGATGGCAAGATTGTTGAGCGTTATCATATTATGTTTTAAACCTTATTTTGTTCTTTCTCTGAATCTTCGTTTTGCTACAAGGGTGCAAAGTTACGCAATTTTCTTGATATGACCAAGTTGGCCCGCGCGAAAAGGCTTTCCTTGTGACTGTTGTTATTTTTCCAATTCCCCAAATTTACTATGAATTTGGGGATTGTAATCGCCAATTTCACTATGAATTTGGGGATTTGACTCGTTTAGAGGACCGAAAAACGTGGCTGAATGCTTGGGAAAAGTGAATGTGGACTCTACGAGGATATATGGGAAAAACAACGTGAACAACTTTTACAACAAGTAACAACGCTTCGCCAGGACATCGCCTCTTCGAGGCCTATGCAAATCAAGGCTTGCTTGTTGCGAAACAACAAAATACAACGCTTCGCCTTGAACACGCTTCTTGCTGATTTGTCCTGGTGATATGTCCTGGCGAAGCCTTGTATCATGTTGTTTACCTTGCAGCAAGATTGTAAACACGCGTAGCGTGTAGGTTGTACATTGTTGTAAAGGTTGTATTTGTTGTTTTCCCTCTTGCCCAGCCGATTTGTCCCAAGAAGTTGTTTTCCCTCAAGCGTCAGGGAGTCTGTATTCTGTTGATGACCCAGGCGAAGCCTTTGGCCGTTCGCAAGCCGTTGTCCTGGAAGTGGTTGCCCTCGTTCCATTCGAGCGTGGAGGGAGTAGAGGAGGCGATCAGGAGGTCGTGTTGGCGACGGATGCATTGGCTGACGGTCGTCATGATGGGCGTGCGGGATCGGTCCTCGCGGTCGCCCAGACTGAGGTAGAAGGCTGCGGACAAGGGAGTGTGGAGGGCCGCATAGGCGAGCCATTGGGGATACCAAATGGAGGGGGAGGCCGCCACGATACCGTCAAAGGAATGCTGGTAGCCCGCCCAAAGCGCGAAGAGACCCGCCAGGGAGTAGCCCCCGAGGATCGTGGGGCAGTCGGGAGAGGAGACGAGGCCCGAGGAGCGCAGATGGTCGATGATATCAAGGATAGACTGGAGCGTGGCCGGAGCCCCATGACCGAAGGGCCGCTTGCCGAAGACGGGAGGAGCGTCCCAGGGCGGCAGCTCGTCGAACCAACGGGCGATGTGGACGGCCACGAGGACGAAGCGCGCACCCGTAGCCTGGGCGATGGCCTCCACCTCCAGGTCCATCTCCCTGAGGTCGTTGGCGTCGGCAGGTTGGATCAGCAGAAAGGCGGGCTGCTCCTGGACGTAGATCGTGCAGGTGTGGCCAGCTATCTCCCGTGTCGTCTTCTGATGGAGCGGCAGGGAGGAAGCCCGTTCGGAATCTTCGGCAGTTCGGTTCATGAAAAGAAAAGATGAGTCATGATCTAAAAAAGCTCGGGCCATGATGGGAAAGACAGGCACATGAGAAACCGGCTCGAGATCGGGACGCTTGCCACATGGCCTCGGGATGAGGACGGCTACTGGTAGTCGATATATTCCCCCTCGTTGTCCTTGATGACCTTCTTGGCGCGTTGCTCCTCGCTTCGGGAGTCGACGATCGTGTTGCCGTCGGCCTGGCGCGAGGTGCGGGCCGAGGACTGCTGTTCCTGGAAGCCCTGCTGGTCCTGGAAGTCGTTGTCCTCGGGCTGGAACCTGCGTACCACGCGATGCAGCTGCTTGTAGAACTTGTAGGCTATCAGGGCGATGGCCGCCAAGGCGAGGACGAAGAGTAGGAATATGAATTTGATGAAAATCATAATGTGCGGATGGAGTTAATGATTCTGTGGCGCAGGCTTCTTGGCCACCATGGCCGAGAGCAGCACATACCAGGCGATGATAACGGCGATGCCCGAGATGCGCAGCAGGGCGAGGATGGGGATGCAGGAGAGGACGAAGAGATACTTCACCTCGTTGCCCTTCCAGCCCCATTGCTTGAACTTGAGGGCAAACATCGGTATCTCGCTCACGAGCAGGTAGCTGCTCACCAGCACGCCCACGACCATGGCCACGGCCCAAAGGGGCGAGGACTCGAAATGGGGAGCCACACCCACCATCAACGAGCCCCAGAAGAGCGCGTTGGCCGGGGTGGGAAGTCCGATGAAGCCCAGGGACTGGCGCTCGTCGAGATTGAACTTGGCCAGGCGAAGGGCCGAGAAGGCCGCCATGACGAAGGCCACGAAGGGCAGCACCTCGCGCAGGGGCTCCAGGGCTGAGGGATAGGCCACCACGCCCAGTTCGGCAAAGAGCATGGCCGAGGGAGCCAGTCCGAAGGTGATGTCGTCGGCCAGCGAGTCGAGCTCCTTGCCGATAGGCGAACTGACATGGAGCAGGCGGGCCGTCATGCCGTCGAAGAAATCGAAGACGGCTCCTATGACCATCCACGCCAGGGCCCATTCGAAGTCGTGGCGGAAGGCAAAATAGGTAGCGATGCAACCCGAGATGAGGTTGCAGCAGGTGATGCTGTTGGGGATATGTTTCTTGATCATAAGCAGTAAAGCTTCATCATATCATATAGCTCATAGAGCAGAAAAGATTTATCCTACTCCTATTTTTATTAGGAGAAAAGCTTTATCCTATCCTGTAGCAGAAAAGCTTCATCCTGTCCTGTAGCAGAAAAGCTTCGCCCTATAGCAGGGGGATTTCGTCCTAAGCCAACGCCTCAGGCATCTGGAGGCCAGACGCCAAGGGAGGGCCTGTCTCTTATACACATCTCCGAGCCCACGAGA
>ERZ1026944.406-NODE-406-length-18207-cov-6.396210_pt1 | contig 18207 bp, 15 predicted proteins | sample MGYA00519569_ERZ1026944 | MGnify/ENA primary metagenome ERZ1026944 (study PRJEB26926, sample SAMN06164618) | human gut metagenome | biome: ENVO:00009003; feature: ENVO:2100002; material: ENVO:00002003 | host: Homo sapiens | place: USA | collected 2012 ... | reverse complement strand
GTGCAATCTGGACGCCGGGGCGCTGTTTGCGCTGCGGCATATCTGTCTGGTAGAAGATAAAAAGATATTCGGCTTCCGTATTTCCGTCGGCAGTCTGGCGAAACTCTCTACAGCAGCAGAGCAGTATGCGCTGACCCATCTGGACAAGCCGTTGAAAAGCTACGCCTTTTTGAGATCCGTCCTGCCATAACCATTTGAAATCGATTTGATATAAGGAATTACTATGGAAACAAGTTATTTGAAAACGCTGGAACTGGACAAGATCATTGCCCGGGCGGCGGAGGGCTGTGTGTGCAGGGAGTCCCGCGAAAAGCTCCTTGCCATCGAGCCTCAGTGCGACCCCGATGAAGTGCGGTATGCGCTGGAACAGACCGATGCCATCAATTCACTGCTCATCAAGAACGGCTCGCCCCGCTTCGGTGGAGTAGAGGGCGTCAGTCAGCTGGCCGCCCGCGCCGTCAAGGGCGGTGTCCTTTCAATGGGTGAACTGCTGATGGTGGCCGGTGCGCTTCGCAACTTTCAGAACCTCGTCAGCTGGTATGGCTCTTCGGAACACGATGCACTTCCGACGGACGACTTATTCTATGCGCTGGCTCCTCAGCCGGGCCTTGAGCAGCAAATTTCGAGTGCCATCCTTGCACCGGATGCAATGGCAGATACGGCATCGCACACCCTGAACGACCTGCGCAAGAAGATCCGTGCGACTGAAAACAGCATCCGCGACCGTCTGGAAAGCATGGTGCGCAACATGGACACCTCAAAATATCTGCAGGAGAGTGTGGTCTCCATGCGCAACGGCCGATACGTTGTCCCGGTCAAGAGCGAATACCGCGGCGAAGTGAGCGGTATCATCCACGATGTATCCTCTACGGGTGCTACGGTGTTCGTGGAACCGCAGGCTGTGGTGGAGGCAAACGCCCGCATTCTGCAGTACCGCGCACAGGAGGCACAGGAGATCGAGCGCATTTTGGTGGCCTTTACCGCACAGGTGGCCGCCATTGAGCCGCAGTTCCAGTACAGCTACAAGGCCATGCTGGAAATTGACATCCTGCTGGCGAAAGCGCGGCTTGCGCTGGAACTGAAGGCCTTCAAACCAGCTGTGCGGACGGATTCTTCCTTCAACCTGATTCGCGCCCGCCACCCGCTGATCGACCCGCAAAAGTGTGTTCCTGTGGATATTGCACTGGGCGGGGAATACGATTCCCTTATCATCACCGGCCCGAACACCGGCGGTAAGACGGTCACCCTGAAAACCGCCGGTCTGCTGTGCGCCATGGCACAGTGCGGTTTTTTGATTCCTGCTGACGAGCGTAGCGAGATCTGTGTGTTTGATGAATTTCTGGTGGATATCGGCGACGAACAGAGCATTGAGCAGAGCCTTTCCACCTTCTCCGGCCACATGAAAAAAATCACCGGTATTCTGGAACTGGCTATGCCGCACACCCTTGTGCTGCTGGACGAGCTGGGTGCCGGTACCGATCCCGCCGAGGGCGCCGCGCTGGCAGTTGCCATCATTGAGGAGCTGCGCCGCCGTGGTGTGCTGCTGATGGCGACCACCCACTATGCGGAACTGAAGGTTTTTGCACTGGAGACTAAGGGTGTGGTCAACGCCAGTTGCGAGTTTGATCTGGAGACCCTGCGTCCCACCTATAAGCTGAGCGTGGGCGTACCGGGCAAATCCAACGCATTCCTGATCAGCGAAAAGCTGGGCATCCCCAGCCGCGTCATTGAAGCGGCTCAGCAGCATCTGTCTGCCGAGGATAAGCGTCTGGATGCGGTTCTGGGTCAGCTGGACGACCTGAAGCTGCAGCTGAAGGAAAGCCAGAACGAAGTGGAGCAGCTGCGCAACGAAGCTTCCCATCAGCTGGAAGCCGCCCGCAAAAAACGGGATGAGTTGATCCAGCAGGGCGAGAATGAATTGGAAGCCGCCCGTGCCAAGGCGCGCACGCTGGCACAGCAGGTGGAAACACAGGCCTACGCACTGACCGACGAGCTGCGCCAGCTGCAAAAGGACGAGCGCATGAGCGCCCAGCAGAAGGCGCAGCGTGCCCGCGAAATTGCCAAAAAGGAGACCGAAAAGCTGTTTGCCGGTACGGAGGTGGTGCATAACCCCGTCAAGGAGTTTGTGCCGCTGAAGGAGGTAAAAGTGGGACAGGAGGTCTGCATTGCAGAACTGAACCAGCTGGCCACCGTTCTGGCGCTGCCTGATAAAAACGGCGATGTGCTGGTGCGTGCCGGTATCATCAAGACTAAGGTGCCCCTCAAGGGCTTGAAGCAGCCGGAAAAGCTGGTAAAAGAACCCACTGCACCTAAGACTAAGACAAAGGCGCAGCAGCGTTATTCTCGCCTGACCGGCGATACCAACCGTCCCAACGGCAGGGTAGAGCGCGTACAGCGCACCGCCAAAATGGAGTGCAACCTGCTGGGACTTACGGTGGATGAGGCGCTGTCGGAGGTGGACTCCTTTATTGACCGCGCCATCCTGAACGGACAGACAGTAGTCTATCTGATCCACGGCAACGGCACCGGCGCACTGCGCACTGCCATCCATAAGCATCTGCGCGGCAACCGCATGGTAAAAAGCTTCCGTCTTGGCCGTTACGGCGAAGGCGAAAGCGGCGTGACGGTTGTAGAACTGAAATAACCCCAAAGGACTGCCTTTTGAAAAATTGGCAGTCTTTTTTTGTTGCAGTGCAAGGAAAAGGCGAGTATACTCGTATTATATAAATAGGAATGTAAAACGAACAGGAAGTAAAGCTTTATGCCAACCAGTCAGCGCAGACCAGTAAATAAACATAGCAAACGTAAAACGCACCGCTGCAAAACGAGGAACCGGTTTTTACACGGTTTGCTGTTTGTTTTTGCGGCATTGATGCTCTGTTTCGGCCTGTTTTTATGGAAGGCGACGCTGGAACTGAACGTGCCCGCAGAACCTGCAGTCTCGGCCGCAGAGGATGATTTTCGTCCTGTGGTGGGCGACCCGCCGTATCGTGTGGCAGTGGACGCCGGACATGGCGGCAGTGACCCGGGCGCAAGGGGAGAGGTCGAAGAAAAACAGGTCACCGCAGCCACGGCTGCTGCGCTGCTCCAATGGTTAGAAGAGGATTCGAATTACATCCCGCTGCAAACCCGGGAAAGCTTTGATGCAACCGCTACGCCTGCCCAGCGTGCAGCCGCAGCCAGCGCCCAAAGCCCGCAGCTGCTGCTGTCCATCCACGGCAACTCCGCAGCCAATGGCTCTACGGCATCCGGCTTTGAGTGTTATCCGGCAGTGCCCGGGCGTACATGGCATCAGGAAAGTTTTTATTTTGCAAAACTGCTGGCCGGTGGAATGCAGAGCATCGGCGCAAGGCTGCGCGGGCGAGGGGGAGTGCGTTACATTTATTATCTGGAAAACGACCAGAAGCAGCTGGTGGAGAATACCTACACGCAGGTGCGGCCTGAGCGCAGCTTTACGCTGCTGGAGGATGTGGATTGTCCGGCGGTGTTGGCAGAGCAGTGCTTTGTAACGAATGCCGAGGATGTAGAGCGCTTTGGTAGCGAGGAGAGCTGCAAGACTGTGGCGCGCATTTATTACGAAGCCATCTGTGCATACTTTGGCACAGAACCGTTGCCAGTAAAATGAGCATCGCTTCACCAAAGCAGAAGAAACGATACCGCTAACGCACTAGAACAGCTACCGCAGGCATAAGTTGAACGCTTGAACATACTGGTAATATGTCCAGCGGCGCAGAAGCGGGCGTGTGTAAACTGAATAGCATCCACAGAAGCTGCCGAAAATCTGACAGAAAGAGAGAAGGGCAGCTTCTCTTTTTAATTGCACCTGTTTCGTATAATGCACGTTATGCGAAACATAGGGAAGCGAAAAATGCCCATTTCCCGGATTTTTGGCGTTCCAGCCTCAGCTGGCTCATTTTCGGGCTTAGTTCAGCCGTTCTGCACATTCTGCAATTTTTATCATATTTTATGGTTTTATTTGTCTCATGCTTACAGATGCTTCCTGTGTTATGTGCTGCTGCATCGGTTCATTTGTAATTCATTTTATTCCAGTAAGCATCTAGGTGCTTGCTTTATAACATTTGTTTTTGTGTAGACATTACGTTGCGCGTTTCTATGGATGCTCCTGTATGTATTGCTGCTGACTGCTTATAATGTAAATTATAAAGACCCATGACGTTATCCGGTCAAGCCGGATAACGTCATGGGTCTTTGAATCGTCTCAGACGTTTTGTGCAGGTTTAAGTATCGCGCGATGAATCGTCTATTTCATCGTTGGACATTGCCGAGATATCTGCCCGGAAGCCATCCTGTGCAGCGCCCTCAAAGGCCGCCATAGGGCCGGACGGCTCAGAAACGGCCTCTCCCGCCGGGTCATTTTCAACAGATGTCTCCCCTGCTGCATCTGTTGTATCCAAACTTGCTTTTGCAGCATTGATGGGTAGTACCTTGCCCAGCGGGTTTTCCTCAATGGCAGAGCGCACCTGAAATTCTTGTAAGTGCGTATAAATTTGTGTTGTTCCCACACTGCTGTGCCCCAGAAGCTGCTTGAGGGTAAGGATATCCACATTGCCGGTCTGATACATCAGCGTTGCGGCGGTGTGCCGCAGCTTATGGGTGGAAAAGCCCTTCAGCCCCGCAGCCTTCATTGCACCGGAGATCAGCTGTTCTACTCTGCGGTTCGAAATACGTTCCTTGCGCATACGGGTAATAAACACCGCTTTTTCCTTGGGTGAAAGTCCCTCCATGGTGTTGCGCTTGCGCAGATATAGTTGCAGTGCCTCCACGCAGGCATCATTCAGGTAGACCATACGCTCTTTATGGCCTTTGCCGAACAGGCGGATCTGACGCTGCTCTAAATCGATGTCTCCAAGGTCCATGCCTACCAGTTCCGCAAGACGCATACCGCAGTTGAGAAACAGCACCACCATGCAATAATCCCGCTCCGGGAAATCACTCTGGGTCTGGGTGCTCTCCAAAAGCGAAATGGATTGCTCTGCCGTCAGGTACTTGGGCAAGACCTTATCCTGTTTGGGCGGGCGGATGGCCGCCGTAGGGTCCTCGGATAAGCGGTTGACCTGATTGACCAGATAATCATAAAAACCGTGCAGACTGGCCAGCCGCCGGGCGGTAGAGGATTTTTTGTTGCCGCACTCCCGGTTCAGAAAATACAGATATTCGTAGATATCCTCTTTTGTTATGCTGCCCCAGAAGGCCGTATCCAGCCCCTTGGGATCGATCTCTTTGAATTCTGCATCCGTGGCCACAAGCCCGCGGCGGCGCTTCATAAAGCGGCTGAAGGAGCGCAGGTCACAGTAATAACTGAACGCCGTATTGGCACTTTTGCCGGCGATCACCTCAAGGTACCGCACATATTCTACAATATCCGGCGCAGCATCCTCAAAGGGTGCGTGTTTGCCGGGGTTTCTTTCGTCCAGATAAATCGACATAGCTTCCTCGTTTCATCACAGGCGGTCATTTTTTAGCGCATTGATGGCATCTGCGATATACGCCGCACCGACCAGCTTCATGCCGGGATAATCTGCGGCATTCAGGTGTGCAAGGCTGTGCTTTGGGATAACAGCCCGCTCAAAGCCGATACGCTCAGCCTCGTGCAGGCGCTGTTCCAGATTGGGCACACTGCGCACTTCCCCGCCCAGACCTACCTCTCCGATAGCGATAAGCTTATCACTGACCGGGCGGTCCAGCAGCGAGGAGACCATACTCAGGCAGACTGCAAGGTCGCAGGCGGTATCTCGCAGTGCAATGCCGCCCACAATATTGACGTAAACATCCAGATTTCCAAAGAAGTACCCTGCCCGCTTTTCCAGCACGGCGATCAAAAGGTTCGTGCGGTTATAGTCGTATCCGCTGCAGGCGCGACGGGGTGCCGGAAAATTCGTCTTGGTGGCAAGCGCCTGTATCTCGCTTAGGATAGGACGGCTACCCTCCATGGTGCATGCCACGCAGTTGCCGGAAACGCCCAGCGGACGTCCTTCCAGCAGCATCTGGGAGGGGTTTTCAATCTCGGCAAGTCCTGTGCCGGTCATATCGAACATTCCCAGCTCATTGGTGGAGCCATAGCGGTTTTTGGCTGCCCGCAGAATGCGGTACGGCAGCATCTTGTCGCCCTCAAAGTAGAGCACCGTATCCACGATATGTTCCATGACCTTGGGGCCTGCAATTGCGCCGTCCTTGTTCACATGACCCACGATAAACATGGGAATCTCCTGCTTTTTGGCTACCGCCAGCAGCCGGGCGGCACTCTCCTTCACCTGACTGACCGTGCCGGACGAGGACGAGATATCCATGCAGCGCATGGTCTGGATGGAGTCAATGACCACAAGGTCCGGCTTTTCTTTTTCGATCAGACCGCAGATCTCATCCACGTCATTTTCCGCCGCCAGAAAGATGTTATCCTGCGGTACCTTCAGCCGCGCTGCACGCAGCTTGACCTGCCGGACAGACTCCTCGCCGGTGATATACAATACGCTGTGCTGGTTGGAGATGGCGCCGCACAGCTGTAACAGCATAGTGGATTTACCCACGCCCGGCTCACCGCTCAAAAGCACCACGCCGCCCAGCACGATGCCGCCGCCCAATACGCGGTCCAGCTCCGAGATACCGGTCAGGATGCGGCTTTTTTCCTCCGTGGTGCTGATCTCTGACAGCCGCCGGGCGGTCAGGGTGGTCACGCCCTCCTGACGAGCCGCGGCAGCCTGACGGGCGGCAGGAGTCCCCGCCTTTGGCGCTTCAGCAACAACATCCTCGTTCATGGTATTCCAGCTGCCGCAGCTGGGGCATCGCCCCATCCAGCGGGGGCTTGTCTCTCCGCAATTGGAGCATACATAGACGGATTTTAGTTTCATGTCTGTCCCTCATTTATTATGGTCTTTTGTTATTGTAACACACTGCGCCAAAACCCGCAAGAAAAGGATGCCATTTACAGGCGGCTGCCCAAATACGAAAGTCCTGCCGCTGCACCGCAAAGCGGCAGCAGCACCACCATGGTCAGCAGATACTGCCCCAGCAGTGCCTGCACCCCGGGGCGGGCTTGTCCGCCGGGATGCTTGCGGAAAGAATATGCGTGGATTCGGCTGCTGACCTGCAAAGCGCAGGCCCCGAAAAAGCACAGACAACCGCTTGCTGCTGCCGCCGGTAAGCCTGTCCATAGCAGCGCCGGAAGTATTGCTTTCCACCCACCAGCTGTGCATAGCTGTACCATAAGCAGCCCGCTGCCCAAGCCGTACAACATCATATTGCCAAAGATCATTACAGGGCCAAGGGCAGACAGCCCCAATACCAGAAATAGGCTGACCACAAGGCCGAGTGTCAGGTATTCCATGCCGAAAAGCTGTACAGCCCCCTGCATACCGCTCGGTGTAAACAGCCTTTGCCACGCTTCCAGATAATACTGCAGCAGTTCTGTCTGCCGGGCATCGCATACGGCCTGCAATACACCGGCTGCCGTACACCCCACCAGAAACGCCGCAGCTAGCAGCCAGCAATCCTGGGTGGCGTGGCGCTTTGCCGGGATGCAGGGCTCTTTTTGCGTCAATTGCTCTGCCGGTTCAGCTGCCTGTGCCGGTACAGGCGGAAGGGCAGACTCTGCTGTTTGCACCGGTAGGCCGACCGTCTGCGGCAGCAAAGAAAAGTTTTCTTCTGATTTTGTCTGTTCATAGATCCACATACGCTGTTTTCTCCCTCTGATGGATTCGATTTGCCGGATCGATCAACGAAGCGTGTGTCTGCGACTGCGCAGGGTGACTCCAAGAAGCCCACCAATGCAACCGCAGAGTAGCACCGCCAGAAGGCGGCATACCACAGCAGGCTCAGCGGCTGTGCCGTTCCATATAGCAGAAAGCGCCAGCGGCACTGCCAGAAATGTACTTTGGAGCAGTCCGGTCAGCAGACCGCGCGCCTTTTTACGAAACGCTGCCGTCAGTGCACACAGCAGGCTGCCCATGCACACGGCTGTTGTGGCAAGTATCGGCACTACACTGCCGGAGCAGCCCTGTCCGGCCATCAGCTGCGCAAAACCGGCCAAAGCTGCCGCCGTTACAGCTACCCCAAACACCCCGAAAAGCAGAAACGAAAGAAGCTCCGCCGGGAAACCTCGAGACTCAGACATAACAAAACCGCCTCCCTGCACATAGTCTATGCAGGGAGGCGGTTCATGTATGCACGGTGTAAACGCTTACTTCTTGTCGGCAGGAGCCTTGTCCATGTTCAGCTTTTCGACCGAAGAGATCGCAGACTTGGTGAAGCGGATCTTCACGCGGTCAGCGCCGGTCTCCAGAACAAAGGTGTCGTCCTTGATGGCGACAACGCGGCCAATGACACCACCGATGGTGGTGACCTGATCGCCGATCTCCAGACTGCTGCGCATAGCGGCATCCTTCTTTTCCTGCTTCTTCTGAGGACGGTAGATCATGAAGTACAGCAGGACCAGCATCAGTGCCAGCGTGAAGAACAGGCTGATATAGCCTTCGGACGTGGTAGTCAGAAATTGCATGGGGCAAAATCTCCTCTCAAAAATTCAGATAATGCTATTATACCCTCTTATCAGCCTTGTTGCAAGGCTAAAGTTTAAATTCGGGTATCCAGAAGTTTAACGTATCTGTCATGGAAGGCGGTAAAGGTGCCGGCATCCAGTTCGTCCCGGATACGTTCCATCAGATGATTGTAGAACCACAGATTGTGCATCACGGTCAGGCGCATACCCAACATCTCATCTGCCTTGAGCAGGTGCCGGATGTAGGCGCGGGAATAGTTGCGGCACACCGGGCAGCCGCAGGCGGGGTCAATGGGACGCTCGTCCCGCTCGTACTTGGCATTTTTGATGTTAATGATGCCGCTCCATGTATTCAGGTGGCCGTGGCGGGCATTGCGGCTGGGCATAACGCAGTCAAACAAGTCTACACCGCGTGCTACGGCCTCGATGATGTTGCCGGGTGTGCCGACGCCCATCAGATAGCGGATCTTGTCCTTGGGCATGTGCGGTTCCACCTGACTGATCATCTCATACATCACCTCGGTGGGCTCACCCACAGCCAGACCGCCGATGGCGTAGCCGTCCAACTCCAGCTCTGCAATCTGCTTCATGTGCTCCACGCGCAGGTCTGCATAGGTACAGCCCTGATTGATGCCGAACAGAAGCTGATCCGGGTTGACCGAGATACCCTCGTGCTTCAGGCGTGCCATTTCGGCCTTGCAGCGCTTCAGCCAGCGGGTGGTGCGTTCGCAGCTGTCCTTGGAGTAATCGTGCTGGGCGGGGTTCTCTACGCACTCATCAAAGGCCATGGCGATGGTAGAGCCCAGATTTGCCTGAATCTGCATGCTCTCCTCGGGCCCCATAAAGATGCGGTGCCCGTCCAGATGGGAGGCGAAGGTCACGCCCTCCTCGGTGATCTTGCGCAGCTTTGCCAGACTGAACACCTGAAATCCGCCGCTGTCGGTCAGGATAGGCCCGTTCCAGCGGGTAAACTTGTGCAGGCCGCCCATATCCGCTACCAGCTTGTCGCCGGGACGCAGATGCAGATGGTAGGTGTTGCACAGCATGACCTGCGCGCCGATATCCTTCAGATCCTGCGCCGACAGGCCGCCCTTGATGGCACCAGCGGTGGCAACGTTCTGGAAGGCAGGGGTCTGCACCGTGCCGTGCACGGTTTTGAACTCGCCCCGCCGGGCGCTGTGCTCCTGCTTGAGCAGGGTGTAAGTCGTCAAAGAAGGCATGATTATTCGTTCCTTTCTGCGCACGGAAAACAGCCGTGCAGCCTCGATGCAGGCCACGAGCCTGCAAGTTATCAGAATGATCACAGCAGCGGTCTGCCGTAATTGTAAAGGGAGCGGCGGATGCAGATCGCATCCTTACCTTTCACATACAAATATCGCAAAAAGCGCGAATTTTGTATCAGACTATCAGCATAGCATCGCCAAAGGAGAAGAAACGGTACTTCTCTGCCACAGCTACCTCATAGGCGTGCATGGTCTTTTCGTAGCCGTACAGGGCGGACACCAACATGATCAGGGTGCTCTCCGGCAGATGGAAGTTGGTGATCAGACCGTCGATGCAGTTGAACTTCACCCCCGGGTACAGGAAGATGGAGGTGTTGCCGCTGCAAGCCTTGATCTCGCCGTACTTGGCAGCGGCAGCCTCCAGTGTGCGGCAGCTGGTAGTGCCCACAGCGATGACCCGGTGGCCTGCGGCCTTGGTCTCGCGGATGCGCCGGGCGGTCTCCTCGCTGATGGAGTACCACTCGCTGTGCATCTTATGGTCGGAGATCTCGTCCTCCTGCACAGGTCGGAAGGTGCCCAGACCAACGTGCAGGGTGACCTCGGCAATGCCGACCCCCATGGCGCGGATGGTGTCCATCAGCTCCGGGGTAAAGTGCAGCCCGGCGGTGGGAGCAGCTGCGCTGCCCAGCTCCTTGGCATAGACGGTCTGGTACTGGCTCTGATCCTCCAGCTGCTTTGTGATGTAGGGCGGCAGCGGCATCTTGCCAAATTCATCCAGCTTTTCATAAAGCGTTTCGGTATCATAATAGAATGTAACGTACTTGTTGCCGTCCTCCATGGTCTCGTCCACCACAGCGGTCAGGCTGCCGTCGCCAAAGCTTACCTTTGTGCCGGGCTGCATCCGCTTGCCGGGCTTTGCCAGGCACTCCCACTGGTCGCCCTTCACCTGCCGCAGCAGCAGCAACTCGCATACGGCACCGGTAGGTTGCTTGACGCCCACGATGCGGGCGGGCAGAACCTTGGAATTATTCACCACCAAAAGATCCCCCGGCTCCAGAAATTCCGGCAGGTCGCGGAACACCTTGTGCTGGATGCTGTCGTCCTTTTGGCTCAGAACCATCAGCCGTGCCGCATCCCGCGGGGACGCAGGTTCCTGTGCAATGAGCTCTTTGGGTAAATCATACCAAAAATCTTTTTTTAACATACTGTGCATTTGCCTTTCCGATGATTGACACGGACAACGTATCAATGATATTATAGAATCTGTATAAACAGTATCTATTATATTGCATCGCTGTCCGGTTTGCAAGCCGTGTTGTGCACAATGATAAGATTTGCTGTTTGTTTTTTTGAAAGGAAAGGTGCTGGAAATGGATAGACAGTATAAAGTGGGTATCGTAGGCGCAACTGGCATGGTGGGTCAGCGTTTTGTGACTCTGCTGGAGAATCATCCCTGGTTCAAACTGACCGTGCTGGCTGCATCCGGCCGCAGTGCGGGCAAAAGCTATGAGGATGCAGTGGGCTCCCGCTGGGCCATGACTACTCCCATGCCGGAGAGCGTGAAGAAGATGACCGTTCTGGACGCTTCCAAGGTAGAGGAAGTTGCTTCGCAGGTGGATTTTGTTTTCTGCGCTGTCAATATGCCCAAGGACGAGATCAAAGCACTGGAGGAAGCATACGCCAAGGCAGAGTGCCCGGTGGTCTCCAATAACAGTGCCCATCGTTTCACCCCGGACGTTCCCATGGTGGTACCTGAGATCAATGCCGACCATATCGAGATCATCCCTGCCCAGCGCAAGCGTCTGGGCACCAAGCGCGGTTTCATCGCCGTCAAGTCCAATTGCAGCCTGCAGAGCTATGTGCCTGCCCTGCATCCCCTGATGAAGGACTTTGGCGTGAGCAAGGCGCTGGTGTGCACCTATCAGGCCATTTCCGGTGCTGGTAAGACCTTTGACCGGATGCCTGAGATCGTGGACAACGTGATCCCCTACATCGGCGGCGAGGAGGAAAAGAGCGAGCGCGAGCCGCTGAAGCTGTGGGGCCACATTGAGGGCGACCAGATCGTCAATGCCGAGAAGCCGGTCATCACTGCACAGTGCTTCCGTGTGCCTGTTTCGGACGGCCACACCGCAGCCGTGTTCGTAAGCTTTGACAAAAAGCCCACCAAGGAGCAGATGTTGGAAGCTTGGGCGAACTTCCGCGGCCCTGCACAGGAACTGAACCTGCCCAGCGCTCCCAAGCAGTTCCTGCACTACTTTACTGAGCCGGATCGTCCGCAGCCCAAGCTGGATCGCAACACCGAAAACGGTATGGCAGTGTGCATCGGCCGTCTGCGGGAGGACACCCTGTTTGATTACAAGTTTGCCTGCATGAGCCACAACACCCTGCGCGGTGCTGCCGGCGGTGCTGTGCTGCTGGCCGAGCTGCTGGCAGCAAAGGGCTATATGGACTAATGCCTGAATTTTTGCGCGATACACGCAGCAAAGGAGTTTTTTACTATGAAGAAGCCTGTCTTTACCGGTGCGGGTGTTGCTATCATCACCCCGATGTACGAGGACGGAAGCATCAACTTTGACGAGTTGGGCCGCATTATCGAGGATCAGATCGCCCGCCACACCGATGCCATCATCATCTGCGGCACCACCGGCGAGTGTTCTACCATGACCGACGAGGAGCAGCTGGCCGCCATCAAGTTCACCGTGGATACGGTCAATCACCGCGTACCGGTCATTGCCGGTGCCGGTTCGAACGATACCGACCACGGCTGCGCACTGGCAGCAAAGTCTGCCGCCTGCGGTGCCGATGCCCTGCTGATGGTCACCCCCTACTACAACAAGACCTCGCAGGCCGGTCTGGTGGCGCACTTTACCGCCATGGCTGAGGCCGGCGGCATCCCGGTCATCCTGTACAATGTACCCTCCCGCACGGGTCTGAACATTGCACCCGAGACTGCTCTGGAGCTGAGCAAGCACCCGCTCATCAACGGCATCAAGGAGGCCTCCGGCAACATTTCTCAGGTGGCCAAGGTGGCTGCACTGTGCGGTGATGCGCTGAACATTTACTCCGGTAACGACGATCAGGTGGTTCCCCTGCTGGCACTGGGCGGCAAGGGCGTCATCAGCGTGGTGTCCAATGTTGCGCCGGAACTGGTGCATAACTGCTGTCAGGCTTTCTTTGACAGAGATACCGCCAAGGCCTGCGCTTTGCAGCTGGAAATGCTGCCGCTGGAGGAGGCTCTGTTCTGCGAGGTGAACCCCATTCCGGTCAAGTATGCCATGAACGTGCTGGGCTGGAACGCAGGCGAATGCCGTCTGCCGCTGGTAGAGCCCAGCGATGCCCACAAGGCAAAGATCGAGCAGGCTCTGCTGGCTGCAGGTCTGATCAAGGAATAACAACAGCGTACAGAATGCCCGGGATCTTCAGCTTCCGGGCATTCTGCCATATTATAGAAATGAGGAAACAGCAATGACAGAGATCGTGATTCAGGGTATTGGCGGCCGCATGGGCCATGTGCTGTGCGATATGATCGCACAGCGGGAGGACTGCTGTGTGGTGGCCGGTATTGATATGAAGGACGGCGAGCAAAACGGCATTCCGGTCTACGACAGTCTGGAAAAGCTGAACGGCAAGGGCGATGTGATCATCGACTTCAGTTCCCCTGCCGCAGTGGAAAAGGCATTGCCCTACTGCCAGACCCACAAGCTGCCCATCGTGGTGTGCACCACCGGCCTTTCTGAAGAGCTGCAGCTGAAGGTAGTGCAGCTGTCCCGCAGCGTTCCGGTATTCAAGAGCGCCAATATGTCTATGGGCATTAATGTACTGGCAGAGCTGTGCAAGCGCGCCTCTGCTGTGCTGGGTATCAACTATGATATCGAGATCGTGGAGCAGCATCACCACAACAAACTGGATGCCCCCAGCGGAACGGCACTGATGCTGGCCGACGCCATCAACGAGGAAAATAACGGCGCGTACCACTATGTGTACGACCGTTCCTCCGTGCGCCAGAAGCGTGACCCGAAGGAGATCGGCATCAGCTCTGTGCGCGGCGGTAGCATCGTGGGCGACCACGAGGTGCTGTTCTGCGGCCCGGACGAGGTGATCACCCTGCGGCATACCGCCTATTCCCGCAGCATCTTTGCCAACGGTGCAGTGAATGCTGCGGTCTATCTGGCAAAAAAAGAGCCGGGTCTGTACGATATGGGCGACCTGATCGCCGCCTTCTGAAAAACGAGCTGCCCCGGCATACGCTGGGAGAAGAGGTGAACGATGAAGCAGGGGCCTTTAAAGCGGCGGCGTCCGGCTGCCCGTAAGCGCGGCCAAAAACAAACGCTCCAGGCGGTGGTGCTGTCGGTTCTGGCTGTGAGCGTGATAGCATTGTGTCTGGGGATCTGGACAAGGCTGCCGGGAGAAGATGTACCGGTGGGCGGCGTCGAGCCGCCGGAGGAGGTGTTATCCCCTACTTCATCTGTTGTGACCCCCGAGCCGGAACCTGAACCGCAGCCTGTGGTGGAAACCATCCGGTTTTCCGCAACAGGAGATAACCTGATCCATTCACCCATTTATAATCAGGCCGCCCGCCGGGCAGGCGAAGACGGAAAGTACAGCTTTGATTACTGCTATGAGCACATCGCTCCTTTCTATGCGAAACAGGATGTGAACTGGATCAATCAGGAGACCCTTTGCAGCGACACCCTTGCACCCTCCACCTACCCATGCTTTTCCACCCCCGGCGACTGTGCGCGGGCGCTGTACCGTGCCGGGGTGCGGGTGTTCAGCCTGTCCAATAACCACACCTATGATAAGGGCGCGTCCGGCATTGCGGCTACTCTGCAATTCTGGGAGTCCATGCCGGAGGATGTAGTCACCACCGGTCTGTGGTGCGGCGAAGAGGACTACGACCGTATCCCGCTGCAAACCGTCAATGGTGTGACCATCGCCTATCTCTCCTATACTGAGCACACCAACGGCATCCGCCAGAACAAGAATATGACAGCCAATGTCATCTACACCAGCCAGACCGATGTGATCGAGCATCAGGTGCGCTTGGCGCGTCAGCAGGCAGATTTTGTGGTGGTGGGAGTGCACTGGGGCGTAGAGAACAGCCACGCCGTCGTGGACAGTCAGCGCACACTGGCGCAGAATCTGGCAGACTGGGGCGCAGATGTCATCGTGGGCACCCATCCGCATGTGCTGCAGGATGCCCAGTGGCTGACCGCAGCGGACGGGCGGAGAAGTTTTGTCGCCTTCTCGCTGGGCAATTTCCTCAGCACCCAGAGCCACCCGGATCAGTTGGTGGGTGCGATCCTGACCTTGCAGCTGCAAAAGACCACCCAGCCGAACGGCTCGGTGCAGTGTGAAGTGCTTGCGCCGCAGCTGCACCCCACCGTGACCCATTATGATGCCGGAAAAACCAATGTGCGCACCTACCTTTTGCGCGATTACACGCAGGAATTGGCGGCAGCGCATGGTGTGCGGGCAAATTATTCTGATTTCAGCCTTGACAGGATACAAAAAATCGCGCAAAATAATATCAGTGCATCCTTTTTAGCACTTACATAAAAATGTGAAATGATTGAGCGTTGTCCGGCAACCCGGGCAGAACGGAGGACTTTTTATGTACGGAGTATCGAAGATCAATATCGAGACCGACCTGATGATGATCAGCGTGCAGGACGTAGTGTTCCGGGGCAACAGTCTGTCCCGGTATCTGGATATCTTTGCAGAGACCGGCGTGGTGGTGGATATGATCAGCCAGAGCGCTCCCCACGGCACCACCATTGATTTTAGCTTTACCGCATCCAGCAGCGATTTGCCGCTGGTGATGAAAGCAATCTCGGCAGCAAATCTGGATAAGGACGCCAAGGCTTCTCCTCTGATCAGTGTGGGTTACTCCAAGCTGAACCTGTTCGGCGAGGATATGGTCACCAGCTGCGGTGTGGCTGCGCGGGCGCTGAATGCGCTGGCTATGGCCGGTATTGAGGTGCTGCTGATCACCACCAGCGATCTGGATATTTCTCTGCTCGTCCACGCGGAAAACGAGGACGCCGCCTATGAGGCACTGAAAAAGGCATACGAGCTGTAAAAGCATAAGCCGGGGCCGAGGGGACAGCTTCCCTTTCGGCCCTGTTTTTGCGAAATGCGTAGAGACAAGAAAAACACCGCCACGGCGGCTCCTCTGCCGAAAGAAGGAAAAACGGAATGAAAGAACCTGCTACTCTTATGCACAGCATCCGGCAGCGACTGCTGGCACATTTTGAGAAAAGCACACCGTTTGCCCCGGAAGACCCTGCAGCGGAAGCTGCGCCTGCGGACAGCGGGCAGTTGCTCTATGCACCGGTCTCAGGACGTATCCGCGCACTGACCCGGATCAAGGACCCTGTGTTCTCCAGCGAGGTGCTGGGCAAAGGGTGTGCCATCGAGCCCAGCTGCGGCGAGGTAGTAGCACCCGCAGACGGCATTGTGGAAAAGATTGCCAAGACCCATCATGCCATCAGTTTGCAGTGCGATAACGGGCTGAAGGTACTCATTCATGTTGGCATGGACACCGTGGAGCTGAAGGGCAAGGGCTATGAGTTATTTGTACAGGCTGGAGAACATGTGCAGAAGGGGCAGCTGCTCTTCCGGTTCGATATGCAGGCCATTGCAGCGGCAGGCTACACGCTGACCACCCCGGTAATCGTGACCAACAGCAGCCGGTTTGCACGGATAGAGCCTTTGCTCTCCGGTCGGGTGACTGCCGGACAGCAGCTGTTGCGCGCTAAAATGTAAAAAATGGGCCAGAAACGCCTACGGACGTTTCTGGCCCATAAATTTTATAATGCTTTTTTACAGCGTTACCTTGTGGTAGATCTTTTTGCCCTTCTTAATGACGATGCCCTTGGCCAACTGTTCTGCGGTAAAGCTGACAGTGGGAGCAGCGACTTTTTCGCCGTCTGCCAACACACCGCCCTGTACTACCAGACGGCGAGCCTCGCCGTTGGAAGCAGCCAGACCGGCCTTGACCATCAGGGTCAGGATGCCAATAGCACCGTCCGTCAGGTCAGCCTCGGTCAGCTGAGTGCTGGGCATGTGCTCGGTATCCATTGCGTTGCCACTGAACAGTGCGCGGGCAGCATTCTGAGCCTTTTCGGCCTCTTCCTTGCCATGCACCATGCTGGTCATCTCGTAGGCAAGAATCTCCTTGGCCTCGTTCAGGCGCTGATCCTGCCAGGTGCTCATCTCGTCGATCTGCTCCAGCGGCAGGAAGGTGAGCATACGGATGCACTTCATCACATCGGCATCGCCTACATTGCGCCAGTACTGGTAGAACTCGAAGGGACTGGTCTTGTTGGGGTCCAGCCAGACAGCGTTGCCAGCGGTCTTGCCCATCTTCTTGCCCTGAGAGTCGGTCAGCAGGGTCACAGTCATAGCGTAGGCATCCTTGCCCAGCTTGCGGCGGATCAGCTCGGTGCCACCCAGCATATTGCTCCACTGGTCGTCGCCGCCGAACTGCATATTGCAGCCGTAGTGCTGGAACATGTAGTAGAAGTCGTAGCTCTGCATGATCATGTAGTTGAACTCCAAGAAGGACAGACCCTTCTCCATGCGCTGCTTGTAGCACTCGGCGCGCAGCATGTTGTTCACGGAGAAGCAGGCGCCTACCTCGCGTAGCAGCTCAACATAGTTCAGATCCAGCAGCCAGTCGGCGTTGTTCAGCATCAGCGCCTTGCCCTCGGAGAAATCGATAAACTTCTCCATCTGCTTCTTAAAGCAAGCCGCATTGTGAGCGATATCGTCCTTGGTCAGCATCTTGCGCATATCGGTGCGGCCGGAGGGATCACCGATCATGGTAGTGCCGCCGCCGATCAGGGCGATGGGCTTGTTGCCTGCCAGCTGCAGGCGCTTCATCAGGGTCAGCGCCAGAAAATGGCCGGCAGTCAGGCTGTCGGCAGTGCAGTCAAAGCCGATATAAAAAGTAGCCTTGCCGTTGTTGATCAGGTCAATGATCTCCTCATCGGTGATCTGGGCTACCAGACCACGGGCTTTCAGTTCTTCGTACAGCGTCATGGAAAAAACCTCCTGTTTTTGGGGCAGAGGAAACAAAAACGCCCTCTGCCAAAAATGAATTTGGCAGAGGGCGAGATAACTTCGCGGTACCACCTCTGTTTGCCGTTTCCTCACGGAAGCGGCCTTACGAGTGCGCACCCCAGAGTAGAGTGACACTCCTGCGTCTTTAACGCTCGCACGCGGCACAGCCTACTAGCCTTACGCATTCAGCCTGCAGCTCCGGGAGGTATTTCCCCTGCTGTTCTGTGATCCCTTGCACCAACCGGGACTTCTCTGGACAGAACACTTCATGGTACTTGTTCCCTTCATCGCCATTAACATTGTCTACTCTATCACAAGACCGCCGCCTTGTCAAGAGCTGTCCTTTCTGCAAAAATGCCTGTCTCTTATACACATCTCCGAGCCCACGAGACGTAGAGGAATCTC
>ERZ1026944.397-NODE-397-length-18576-cov-53.238756_pt1 | contig 18576 bp, 19 predicted proteins | sample MGYA00519569_ERZ1026944 | MGnify/ENA primary metagenome ERZ1026944 (study PRJEB26926, sample SAMN06164618) | human gut metagenome | biome: ENVO:00009003; feature: ENVO:2100002; material: ENVO:00002003 | host: Homo sapiens | place: USA | collected 2012 ... | reverse complement strand
GGTGATTTTAGGGTCTAACCCATTGAGTGTCAATCACTTAGGTGAGGAACAATAAGAAATTTTATTGTTTACTACTGGTCAAATATTGTTTATTATGGAAAAAACTGAGAAATTGGGGCTACCCCCAACTGGGAAACTTGGAGTGTTCCGGCGATGGCTGGGGATCTATTCAAAAGAAGAGCGGGAGGTCCTGGACTACGCCCGCAAATTGAAAAAGACAACCATGCAAATAGCACGGGGTCAGCTGACTCTGTTATCCCGTCCGGAATGGATGCGGCACGAGGACTGGGTTGAGGTCCGCAAACTACAAAACAAATTAGAAAGGAGGCGTAGAAAATGATTGCAATTTACCTGTTGGCCATCATCGGCCTGTTCGCGATTTTCGGCGGGATCCGCCAATGGTGGAATAGTCCCAAACGGATATTGGACCGATCCATCAAGCAGATGGAGAGAACGGAGAGACGGATCCAAAAGTTCAAAAAAGAAGGCTTAGGCGAGTAGAACTGACAGAGTCAGTAGAACTGACAGAGTCAGTAGAACTGACAGAGTCAGTAGAACTGGTGCCAAATTGGTCCAGTAGAATTGGTGCCAAATTGGGACTTCTCCCGACCCACGAATACTGGACGGCCCTCGCGTATACGAAATTAAAACCAAACAAGTATGAAAGCAAAACACTTTAAGCAGCTCGGGAAAAACTGGGCTTTGTACTCGGAAGTCAATACCAAGTACTGTAATTGGATCCCATCCATCGCAACGGTCCACGAAGGCATGATTTGGCCGAACGGCATTTCGGTCAAGTTCCTGTGGTTCGGCGTGACCCTCATTCGCGTAAGCGAATAAATTAAAGATCCCCGGGGCCAAACGCTCCGGGGATTGTTGTGCAGAAATAAATTTTTAATTTGTATAAGGTTTGACTATATTTGAGGTATGGCACGAAGTATATATAAGATGAGTCCGCTCGCCTATATGGAGGAGGGACAGAAAAGGCGAGACGCCGGAGATTTTGTAAAGCCCACCGATGCGGAGGAGCTTTATTTTGCATTCATTGAGTATTGCAAATTCATGAAGGATAACTATTTCTCCCAGGCTCACAAGAATAAGAATGGCGACGACTGCAGCGTCTACATTTCCCGCCCGATGACCCTCGAGTCATTCAGGCTGTTCGCTGGGATCAATCCCGTTGAGTACGGGGAACTCACGGGGGATCCGGTAGCAGCTGCAATTGGTGGCACCATCGAGGACGCCATCAATTCCCAGCAAATTGAGGGAGCCCTGGTTGGCAAGTACGCTGCCAGCCTCATCCAGGTGCTTCAAGGACGCAAGACCAATGTCAATCTGACGGGAGGCATTACTCTCGAACAGATAACAGGAATGGAGGTAAAATAAAATGGGACGCCGGCTTCAATTTGACACCAAAGGCAACGAGAAGCAGAAGGAAGTGGCTCGGTTATGGCTTGATGACTCGGTCACTGACATTCTGTATGCCGGCACGAAAGGTGCTGGCAAATCCTACCTCGGGTGTTCCTTGATAGCCGGCGATGCCCTCACCTACCCAGAGACATTTTATTTTATTGCGCGTAAGACGGCTGCCGACCTGGTCCGGTACACCATCCCCTCCATCTACGAGGTATTTACCCACTGGGGCATCACGGAGAACTACTACCATTTTAATGGCCAATACAACTTCTTCGAGTTGTACAACAAAAGCCGCATCTACCTCATCGATGCCAAGTATAACCCCAGTGACCCCATGTATGAGAGGTTCGGTTCCATGCAGATGACTCGGGGATGGATCGAAGAGGGTGGCGAGTTTATCCGCGAGGCGAAGACCAACCTCCAGGCTTCTATCGGTCGATGGAAGAATGACGTCTACAAGCTGGCTCCCAAACTCCTCATCACCTGCAACCCGTCCAACAATTTCCTCTACACGGACTACTACAAGCCATGGAAGGAGAACAAGCTGCCTCCTTGGCGTCGGTTCGTCAAAGCTCTGCCCCAGGACAACAAGACTCTCCCAGACACGTACATTGAGGGGCTTCTCCGGAACCTGACCCAGTCGCAGATCGAGCGACTGGTCTTTGGCAACTGGGAGTATGACGATGACCCGAATTGGCTGGTCGACTATGATGCAGTGTGCGACATGTTCAGCAATGAGTTCGTACTCCCGACGGGCAATCGGTTCATTAGCACTGACCTTGCCGGGAAAGGACGAGACAGTTGGGTGGTTGGAACCTGGGACGGCATGGTCTGTCGGATCCCCATCGCCAAATGCTTCTCGGAAGGCAAGGAGATGGAGGAGAAGATCGCCAAATTGGCCACCGGTCTGAAAGTCCCCCGGTCCAGCATCGTCTCTGACGCTGACGGACTTGGGTTCTACTTGGAGAGCTACCTGAAAGGCATCCGGGAGTTTCATGGAGGACAGTCAGCCATTGACTCCAAGACGTACAACAACATCAAGTCGGAGTGCGCATTCAAGCTGGCGGAGCTCATCAACAAGCGCCAGATCCACATCATCTGCTCTCCAGAAGTTCAGGAGAAAATCAAGCAGGAGATGACGGTACTCAAGTCCAAGAACACGAACTCCGCTGAGCAGAAGCGAGAGCTCATCTCCAAGGACACCATGAAGCAGCTCCTCGGTAGGTCACCGGACTTCCTGGACATGCTCATCATGCGAATGATATTCGAGGTCAAGCCGAAGGCGACTGGCATGAAGTCCGCCAAAATAATAATCCCCACAAAACGATGATACTGGACATCATAACTATTATCCGCGACATGGTCAAGATGGTCAACCCTCTGGCCGTCTTTGAGTGTGACCAGGCTCGAATGCTGAACGTCAAAGTAGACACGATGGAAAGATTCGTAACAGACTTGGACGGCAATCGGGTATCGTCCGACTTCGTCTATGTTGAGGAACCTACCACTGGCTACTACGATACCCCGTACCGGGGCTACCCAACTCAGCGTACCATCATGCAGGTCTACTTCTGCAAGTTTGAGCCGATGGCCAATGATGCCTACAAAGGCGATACGAAGTTCAACAAGAATTCACCCACTGTCGGACGACTGGAGTTGAAGAGCCAAATCGAGGAGCAGATGGTCAGGCCTTTCCTCTACTTGCTCAAGACCTCTCAGCTGGTCAAGCAATATCCGGAAATCATGAACACTGTCCGGGTGCTGTACCCGTCTTCCAGGTTTGACGCCAATGAGGTAAGCGTTGGGCTGGAGTTCACCTTCAAACAGGACTGGTGCATTGAACTGTACAAGAACAAGATCTGGCGCCCCATCCTCGAAGTGGTAAAGCCCGGGTTTGACTTGTCGGGGCACACTCTATTCTTTGACCGACAGGACTTGCCCATGCCGGTCTCTCCCCCGGACTGTTTACAAGTTCTGTTCAATTCAGAGGGTCTCCCGCTACTGGTATTCGCCATCTCGCAACCAGAGAACTTTGTTACACAAGGCTTTATTGATGAAACCGGGGACGCTGTTGTAAACTACGTATGGACCAGAGAGGACGGGTGGAAGAAGTCGAGTGTGACGTATCCTGACCTTAGCCACGGGACTGAGTACGTAGTCAGTTCAATAGGGGAGATCCAGGACATTCCAGACCCATACTGGAGTCTCAAACACTGCTACATAAAATGATACAGCGAATCGACATAAAAGGCGGTCAGATGACGTTCGGCCAACGCATAGAGCTTGGTCGGATCATCACTGACAAGGAACTGACTGACATTGACAAGATGAAGGAAGGCATGCAATGTCTCGGCGTCAAATGGAGTCTCAGGAACACCTCCGAAATTGTCGAGTACTGGTATGAGGTTCTTCTGGGCATTAAATATTGGATCGAGCGAGAACAGACTGAGCTCAAGTACGAGCCCAGTGCCGAGGAAAAGGCAGCCGGCATTGCTCAATTCTCTTTGGTGGTTGGCGAGATGGCCACCATCACTGCACTGGCCAAGGACTACTCGAAAGACCCGGATGAGATTCTGGAATGGAAATACGGGAAGGTGTACAACCTCCTTTTCACCAACTTGCAGAGTCACCTCTTCCGGGAGCGACTGAACAAGGAACTGGAGCGTAAGGCTCAGCAGAAAGCCAATGCTCGCAAACCCAGAAACAAATGGCGGTAGGACTGGAACAGATATTGGCTGAGGGTCTCACCCAGATGAGGGACGAGATCATCCGGGCATCACAGGACGCCGGGCAGGAAGCCTCCGGCAGAACCTATGCTCAGATAACAGTCCAGACGGGACGAGAAGGGGAAACAGTTTGGGGAACGATCGAAGCTCCAAACTACTTCTACACTCTCATCCGGGGACGAGGTCCTGGAAAGATCCCCGCCAATTTGGGACAGATCATCATGGAGTGGGCAAAGCTCAAAGGCATCACATTCTCGGATCCCAAGGACCTGGTCCGATTCGGAAATGCCACTGCATGGAAGATAAAACGAGAAGGCTCAGAGCTTTACCGCAATCACATTTACGTTGACTTGGTCGACACTCCCGCTGATAACTTCGAGGAGTACCTGGCTCAGCATTTGGACAAGACAATGGAGGTCCTCATTGAAGAGGCATTCACTCCTGACAACAATATGGACCACGGATATATAATATAACGCGATATGGCAATTACCAATCAACCGGCTGAGGATTCTTTATACTCAGCATATTCGCAAATACCAGTTGAGACCGACAAATTAACACTTGGGCTTGAGGTCAAGACTCAGAACTTTGGCAAGGACAATATGATCTCGTTGAACATTATAGACAATGAGGCGGTCGAAGTAATTGATAACAGTGGAGGTAGTAGTAACAACTATTTTGTGAAGTTTCCTCTCCGTAGAAAGGTGGTACCCGGGGAATGGTATGCTTTTAGGGTTTCTGACGGGACTGGAGTGGGTGCCACTTCACTCACCGTTGCTTTGTTCCAAGCAACCAGTTCGGGTAATCTTACCACTGTGATTGCTAAAACAAATATACCAATTGGTCACAACATGACGTGGAAGGTTCAGGTACCGCACATTGTTACAGCAGGATCCCCCCGCGATGCACTTGTCATTTTTGCAGGTATTGAAGGAGCAACAGCTGGAGTGAAGGTTACTCTCTCAGGTATGAGTTTGGCCTACGGGAATAACTTTGTCGACTATAGTCCCAGTCCAGTTAAAGCAGCGAACTCACTAACTGAAAGCATCGACATCTACAGAGACTTGGGATTCGGGACGACGAAGAAATACGACCTCAGTTTCTTGGCAAAAGCCGGATTCCGGGACGACAGATTGAGAACACGTCCGTACATAGACCCACCCATCGGCTTTGCCATTGACTACAGTCTCATATCGGCATATGCTTACAGAGGCATCGGCGAACGAGACTTCAATGTTCGATATGCCTCCCGGGGAGTTAGGGCTCGAGGCTACAACACTAATTTCACCGGGTCAGGCTTAGGACTCGTACTGACTGACCGGGTTCCTGACAACGACAGGAATCTGTATGTAAAAAAATACTTCGGGTATCCGTACTACGTCACCCTATTCCCGAGAGGGTTTTTGGGGTCACCATCTACCATTACATCGGTCGACGTTCGGGTTAAACTTTATAAGGTTGCCGAAAAACAATTTGATATTTCTACCCGACTCAACATCCCCCTTGTGTACGAATTTGAGACTAGTGTTAGTAGTGATGCAAACTACGTAAAACTCAGCCTTTCTGGAGGAGCAGACCCTTCTCAAGCATGGAACATCATATTCATCGATACGGAGAAACCTTGCAACCCATTCTACATTCGCTGGATAAACCAGAAAGGCGGATGGGACACTTACATGTTTGAGCAACACAAGAAGTATACGCAGGAGGTTGACCGGGGAGACCAATACGTATTAGCGAATTCCAGAGGCCCCTATGCCTCACAGACGAGAGGCGAGTTAGCTCCGGAGTTTAAGAACATAGTCCAAGCAGGAGCAGAACAGCTTGATGAGAACGACTTCAACTTGCTCAAAGGAATTGCTCTCTCGCCTCTTGTTCAAAGGTACAACTACTCAGTCAGGGCATGGCAACGAGTCCTAGTAAATGACACGAACTTAACTTGGGACACCAAGGCTCCCAGGAACACTGTTAGCTACGAGTTCCAGCTTATTGACGAACAAACTCAGTGGTAATATGAACTACGAACTACTCATGAAAGGCATTGACGGCGAGGTCTGGTCACTGGACCTCCCGCTGGATGCTCCTGCGATGAATTACCAGATCAACAATCTGGCGGAGCTGAAAGACAGGAATGCCTCGTACTCCCAGCGGATCAGTCTGCCCAGGACGACCCATAACGAGCAAGCATTCCAATTCAGTTTTGTAGTTGGCTCAGATTCGTATGTGCCATACATGAAGTTTCCTTGCCAACTATTCTATGAGGGAACACTCATATCCCCGGCTGGAGCAGTATTGAACATCGTAGACGTATCAGATACATCGATCGGGGTCCAGATCCTCGGGGCAACCGCTGACCTGTTCGACACACTAAACAACACTGACGCGAAGGACCCTGGGGATGGTATGTTCCTCCTCAAGTGGTACACGGACACAATGGGACAGACTAAGCGATACCTCTCCGGCCCCGAAAAGGTTAAAGTCCTGTACTTTTGGCTGTATGCAACTCTACAAAAGAACCCGAACTTTCCCCCTTTCGCCATGGAGGCAATCAGGCAAGTCAGTGAGTTGGACAAGTTCTACCCCCACCTCAACTGGTATGACTTGGTGACATGGATCTTCGATCGAGCAGGCTACAGTCTCGAGACCGACGTGGACTCCGTCGACCGAGACGAAATGTTTTTGCCTTGCACTTACCCCGTTTTGGCAGACAACCCCAAGGCTCCGGTAGCATCCGGAATTGGCTGGATCCAGAATCCCTTGGTTGGCACCCCGACCGGGGTGATATGGACAGGCTCCCCCGGGGTAACTCTCAATGACCCGGTCGCCGGACGTTTGACTATAGGCCCCACATCTGGAACATTCAGCTGGATGACTCTATGGGACACGACCATCACGTTTAGATTCTCGTGGACCAATATTTCTGCCATCCAAAAGAGTAGTGTGTCAGTCAAAGTTACCCACTACAAGAACGACGGAACCAGTGCTGTAGTGTTGACAAGGTCCTGGTCATCGGGGACTTCTGGCATAGCTTCGGTCGACATCCAGATGGAGGCAGGGGAGCACATACTGGTGACTGGAACTCTCGCCATAGTCACTAGCCCTGGCAGTTCGTTTGACCTGAGATTTCCGGTCAGCATTACTGCTCCTCCTGTGCCTGAAACTTCACCAGGGGATAAGCCCCAACCCGGACTAACCTATGACCTCCTGGCCTCTACTGGATTCAAAAGCTTGGGGGACATAGTCAAAGCATTTGTCCAGCTGTTTGGTCTAACCGTCGACGTTAATCCCGTCACAAAGGTAGCAAGAGCATACTCTATTCGGGAGTTTTACGACAGACAAAGTTCGTCCGGGAAGAATTGGTCTGACAAGCTGATAAAAGGAAAGGACACCAAACTTACGTTCCAATTGTCCAGCTATGCCCAGTCCAACGAGATGAAGTTAGAGGATAATAAGGACAACAACGTTACTGACTCGTACAAGTTCAGCATCCCGGACGTCAACCTCCAGCCCACCAAACTCCTGTTCCAAATTGGGTTCTTGGCAGGGCTCAACCAAAAACTCTATGATGCGGACACTACAAATAAGACTCATACACTTGCTAACTACCCTATCTGGACCGTCAATAGAGGTCGGGTGGAGAACGGGGAAGTGACCGAGCCGACTTGGGAGTACAATGCTCTAAGTAAGCCGATGGTCGTCCACATAGATAAGTCTGACTATATGCGGCCCAAGGTGAGGGTAGGCTACACCCTTACCCAGGTACGACTATACACGGCGTATTTCAAAAATTTGAAATACTACGTTCCTAAGTACTACAACAAGCTCATCAACAATATACTCAAAAGACCAAAGATCCTACAGGTCCAAATTCTTTTGGACCCGCTCGACATTCAAAGTCTGGACTTGTTCAACCCGATATGGCTGGAAGAGCATGGGTTCTGGTTCTACGTTTCGAAAATAAACAACTTCCAAGCTGGAAAGATACCCAAAGTAGACCTAATACGAATGTAATATGGCCGAAGAACAGAAAAATACAATTTACAACGTCCGTGTAACAGCTGAGGATGCCCTCAAGACGTTAGCCGAATTGAAACTCCGGTCCCAGGAGTTGAGAGACCAGCAGAAGGCTCTCGGCAAAGTAACTGAGGAGAATGCTCAAGAATACTATGCGCTTGACAACCAGATCAAGGCAATCAACAGCGAGGCGAACAAGTACCAGAAGCAAATCCAGAACAACATTAAGCTCCAGAACCAACAGGAGGCAAGTTTATCAAAACTTAGAACCCAGCTGGCTTTGGACAATGCCGAGTTTGCAGAGCTGGGCAACTCAATGAAGGACGCGGCTCGTAAAGCCGAGCTCGGCAAGCGCATTGCAGAAACCACCGAGGAGCTCAAAGCTCAGGAGGAGGCACTCGGGGACTATCGCCGGTCAGTTGGTAACTACGAGAAGGCAACGGATAACCTGAAACAGGAGCTCAACGACTTGACCGACACTCTGGTCCGGATGGCTCAAGCCGGGGATACGAGTTCAGCATCCTTCAAGGAGATGGTCAAGCGAGCTGGGGAGCTCAAGGCGGCAGAGGACACGGTCAATACAGCCATCGACCAGACTGGACGAGGAATCGACACACTGGCCGCTGTCACGGATGCAACTTCGGCAATCACTTCCGTCTACGGTTTATGGACCACAGCCACTCAGGTACTGGGGAGCGAGAACGAGGAGCTCAATGCTACCATGACGAAGATGATAACCATCATCACGGCTCTTTCCTCTTTGTCTTCTCTCCAAGCAGCTCTCTCCAAGACCGAAGCCACTTATCGAGCTGCATCTAACTTGGTTCAGCTGGTTGGCATCAACCAGACTCTCGCCGAGACGAAAGCGATAGCTGCTAAAAATGCCGTACAAGGAGCTAGCAACATCCTCACCAAAGCAGCAGCAGCTGCCACATGGCTTTGGAACGCGGCTTTGGCTGCCAACCCCGTTGTATTGGTGGCAGCAGCAGTGGGCGGATTGGTGGCTGGAGTGGTTGCTCTTATGAACGCATTTAACAGTAACACGGAAGCTCAAGAGAGAGCAACCCGGGCAATGGAGGCATACAATCGAGCTGCCGAAGCCTCCACGTATGTACTGGATCAGATCGAGACCAAGCAGAACACTCTGTCCAAAGCCGAGGAGATCCGGGGCAAACGGGAGATCGAGAACCTCAAAGCCAATCATGCCACGTCGGAACAGATCGCCGAAGCTCAGCTCAAAACAGCCAACAAGCTCCGCGAGATTGAGACGAGTGCAGCTCGTCAAAGACAGATGGCTGCAATGGATGAGTTCGACTCCTTGAAGAAGGTGATTGCAGCCAAGGAGGAGGAGCTCAACACATGGTCAGGAAGCTTGGCCAAATACAAGGAGGCCAAAAAGGAACTCGACGATTTGAAAGGCCGATACCAAGAACTGTTCCGGACAATCGAGAATGAAGGAGCCGCAATTGCTAACTTGGCTCTTGAGACTGCAATAGCCAACCGGGAGGCTCAGCAGGCCATTGCCGATAAGGCTCTGGAGGTTGCTTTGAAGAACTCGGAAGCCATGCAGAAGATCCGGGAAGACGATCTCAGGCTCCAAACAACATTCCAGTCTACGAACATTGCCATCCGGATGGAGTATGAGAAAAAGCTCTACAAGGCAGCTCAGGATGGAGCCCGGGAACGTCTGGCTCTCCAGAAAGCTCACGGCAAAATCACTAACAAGGAGTATCAGACGGCTCTGAATGCCATGGCTCGGTCTGACAAGCAGTTCTACGAGAACCAAGCCAAACAGCTCAATGACTACCTTGCAGGGGTGAGAGCAAACATATTGGCTGTAGCTTCCGGAGGCACAGTCGATATGCAGATTGCTCAGGTTACTCAGAAGTACCAGGACGCCATGAAGGAGCTGGCCAACATTCAGTCTCCCCAGTTCGTGAGAGGTATGAGCGAGGAGGAATACCAGAAAGAGTATGCCGCTTATGAGCAGTTCCTGGTCAACAGAGCCGAACTCGAGAAACAGATCCAACAAAACCTCCAGGACGAAATCAAAAAGATCCGCGAGGACGCTACCAAACAGCAACTTGACCAGTTCAACCAAACTCTAAACGAACAGTATGCCGAGGACCTCTCGAAGGCAGCGGACAACGAAAGGGAGAAGCTGGAGCTCGAGAATGAGATGCTCCAGAAGCAAATCGAAGCCAGGAAAGCTGCCGGGGAGAAAACCTATGAGCAGGAGGCCCAGCTCCGAGCCAACAATCTTCGTCTCCAGCAAATGGACCTCGACAAGGAGCTCGCTCAAGCCGAGTTAAATCACAAGTCCAAGTATGAGATCAAGAAAAGGTATCTGGAGGCAGAGTTGGCAGCAGCTCAAGGAAACGAGGACGCCATTGCTCAGATCCAACTTGAGATGGCTGAGAACGAGGAGGCTTTATGGGAAGAACGGATCGAGAAGCTCCAGGAGTATGCCGAAATGGCATCCGGCTTTGCTAATGCTTTCAATGACTTGGCCAGTGCTCTCGGGGAGCGCCGGGCTCAGGAGGTAGAAGAACAATACAGCCGGGAGGAGCAGGCATTGGCAAACATGTACGCTAATGGCCAAATCACGGAGGCCCAGTACAACGAGAAGAAAGTCAAGATGGAGAAACAGAAGGAGAAGGAGTTGGCCAAAATCGAACGGGAACAAGCTATCCGGGAGAGGGCAATGGGATCCTTCGAGATTGGCATCAATACTGCCATCTCCATCATGTCATCGGCTAAAATGGGATTCCCTTTGGCTATCCCGTTCATTGCAGCAGCTGCGGCTTTGGGAGCAGTTCAGATGGCAGCTCTTTGGGCAGCTCCTCTGCCGAAAGCCGCAAGAGGTAAATACATTGAGGGACCCAGTCATGCCGCTGGAGGAGTGCACATTGAGGCGGAAGGAGGCGAGACCATCATTAACAAGAAGTCGAGCCGCATGTTCCTGCCTCTTCTGTCAGCCATAAACGAACTCGGTGGCGGAGTACCGTTCACTAAAGTTGGATCGGACGGGGGATATGCTATCCGATCATTCGCTGAGGCGTCGGAACCTATGAATCGGCTTGACATGGAGAGGGCAATTCAAAAAGCATTTGGCCAGGTGAGAGTGATTGCTACAATCGAAGATATTCGGAGGGAAGATGCTAACTACGTGCGGATTCAGGACCGGGCTAATTTTTAAATAGTCCAGCACAAATAGTATTTCAATATCTATTAAGAATAACTATATTTGTATCGAAATAATTTGGCACATGATATTCATCAGCTTAAAAGGCGCAATTGACTCCGAAGAAAATCGGGTCATGATGGAGCTTTGGGGAGGGACCTCAGAGATCTGTTCCGTGGAGACCTTCCGCCGGGTACTTGATGAACACCCCGATGAACAGGAGGTGTGCATCAACATTGACTGTGACGGGGGCTCTGTTGAGGAGGGCTTCAAGATTTATGACCTTCTTCGCATGAGTGGGAGGACTATATACACAAATATTGTCGGGGGATGCCACTCGATGGCAGTGTGCATCCTGTTGGCAGCTCCGGCAGAGAACCGGTCGGCAAACAGGAATTGCCGGGCACTCATCCATCGGGTATACATGCCGGTCGGGGATTGGCTCACTTCCGACGATGCTCGTAGCATTGCCGAAGAGCTTGCTCTGGAGGAGGAGGCTATTCTTGACGTGTATGTCGAGAGAACAGGTCAGGACCGGGAACGGCTCCGCAATGTCATGCATGAGGAACGCATCCATGATGCCAAATCACTTCTTGACTTGGGATTCATTTCCAAAATCAATTCATACAACACAAACCAAATTTTTAATGCTATGGCAAAAAACGAAAAAAGCGCTTATGAAAAATTCATGAGCAAAGTCAAGGCATTCCGGAATGGCAAGAAAGGCGCTCCCGCCAACTTCGACTATCTGGATGCTGAGGGTCAGGTCGTTCTCCAGACCGTAGGTGAAGAGGACAATCTGGCCGAAGGTGTAGAGGCAACTCTCGCCAATGGCGAGACGTCGGGCACTGTCGTTCTGGAAGACGGTCGGGTGGTTACTGTCGAGGACAACATCGTCACCAGCATCGAGACGGAGGACACCGAGTCTCTCGAGGACCGCGTTGAAGCACTGGAGGCGATGCTCGACGAGGCAACGAACCTCATCAAGGAGCAGGAGAACGAACTCCGCAACCTCCGTGGTAGCAACTACCGCCCGAAGAACCGCAAGACGGTTCTGCCCGGAGGCAAGAAGACCGATCCCTCGGCAGCCGACCTCAAGAACGAAGCTCGCGAAAAGCTCCAGAAGGTCAACGCTGCCAAAAAGATTCTCAAGTAGTCAAACTCAAAAACTTTAGGAACTATGGCAAATAAAAATGGCGGATTCCTTGACATGGATAAGTTCACTTTTTGTGGACGTGTCATTCAGGCAATCTCGGAGATGATTATGGAGGACACCATTCAGGGTCCTGACATCAACTCCATCCACACAGTCTTCCCCGACATCGTCAATAACACTGAGGTGGGTTACATCGGCGAGGGCGGCATGGTCGGCGTGGTCAACACCGGGTGTAACCCGACTCCTCAGCCGTGGAACATCAACACCCGCAAGCTGAAGTGGGAGCCCGGTGTCTGGGAGATCCTTCTGTCCCAGTGTTACACTGACCTCCAACAGTCGGCAACTATCTACTCTCTCCGCACCGGCGTTGACATTCCGGACTTCACGGATACGGACTACATGAACATCGTCATTGAGGTTCTGGAGCGCTCCATTATGGACTTCTGGTACCGCCTGTTCTGGTTCAACGACAAAGACGCCAAGAACGTTACCGACAACGGTATCATTACGGATGAGCTCGACCTGAAATTCTTCACCATCATCAACGGTTTCTGGAAACAGATTACCACACAGGTTACAGCCAATCCGTCCCAGCGCGGAGCAACAATTACGGAAAATGCCGGGGAATCTTACGCAGCTCAGAAGCTTACTCCGGACAAGGCCAAGGAATACATTCAGTCGGTCGTGTTCAGTGCCCCGCTTCTGCTCCGTCAGCAGTCTGACAAGTTTATCCTCGTTACCCAGTCGGTCTACGATGCCTATCAGCAGTCTCTTATGGACGCTTGCTGCCTCGAGTCGGCTCGCTTGGCTCTGCTGAATGGCATGGAGGCTCTCAGCTTCAATGGCATCCCTGTCATCGCAATGCCCATCTGGGACAAGATCATCGCTACGTCGGAAGACACTGGCACGAAGCTCAACAACCCCCATCGAATTCTCTTCACCTCGAAGAGCGTGCTCGGCATAGGTGTTGATGCAATCGACAGCTTCGAGAAGATGCGGATCTGGTACGAATACAAAGACCGCGTAGTCTACGTAGAACTCATGGGTCGGGCGGATGCCAAGCTCACTAACCCGGATCTGTTCTCGGTAGGTATCTAATCCTTAAAAATCTAAGAAAATGGCAGGACTTGATTGTTCTAAAATCAAAACAGGATTCATCAACCAGGTGTGTGGTAAGCCGGCAATCGCCGGCACCACCGCCAGGGTGGTTCTCCTTAGCTACTCGGACGTCGACAAATCGAAGTCTGTTGTAACTGACAACGTTATCTCTTCGCTCATCCTTAAGACCGGTGCCACTGGTTACGAAGTCGACTCGCTGCCCAACGCAACTGTAGGCTCGGACACCATCAATGCTGGCACGTACCTCAAGACTCACCAGCACAACGTAGTTGTCCGAATCTTCAAGAAGTCGGAAGCAGCCAAGAAGTTCGTAAACGGCCTGACCAATGCCCGCGTCATCGCTATCGTCGAGAACAACGACACCGGAGACAACGGGGACACCAAGTACGAGGTGTATGGCTGGGACTCGGGTCTGGAGCTCACCGAAATCACTGTCACTACCGAAATGACCGACGGCGTCGCATACCAGGTAACTCTGGCCAACGGCACCATCGCTCAGGAAGGTTCGCTCCCGATGAGCCTCTTCGACACAGACGAAGCCACCACAGACCTCATGGTAGACGGGCTTCTGACCAAAGGATCTAAACCGTAGCACTCATGACTGACATGCTCGAAAGACTGAGAGCTTACCAATCCAAGTATGGGTCCCTGAAAGGCGAAGCCTATCGGGCCCATACATTGGAATTGGAAAAGAACCCCGCTCTCCATCGAGAAGTAGATGAACTTTCTCGATACTTTTTGAATAAGTCAGTTTCCCGATGCGGCTTCTGCCTGATCGAAGCCGACTTAGCATTAAGACGAATAACAGAACAACAAATGAAAAATGTAGCACACCCCGATTACGAACTCAGAGCAGGTACTCTGCTCCATGACCCGATCAACAAAGAGTTCAGCAAGATCCTCACCCCGAGGAACATCACGGAGGATCTTTGCTTGTATCACATCGCATTCAACAAGGATGCTCTTTCGTACTTCACCCGGGTCCCCGAAGATCTGAACGACCGGCTGGAGAAATTCATGGTCCGTTACGGCAAGGAGATGCCGGACAAGGACATGGAAATCAAGAAGCGTCAGGCTCAGGTTCTGAGCAAGCAGATCGAGTCCGTGAAAGCCGAACTCGAAGAGCTGAACAAGAAACAGCTCGAGCTGAACGCCAAGCTCGATGAGTACTCCAAAGCCATGGAGGCAATCCATGCCATTCTCGACTCGGCATCCGCCGAGGAGAAGACCGAGGAGAAGACCGAGGAGAAGACCGAGGAGAAGACCGAGGAGAAGCCCGCCGACATCGACACCGAGGTGAAGGAGTTCATCGACGCCGGGATGGATCTGGAAGCCATCAAAGAAGCCTATGCAGACTCGCAAATGTCTGCCGGGGAGATCGAAGAGGCTTACAACCGGGTAGTCAATCCCGTTTCGGAAACTCCCGAGAAGGGAGCCAAAAAAGGAGGGTCCAAATAGGACTGGTAATAGGACGGGGTCGCTTCCCGTCCCTCCTACTATTAAAATTACGCCAGTATGAAAGTTGCACAGATCAAATCAGCTCCTCAGTTCGTATCCCGGGACTGGAGGCAATATGGCATCCAGACATACGGAGATCCCAATGATTTTCCCCAGACGGTCAGCGAGATTGTTCAGGCTTCAAAGACCGGCAATGCCTGCTTGAGCATATACAATGACTTCGTATACGGTCACGGATTCAAAGATCCCGGCATTTACAAATTACGGGTCAACAAAGAAGGGGAGAAGCTTGACAAGATCCTCCGCATGGTTTGTAAAGACTTTACATTATGGCATGGGTTCGCCATCCATGTTAACTACAATATGAACTTCCGCGTCAGTTCGATCCACCACATCCCATTCGAATCCCTCCGACTGGAGAAGGCAGACGATGATGGATTCATTGGCCGGACGGCATACCATCCGGATTGGGGTCACCGAGACAAGACGAGGTCCCGGTGGTCACCGTCTGACATTGAGTGGTTTCACCTCTTCAACCCGGATCCGGAGGTCATTCTCAACCAGGTGGAAGAGGCTGGCGGCTGGGACAACTACAATGGCCAGATCCTCTACTTCTCCGGGGACTCGGAAGGCAGCCCCTCTTACCCAATCCCCATATTCATCGCTGAGATGACGGACATGAGAACTGAGGAAGCACTTGCCAATGTAGCCGGTAGAAACGCATGCTCCAACTTCTTGTCAGCTGGGATCTTGGTAGACATCAAGGACGAGACTCAAGATGAGTCTCAAGTGAATGAGACCCAAGAAGAACTTAACAAATTTCAAGGAGATGAGAACACTTCACAATTGTGGTACATCCAGTGCAAGTCAAAAGATGAAGTGCCCCAGTTCATAAGGTTCTCCGGGGAGAACTATGACAAAGCATTCGAAGTAACGCAGAGAGTCATCCCGGAGAACATTGGTCAAGCCTTCAAGCAGCCTCCCATTCTTCGAGCTGTTGACGTGGGGGCTAACTTTGGGGCTGATCTCATGACCAATGCCTACAAGTACTACAACTCTGTTACAGTCCGGGAGCGTCAGCAGCTGGAGGAGACTTTCGTATCGATTTTTGAGTACTGGTGGGCTCCTTTGGAAAATCCCGACTTCGCTATTCAGTCTCTCACTTACAATGCCGGCGAGTCTATAGCAGACAGAATTGGCAAGGACAACATGACTCAGGTACTGGAGATTATCCGGGACCAGATGCTCTCCACTGTTCAGAAGAGAAACATGCTCAAGCTCATCTATGGGCTTTACGACGAAGAGATTATAAAACTCATGCCCGATGATACTCAACTCTAACGACCTTCGGAATGTTCGGCCGATAGCCGAGAACATCAACGACCCGGCCAGACTGGAGCCATATATCCGGGAGGCTGAGACTCTCAGACTGGTGGATGCCATAGGAGCCAATCTCTACAGATGGCTCGACGAGACAGACTTTTCCGGCCCCGGTCCTTTCCAATACGGGGACGTAACCATTACAAAAGATCAGTACACTGCCGCCATGGAAGGCGGGTATTATGATGGTGGCTGTTCTGGGGATGGTCGAAGCGAAGGACTCAAGATCGCCATTGCATACATTGCGTATTCCCGATTCATCGTCAACAATCCAATCAATCCCACTGCCTTCGGTGTGAGGTACAAAGATAGCGAATTCAGCACTCGAGTAGAAGACAACATAATCGTCCGTAGCTCGAACGAAGCACGGAACATCGGGGAAGCCTACCTCGAGAAGGCTATAAATCACCTTAAAGCTCTGCGGTTACTGACTCCATGTACTGAATACAAGGAGTCCCCGTCTCGTAAAATGATTATAGGACGTAATAAATTATAAGTTTAACAGATGTGAAGGAGGAAGTCATGAGAGCGGGAAAATGGATATGCGGGAGCATTGTCGGGTTTTGGGGGCTTTTAGCTCCGGTCCAGGTCCTTATCCTCTGTGTCTGTATTGCCGTTATCATCGACTTCATAACTGGAAATATTGCTGACTACAAGCGCCACAAACGAGCCCATCAAAAATATGTGTTCAAAAGCGAGAAAATGTGGAACACGTGTTGGAAGTTGGGACTCAGCATTATCGGTATCGGCATGGCCTACATGCTTGACGTGTGTGTCCTCCCGAACTTGGGGGGTCTCAACCTTGCCAACTTCTTCGCTGCTTTTATAGTCGGGACGGAGTTTTGGAGCTTTCTCGAAAATTCAGCTATAATCTCAAATCATCCCATATTCAGGGCTCTCCGGTCATACATGGAGAAATCGGTCAGCAAGAAAACTCAAATAGACTTTGAATGCCATGAAGACAAGTAAGTATTTTAAGCCCGAAGAATTCGAGCAATGCAACCCGTCCTGCTCCATTGAAGACATGGACCAGGATTTTCTCGATCTACTGGATGACCTCCGTGAAAAGGCAGGCATCCCCCTCGTCCTCAATTGCGCTTATCGTTCCAAAGAACACGATAAGGCCAAAGGACGGTCCGGTAACAGTGCTCACACCGAAGGTTTGGCAGTGGACATCCGGTGTGCCTCGGGCCCCAATCGGATGAAGATCCTCCAGGCAGCCATTGCATTGCGGATCCGGAGGATAGGCATCGACGGGAATTTTATCCACGTAGATGCTTCTAAAACCCTCCCGCAGGACACGGTATGGACTTACTAAAGGGAGTACTCTGCACAATAGTTCTTGTAGGTATAGGCTTTATAATCGGGCGTAAAACAGTCGAGGAAAAGACCGTTATAAAGTACGTCGATTTACCCCCAATTCAGGGGGAGGTCAAAGTCCCGGATTTGGTTCCAAAATGGGAGGGTTTTAGGGATCCAATCAAATTGATATATATCTATAAGGGCCATGAGGAAAAGGTTCCCCAAACACCCCCAGAAATCACAAATGGAGGGGGTTTTGGGGAGGACAAAAAAGAGGTGGATACTCTGGAGAGTGTAAAAAGGACAATGTCGGACTGGAATACGACCAGGAAATACGCTGGAACATTCTTCAAAGATCCCAAAATTGGCCAATTTGACTGGGAGGCTACAGTCCAATACAACACTCTCCAGCATCTTACGTACAAGTATACCCCCGTCCGAGAACAGATCAAAGAAACGAGGTCCCGGAGATGGTCCCCCTTTCTGAGAGCTTCGGCTAACTCCTTCGGGCAGGTTGGGGTTGGGGGAGGCATATATTACAGGAATTTCGGAGTAGATATATCCTATATGCGGGACTTCGAGCTGACCCGATCGGGGTATGAGGTCGGCTTTAGCTGGAAATTTTAGGAAACTACTCCGTCCCGGGCTTAGGGGAGCCCGGGTTTTTTGTGTCCCCCAAGCCGGGGATATTGGCCCCCGTGGCAGGGACCAGCAGTAAACAATGGTAGGGAATATGGGTTCTCAAAGAGGATGAGCCCCTAAAAAAAGTTGATAAAACTATTGTTCCATTGTTTACAAATCAGAGGGACCCCCGGCCC
>ERZ1026944.384-NODE-384-length-18893-cov-8.054995_pt1 | contig 18893 bp, 20 predicted proteins | sample MGYA00519569_ERZ1026944 | MGnify/ENA primary metagenome ERZ1026944 (study PRJEB26926, sample SAMN06164618) | human gut metagenome | biome: ENVO:00009003; feature: ENVO:2100002; material: ENVO:00002003 | host: Homo sapiens | place: USA | collected 2012 ... | reverse complement strand
GGGCTTCCTGCTGAGCTTTCAGAAGTCATTCTTTTGTCTCAGCGCTTGGCGCTCAAGTATAATACCACACCCCGGGACAGTTGTCAACACTTTTTGACATCTTTTTTCCAATTTCTTTGCGCGGGGGTAAATGCTCCTGTTTTTCTCCTATTATAATAACCTCCTTTTCTTGACAAGGCGGCGGGTAGAACGTATTATGGAGTCATTCCAGTATCCTGTATTATGTAGCTATACTTATTATATAAAGGAGAAGCACCATGTCCTGTGTCAACATCCGCGGCTGCCGCATCGGGGAGGGCCGCCCCAAGGTCATTCTGCCCATTGTGGAGCGCACCGAAGCTGCTATTCTGGAAAAGGCTGCGCAGTTTTCAACGTTGTCGGCCGATTGTGTGGAATGGCGGGCAGACTGGTTCGAGGGCTTTCAGTCCCCCGCTGCCATCGCCCGCTGCGTACAGAAACTGCGGGTCGCCCTGCGGGACAAGCTTCTGCTGGTGACCTTCCGTACCAAGGCAGAGGGCGGCGAGCAGGCGCTCTCCCATCCGGAATACCTTGCCTTCCTGCATCTGATCCTCGATACCGACTGCGCCGACCTGCTGGACATCGAATTCTTCACCGCCGGGGCAGACCTGCCCAAGCTGGTGGAGCAGGCACACTCCGCCGGGGTGGCGGTGGTATGTTCCAGCCACGATTTTACCAAGACCCCGCCCCGGGCAGAGCTCGTCTCCCGCATGGTGCAGATGCAGCAGGCCGGAGCCGACCTGCCCAAGCTGGCCGTAATGCCCCGGTGCCGCAGCGATGTGCTGGAGCTGCTGGCCGCCACCGCTGAGATGGCAGACCATCACCCGGAAACACCGGTCATTACCATGAGCATGGGGGCGCTGGGCGCGGTGAGCCGTCTGGCTGGGGAGACTTTCGGCTCTGCCATGACCTTTGCCAACCCCGGGCAGGCCAGCGCCCCGGGGCAGGTCTCTCTGGATGTGGTGAACGCCGTGTTGGATGCTTTGAAGCTATAAAAATAAGGACCGGGAGACCGGTCCTTATTTTTATAGTTTTTTCTGTTACGCCAGCTTGGCTTCCAGACGCTCACGGATGGCCTTGATAAAGCCCTCGCTGTCCACGGCGGTGGGGGTGATGCCCTCTGCCAGACCGCACAGGTCCTTGGTCATGATGCCCTCGTTCAGGGTCTGCAGGCTTGCGGCTTCCAGTGCCTCGCCAAAGTGCACCAGTTCCGGCAGGTTATCCAGTTCGCCGCGCTTCTTGAATGCACCCGACCATGCAAAGATGGTAGCCATGGGGTTGGTAGAGGTCTTTTCGCCCTTCAGGTACTTATAATAATGGCGGGTGACGGTGCCGTGGGCGGCCTCGTACTCGTACTTGCCATCCGGGCTGACCAGCACACTGGTCATCATGGCCAGTGAGCCAAAGGCGGTGGAGACCATATCGCTCATCACATCGCCGTCGTAGTTCTTGCAGGCCCAGACAAAGCCGCCCTCGCTGCGGATGACGCGCGCCACGATATCGTCAATCAGGCTGTAAAAATAGGTGATGCCGGCAGCTTCAAACTTTTCCTTGTACTCGGCATCATAGGTCTCTTGGAAGATGTCCTTGAAGGTGTGGTCGTACTTCTTGGAGATGGTGTCCTTTGCACCGAACCACAGATCCTGCTTCACGTCCAGTGCGTAATTGAAGCAGCTGCGGGCAAAGCTGCGGATGGAATCGTCCTTGTTGTACTGCCCCTGCAGCACACCGGCACCCTCAAAGTCAAAGACGGTGGCACGCTGCTGGCTGCCGTCTGCGCCGGTGAACACCAGTTCCGCCTTGCCCGCACCGGGAATGCGGAACTCGGTGCACTTATACACATCGCCGTAGGCGTGGCGGGCGATGGTGATGGGCTTTTTCCAGTTCTTGACCACCGGATGGATGCTGTCGATCATAATGGGTGCGCGGAACACGGTGCCGTCCAGCACAGCGCGGATGGTGCCGTTGGGGCTCTTCCACATCTCGTGCAGCTTGTACTCCTCCACGCGCTGAGCGTTGGGGGTGATGGTGGCGCACTTGACCGACACGCCGTACTTCTTGTTGGCGAGGGCGGCATCCATGGTCACCTGATCTGCGGTGGCATCGCGGTTGGGCAAGCCCAGATCGTAGTACTCGGTCTTGAGGTCCACAAAGGGGAGGATCAGCTCGTCCTTGATCATCTTCCACAAAATGCGGGTCATCTCGTCGCCGTCCATCTCCACCAGCGGGGTCGTCATCTTGATCTTTTCCATAGCAGGGTTCCCTTTCCTCTATTGGTTGTGTATTTTATGCCCCATGCAGGGGCGTTCCGGTTACTTGCGGTAGGCGGCTGCCAGCTTTTCAAAGGCGGGCAGGCTGCGCTTTACCTTTTCGGTGTCGATGCAGTAGGCAAGGCGCACATAGCCCTTTACCCCAAAGCTGTCACTGGGCACCAGCAGCAGATCAAATTCCCGGGCTTTCTGACAGAAGGCGTTGGCATCCTCTTCCAGTGCCTTGGGGAAGATATAAAAGGTGCCGCCCGGGCGCTCCACGGCAAAGCCCAGCGCGGTGAGTTTTTCGTACAACAGTTCCATGTTAGTCTGGTAGACCGAAAGGTCGCTGGTCACCTTCTGGCAGCGGCTGACCGCCCGCTGGATGATGCTGGGCGGGCAGTTGTGGCCGGTAAAGCGGGAGATCTGGCTCATCATGTCCACAAGGATGTCCTCGCCCTCGCACCCCGGGCGCACCGCCACATAGCCCAAACGTTCGCCGGGTAGGCTCAGGCTCTTGGAGTAGGAGAAGCAGGTCAGGGTGTGGGGGTAGAACGCCGCCGGGTAGGGCACAGTCTTGCCATCAAAAACGATATCCCGGTAGGGCTCGTCACTGACCAAGAAGATATTGTGGCCGTACTGGGCGCTTTTTTCGGTCAAAATCGCCGCCATACGGGTCAGGGTATCGGCAGAGTAGACCACGCCGGTGGGGTTGTTGGGGGTGTTGATGAGCACGCAGGTGACCTTTTCGGTCAGCATCTGTGCAAAGGCATCCAGATTGGGCTGGAAGGTGGGCGCCTGCGGCGGCACCACCCGCAGCACTGCGCCGGTGCCCGCCACATAGGGGCCGTACTCCGGGAAGTAAGGCGCAAAGGTCAGCACCTCGTCCCCGGGCTGGGTCACCGCCCGGATGGCGTGGGCGATAGCACCCGCCGCGCCGGTGGTGGGGAAAATGTGCTTTTGCGCGTAGGGCAGACCGAAGGTCTCGGTCAGATGCGCCGCCACAGCGGTGCGGAAGCCCGGGTCGCCCTGACTAGGGCAATAGCCGTGCAGACTTACCGGCTCCTCCTGTGCCAGCAGGGTCTGCATGGCTTCGGTGAACTCCGGCGGGCAGGGCACGCTGGGGTTGCCCAGTGAATAATCGAACACGTTCTCGCTGCCGATCTGGGCAGCGCGCTGTCTGCCATACATGAAGGTCTCGCGGATGACGCTTTTGTTGTTCAGCATGGCGCGGTAGGTCTCGTTCAGCATACTACTTTCCCTCTGCTTTCCTTATAGCAACACCGCACAATTCCCGCCTTACGGCTTAAGCACCACTCCGGCGGCTGCGGCACGGCATCTGCGTTGCCAAAATGCTCGATAATACACAAAGTATTATCTGTGCTTTTGGCTTAGCATCTGCCGCACCTCACTCGCCGTATCGGCACTTAGAATTATGCGGTATTGCCTTATATCGCAAAGCCTGTGCGGGGCGGCTCCCCCTCATTTATGAGCCGCAGCCGTATAGCTCTGTTCCAGCTTGATGATGCAGTTATAGGTGGGATCCTGCTCTTTGATGAACTGCTCCATCTGGGTCAGCAGTTCCACTTTGTCCCCGGCATAGCCCGCGGGGAGCACCAGATCGAAAAGCACATTGGTGTGGGTCTTGCCCGGCACGATGCGCAGGTCGTGCAGTGAGAGCGCCGGGTCCAGCTGGCGCAGCTTTTCGGTCAGGCGGCTGCGCAGCACCCCCACGGCGGCGTCCGAGGTGACGATGGGGTCATAGTGGATGGTCACCATCAGATGGTCGTTTTTCATAAAGTCCCGCTCGATGTTGTCGATCAGGTCGTGCGCTTCCAGCGGGTCCTGCTCGGCGGGCAGCTCCACATGGATGGACGCAAACTGGTGGCCGGGGCCGTAGTCGTGCACCATCAGGTCATGTACGCCCAGCACGCCGGGATAACCCATCACGGTCTGTTCGATATGCTCCACCAGATCCTCGCTGGGGCTTTCACCCAGCAACGGGCTCAGGGTATCCATCACCAGCCCCCAGCCGGAGATCAGGATGAACACCGCCACGCCCACACCCATCAGGCCATCCAGCACGTCCCAGCCGGTCACCCGGCAGAGGATGGCAGCCACCAGCACGGCGGCGGTGCTCAGCACGTCGTTGCGGCTGTCGGCGGCAGTGGCGATGAGGGTCTCGGAGGAAATGATACGTCCGATGGCACGGTTGAAGCCGCTCATCCACAGCTTGACCAGAATGGACACCACCAGCACCGCCACGGTCAACCAGCCGAACTGCACCGGGGTGGGGTGCAGCGCCTTGGTGACCGATTCCTTCAGCAGGGAGAAGCCGATGCCCAGAATGGTCACGCTGACCACCAGCCCGGCAAGATACTCAAAGCGGGCATGACCGTAGGGATGCTCGGCATCCGGTGCCTTGGCAGCCAGCTTGAAGCCCACCAGACTGACGATATTGGAGGAAGCATCCGAAAGGTTATTCAGCGCATCGGCAGTGATGGCGATAGAGCCGAACAGGGTGCCCACCACAAATTTGCCCAGACAGAGCAGGATATTGCACACCATGCCCACCACACTAGCCAGATTGCCGTAGGCGGCACGGACACGGGGATCCTGCGGAGAATTGGGACGGCGTATAAACAGACGAATCAAAAGCTGCGTCATAAATGCTCCTTTCAGGCTGCGCATTTTCAGCGCACCCAATGTCCTTCTAGTATAGCATTTTACTTTATGGTTTTAAAGGCGTTTCAAAAATTTCATCCCATTACGCCGGATATCAAACCGGGTTGCCGCACAAAAAGCCCCGGCGGCCATGCGGTCGCCGGGGCTTTTCGGAGATTTTGGGACTGTCTGTTCACAGTCTCTTGTAATTAAGGAGGAGTGCTCAGGTTTTTATCACAGGATCGGGCTTTCAAGGTCGCCAGTATCAGCGATGCCGTGCTTCTCGGCGTAGCCGGTCAGCATCAGGGTCAGAGCGCCGTCACCGGTCACGTTGCAGGCGGTGCCGAAGCTGTCCTGCAGGGCGAAGATGGCCAGCATCAGAGCAGTACCGGCGTTGTCGAACATCAGGACGCCGGTGATCAGACCCAGAGAAGCCATGACAGTGCCGCCGGGCACGCCGGGTGCGCCGATAGCGAAGATGCCGAGCAGCAGGCAGAACAGGATCATGGTGCCAACGCTGGGCAGCTTGCCGTACAGGATCTTGGAAACGGTCATGCAGAAGAACACCTCAGTCAGCACAGAGCCGCACAGGTGGATGTTTGCAAACAGGGGGATGCCGAAGCTGACCATGTCCTTACGCAGGACCTTGCTCTTGCGGGCGCACTCCAGCGCCACACCCAGCGTAGCAGCACTGGACATGGTACCGACAGCGGTCAGGTAAGCGGGGCCGTAGTGACGCAGCACCTCCCAGGGATTCTTGCCGGAGTAAGCACCGGCCAGCAGGTACAGCACAGCCAGCCAGATGTAGTGACCGGCCATAACGATGACGATGATCTGCAGGAAGGCGGGCAGCTGATGGGTGATGGTGCCCTCGTAGCTCAGGCCGCAGAAGGTGGCGGCAATGTAGAAGGGCAGAACGGGGATGATGACCTTGCTCACGATGTCCAGCACGATGTTCTGGAACTCGGCCAAAAAGTCGCAGGTCAGCTTGCTGTTGGTCCAGGTAGCAGCCAGACCCACCAGAACGCTCAGCACCAGAGCGCTCATGACGCTCATGATCTGGGGAATGTTCAGCTCAAAGACGACGCCCGGCAGCTCGCGCAGACCGGCAACGTTGTTGTCGATGGACAGGTGAGGGATCAGGCCGTAGCCGGCGCCCATGCTCATGAAGGCTGCGCAGACAGAGGACACATAGGCGATGACAATGGCCACTGCCAGCAGGCGGGAGGCGTTTTTGCCCAGCTTTGTAATGGACGGAGCAATGAAGCCGATGATGATCAGCGGCACACAGAAGGTAATGAGCTGACCCATGATGTACTGCAGGGTCACCACAACGCCCATAGTGCTCTCATTGAATATCTGACCAAGGATGATACCAACAAAAATGCCCAGCAAAAGCCGGAAGGGCAGACTATTGAATAGCTTTTTCATAACTTTAGTACCTCTTTCTTTTTCCCCGGAAAGGGGCTGGGTGGGGAGACTTATTCCGTCTCCGGGAGGTGTTTGTTCAGCATCAGATCAAGGATCACGCTGTCGCTGGTGCCGTGGGTGCTCAGGGTGGCAAAGTTGTCCAGCGTATATTCCACATTGTGCTCCACGATGCCGTCGGTGCTCTGCACCCGCACACCGCGCACGCCCATGGCAGCTGCCTGACAGGCGGCGTTGACGCAGGTGGAGATCTTCAGTGCGCAGTCGGCCTTTGCGCCGTCGCATACCATGCCGGTGACGTTGCCCACCATGTTCTGGATGGTGCAGCATACCTCGTGGTAGCCGCCGCCCAGCAGATAGGCAATGCCGCAGGCTGCGCCGGTGGCAGCAACCGTTGCACCACAAAGGTTGCTCAGGCGGCCAAACTTGGCCTTGATGCGGATCGCGATCAGGTTGGAAAGGGTCACGGCGCGGAGCATCTTCTCCTCGTCGATGTCCAGCCAGCGGGCAGTTGCTACCACAGGCATGGTAGCCGTGATGCCCTGATTGCCGCTGCCGGAGTTTGCCACCACCGAGACCGGTGCACCTGCCATACGGGCATCCGCACCGGCAGAAGCGATGACCATGGCGTTGGTGGTCAGGTCGCGGGTCATCAGACCCTTGCGGCAGTTCAGTTCCAGATTGCGGCCAATGGCAAGGCCGTATTCCTTGGAAAGACCCTCGTTGCTGATAGTCGTGTTCACCTGTACGGCGCTGCGGATGATATCGATGGGGTCGTGCAGGGGGTCCAGCTCCTCAGTGCAGTAATCCCAGATGGAGCGGACGGTCAGAAACTCTGCGATCTGCTCCGGGGTCACCACATCGCTGTCCCCTGCTGCGGCGGGATCGGCGTGCTGCTTGTCCAGCGTAGCTACGCCGTCCTGCTCCACCAGCACCACGTTGGTGTGCAGATCCCGCACCACCGCGCGGCCGGTGTGGCCGTCGGCAGTAACAATCACCTCAACGTAGAGCTTCTGCGGCACCTGTGCCACCTCTACCTTGACCTTGCCTGCCTTGACAAGGGCTGCGGCTTCTTCCATCTGCTCCCGGGGCACATAGTTCATGACCTCCAGCAGGTGGACGGGGTCGCCGCCTACGGCACCAATGGCAGCGGCGTAATCCATGCCCTGATACGAGGTGCCCGGAATGCCTGCCGACATGGCGTTTTTGATAATGTTGATGCTGGCGCGGACGGTCACGGCTTCTACCCGTGTGCCACCCGCCTTGCGGAGTGCTGCGCCCGCCTCTGCGGCGGTGAGAGCGACTGCGCCGGGCTCCGTACAGCCGGTGGCCAGCTCCATCTCACTGTTCAGGATGCGAACGAACATCTGTTTATCCATTTGGTTCACCGTTTCTTTTCTTCCCGTGCGGGGGAACTTACTTTACAGCAATGCACTCGATCTCCAGCGGAGCGTCCTTGGGCAGCTTGCCCACCTGCACCGCGCTGCGCGCGGGGTAGGGCTGCGCAAAGTACTCGCCGTACACCTTGTTCATCTCTGCAAAATCGTTGATGTCCGCCAGAAACACCGTGGTCTTGACCACATTGGCCAGCGTCATCTCCTGCTGTGCCAGAATGGCCTGGATGTTCTTGAGGGACTGAGCCGTCTGGGCGGCGATGCCTTCCGGGATCAGGCCGGTGGCCGGATCGATGGGCAGCTGCCCGGATACATAGACGGTCTGCCCCGCAGCGATGCCCTGCGAATAGGGCCCGATGGCAGCGGGAGCATTGGGGGTAACGATCACCTGTTTCATCCGATTTTCTCCTTTTCCATTTATCGGGGAGGGCTGTTCTCCCCTTGTTGACACTATCCTAACGCACTGAGAATATTTTGTCAATAATATTTTCTTACCATGAGAATAAATTGTCGCGCATGACAAAAAGTCCCGATAAATGTCATCACTTTGACGAAACAATGGATACAACGCACCTTTTTATTGTAAAAAACTGTCATTTCTGCTATGATAGCGATAGAGCACGCGTGAGAATTTTTTCTCACGCGCTCCAGCAGTACAAAAGAGGTGAACGGGATGGATGCAAGACTTGAGCCTTATCGCGTAGTGGTATCTTTTCTGGGGGAGGCGCTGGGTCCGGACTACGAGGTAGTTCTGCACGACCTTACCAGTGAGGACGGCACCATTGTTGCCATTGTCAATAACCACATCAGCGGACGCACCGAGGGTGCGCCCCTTTCCAATATGGCGCTGCGCTTCATTCAGGAGCGGATGTATGAAAAGCAGGATTATCTGGCGGGCTATCAGGGCGCTTCGCAGGCCAAGGGGCGGCTGCGCTCCTCTACCATGTTCATCAAGGATAACGGCCAGCTCATCGGCATGCTCTGCATCAACTTTGATGCCGGCAAGTACAGCCGCATCGCGCAGGAGCTGCTTGCCCTTTGCGGGGCACACACCGAGCCTTCCTCCACCGGCATCGGGGTGGAGAACTTTGTCAGTTCCCTGCCGGACGCCGTGCACAACGCCATTGCCGAGGTGACCGGCAGCGCCGGGCTGCCGCCCGACCGGCTGACCATGGAGGAAAAGATCCGCATCGTGGAGTCCTTGCACCATGCGGGCATCTTTTATATGAAGGGCGCCGTCAGCGAGGTCGCCGCCCAGCTAGGCTCCTCGGAGGCCACCATCTACCGCTACCTGAGCAAGCTGAAGTGAGCTGTGAACGAACTGTTTCCTGAAAAAGAAATCGCCCACTTGAGCGAAGAGGGGCAGTATCTTTGTGCCAACGAGGGGATTCCACAGTACGAAGACACTGCTTGCCACTGCTATGAACGCCTTTTGAATTGCAAAATGATTTTTCAGTTGCTATACTGGGCTTATCAAAGTTTTTTCGGGAGGACGCCGCAGTGACCGCACAGATAATGCAAATCGGGAACAAACCTTGCCGCATTTACGGCGAGCCCCATGCAGAATACCTACTGCTCCAAATGACCGGTGAACATGAGCTGCAAAGCATGGACAGCGAGGTTGCCGCTATTGCACAGAGTGCGCACCACTTTCTGTTTGCGGCCATTCCGGTGGAAAGCTGGAACGATGCACTTTCTCCGTGGAAGTCTCCTGCCGTGTGGGGGAAGCAAGGCTTTGGAGGCAATGCTGCGGAAACCCTGTGCTTTCTGACAGAACAGGTCGTTCCCACACTGAAGCAACAGTTTCCTCTCCCGGAAAACGTCAAAATCATTCTGGGTGGCTACTCACTGGCCGGACTGTTTGCTTTGTGGGCGTCCACCCAGACTGATCTGTTCTACGGTATCGCTGCCGCCTCGCCCTCTGTGTGGTTTCCGGACTGGATGGAGTTTGAACAGCAGCACCCGATACAGGCACAGCGCGTTTATCTAAGCCTTGGCGACAAGGAAGAGCGCACGAAAAACGCTGTCATGGCTGCGGTGGGCGATAACATCCGTGCCCTGCACAGCCGGCTTGCAGAGTGTGGCGCAGACTGCACCCTTGAATGGAACAGCGGCGGGCATTTCAAAGATGCCGACCTGCGCACGGCGAAAGCCTTTCGGTGGGTAATGGAGGAACACACATGACCATTTTGATCGATGCAGACGGCTGCCCTGTGGTGGACTTGACGTTGCAGATTGCAAAGCGGTTTGGCGTTCCGGTCATCATCCTGTGCGACACAGCCCACCAAATCGAGCGTGAAGGTGCGCAGACATTGGTGTTCGATAAAGGAGCGGACAGCGTGGATTTTGCTCTCGTCAACCGGGTAAAGTCGGGAGATGTGGTTGTGACGCAGGACTACGGGCTGGCGAGTATGTGCCTTGCCAAGTGTGCCCGGGTGCTGAATCAGAACGGTTTGGAATACACCGCCGACAATATGGACGCCCTCATGCTGCGGCGTTATGAAAACAAAAAGCTCCTCCGTGCCGGAAAGCACCCCAAGGGGAGCCCAAAGCGGACGAAGGAGCAGGATGCCAAGTTTGCGGACACGCTTGAGAAGATTCTGAGCAAAAATTATTGATACATACTTTTGGAAGGCTGGAGAAATCCGGTTGGATATGCAAAAAAGCACCAGCCTGAGCCGGTGCTTTTTGTTGGCGGAGATGGTGGGATTCGAACCCACGTGCCCGATTAAGGACAAAACGATTTCGAGTCGTTCTCGTTACGACCGCTTCGATACATCTCCAAAATAAACCTTATACAGTATAGCAAAAAAGCCGGTTGTCGTCAACACTTTTCTCCATATGCCGTACAAAGGCGCAGTACTGCGGCCCGAATCATCAGCACGCAGTTTAAAGTAGCTTTACACAAAAAACAGACCGCCGCACAAAGCTTTGTGCAGCGGCCTGCGGTCATAGTTCAGCTATGATACGCTCAGTTCTTGCTGGTGCTCTGATTCGCGATGAACTCTTCGTACACTTCCTTGGTGATCTCCCAAATCATGGAATACTCAGAATTGTCGCGGATGGGAATGTACTGGAACAGCACGGTGTCGCCATCCTGCAACTCGGGGAAGTTGGCAGCTGCCAAATGGAGCGTGATGGGTTTCTTCTGCTCGATTCGGAGATTCTCAGCGTTCAGGATCTGCACGCCACCGTAGTTCATGCTGAAGTAGCGCGATTTGCCCTCAGAATCCTTCACGGCAATCGAGAAACAGTCCGTGGTCAGCCGGATGGGGTTTGCACGGGCAGACTCAATGTCCACCTCCAAAGTGCAGGTGCCTTTCTCGATCTTCATGCTTTTCAGGCCGGCAATGACATTCAAATCGCTTTTGATCGCGCCGGGCAGCGTTTTGCAGACCGGGTTTTTGGGATCCTGATATTCACAGCCGCCCAGCAGACTGGCACCGGCCACTGCCACTGCGGTGGCTGCCGAATACTTCAGGAATGCGCGGCGGGAAAATGTATAAGACATGGCTTATTCCTCCGTTTTTACCAATATGTTCTTCCGGCTGAAGGGGTCAGGTCGTGGAGGGGCCGGATTCCTCCGGTTTCAGCACATCTGCGGTCAGCTTCCAATTGGCGTTGAACTCGCTGTACTGCAGATCGGGATAGAAGGTAAGGGTCACCGGGCCGTCTGTCAGCATATTCAGATCCTTTGCAAACACGTTATAGATAACGGTTTCACCATTCTTGACCTGATAGTACAGCCCATCCGGGCTGGTCACCTGCAACTTGTCGTTCTGGTCGGCCAGATAGCCGTCTGCCATCACGGCAAAGTTCGCCTTGGTCACTTCCAGCGCATTCTTGCGACCGTTTTTCACCACCAACCGGAACGACGTGGTTTTAGTCTCTTTATCGTATGTCACCTGCTCCAGCGTAGAGACGACCTTCAACACCGTGTTGCTACTGGGAACGGTGGTCTGCACCGGGGCATACCCGGAGCAGCCGGTCAGCAGGCTGCTGCCCGCCACAGCCACAGCGGTGAGGGCGGTATATTTCAGGAAAGAGCGGCGGGAAAATTCCCCAGTCATATTCGTTCCTCCTTTGGGACACATCAATACAGATTCTGCCATAGGGCACTACCTATACAATAGGCGAAACAGAGAAAAATGTCAATGATTTTTCACAAAACAAATGTGAAGATTTTGTGGCAACATCGCGCATTTTAGACGAAGCTTAAGTGGTTTTTCTGGTGATTTTGTCAGCTGCGGATCACGTCAGAGGCATTCATGACGAAGGTCAGGCTCTTGCCCTCCAGGAAGGTAGGCACATAAGTGACCTTCAGCTGCTTCCAGTCCTTGGGCACCATGAGCATCAGCACGATGTAGGCGCTGCCCTGCGGGGGCAGGCTCTCCACATCGGAAAAGCTCTGGGAATTGGCGTTGTACAGCGAGATATTGGCGCAGCAGGCTGCGGGCTGGCCATCGCAGACGGCGGTAAAGTCCGGGGTAGCGGCGGCCATGGCCTGAAAGTTTGCGTCCACGTTCTCCAGCGGGGGCACGGGGTAGGCCTCGTTGATGGCGTCAATGCCCTGTGCGCCGATGGCGTAGCTCTCGGTCTTGCTGCGGTTGACGGTGGTCACCCGCACGCCCAGATACTCGTAGCCTGCCGGCTGTACGGGGTCCTGCGTCAGGTGGAACACGCTGGTCAGCTGCACGCCCAAGCCGTTCCAGTTGCGGACGGTATCGCCCACCTTGACCTCTACCACAGTGTCGTTGCCGTTGGACTTGCAGCCGCCCAGCAGGCTGGCTGCGCCCAGTACGGCGGCAGATGCACCGGTGCACTTGAGGAAGCTGCGGCGGGAAATGACAGTAGACATAAGGTATATCCTCCTTGAAGGGTCAGTTTCTTTTTCTTCTTTCTCTGGTTATACCGTTTCCGGCGCACAGATGCAAGAGTCCGGGCTGATTATTTACAACAATTTCACAAGCGGGGTCACTCCTGCGGCGAAAGCCCCTTGACGTGGGTCTCGCTGGTCTTGACCAGATTTAACAGACTGGGCGTGTACAGCGGAAATTCCCGCGTCAGGCTCTCGGTGGTCATGGCAAGGCAGGCGGGGTCCTTGACGCCCTCGCCGCCGTTCACATCCTGCCCGTCCAGCAGCGCCTCCACGTTGGCTTCCGCCATCCGCATCACCGCATCGGAATAGCCGTGCCAGCGGTGGGGCTCAATGCTGAACATACTGGAAGCATTATGCGGCTCCGCAGAGTAGAGTAGCCGGAACATCTTGGCCACCGCCATCATCAGATAGGCACTCACCTCGGTGGTCAACGCCTTGCTGTGGCACTGGCCGATCTTGGCGTAGAGCACGTTCAGGCTGTTGGAGATAAGTTTTTTGTTCATGGTGGGCAGCACGCTGCCGTGGTAGATATTGTCCTTCATCTTTTCAGGGTTGGGCAGATCCTCGGCAGAGAGCATCATGCCGTTGCGCTCGGCGCTGCGCCCCAGCAGGTAATCGCAGGAAACATTATAGTAGTCTGCCACCCGCACCACAAAGTCCAAGCCGCACTCGCGGATGCCTTTTTCGTAGTGGGACAGCAGTGCCTGAGAGACTCCCAGATCCTCTGCCGCCTGCTTTTGGGTGATGCCGCGCTCCTTGCGCAGCAGCTTGATGATACGATTGAACTCCATGGTGTGCTCTCCTCAATGTCCGCAGGATCTATTTTTTGGTAACATCCTTGTTTTTGGTTTACAACAGGTTGATTATACACATTGGAAAACGACTTGTAAAGCAAGAAAAATGCCGATATTTTTCGTCTTTTTTCGTCATTATTGTCAAAAGTCTTGCCGGAGACCCCACATCTATGCTAAACTATGGGTATTAACACATAGATTTTGTGTTTCCGCTGCGGCAAAAAACGACAGGCGTAGTGAAAGCAGGTCTTTTTCGAAACAAAATTTTTTCAAAGAGGTAGTTCCATCTTTCTGCAGTTTGTGCTATAATCTCTTCTTGGCGACTGTTCTTGACCGGCGCACAAATCGGCAAAGGATAAGGCAGACGCTATAAAAGGTAATATACCAAGAATAGGAAAGAGGAAACTTTATCATGAAACTCGAGCGCAAAGTCCGTCTGTGCAGCGCTGCTGCTGCTGTCCTGATCGCTGCCATCGCCCTGACCGGCTGCGGCGGTTCCAAGACCACTGCTTCTTCCGCAGCCGCTTCTTCTGTGGCTGCTTCTACCGCTGCTGCCACCAACAACAGCTGCGGCGAGGGCGTGACCTGGGCACTGGCTGACGGCACCCTGACCATCAGCGGCACCGGCCGTATGACCAACTTCACCAAGGACGCTCCGGCTCCCTGGGCTGATCAGGCCGACCAGATCACCACCGTTGAGGTGGAAGGCACCGTTACCAGCGTAGGCGCTACCGCCTTCAAGGACTGCACTGCCCTGACTACCGTGAACATCGCCGACGGTGTGGAGTACATCGAGGCCGGCGCTTTCAACGGCTGCACCGCTCTGACCGAGGTCAACATCCCCCTGAGCGTGGGCTACATCAAGACCGGCGCATTCAAGGGCTGCACCGCCCTGACCAGCGTGACCATCCGCGACGACTGCCGTCTGGACATGAATGTGTTCCCCGATACCGTGGAGGTCAACTACGCCGAGGGCTAAGCCCTATCCGGAACTTTAAACCAAAAGAGGTGTGATCCATGAAAACCTTCAAGCTTCATCTCATCCGCCACGGCATGACCGCGGGCAACCTGCAGGGCCTGTACATCGGCAGCGGCACTGACCTGCCCCTGTGCGACGAGGGCCGTGCGCAGCTTGCCGAGCTGAAAGAGCGGTTCGTCTACCCGCAGGTAGATACTGTTTTCTCCTCCCCCCTGCTGCGTGCGGTGGAGACTGCCAACATCCTGTTCCCCGGAGCTGCCCACCAGTTTACGGTGCACGATCTGCGGGAGGCCGGTTTTGGCAAGTTTGAGGGACGTCCGGTGAAGGATCTCGTCCACGACGAGGACTTCAAAAAGTGGATCACCCCGGGTTCCGGCTATCTGCCGGAGGGCGCAGAGCCCACCGAGCAGTTCCACGCCCGCTGTGCCGACAGCCTTATGAAGCTGTTTGAGTACATGATCCGCATGGACGTTACCGAGGCCGCCTGCGTGACCCACGGCGGCGTGATCATGAGTATGCTCAGCCAGCGCGCCGTGCCCACCCGCCGCCCCGAGCAGTGGATGGCAGACCCGGGCTGCGGCTACACCGTGCAGACCGATGTACAGCTGTGGATGCGGGACAAGCTGGTAGAGGCCATCGACATCGTACCCTTTGGCTACGCCGACACCCTGCAGGGGCAGGCCGAAGCCGAGGAAAACGAAGCCTACGAATAAGAAAGGGTTACAGTTTCCCGCTGCCCCTTGACAGAACGCGCAGAATCCTTTATTGTTAAAGGGTAGTATTGTATCGTATACAGGAGGAACGCTGTCATGTCCCAATCCATCTCCCGCCGGTCATTCCTGAAATGTGCCGGTTCCGGTGCGGTCAGCCTTGCGGCTGCCCTGCTTACCGGGGTCTGTGCTGCGGCGCAGCAGCCGTGTCTTGCGGGCGAGCCTGCCCTGCTGGACGGCAAAGCCGCCGTGGAGCTGCTGGGCTATGCCCCGGCACCGGAGCTGGGCGGCGTGCTGGTGTACCTCTCGGTGGAAAACCTCTCGGCAGCCAGCCTGCCGGTGGATACCAGCTACCTGCAAAGTCGGGGTCTGCGTACCCGGGAGCAGCTGTATAGCATGGGCACCGGCGTGACCGCTGCCTGCAACGGCCAGAGCGTGCCCTGCGGCAGCTTTGCCGCCCCGCTGTACAACGAGAACGCGGCGGACGCCTCGGTGTTCACCCTGAACCTTGCCGCCGGACGCGGTGCGCTGCTGCACTGCTTCTGCGCTGTGCCGGAGGACTGGCAGACCCTTGAACTGACTTGGCACCCGGACTTTGCCGCCGGGCGCAGCGCCGTCTTTACGGTGCGCCGCGATGCCGACGAGGCCGCTCTGGGCCCCGTGCCCACCACCCCCGCCGAGGTCGGCAGCGTGGTGGATCTGTAACAGCATACCAAAAGAGCCATTGCACAAATTGCGTGCAATGGCTCTTTTTTTTGCAGCAAATGCCGTTCGCCGCTGTGACCCCTCCCGTGAAAAAGCGGCTCAGAAACGTCCGCAGACGTTTCTGAGCCGCAAATTATAATAATAAATTTTCCGCTGAATATGCGCAAAGCAACGCGGAGCGCATTCAAAATCGTCCCGTTGCCGGAGATTAACCGGCGCCCACCAGCGCTTCGCCGGAGCTGCTTTGCACCAGCAATTCCTGTCCGGTAAGGCTGGAGAGCAGGGCGATATAGCTGCGCCCCGCCGGGAGGTTCAGCGGCTTGCCGTTGGAATCGTAGAGGGCAAGGGTGCTCTCCGTGCCCTGCGTCCATGTGACCTGCCACAGGTGTCCGCCGTTCAGCCAGACGCCGCCGCCCATGGAAAGGTCGTAGTCCAGCGTGCGGCCGTCGTCCCGCAGGGAGGAGCCGCTGTACAGGATGAGCAGGTTGTCAAAGACCGCCTGTGTGCCGGTGTTGGCATCCAGCTGGGGGGTGCCGTCGGCGTGCAGCATCCCGTAGGCGGCAAGGGCATCGTCATAGACAAAGCCGGTGGCACCGCCGGACTGGAAATTCACAGTCGCCTTTACCGCATCGGCGGCGTTTGCATCCGGCAGATGGCCGGTGTCCCGCTGGGGCAGCAGGGCGGGCAGAACGCCTGCCGTTTCACTCTCGCTGCCGGAAGCGGTGTTCTGGTTCACGGCGGTGGAGATGCTCAAACTGTCCAGCACTGCGGCGACCGCTTTGCCGCTGGTGCGCCACAAAGGGGTGTTGTCCCAGCTGTAACCGGTGCTGACAAAGGCATTGCGTCCCACCTCCTGCGCGTCCACCGCGCGGAGATTATAGTATTCCAGATACCGCTTGGCATAGGCGCTGCTGCCGCACTGGATGGGCAGCACCTGCTGCCCACTGAGCAGTCGCCAGTATAAGTCCTGCCCGCGCGTCACCGGCCCTACCACAGGCATGGCGCTGAGGGCGGGGTACACCAGACACAGCTCGGTGGAGCTGCCGCTCTCGGTCATTGCTTCCAGCACCACCGAGGCGCTGCCGATGCCCCACTGGGTGGTGCTGTCGGTGGTGTTTTCAATGACCACCGCCGCCGCCCGCTGCTCCGGGTACAGCAGCTGCTGCCCGGTAAGCGGGTCTGCCGGGGCAGTGCTTTCTGCGGGCGCAGCGGCGGTGCTCCCGCAGCTGCCCAGCAGCACCGCGCACAGCACGGCTGCACCAAGGCGCAGGCTCCATTTGCGTTTCATGGGCTTCTCCCCTTACTGATAGTTGAAGTTTTGCCACTCGTCATCGTCCACGATGGCCAGATAGGTCTTGCCCCGGTTGAAGCAGATCTCGCTGCCGTCGGCGGCGTAGACCTTGAGCGGGTGCTCCGGGGAGGCCTTCTGCCATGTGCCGCGCTGCACTGCGCCCCGGGTAAAGAAATAGGCTTCGCCGCCGGACACATAGTCCACCTGCTGCACGCCGCCGGAGTTGCCGGGGTAGTCCGCGATGCCCGCAAAGCAGACCAGCAGGTTGGTAAAGCCAAGCTGCTTGCCGGTCAGCTCGTCCACGGTGTTTTCAAAGGCACCGGCGGCGCGGCTGTACATGGACATTTTATAAAGGTGATCCCAGCGGTTGTAGCTGAAGGTTGTCTTGTAGCTGTCCGAGTGCACGATGTTGATGGTCTTGGCGGCGGCAGCGCCGGACATCTTGTTCTCTGCGCCGGTGCGGTAATCCGCAAAGCGGAAGAAAGTGCTCTCATAAGGGTATTGCAGCCCGATACCCGCGTTGGCGGCAGCTTTCCGGATCTCGGCACCGGAGGTAAATTCGGTGTGCTCGTAAGCCACGTTGCGGCCGCGGCTGTCGCGGTGCGCCACATGGGGATGGGTGGGAGTGTTGAAGTAGCTCTTGCCGCCGATGTTCAGGCCGGAGTAGTTGTACACGTTGATGAACTTGGTGCAGGGGGCGCTTTCGCCATCGTGGTAATACAGCGCCTGCCACGGCATGAGCAGCTGCAGGAACTGGTCACGGCCGGAGCGCAGCGGGCCCACCTCCGGGATGGCGTTGGCGTCATAATACACCGCGCAGAAGCGAGAGATGCCGCCCTCCACCTTGCTCTCGATGAGCAGGTCGGCAGAACCGATGCCGCGCTGCGGGCGGGCGTTCTGCCGCTGGGTGTTGCTGATATTGTTCACCATCACGCCCACCATGCGGCCGTTGCTGCGGCGCGGCTCGCCGGTAAGGGGGTCGGCGTTGTAGGCGGGCAGGCTGGTGTCGGCACTTTCCGCAGGGGGTTCAGACGCCGCTCCGGCGTCCGGGGTTCCTGCATCCGAGGCTGCGGCCTCTGCGCTTTCAGAAGAGGCGGCGCTGTCCTTCCCGAAGGTCTGCTGCAGCCAGTCAGAAAAGCCGTTGCCCACACAGGCGCTGCCAGCGGGCGCGCAGCCGGACAGAGCCAGCGAGGCGGCTGCCAGCCCCGAGGCACGGAGAACGGTACGACGCGTGATCTTTTTCATGCAAAAAACCTCCTGATAAGAGCGTTTTGCGCAGCCCCGGCGCTGTCGGAACGGTTGCGCACGGTGGATGAAAACGAACGGCCTTTCGGCACTGCTTTGATTGTAATTGTAACGGTTCTTGCGGCATTTGTAAAGTGAAAATTAGCGGCAGCGTAGAAGAGGGGTCGCCGCCGGGAAGTGACCCTTCCGGGGCAGCCCCCGGCAAAAAGGCAGAATCCTCTGCCATGATAGCATGGAGAAAAAGTCCCGGAGAAAAAGTCCCCGCGTTTCTTGCATTTTGGTGCGCGATATGGTATCTTTTTATACAGGTAAACACTTCAGGGTCGGCAAACATTTTGTTACCTTTGCCGCCCTTGCATGATGACAGGAAGGAATGATACTTATGGGTTTTTTTGACAAGCTTTTTGGCGGCAAGTCCAAGGACGAAAACACCGCTAAGTTCACCAACCAGAGCAAGACCGTGCTGACCCCGCTGCAGGGCAAGGTGCTGGCACCTGTCTCTTATACACATCTCCGAGCCCACGAGACGTAGAGGAA